>Ga0209535_1000252_pt1 | contig 36813 bp, 22 predicted proteins | sample LinPmetageLP28_FD_184041 | JGI IMG/M metagenome (GOLD analysis project Ga0209535, IMG submission 184041) | Marine viral communities from the Pacific Ocean - LP-28 (SPAdes) (version 2) | ecosystem: Environmental > Aquatic > Marine > Oceanic | place: Pacific Ocean | collected 2009-08-22
ATATGTCACAAAGTCGTCCAGCGAACGGTTATTCAACATTTCCCGACGCCTTAGCACCAACCGAAGAAAAACTCACGCAGGCTTACGGTCTTGCTTGGGCAAAAGCCATCTACGCACAGTGGATGGGTAGCGACAGCACTAACAATCTTTACGGAAAGAGGTTTAATTCATTTGAGACATCGAGGGCCTATGCAAACGGAACCCAAGACACACAGATCTACCGACAAATATTAAACTCCATCAACGCAAATAATGGAGACGGAACTCTGCTCACCTTGGATTATACTCCCGTACCTATTGTTCCTAAGTTTGCTAAAATTGTTGTAAACAAAATATTATCACAGAAGCCCTATCCCCAGATAGAGGCGGTTGATCCACTTTCCCAATCAGAGAAGGACATTAAGAAAAGACGTACTGTAGTGCGTATTGAGAATATTGATATGATCCGAGAAGCGAAAGCGGCTGGGTTAAAGACAGATGTAGATCCTGATGACCTTCCTCAGACTAAAGAGGAGACAGAGATATTTTTAGACACTAACGTAAAGACAGATGCTGAAGTAGCAGCGCAACTCGCTGCGCAACTTACTTTGTCTTGGAATGATTTTGATGAGAAGATATTTCGTAGATCAGTTGAAGATCTAGTTACTTGTGGAGTAGCCGTAGTAAAGAGAGAAAACGATCCTAACTATGGTATTAAAACAAATTATGTCGACCCTGCTTATTTTCTCCACTCTTATACAACTGATCCAAACTTAGACGATCTTGTATATGCTGGAGATATAAAAAGAATAAGCATATCAGAACTCAAAAGAACTGCGGGTAGTCAGTTTACAGAAGCGCAATATCAAGAGATTGCCAAGACTGTAATGAACAAGTATGGTAATGATCCTAACGCTTTCATGCAATCATGGTACGACAATGCTGGAAATCAAAATCGTTATGGTTATGATGAGTTTTCAGTTCAAGTTTTAGAATTTGAATACAAGTCTGTAGACAGTATGATATATGAGAACAAAGAGTCTCAATATGGTAATGCTGGGTTTTACTACAAAGGAACAAAATACGAAGCGCCTCGTGAATCAGTATATGATCGCAAGCCTGTATTCATGAACAATGAAACAGTTTACGGAGGTAAGTATGTTTTGGGTACTGAGTTCTTGTACGACTATGGTCAGTGTAAAAATGTTCCTAAAAACATTTATGACATTGCCAGGGCTAGACTATCTTATTCAATGATCGCATTAAACATGCGAGACATGATGCCTAAGTCTTTAGTCTCTAGTGTAATTGGATTTGCAGATATGTTGCAGATTACTCATTTAAAAATTCAACAGTCTATTGCTAAAGCAAAGCCCGATGGTCTTGTTATAGATATTGAAGGATTAGAAAATGTACAACTTGGAAGAGGCGGTGAGTTACAACCTTTAGAGATCCAGGACATATACGAACAGACAGGTGTCTTTTATTATAGGTCTAAAAATCCAGAAGGAGGATTCCAGAACCCACCTGTTAGGGAAATACAAAATCAGATAAGAAACATATCTGAACTTGTTGCTATCTATAATCATTACCTAGCAATGATCCGAGACGCTACAGGAATTAATGAGGTCATGGACGGCTCTTCACCCAAAGGAGATGTACTGGTTGGTGTACAAAAGCAAGCAATTGCCGCAGGCAATAATGCTTTATATGATATTCAAAACGCAGCGATGGTATTATTCCGAAGAGTGTGTGAGGATATAGTTAAGTGTGTACAGATTATACCTGACAAAACGGTTCTTTATCAGATGTATGAGAACGCTATTGGTGAAACCAATATGGCTGTTCTCTCTTCATTTAAGAGATTGTCTATGTACAATTTTGGAGTAAGGGTAATCACTGAGATGGCAGATTCTGATAGAGCCTATTTAGAGCAAAGCCTGGGGGTCGCTTTACAAAGCGGTCAGTTAGACTTAACAGATGTTCAAGCAATAAGGCAACTACGAGACCCCGATCAGGCCGAAAGATTAATGGCTGTCCGTATTGCCAAGCGAAGAGATGCTCAGATGGAGCAGCAGCAAGCCCAAGCGCAGATGACTGCTCAGTCAAACATCCAAGCAACACAGGCGGCAGCACAAGCGGAGATTCAAAAGAAACAAATTGAACTTCAACTTGATCTTCAAAAGGCATCAGTCGATGCAGAGGTTAAATTAAAAGTAATGGAAGTAGAGCATCTTTATGAGATGGAACTTGCTAAACTTAGAGGTGAGTATTCTATTCAGCAACAACAGATTGAAACTGCTGGAAGAGAAAACTTAGACACAGTAAAAGAAACAAGGAAGGATGAAAGAATAAAACTTTCAGCCGTCGAACAGTCCAAATTAATCTCTCAACGTAAAGGTGATCGTGGTGAGTTAGCAGAAGAAACCGACGACCTCCTAGACGTATTATTAAACGAGTAAATTTGTACCATGGCTTGTACTTGTAGTTCTTCCGCTTGCAGATGTGAAAACCCACAGAATGTGGATCTATCTGCGGCGTCTCAATTAAATATTTGTTGCAGACGCGCAAATACTTTTATATTAAAAGCAAACGTCAAAGATTCCACTGGAACCGCTATTGATCTTACGCTTTACTCTTACGAGATGCAAGTAAGGCAATATGACAATGGTCCTATTGTTATATCAAACGCAAACATTACCATTACTGGAACTGATGCAGGTTTACTTACTATAACTATTACAGACGCTAACATGACCGTTGATGCAGGAACATTTGTTTACGGTGTGGAGTTTACATTAACTGCAACTGGAGAAAAAGAAACATGGTTCTACGGAACATTTACTGTACAACAAAACATTGTAAACTAAATTATGTCAGACACTGGCCCTATTGAGATTATTGTAACGGACCAACCTGGTGATGTAATAACCATTACTCAACCCAGCCCTATATCTATTGACATTAATAATGGAGCCGTAGAACAACTTGTTGGTTCTAAAGGCCAAAAAGGTGCTCAAGGAGAGAAAGGTGTAAAAGGTGAAATAGGTGAAAAGGGTCAGAAGGGCGAACAAGGCGATCAAGGAATAAAAGGCGAGAAGGGTCAGAAGGGTCTTGATGGTAATGGAGTCAAAGGACAAAAAGGTGAGGTTGGAGAGAAAGGACAGAAAGGAGAGAAAGGCGAAGTCGGAGAGAAAGGAATCAAAGGTGAAGTCGGACAGAAAGGACAAAAAGGAGAAGTTGCTGAAAAGGGATCTAAAGGTGAAGTAGGCGAGAAAGGTCAGAAAGGCGAAGTAGGCGAAAAAGGAATTAAAGGTGAAGTAGGCGAAAAGGGCCAGAAAGGTGAAGTCGCTGAAAAGGGATCCAAAGGTGAGGTAGGTGAAAAGGGAACCAAAGGTGAAGTCGGTGAAAAGGGAATCAAAGGTGAAGTCGGGGAGAAAGGACAGAAGGGCGAACTTGGTATTAAAGGTCAGAAAGGCGAGGTAGGAGAAAAAGGCATTAAAGGAGAAAAGGGCGAGAAAGGTGAAAAGGGTGAGAAGGGTCAAAAGGGTCTGAAAGGACAACAAGGCTTATTACCTGCTGCAACATATGAGTATGCCTTTAGCACTGATTTATCAGGAAGTCCTGCTACTGGAATTGCCAGGTTTAACAATGAGACTCAGAATACGTCTACCTCTGTCGTTATAAACTCTACCGATAAAAATGGAGACACTATTCCTACCCCAAGCGCTGGTTCAGTATTAGTCAGATCGGTAGCCACATCTACAGACTTTGTAAACTTTAACATTAATAGCGTTGCAATTGATACAGGAATAATAACCTGTACTGTTACTGTACAAGGTAGTAGCGCAAATAGCCCTTTCAGTAATGGAGAAGAAATAACTTTATCTTTTGCCGAAGGCGGAGCCAAAGGGCAAAAAGGTGATAAAGGAGAGAAAGGAGAAAAGGGAGAGAAAGGAGAGAAAGGACAGAAAGGTGAAGTTGGAGAAAAGGGACAGAAGGGCGAAGTCGGAGAGAAAGGACAGAAAGGTGAAGTCGGACAGAAAGGTCAGAAGGGTGAGGTAGGAGAGAAAGGCATTAAAGGAGAGAAAGGAGAAAAAGGTGAGAAGGGTCAGAAAGGCGAGAAAGGCCAGAAGGGACAACAAGGAACAAACGCACCTAACACATTCCCCTATAATTTTAGGACTGACACAAGCGGCAACCCTGCCGCTGGAGATTTGCGTGGCAATCAGTCAACTCAAAACACCTCCACTAGAATTGTTATTAATCAAACTGATTCAGCCAGCACAACAATACCCGCCGTAACTGCTAGTCAATCTGGAACCGTAGTAATAAGATCAACAGAAACTCTAACTAATTATTTGCAATTTGCATTTAGTGAAGGCTCTACTTCTGGTGGAGAGATAGAACTATCAGGTTCTATTACTGGATCTAGTGCCAATAGTCCTTTTACTGATAACACTGCTGTAACTATATCATTCCAATATGATGGAACTGATGGCGCAAAAGGCCAGAAAGGCGAGAAGGGTGAGAAGGGCGAAAAAGGTCAAGATGGTCAGAAAGGCGAGAAGGGCCAGAAAGGTATTAAAGGAGAGAAAGGTGAAAAGGGAACTAGGGGTCAGAACTCTGCGAACAGTTATCCCTACAACTTTAGAACAGACACTTCTGGGAGCCCAACCACTGGGGATCTAAGAGGAAACGAAACAAATCAGAACGCATCTACAAGGATGGTTCTCAATCAAACCGATGGTGATGGTTTAACTATCCCTGCGGTGGGTGCTAATCAGGCAGGAACTATAACTATAAGAGCCGTAGAGACTCAAGCAAATTTCTTGACGTTCGACTTTAGTGGAGGCGATACTGCCTCTGGAGAAGTGGAACTTACTGGATCTATTAGTGCTTCAAGTGCCACCAGTCCTTTTACTGACAATACATCAGTCACTGTTTCTTTTGTGTTTGATGGCGCCAAAGGAGAGAAAGGTCAGAAAGGACAAGACGGTCAGAAGGGTGAAAAGGGTGAGAAAGGCGAGAAGGGCCAGAAAGGTATTAAGGGCGAGAAAGGCGAGAAAGGAACTCGTGGTGTAAATGCGGCTAACATATTTCCTTACGTTTTCAAAACAGACACCTCTGGAAATCCTGGTGCTGGAGAACTTAGAGGTAACCAGTCCACACAAAATACGTCAACACGGATTGTCTTAAATCAAACCGATGGTGATGGTTTAACTATACCTTCTGTTGGAGCGTCTCAATCGGGAACCGTAACAATTAGAGAAGTTGAAACCTCTACTAACTTTATATCATTTGCATTTACTGAAGGTACTACAGGCTCAGGCGAAATAGAACTGAGCGGTACGGTAAGCGCTTCAAGCGCAGCAAACCCTTTCAGTAATGACGATAATGTAACTATCTCATTTCAGTTTGATGGTGCCGATGGCGCGAAAGGACAGAAAGGAGAAAAGGGCGAAAAAGGAGAGAAAGGTCAGGATGGTCAGAAAGGGGAGAAGGGACAGAAAGGAGAGAAAGGCGAAAAAGGAGAGAAAGGTCAAAAAGGAACAACAGGAACACAAGCCCCTAATGTATTCCCTTATACTTTTAAAACAGACACATCAGGTAATCCTGGTGCTGGAGAACTTCGGGGTAACCAATCTACACAGAACACATCAACACGGATTGTCCTAAACCAAGACGACAGTAGTGGTACAACTATTCCTGCCATTTCTGCATCGCAAGCAGGTACTGTTGTCATTTCAGGAACAGCGGAAAATGCTGGGAACTTTTTACAGTTTTCATTTACTGAAGGTACTACTAGTGGTGGGGAGATAGAACTCTCAGGAACCATGTCTTCCTCTAGTGCTGCTAGTCCGTTTAGTAATGACGACACTGTCAATGTAGCGTTTCAGTTTGATGGAACAGATGGCGCTAAAGGTCAGAAGGGTGAGAAAGGAGAGAAGGGTCAGAAAGGACAAGACGGTATTTCGGTCAAAGGTCAGAAGGGTGAGAAGGGAGAAAAAGGACAGAAGGGTGAAGACGGCGCTTCAGTAAAAGGTCAGAAAGGAGAGAAAGGCGAGAAGGGCGAGAAAGGTGAAAAAGGTCAAGATGGTCAGAAGGGCATCAAAGGAGAGAAGGGTGAAAAAGGAGTTGCAGGAACAAACGCTGCCAATATATTCCCCTATACATTTAAGACAGATACATCAGGTGACCTAGGTGCTGGTGAACTTCGAGGTAATGAGACAACTCAAAACACTTCTACTAGAATTAAGTTTAATTCCACAGATGGAAACAGCACGACTATTCCTACTCCGACGGCTCCAGGTTCTGTAACCTTACGAGAGGTAGAGACAGAAAGTAATTTCTTGATCTTTGCATTTACTTCAGTAGGTGTATCAGGTGATCAGATAGAATTAGAAGGTAGCATGAGCGCCTCAAGCGCGTCTAATCCTTTTAGTGCTGAAGATAGTATTACTGCTTCATTTGTTTTTGATGGATCAGACGGTGCAAAAGGACAAAAAGGACAGGCAGGAGCAGACGGAACTTCTGTTAAAGGTCAGAAAGGTGAGAAAGGAGAGAAGGGTCAAAAGGGTCAAGACGGTGCTTCGGTAAAAGGACAAAAAGGTGAGACAGGTGCAGGTGGAGCAGCCGCTACTGTTGACGTTGGTACTACTACAACGCTCTCTGCTGGAGAAGATGCTACTGTTCAGAACAGCGGTAGTACGGAGAACGCCACTTTTGATTTTGGAATACCTCAAGGTATTGCTGGCGCTAAAGGCCAGAAGGGACAAGATGGTGCTTCAGTCAAAGGACAAAAGGGTGAGGCAGGTGCTTCAGTCAAAGGCCAGAAGGGACAAGATGGCGCTTCAGTTAAAGGTCAGAAAGGTGAAATAGGAGAGCCTGGTGATTCAGTTAAAGGCCAGAAAGGACAAGCAGGAACTAATGGTACTAACGGATCAGACGGTGCGAAAGGCCAGAAAGGTCAGACAGGTACTTCAACCACAGGAGCAAAAGGTCAGAAAGGTGAAATAGGAGAGCCTGGTGATTCAGTCAAGGGTCAGAAAGGACAAGCAGGAACTAATGGTACCAACGGATCAGACGGTGCGAAAGGACAGAAGGGTCAGGCTGGATCTAATGGAACTTCTACTAAAGGTCAGAAAGGTGAGGCAGGAACTAACGGAACCAACGGATCAGACGGTGCGAAAGGCCAGAAAGGTCAAACAGGTGCAGAAGGAGAACCTGGACAAGCAGTAAAAGGACAGAAAGGTCAAGCGGGATCTAACGGAACTTCAGTTAAAGGCCAGAAAGGTGAGGCAGGAACTAACGGAACTAACGGATCTAATGGATCTAAAGGTCAGAAGGGTCAAACAGGTGCAGAAGGAGAACCTGGACAAGCAGTCAAGGGTCAGAAGGGTCAAGCAGGAACTAATGGTACTAATGGATCGGATGGTGCGAAAGGTCAGAAGGGTCAAGCGGGAAGTAATGGTACTTCTGTTAAGGGCCAGAAAGGACAAGCAGGAACTAACGGAACCAACGGAACTAACGGGTCTAATGGATCTAAGGGTCAGAAGGGTCAAACAGGTGCAGAGGGAGAACCTGGTGATTCAGTTAAAGGACAGAAGGGTCAGGCGGGAACTAACGGAACTAACGGATCTAATGGATCTAAGGGACAGAAAGGTCAAGCGGGAAGTAATGGAACTTCTACTAAAGGTCAAAAGGGTGAGGCAGGTGCTTCAGTTAAAGGACAGAAAGGTCAAGCGGGAACTAACGGAACTAACGGATCTAATGGATCTAAGGGACAGAAAGGAGCAGAGTCATCTGCGTCTGTTACAGGATCAGGAAGCGCAACAAGAGTTGCTTTTTGGTCAGGGTCAGCAGTGTTAAGCAGTAATGCGGATCTTTACTGGAACAATGTTAATGGAACTTCTGGAACTGGTTTAGGAATTGGAACTACATCTGTAGGAAGTATAAATGGTACTGCCTTTGGAGGAATGAGACTTCATGTCGTGGGTAGTGGGAACATAGGAAGGCTATGTCTACAAGGAAACGTGCAGGGAACTATGTTAATGAACGCTTCTGGAGGTACCGCAAACCAAAGAATTAAGTTCATACAGAGTAAAACAAGTAAGTTCCGAATGGGTAAGGTTGCTGATAACGGATCTGAAACATCTCAATTCTCTATAGACGATAGTGGTAACTGTGAAATAGACACTAACGAAGGCGCTTTAATATTAAGGGACGCTAGTGGAACTCGATTTGCAGTTACTGTAGACGGAGGTGAATTACAAGTAAATCAATTATAATGGCAATAACGATAAATTGGGATTGTAAAACAGTAGAGTGCTACTCTAGTATGGGTGGCCACACAGATGTCATATACCAGGTTCACTGGAGGGTAACTGGAACTTCAGATACTCTAGACCCTGATGGGGACGCTTATATGGATTCTTCTATAGGTATTGAAACATTAGACACTAGTGACCTGAGCAGTTTTACTGCGTTCTCTGATCTAACGCATTCCGATATTGTTTCATGGACTAAAGCATCTATGGGGTCTAGTCAAGTAACAGCGACAGAAACAGAGGTACAGTCAAAAATAGACGAGCAAATAAACCCATTATCAAAAACTCTTACGGTAAACAATTAAGTTAAACATTGTATATTTGAAGTAGTTCAATATAATGCAATGAAAATCAACGCTCTAATTACATGAATATAGTATTCCATGTAGGCTACTCAGCCTCCCCTTGGAATTGTTATACTCCAGGTCTTGGAGGAACTGAACAGTGCGTAAACAAGTTAGCAACCTCACTAGCCATTCAAGGTCATTCAATATATATAGTTGGAGAAGTTGAACCAACAACAATACTTGGTGAACATAATGACGATATACTAATACACTATCTACCTTTTGATAGTTTTGATAAACTACCAGGAGAAATAGATGTCTTAATTGGTGTCTCTTATCTTCATTTCTATAAACATTACAACTGTGCCCAGGTTAAGAAGATTTTGTTTTGGCTACACAACGAAGAACCTTTCTATTGGTTCCAGGGTGAGAAAATGTCAGAAGAAGACATTCATGAAGCATATGACTTATGTGACAACATTATCTGTTTAACCAATTGGCACAAGCAACATTTTTTATCTTATAACTCCAGGTTCGAAGACAAAGTAAAAATAATAGGAAACGGTATTTCTTTGGCTGATGTAAAAAGAAGTTCGTACAAAGTTCCTGGAAGTTATTTGTATTCTTCTCACCCTGAAAGGGGTTTGGATAGATTGCTAAACGAGTGGCCTTCAATTAAAAAGAAAAGGTCATACGCGACCCTTGCTATTGCCACCCCAGCCTACGGCTTAGAATACTACAATGACAACTTTGCCGAAAGAGTTAAAATACTAGAGGATCAAAATGTAACTTTCTTAGGGTCTCTTTCCACAGAAGCCTTGTACAATAGAATGAAGACTACCGAAACTTGGTATTATCCTACAGACTACAATGAGACATACTGCATTACGGCTCTAGAGATGATGGCTCACGGAGTTATAGTAGACACCAGTGAGATTGCAGGATTAAAAGAAACCGTCAACGGTTTCAATAAATCTACAGATTGGAAAAGAATTGAAAAATATGTTCAGACCAGGGATTGGTCTAACGTAAGTAATGAATGGTTAAATTTAATAGACAACAAAATGAGCGCAGGGCCTATACTTTCAAAACCCAAACCAACAGTAAAAACAAAAACATTAACGGTTAGCAATGATTACGATGCGGACATGACATATGTAATATGTCTAGATCCTACAGACGAAAAGAAAGCAGACATTAAAAAGAGATTCAAAGAGTTTGGTTTTAAATCTTTATTAACGATATGGGATGCTTGCAACGGTAAGACTGGGGAAAATATGCCCTCTGATTATGGAGTATTTAAGAATTGGGTAATGCCTAATTCATCTAGTCGTTTTTATAATAGAGAAATAACTGATGGAGAAATTGGTTGTGCTGCATCACATCACGCTGTATGGAAAGATGCTTCTAAGAATAATTATAAAAAGGTTTTAATACTAGAGGAAGACTTTTATATTAAAAGAAAATTCGAAGCCAGCGAATTAAAAACTAATCAGCATTGGACTTTAATGTATTTCGCTTGCAATTTTGTTCAGCCCCCAAAAGGCGTAAACAAATATTTATGTAAGCCTAAGTATGCTTATAACGCCCACGCCTATATGCTTACTGATGAGGGAGTACAAAGGATACTTGAACAAAACTTTCATAACTATCTTTTTCCTGTTGATGAGTTTCTTCCCGCTACGTTCTGTGATCACCCACGAGGTGATCTGGATTTCATAACTCAGGACAGTATTGCTATGGCTGTAAAAAATGATTTCATAGGTCAGTCAAGCACTCGCGCAACATCTACCACAGAACCAACACCGATTAATTCCTTGTCAGATTATTCTTATAATGAATTTGTAAATAGGTTTGTTCATGAGGCGGCCAAAACAAAAGAATGGGATTTAGTTGTTGATGAAACAATGCCAGATGTTTTTTCTTACCCGCTGTTTACTGAAGAGTTTTGTACTCTAGTAATTGCCGAAGCGAACAAGTTAGACAAGTGGACAAAAAAGCGTCATGACTTTTATCCAACAACAGATATACTATTAGAGTCAATTGGGTTAGATAAAACTTACTCTAGGATTTTAAAAGAGTTTGTTTACCCCTGTGCTATTCACAGGTGGCAGTTGCATGGTAAGCCGTGGCCAGATCTATCGAGCGAAAACTTTATGATAAAGTACCAAGAGGATGTTCAGGGTCATCTATCCTTACATCACGACAGCGGTTCTATATCTTGTGTTTTGACTTTAAATAGAGACTTCGAGGGTGGAGGCACTTGGTTCTGGAGACAACAAAAAGTTCATAAAGGAAATGTCGGTGAGATATCTATACACCCAGCCCAGATAACACACAGACATGGGGGGCGGCCAATCTCAAAAGGAGAAAGATATATAATTGTTTCATTCTGTTCTAAGCCATGAGTACCACACCTAAATACTATATTGGTAAGCACAAGCGCATAGAAGCGTTTGATGTTGTCCTAGACTTTCAATCAGACAACTATAATTTAGGGACTGCTATTACATACCTATTAAGGGCTGGTAAAAAACCAAATAACCCAATCACCCAAGATATTCAAAAAGCCATAGCCCATTTAAAAAAAGAACTAGACCACCAACAAAAAAATCAATAGTTAAATGTCGTATCTTTGGCAGATACTTTAAACCCAATAAAATGAAATACTTCATAGAGATAGGATCAAATAGTTTTGACACCTTAATACCTTTAGCCGAACACGGATGGACAGGCGTAATTGTTGAGCCTTTATCACAATACTTAGAAGAGTTACCAGTCCTAGAAAACGTAGCCTATGTCAATGCTGCTATATCTACTCACGACGGCTCAGGCGTTATGAAAGTATACAATGAAGACTTGTGTGAAAAAGATTCTGACTTTAGGGGAATGGGTACTTTGGAAACTGAAGGTCTTGTAGAACAGAACGCTGACATGGTTCATGACGAAGAGGTTGAGTGTATGACATATCAAACTTTACTAGATACGCATTGCTCTGATTTTCCTCAGATTGATTTCTTGAAAATAGACGCAGAAGGTCATGATTTAAAAATACTAGAAACGATAGACTTTCATGGTCCTCTTCGACCTAAAGTCATTAAGGTTGAGCACGCTCATTGTAATGATATTAAAATGTCTGCTCTCTTAGAAGAGGCGGGGTACTTTAATATGGTTGACAATGCTGACATATACGCTATATCATACGAGTAAAGTAAATGGCCGACAAGGATCCCCGTTTAAAAAAAGCAGGAGTATCTGGTTATAATAAACCAAAGTCAACACCTAGTCACCCTACTAAATCTCATGTAGTAGTTGCCAAACAAGGCAACAAAATTAAACTTATTCGCTTTGGAGAACCTGGTGCAGATACTGTAACAGAGTCTAACCCTTCTCCCGCCAGGAGAAAAAAGAGAGCCGCATTCAAATCTAGACACGGTAGAAATATTGCTAAAGGTAAAATGAGTGCTGCGTATTGGGCGAACAAAGTAAAGTGGTAATCTCACCCCCTGAAACTAAAGATGATAATGCTTAAATTTGTAATAGATACAATCAACTAACTATGAAACAAGGATACAACGCTCGACTCGATGACTCTATGGGTGCTCGTAGCGGAAGCAAAAGCCAATCAATGAAGTCTCGTCGTGACGAAAGCGAAGGTATGGAGAAGAGTTCAGGTAAGAGAAAGTTCTCTGGAGACAAGTCTATGGATACGTTCATGGGTGGAGGTAAGATGAAAAAAATGTATGAGAGTGGTGGAATGATTAAAGCCATGCTCAAGGATCCTAAGCAAAGAAAGTTTGCTATGCAGGCTCTTGATGCTGCCAGGGATACTGACTCTCCCGCTGTAATAGAAGGCCGTGCTGGAAGAGGCAGGGGTGAAAATGTAGCAGGAAGCGGCATGAAAATGAAATACCAAAAAGGCGGAAAGATTCGCGGAGTAGGTAAAAAAAAAACTGATTTAGGAGCAAGCGGCATGGGCCGCGTCATGAAACAGACGGGTCAGATTGTTGCAGAAAACGGGGCTATGGTTCCTAAAAAAAAAAGTCCTAAAGAAGAACTAGACACGATGACAATTAATGAGTTGCGCAGGTCTTTATCTAAGGCTGGTGTATCAGGAATTGGAAAAGGATCGGGTCCAGGAAGCAAAGTTGCTTACGACGAAAACAGAAGTGGTAGTTCTTTTCAAAATGATCTTGCAGCAATGACAAAAGCCGCAAAGAAAAAAGGAGTCTATGAAAGCGCTAGATCAAATGCAGTAGCAGGCTTCAGAAAGAAATACGGACAGAATATAAAGAAATAAAAAAGGGGCCTAAAAGCCCCTCTTTTTTTTATGTGATCTAGGTAATTAAAAATCGTTTGATCCAAATAATCTTACCACTAAAACTCTATCGTCGATATCAGAGTCGTGAATAAATACTTGGCATCCGTCATTAGTTTGATACATACCATTGTTCCAGGTTGCATTTTGTTCTCGGATAATAAAATCTGAATAGGCGTCCCAGTGAAGCATGCTCATTTCATCAACATAGAAACTATCTGCCGCAAGGGGAAAGTCAAAGTTGTCTTGTTGAACATAAGTAACGTGATCTAGTGTGTTCTCGGTGGCTATATAAAATACCCCGTTAACTACTGTTTGATCCTGGAAAGATCCTTGTGCACAAAGATTTAAACTTATAAGCGACAAGGCTGTAAAAAATAAACTTCTCATTGTATATTATTTTGGTTAGGATGTAAACATAATCATAATAAAGGACATACACAAACTCGCCTTCTTATATATATGACGGCTACTATAACTTTGTTCCATATAAATATACATACATATGAATTCAATTGACAGCCAACTAGAAGCCCAAATCCGCGAAGCGGGGATGGAAGTTTCGAATGAGCCGCCACAAGCGGCGCTAGATGATATTAACAATCAGTCCTCAACTATAATGACTGATAAGATAGATACATCTCAAACAGATACACCACCGCCACCACCTCAACCTGAGCCTGGTCAACCCGCACCACAAGAGGTGCCAGTACCAGATCAAGTAGAGTTAAGTGAGCCAGTAGCAAACGAACCTCAGGAGGTTGCGTCAACTGAGGCCGCAGAACAACCGATGCAAGAAAATGAATCTGACTTCGATTCATTCCTATCTAATCTTCAAGAGAACAGCGAAACGCAATACTCGGAAGGCGAACAGGAAAACAGTGAAGAAGTATTTGAACTTGACCCACGGGTACAAGCGATTGCAGATTTTGTCGAGAGTACAGGAAGAGATCCTGGCGATTGGTTTACATACCAGTCTTTAGACTCAGAAGGCATGGATGACATAACAGCCGTCCGTGTAGAGTTGTCTACATCTTATCCTAACTTGAGTTCAGATGAAGTTGATGTATTACTGAAACGGAAATACAAACTTGATGAGAACTTATACGACGAAGAAGAAATCGCTGCATCTAAAGTGGATCTCAAGATCGCCGCACAAAACGCTCGACAGACAATTGGACAAATCCAAGAGGATTTCGCAGCGCCAGTGCAACAAGAGTCAATGGAAGATTCTTCTATTGTAGATGATAACTGGGTAAGAGAAATGGTTCAAGATGTTAATGAATTTGAACAGATTGAATTTGATCTTGGTAACGATAAGACGTTTTCGTTTGGAATCGATGCCGCCTATAAGGATCAACTAAAACAGAAGAATGTAGAAATTGAATCTTTCTTTGATGACTATGTCGAGGAAGGTGGACAATGGAATTTTGATAAATGGAATACCGATAGAGCAGTGATGGACAATTTGCCCAACATTGTACAAAGTATTTACAGGCAAGGACTAAGTGATGGTCAACGTAATGTTGTTGAAACGGCAGCAAATGTTGATGCCACTACACCGACGCTTGACCAGAAAGTCAATAATAACCCAGTTGCGGATTCAATCCGTCAAGCACTTCAGGAAGAGATAGGCAGTCAAAGGCTACGCTTTAATGTTTAATGCCTTAACCGATTAAAAAAATATATCATGGCAAATAGTTTTCCTCCTGTCTATAATGACAGTAAACCAGCGGTCTTTCGCCGCTTGTCCCCAGAGAAATATACTTCTCTTGGAGACTACATAGATGAAATCAACGCTCCAGACAACAGAGACGGTCTCGTAAAAACTTACGGGTATCAGCAAATCTCTGGTGGACTAACGGGGTTTCTAAGTCTAACAGGCGCAATCCGCGCAAACGGTACCGCAGACGAAGTGCAGTATTGGGAAGAGAATCGTCTCCACCAAGCACAAGCAGGCGTTCTAAGCGCTACCGCCGCCGCAGCCGCAACAACAGTGGTAATTAAGAAGGCTTCTTCTGATGCTTCAGTTTTGCGTCTTAACGACGTTATCTTGTTATACGGACAAGATCGTGGTATCGTAACTGCTATCTCTCCAACAGGAGAAGTATCAAACACGGCTACTGCTGATTACACTATTCAAACTTTAAGTTCTGCTGGTCTTACCGCAAGTGCTGCTACAACAGCAACTACGTTCCCAGTTATCGGTAACTTGTTCAAGCAAGGATCTGATCAAAACAAAGGATACTTAGAGAGTAACGTAATCAAGCGTACTAACAAGTACAACATCATCAAAGAAGTATTCAAGGTTACAGGATCACAAGCAACTAACATTGGTTGGGTGAATGTAGGTAATGGAGACTACAGATGGTACGTTAAAGGAGAGATGGACACTCGTGCTCGTTTCTTAGACAAGCGTGAAATGATGATGCTCTTAGGTGAGAATGTCACTTCTACTTTAACTGGTGCTGGTGCTTCTGTTACTGGTGGCGAAGGTTACTTCACTGCTGTTGAGAACAGAGGTATCGTTCATGACGGTCAGATCAATGCCTTAACTGGTATGGATACAATGATTGAGAACTTGGATAAGAATGGCGCTGCTCCTGAGTACGCTATGTACGTTAACACTTCTCAAGGTTTCAAGATTGATGACTTTGTCGCTTCATTAAATGGAGCCGCTGGATTCGCTGATGCTACTAATGGCGTTACTGCTTTTGGTGGTCGTGATGGTGGAGGTGCTGACTTAGGATTCCAATCTTTCACTCGTGGAGGATATACTTTCCACAAGCACAACTGGAAGTTGCTTAACGATCCAACATTGTTGGCTGGTTCTGAGTATTTAGGAGTTATGATCCCAATGACTACGGTTGTTGATCCAAAGACTGGCTTCAGAGCCGCTGCTTTGGAACTTAACTACAAGGATACTAATGGATACAGCAGAGAGTTAGAGCACTGGATGACTGGTTCTATTTTAGGAGTCAACAACACAAATGTTGATGATCTACAATTCAACTATCGTTCTGAGAGCACTTTAATTACTCGTGCTGCAAATCAGCATGTATTGATTACTCTTTAATTAGAGAACTAGGGAACGGGAGGGGTAACCCTCCCTACTCCCTTTTTTTAAATATAATTTCATTCAAATAAAAATCATGGAAACTAAAGAAGCGAAAGCACCCAAAAAGCAAGCATCACCCATATCGCGTGACGGCTTCAAAATCAAACAAAATGCAGTAGACACATTTACCAAAGTCTATGAAACACTAAATGGCAAAGGAGGAGTCTTGTTTAGTCTTAGGACTGAAGCAGAATTCTTTGACAAAGAAACACGAAAAGTTAGGTCTATTCGTTATTGTCCAGGAGAGCCTAGTATATATGCGGACGAACAAAGTCCTAAATCGTTAAGGTCTCACATTCTTTTTGTAGACAAAGTATTAGTAGTTCCTGAATCACAACCAAACTTGCAAGAGTTCTTAGATGCCCATCCAGGTAATCTGGTTAATGGTGGTAGTAAGTTTAAGTTAGTGGACAATAGCAAAAGCGCTGAGGCTACAGTCGAAAGCGAGTTCATTCAATTAGACGCTATTGCTTTAATAAGGGATAGAGAAATGCAGGACTTATTACCTGTTGCTCTGGCTTTAAACATTAACATTAACGCGGACAATATTGAAATCAAAAGAGAACTTCTTAGTGCTGCAAAAGCAGATCCTTCTAGATTCATTCAGATGTTTGATTCTCCAGAGGTCAAGGTAAGGTCTGCTGTTTTACAGGCTAGAAATCTTCAAATACTTTTGTGTTCTACTGATTCCGTTCGTTGGTTTGATTCAAATAATATTATTGTTTCAGTACCCGCAGGTCAAGATGCCGTAGACATAATGGTTCGCTTCTGTTTGACAGATAAAGGTGCACCCGTATATGAAGAGGTTGTTGCAAGACTGAATAAATAACCATACATTTGTAAAAGACAACGTCCTATGCGTCGCGTTAAGCGCGACATTAGACAGTTTTGGTTAGAGATTACTTGTTTGTCTACATAAGGGACTTTCTCACGGAGGAGGTCCCTTTCTCTTTTGCGTATATTTGTATCTCAAAGATTGCAGTTATGGCAAGTGTACAAAGGGTTTATAATGCGTTAAAAGACTTGGTCAATAAAGACCAGAGAGGATTCATTACGCCCGCTATTTTCAACCGCTTCGCCAGTGTGGCGCAGATGAATGTGTTTAATGGATTGTTTGATCAGCAAAGAACAGCGGTTCGCATGCGTCGTCAACAAGTGGATTCTCCCAGGGATCAAAATAAGTTTGTTCAAGTCTTAGAAGACTTGTCTATGCTTACTAAAAAAGAAACACTAACATTAGCCAGTGGGGTTGTAAATAAACCATCGGACCTAGGTAGGGTAATATCTATGTTTACTGTGGGTAACTTAGTTCTGGGCGTGTCCAACAAAGCCCAGGTTCAAATAGTATACAACTCTGATGACATCGACTTAGTTAACCTAAGTGATATATCTAAGCCTACTGATCAAAACCCAGTTGCCTTAGTGGCTAATCAAATAGAAGTATTTCCTAATGTTAACACTTCCATATCTTCTGTTATTCTTAGATATTATAAATTACCTCAAGGATTAGTTCCTACTACCCAAGCCAGAAGTGTATCACAACCAACATTCGGTTATAGTACGGCTGTATCAGGAGTAGAAATATATGATCCAGCACTCAGTATAGATTTTGAATTACCTGAAATATTGTTTCCAGATTTAGTTATGGAGATTGGTTCTTTAGCAGGTGTGAATTTGAGGGATAGCCAAGTAGTACAATACAGCGAGAGTCAAATAACCCAAGAAGCAATTAAATAATGTCAGCACAGTTTGTAACAGTAGATCAAATAGTAATTAACTACTCATTAGGAATAGATCCAGATGACTATGGAACTAATGTTTCAGATGTAATGATGCGTCAGTATGCTTTACTTGGGGCAAGAGAAATAGGATTCGATGTAGCACAGAGAATCAAAAGCGTTAAACTAACAATAGATCAAGCACTAGGTACAGCAGAATTACCTATGGACTATGTTCAGATGACCAAGATTGGAACGATGGGCACCGACGGCTTAGTATATGTTTGGGCAGTTAACGACAATATGAATTTAGGGATACAGCCGAACAATCAAAACAATCAGTTCTTAGCGGATTTAGATTCTTATGTATTTCAAAACTACATGACTACTGGTTCTCTAGGAAGGATGTATGGTTTAGGTGGAGGTCAAGGTGCTGGCCAGTATAGAATGAACCTAGCAGAAAACCGCATAGAGGTTGCCCAGGATAATAATGTAGATAATGTAGTTATAGAGTACATAGCAGACGAAGCAAAGTCTGACTGTCCTTTGGTTCCTGTTTTTGCAGAACAAGCCGTCAAGGCGTATATGTACTATAATATTATTCAAAGAAAAACAAGTGTGCCTGCCAATGAGAAGGCTCGTGCGCGATCAGAATATTACAACGAAAGAAGGTTGGCGAATTCTAGAATGAAGTCTTGGTCTAAAAATCAAGCCATGCAGGTCATTCGTCAAAACTTTAAACTAAGTCCCAAAGCATAAAGGATGCCCATTGATAAACTCCAGCCACAGTTCCTCAATCTTGATGATGACGAACGTCTCATTAGTAAGATAGAGATGAGTGACGCACAGAATGTGCGAACGTCTGTTGATGCAGCAGGTAATGCTTTAGTATTAAGAAACGCTTTAGGTAACTTTTCTAGAAGTGAGGATGCAAACATACAGAACGGATCTATGCCATCAGGCACGAACATATGTGTTGGGTCTTGTGTTTCTGAACGCTTAGGATACGTCTATTGGTTTGTTTATAATTCTGGTACAGATCATACTATTCTTAGATACGACATTACTACAAAGAAGTCCTATATAGTTTATCAAGACGATTTGTTATTGTTTAACGCGGGGACAAGGGTAACTGGAAATGTTATTGAAAACAATAATGACGATGTTCTTCTTTACTTTGTGGACGGGGTCAACTCTCCTAAAAAAATTAATGCTACCGTAGCAGAACAATCATTTAGTGGTACAGGTGGATATCCAAGTGTATTTCGTACTGGAACAGTATACGAGCGTCTTCTTTATGTTACAGCCGCAAAGCAACCTCCTCTTACGCCACCAGTTATAACTTTTGTAAACAACCCTGCATTGGGTCAGACGGATATATTTGAAAAGAACTTTCAGTTTTCGTACCAGTACATCTATAGGGATGGTGAACAATCTGCCCTTAGTCCTTATACCAGGCTAGGTGTTTCTATATCTCAACTAAAGGACGGCTTCATTACCAATGGTCAGCGTAATTTCTTTAATCAGATAAATCTAACACTACAAAGTTCTCAGGCTGACGTCGTGAGAATTAAAGTGTATGCAAGAAAAGGAGACTTAACAACTTCTACTTTTTATCTTATTGATGAAATAGATAACAACTTTAATGGGCAAGTAGGAACTCAACAAGTTTCTTTTTCAGATGATCAGGCTTTTATTCCTTTGTCAACTGAAGTCCAGGACAAAGTGTACGATAACGTACCTCAGTTGGCAGATTCACAGGCCATCGCAAATGGCCGCCTAATGTACGGTGGTTATACTGACGGATATCCTAATGTAGACCTAGGGCAATCTTCAGTGGTTCCTAACTACAACGCTACTGCTCCCATATATAATATATCTGTCAATCAGATTCAGGGTTTTAACGGAGAGGCTGTTGGAAAAAGCAAACGATTTGAATTAGATTTTTCAAGTTTACCTGCTACAATAACAGAGGCGTCTAAGGTTTTAGTAAACTTTGTTTACGACTGGGGAAAGATCAGACTTACAAATGATTTAGGTGACACCGATAATTACAGGTGGGTTACTAAAGGAACATCCAACTTAGACGAGATTAGTGGTATGCGTTGGAGAAACACCGACCCGCTTAATCCTGATGTTGGAGTTTATAAGACTGGCCTTTTAAATGGACCACCCACTATTAAGTTCACTTCACGCAAAGGAACAGACAACGCGGAAGAAGAGGAAGTTCCGTTGGCTCGCGTAAGAAAAGGAATAAAACTTATATCTAGTGGAGTACAAGTAGAAGAAGTTATAGACATTCCTTTAGGTTCTAATGAGCAACCCATAACAAACATACAGGCGGCCAATATAGTAATTCAAGCCATAACAAGAAATTACCCATTCTTTGTTCAACCTCAAGATGGAACAGGTGGATTTAGCGCTGTAACAACAAGTAATCAGTCAGAAGCAGGCGCAGAAAAAATTGCATTTAGAGGTCAGGGATTTGCCAGGATTAAACAAACAGGAGGAGGCTCTACCCTTGTACGTCAAATGCAGGTAAAAATGGAGAAACTTACTCTTCAGGTTGACAAGATGGTTAAAGGTGTTAAGCCTTGTGAAGTTATAAGCCCTGACGCAGACATATCTCGTTTTGATTTTGTTGAAGGATCCAACTCTGAGAATCAAACAAATAGAATAGTAGGACTTAATAATAACACTACAATAACTAATGGTCGTGGAGAGAATCCAACATGCCAGGATCAATCATTAACCAGGGATGGTATTGTCAATTGTACGGGTGCTAATATAGTTATTGGTTCTAACTTCTTTGTGGCCAACACAGATGCAAACGGAAGCAAGTGCTTTAAGTCTGGATCTAAGCATCAACTAGGTATAATTCTTTATGATGACAGAGGGCGTCCAGGAGGCGTTCAAAAGTTTGACACGGTAGAGATAGACCACACTAACAATAGGACCAGTGAAAACGATTTAGACGGGCCAGCAGATGTGGTTTTGAGGCTCGATGCTACGGCTCCATCCTGGGCTTCTTACTATGCTCCAGTTTACGTCGGCCAAGGTTCTATTATAAACAAAGTTCAGTACGGTATTGGAGGGGCTTATTTGGCTTCAAACTATAACGGGTTGCAAGGAGGATTCGGAGCGAACTCTCAAATATTTTTATCATTAAGAACTCTTCAGGGTAAATCAAACTCATACCGAGAAGCCTTTGGTGCATTGATTGAGTACAAGTATTCTCAAGGGGACAGGTTAAGAATTGTTCGTTATGGAAACAATGACAAAACTACTTTTGAATTTAATGTTACAGGAGTAGAGTCATTAGACTCGAACGTAAATACTAATCCTATACTAGACAGGAGTAGCACCTTTGCCATAAACAACACCACAGGTGACTTCTTATCTATAGAACCTAATGAAAGCGCTACTGGATTCAGACCTGAAGACATACTTAATAATGCTTCATTCTGGAATGACCGATGTGTCGTTGAGATATTTAGAGAAAATAATGCTTTTGAATCTGATGTTTATTTTGAAGTAGGCGATGTCCTGGGAGTAAACAATGGAGTGTATGGAACCGCTAGAACAGCAACCAGTATAACAGTAAATACTTTAACCGTTGACACTGTACTTTCTTTTTACAGTAATCAACAGGTTTACAAAGGAGATATTCTAACTTTAAACTCTGACACGAGTAAAAAAATAACAGTAGGCAATGTGACTACTAATTACGACAACACTCTTTATACTTATAAGATTCATGTCACGGAAAACATAGGGATAACTTCAGGCACATCAAATGCCATGACGGTAAGTAACCCGAATGCTGTAGTGCAAATAGAGCAGGGTAATTCTTATTTCAGGCTTAGGACTCTTTACGTTGCACCAGCCCCACAAAATAGCGATGTTGCTAGTAATGCTATATCTGCTTTCACCCAAAACGCTGTAGTTGGCTTTATTGAGGATCCCAATGTTAGTGACTTTTATGTTTCTAACTTTACCTCGAAGGGTCGCCCATTTGCTTACCAACCAGAAGCCCGTACTATCAAAAGGCGGGGATCGGTAACATGGAGCGATCCTTTTATTGTAGACACCAGGGTACTGGGTCTTTCTTCATTCAACCTTACAAAGACAAACTTCTTTGATTACAATTACGAGTACGGCTCTATAAAAAGCATGGTGTCTTATGATGAAATAATGTACATCATACAAGAAAGAAGGGCTGGCATTATACCTGTTTCAAGAAACATTGTAGAGTTTGGTGATGGCAAGTCAGAGATCACGGCTTCTAAAAATATAGTAGGACCAATACAATATTACTCTGGTAATTATGGTTGTAACAACAACCCTGAGTCTGTTTCTGTATGGAGAGATCAAGTTTTCTTTGCGGATGTAAAGACAGGAAAAGTATTAATGGTCTCTCAAAAATCAGGTCTTAGTGTTTTAAGTGATCTTAATGTTGATTCCTTCTTTAAAAATAATTTCTTTTCTCTAGAGGAGTCTGCCACCAATAGGCAGATTATTGCAGGAGTAGATTACGACAACAGGGAGTTCTTAATTAGTGCTGATTCTGTAAATACAGTAATCATAACTATTAGCGACAATGTGACTGGAACTCCAGTGACAGGAACAGGAGCAGGAAGAGTAACTAATGGTAAGATAAATACTGATTCTATATTCTCTGATACCTCAACTTATTCTTGGGACTCTGATCCGAGAGAGTATCAAAAGGATCAAGATAAATTTCAAGACTCAGGAGCAGGTCTATTAATCATAGACACTTTAACTTCTTTGCAGTCTATATTCTTAGCCACCGAATTTGCACCGACTCAGATACCTATGCCTGATGGTTCTACTAGCATTGGTTTAAACAATGCTATACCTATTGTTATGACAACAAGTGCTCAGGCAGCATTTTCGTATGGTACATATAATCAATCAACGGAAGAGATAACATTAGACAACACAACTTATTCATCTACCACAACACTAGGTGCAGAAGTAGAAACTCTAGGTGACTTTACTATAGGTTATGACTGCTATCAGCCACGATGGAACAACAAGTACACATTTAGACCTGAAAGAATACAGTCATTAAGTGATCAACTGTATACATTTAAAGCAGGTAGAATATATGAGCATGCTGAATTCTTTGGAACTACAGCCGTACCAAGATGTACTTATTATGGTAAGTTTACAGGATCGCCACCTACATATTCAGGAGGAGCAAGAGGAGATGCAATTATAGAAGTCGTATCTAATTTCAATCCGTCTATGGTTAAAGCATATGAAGCATTAAGTCTAGAGGGTAACGACAGATGGGCATGTTCATTGTCTAATACTGATCAGGCGACAAATGTACCAACTACGGGAGTTGCTTCTACAGAAGTTTGGCAAGAGAAAGAAGGGTTCTATTATGCACCTATACCGAGAAACACTAGCGTTGTGGCATCAGGAGACTTGAGTTCAGTAGATGGAACATCTCAAGTATTTTCTATTGGAACTTTAGCAAGTTCGTCAACAGGGACTACTCTATTATTTAAGAACCACATAAATAATAGTCCGTTTCCTGTAGGAACTAATACTGCTTTATACAGGGTTAATGGATCAAACCTTACCCCGTTGAATACTTTTGCAACGGCTATTGCCACAAACAAGACTTTAACGCTGAACGCAGCGGCAACAGTATCTGCTGATGATATAATAGTTACACTAGCAAATTCCGCTATTGAAGGTGATGTAATGAGAGATTACTACATGAAAATAAGAGCATCTAATTCAACAATAACGCCAGTAGAATTGTACGCAATTAATGCGATCTATGCTAAATCTCCTTTGGCTAACCAACTAGGACAATAAATGATTAAATTTGTACAATGGATCCACTAACAGCATTAGCAATACAAGGAGGGCTTGCAGGTTTACAGGCAGGCTATGGCGCTTATCAAAACCGTCAAGCAAAAAAATCACTAGCAATGTCGGACGATCCATTAGCAGTAACTCCTTCTGCTAGATTAGAGATGCTTAACGCTGCAAAGGACCAAACTGTAGCCAATCAAGCGTTAGAAGAAATAAACAGATCATTAGGAACATCCGTAAGTGCTTTGCAAAATGCTGGAGCCAGAGCCGCAGGAATGTTAGGAGGAGTTCAACGTAATGCAGACGCTGCAAAAAGTAGTGTGTTGGCAAGACAAAAAGATAGAGAAGCGGCGGCCCAAGGCCAAGCGCTTCAAGGTGAAGAAAGAGATAGATACATGCGTGCTCAACAAGCACAAAGAGATCGTGCTCAATTTCAACAAGCACAATCTGCTGGAATACAAAACATTGGTAATGCCGCTTCGTCACTAGCCGCTGGTCTTGCTCAGACTGACTTTAGTAGTGTTGGAGGTGATGGTAAAGAAAAAAACAATGAAGGACTAAGCCGTTCACAAAGGAGATCAAAGAGAAGAACCGATAAGGAATTAGGGATTGCTAAACAGGAAGTTTTTTCTGAGTCTAATAATTTTGGTTTGTCTCCAGATATTCCAGTGATTGAAGATGAAGAAGAGTTTGTAGTGCCTCTCTTGGCTGCAAAAGGAGGTAAAGCAAAGAAGACTCCTGGATCATTTTCACACAAGACTAACCCACTACATATAATTGCGGACAGCGGAAGCAAGGTCGGAGAGATGACTGGTGGAGAATATATTTTTAACCCAAGTCAAGCATCGTCATTAAGAAAACATTCTAAAAGTGGATCATCACCTTTACATAAGTTTGTAAGACAAATGCTTTCTAAATCCCAGTTTAAATAATGGCTGAAGAATTCGTAGAAGCAAATGTATTTCAGGTCCCGAACTTGGTCGGCGCTGCCAATCAGCAGCAACGGGTAAAAAAACAAGAGCAGTTTAGAACCCTTGGGTACTTAGACAAATACCAGAGACGTAATGGTAAATACTTACCAGGACATCAGCCTTTAGTTCAAGACAGATGGGACGATGTAGTTAAAAGAATGGACGCTGTAGCGGCAAATGATAATGTTGCAAACAGAAGAGCATTAACATCTGCTTATACTGCCTATGGACAGACTGCGGGTAATGCTCAATTTGTTGCACAAGAGTATGCTAATGAAAGAAAATATCTTTCTGAGAACGCAAATAAGTTAGCGATATCTGTTGCTGATGCAGATGCTCAATTAAACAACCTTAGTAATCAAGCCGTCAATGAAATGCAGTTGGCTCAACTAGCAACTGACCCCATGAGTCTAAGACTTCCCAGGGGTTATGTTCCTGGTAAAGTAAAAGACTACGCCACTCAAGGTCGTATTCTATTGCAGAGCGCTTCTCCTAAACTAAATAACGAATGGTTGTCTACTGGTAAATTAGATTTGAATGCGGCTTCCAAGTGGGCTGACGAGTGGGGTTCTCAGAACTATACTAAAGGTCAGGAAGACGAGATGATTGCCCAGGTGTTAGTGTCGGAAAACATTAAAGGACGTAACGGCAAGTTGACTATAGATGAGTTTGCACAAATTCAAGGTATGCCTGAGGAGGATAGAAACAAATATGTTTCTCAATATATCCAGAGTGCTAAAGATAATTTCCTAAGAAACTTACCACGCACCAAGAAGGTATCTTCTTCTTCTAGCGATGGTTCTTCTAAGTTAAAGATCGGAAGTGTATCAGGTAAAACATTTAGTCAAGAGGAGCGTAATCGATTGTTTCCATCATACACAGAAAAAGATACTAGACAACCTGGGGTCGGAAATATTTTAAATCCTTCTGGAGAAAGAGGGAGCACAACGAAAGGAAAAAAATTAGGTTTTAAAGTAGCCAATTTAAAGTCACCGCTAACAGTAGGTGACGGGTCCAGGATTAATAGTTTTGGATATGGTCCTGATGGGCAGTTGTTTGTTCTTGCATCTGAAAAAGCCGTACCAGAGTTAACTCCTCGTGAGGTTGCAACTTTAGTAGTCAAGAATATAAATGATATAACCGAAGAGGATTACGCTACTGCACAGACGATGAAAATGGATAGCGATCCTACTTATAAAAGCACATGGCAGGAGGGTAACGAAAACGATCTACTTAGACTTAAAGGTGCGTTAGGTGATAAAGAGTGGTATCAAATAACTGCAAGAATAGCAGGTCAAAAAACAGCAGATGGATTGTATCGGTCTGATTATAACGATTACATTAAGAGATTAGAACAGAATAATGGACAGGTAGTTAATAAGACAACTCCTGACATGTCTGTTTATGACAAAAGAGCAAGGTCTGGAGAAGAGAGAAGAGAAGAGAGAGATGAAGAAATTTTTGGTGGAAAGCAACAGAGAATATTTTAACTATGGCTTTAGATAAAGAATTAAAAATACAACTTGACGAAGCCCATTCCAATGGTGCTACTACAGAAGAATTAGATGTTATAGTTGAAGATTATAACTCTCAAAAAAAAAAAGATCAGCCAGAGGTAAATTCTGGGGAATCAGATTTACCATCAATGGATACATCTTTGCCTGCGGAATCGCAACCCCAGGTAGAAGAAACTGAAGTAGAATCAGAGATAGTTGTTGATCCAGAGCCAGAGCCAGAGCCTATAGTGTCTCAGACTCAACCCAATTGGAATGAAGTTCTTGCTGAAGTCTACAAAGAAAAAAAATTACCTGCGCAAAATCTAAACTTAACTACCCCTAATACTTCTAACGTATATGACGAGGGTATTGTTACTGAACAAAACATTACAGATGTTGATCGGTTTCAGATAGAGGAATTCAAAGACCAAGAGAAACAACTCGTAACTCAAACAGCCTGGGATAGGTGGAGAACTAGTGGGGGCATTGCTCCGTCTATGATGAGTTATGTAGAAAACTTTGGGGATGTATTGGTTAACATGGGTCCTGAATACATAGAGACAATTAGTTCTCTGATTACTCCAGGTATCCAGCCTGGTGAATTCACTAGAGCCGCTAGAGAAGATTCTGCTTTAAAGAAGATAAAAGCAAAGTCAGATAAGATGGCAGAGGAGGGTTATTACTTTGATCACAAGATGGATCCCCTCACTGCTTTTGGGGCTGGAGAAGGTCCTGGAGATTTTACAGAGGCTGCTGCATACGCATTAGAAACCATTGCGGGGACGGCTCCCTTAATTGCCGCGAGTGTGGTGTTTCCGTCGGCGTCTCTTCCGCTTATGTTTGCTTATGGTTACGGTGCTTTTCAGGCTGATGTAATAAACGAAGAGTGGTTTCAAAAGTTAGACCCATTAGAAAGACTGGCCTTTGGTTCTGCGGGTGGATTGTTAGAAGTCCTTCCCGAATATGCAGGCAGTAGAATACTTTCTAGAGGTTTAAAAAAGTTTGCTGTAGGAGAGATAGGAGAGAAAGCATTTAAGCAAGCCACTACAAAGTATGCTAAGGGTCTAGCGATAGGTACTGGATTGGACGTGGGAACAGAGGCAGGTGCTGAAGCCGTTACAGGATTTGGTCAAGAGTTAATTAGCCAATACGCAAAAGGCGAAGAAATAAATCTAGACGCAGCATGGGAGGCTGCTAAAACTGGAGCACTATTAGGTGCCGTAGTAGGAGGGGCTTTTGCATCGCCAGGTTTTATCGCAAATGCGCACACTACAGCAAGAAGTTTAGGTGTTGACTTTAGTGTATATAAGGCTAATAAAAAAATAGACAATTTAAAAGAAACATTAAGTGATCCTAACTTAACGCCTGAACAGATAGACATCTACAACAATGAGTTGCGTGAAGCAATTGATAAAAAGATGCAGGCTACTAATGTTAATCAAGCATTCTATCAGCGCGTAGGACTAGAAAGCACAGAAGATTTAAATGAACTTGCGCGATTAGACTTAGAAGCAAGAAGTGTATTAGCCAAAGCAACTAACAATAGGAGGTTTGTTGGCGAGCGTGAGAATAGAACCAGTGTTCCAATTGATAAAAACTTAGAGAGTAAATATTCTCAAGAGATGAAGTCCATTAGGGCACAACAAAAAGAAATACAGAACAGATATTTGCAGTCTGCTACTTTTGATTCAGAGGGTACTCAATCAACAGAATTTACTGAGGCAAAAAAATCAGGTGGTGGTCTTACTGTAGATGAATTCCTAGGAGGTAATCTAACAGAAGACGGCAAGGCTCTAGCCGATGCCGCAAAGAACGCTGAAACATTATTAGGTGATGACGTAAAGGTTGTTATTCATGATGGAACCTTTGATGATACCATGGATCAGGTATCGAGTAAGGGGTCTGATAGGGATAGTGGTGAGCAGGGCCGTATGGTTGTTAGGAATGACAATGGTCAAATAGAAATTCATATAGAGGCCCAGAGAGCCAGTCCTTTAACCGTAGCGCATGAAACATTCCATGCTTTATTCTTTGATCAGTTCGGGCAGAATGCTGAGGTAGCACAACAAATGGTTGATGGCTTATCTAGGGTAATGCAAGGAGGCTCTAAAGCCGACATTGCTTTATTTAATAGAGTAAATAATTTTGTTCAAGGTTATGATGGCGATGTTTCTGCTGAGGAATTTGGAGCAGAACTTTTTGGAGAGTTAGCCGCTACTTATCGTCAGTTAGGTCAGTCAGGTAAGGCTAAGTTTAAAAACTATATTGTAGGGTTTATTGATGACTTCTTAAAAACATTTGGAATAAATGTGTCCTCATTGGCTAACATGCGTAATGAGTTCAAGACCGATGGAGATCTAATTAACTTTATGAACTCTCTAACCAGGGCATTCCAGGAAGGAACAACGGATGGTGCGCTTGAAGAAACATTGATTGTAAAAGATGAATTAAATACTGCTGAGACAATTGAAAAATCTAAAAAAGAAACTAAGAATCAAGACAGATCAAGAACACCACCAGAAGAAATAACCGAAATAAAAAGACAAGTCAAACAGGCTAATGTTTATATAAATGAATACAATAAAAACATTTATTCTGTTTTATATGATGAGCCAGGAGAGTTGCTTGTTAATAGTAGAGGAGATGAAGATCTTCCAGTGTCTCCGCAAGAGGGGTATGATAGAGTAGTTCACCTCAGTGAACCTATAAAGATCGAAGGGAACAAAATGATTCTTGATGCGCGTAGGGTTGCTGATTCAAATTATGATCAGGAAGAGTTTGCGGCACAATATGTTTTTGATGAGAACCCTAATCTTACGCGTAACGGAATACCATACAATGACTTAGATCGTTTAGAAAGATATAAAGACCCTCAAGAAAGGATGATACGTTTTTCAAATGGAGGAGAAAGACTTAATGACCCTAAAGAGTTTCGTCTTTATGAGTTTGACCTGTCTGAGCAGTATGGTGCGGACCTTGCATCTGATGCACTGAGTGCTATTCTTGATGGCTATACATCTTTAGAATATGGTAACGAGTCTCAGATCGCTATTGATGACGCCTTTGAAATGAGTGACAGAAGATCAGACGGTAGAAGAAAACTCACTCCTGAGGCTTACGATTACAAGGTTGCAGTTGGAGAAAAAACTCCTAACATGAGTTATGGTCAACAAGATAGCCTTACGAGGGGTTCCCTTCAAAGATCTAGAAAGGCTCCTAAGAAGACCAAGGTTCCTCAAGAATTAATGAAAGAACTTCCCGCTGATGCCACGCCTGATCAGTTGGCTGTATGGAACAGCCAGGCAAAGGCCCGAAAAGCAGCAATAGAAGATGAGAAAGATAGAAGTGATACGCTTGAATCAAGAAAGAAAAACAAAGAACAAGAGGAATTAACCAGGAATCAAAGAGAAGACGACATTCGATCAGGGAAGTTAGAAACCCTTGACGGCTTAGAAAACGAGCAGGCAACAATTAATAAAGACATGAATGGGGTTCTTGCTACTATGGAAAGATCCAGGAAGGGAACTCCTCGTAGGGCTATACAGGTTCAAGACGAAACTAAATACATTAAAAGAAGTGAGTCCTGGAAAAAAATGAAGGCTCAGTCTCCTGATAATTTTATAGGAGAAACTATAGTCACCACACCTTCTGATAGAATGGCTGTGGCTAAGTTTGTTTTTGATGATGGAAACTCAATAGAGTTAAAGGGTGGGTATGGCTACGCTAAAGAGGTAGGATTGCCCTGGGCATCCTCTTCATTAGGCGCTCTCAATAAATATCTAAATCCCGTAAACAAACAGATCAAAGAAAAAGGATATGCTTATCTAGCGCCTGTTGCGATGAGTGATGCCTCTCACTCTTCCAACTTTCAGTTTTTACTTACAGGTCTTAATGAAATAAGGTCCGCTATAAATACTGGCTCAACAACAGAGGCAAAGGTAAGAGCCCAGTTAGAGGCCATTAGTGGTATGGCCTTAGGAAAAAAAGAAGATTCAAAAAGGCTTCCTGACTTGTCTTCGGCTTTGGCTGAGAAAGACATAAATAAAGTATTAAAGAAATTAGAAAAACTATTTAGTGTGGAGAATGCTTCATTTGAAGCAAGAAGATCTTTCATGAGTAGGTTGATTGGCCCTACAGACACTAAGGCTAAGAACCCACAAACATTTATTGACGGAGTTATATCAGGTGCAGAGTTAGTTAAGAGAACCACAGATCCTTCTTTAGTTGATGTGCCTAGAGGTTATATTCCAGGACTTATAAAAATTACTGAATTAATTGAACCGTATCAGACTTCAGAAAAGACTGATGGGTTTCAGTTTCATGAGTCATATCCGTGGACCTCTAAGACTGCTTCAGGAAAAGGAGTAGAGTTTATTCCCTTCACTGAGGCTATAAGTGTTACAGAATTAGGTAATGTAGAACAACCTTCAGGGGAGTCTGTGGATTTTGAATCTGTACTAAAGGCTCAAGGGACCTTAGACAAGGCTGTAAATAAATTCTTATCTAATGTAGGAATGGCTAGTGCTGCTTTTTCTGTTACTGGAGAGATAACTCCAGACCAGGTAGAGCAAAAGAAAGTTGTTGCTGATCTCAGGAAAGGATCAAAAGAAAGAAGCCGAAGAGTTCAAAAGAACTATACTAAAGCCGTAGGTAAAACAGCAGGTCGGGCTAGTGCTATTAATGTTAACGCCGCATCTGTTGACGTCTTTAATCAGGACCTTAGTCTTTTGGAATCTCAAGAGAGAAGCCGTAAGATAAATAAATATGCTAAAGGAAACGAAGCAGGCTACGCAAATAATGTTCGAGAGAAAATTGTAGATGCTACTCGAAAACTTAAAGAAGTACAGAAGGATACAGAAAGCCTTGGTGGTAAGCGATCATTAGATCAGGACATCATAAATGCTTTGACGTTAGTTGACCCTAGGTCTGCTGAGATGGTGAATCAATTTAGACTTTCCATAGGGTTAGATACTGTAGGAAAAGGTTTATTCAGAAGACGAGGATATCAAAAAGATAGTCTAATGGATCGGCTTAAAAAAGCCGACCTAGACATAACAAACCTGGGCCTAATCTTATATGCTCTTCACGCAAAAGAAGCCAATGCTTATGGGATTAAATATTCTCAGTCCGTTTTGGAAGAGATGGGTGTGGATGCTGGTAGTTTCTCTGGCATGTCTAACGAGAGAGCAGACGCCATATTAAATGAGTATGGTATCCAGACTAACTTAAAAAACTTAGAAGAACTCAGAGAGACTTTAGGTAAGACTGACCCTAAGTTATTGTTTGCTTTAGATTTTATGTATGACGTTACTGAACAAACTCGTGATATATACATGAAGTCAGGAATGCTTTCAGGCAATGACAAGACTAGAGTTGTAAAGAGAAAAGATAAGAACGGAAAAGAAACTACATACTATCAGATCATAAGCGCAGGAGGAACCGAAGGTTCTGCATTCTTACCAAAGGGAACTGATGCAGTAGTAATTTTTGAATCAAAAAATAAAGCAACTAGAGACGCAAAGTTAGAGGAGCGTATTGCCTGGTCTAACAACTACGAGTTCTATGTACCCCTTAAAGGATTTGCTGAAGAGTTAGAAGTTGGAACAGACACTCCCTCGATAGAGGAGTCGTCATTAGATCCTCAGGAAGACGCTGACTTAGATAAAGTTCCAGACGCTGATAACAGAAATAGAGTAACAACCAAGAACTTTTTGTCTGATGTGTGGTCCAGGGTGACGGCTACTGATCAAGGGGCAGACGAAAGAAAAGAGCGCGCCACAAAACAAGAAGAAATTAAATCCAAAGAAAGAGACTCTGGAACTGGCAGGGGTAAGTCACAAGAGGTTAAGAATACTGGTGTTACCTCTAGGCGTGGAAGAAAAGGTATCGAAGCAGAGAATCCTGCTCTGCGTCTACTTGACGATCACATGAGGGCAATTCAAAATGCAGAAAAGAATAATGTCATGCAGAAGTTCTTTAACCTGGTGACCTCTAAAGATGCTAAAGAAATGTTTGGCGATGGTATCAAAGGATACAAGTGGAATCCTAGTGACAAGAATAGCGAGACAGAGTATAGCATATCCAAAGACCCTAACAAAGTAAGTGTATGGATCAACGGTGATCGACACATTATAGAGTTTGGAGAAGACTTTTCTTACTTGGCTGAAGTAATAACAGGAGCCAACCAGGCCAGACTTGTGGGCGCTGTTGAGATGTTAGGTAAGGGAACAAGATTCATTAGTCAGATGCTAACTTCTTATAACCCAGGCTTTGTACCTGTTAACCTGGTCCGTGATACTATCATGGGTATCTATGCACTTCAAGGAGATGATGTGAGAGAGGTAATAGGAGATCAATCATTTGCTAAAGCGACGGCTACTTTAACGAAGAACTTACCTTCAGCATGGAGAGCGATCAAAAATGTAGAGGTAGGGGGTGAAATAAAAACACCAGAGCAAAAGAAATGGGCCGATCTATATAAGTTATTTAAAGATAACGGAGGCAAGACAGCATGGGTCCAGCCTTTAAGTGCGGGAGAAATCAAAGAGCAACTTAATAAAAAGTTAACCAAAGTAAAAAATGGTGAATCTATTCTCACAACGAACAATCGAATAGGTGGTATACTTCAAAGTATAGAAGACATAAATGGAATCTTTGAAAATGGAAGTAGGCTTAGTGTGTTTGCTATGGCCTTAGAGAACGGCGCCTCGCCAGAGAAAGCCGCTGAGGTTGCTAAAAACTTTACAGTAAACTTTAATCAGAAGGGTTCCTGGGGCACAGTTCTTAATAGTCTGTACGCATTCTTTAATGCGGCTGTCCAGGGTACCGCTGTGAAGACATGGAATCTGGTCAAGAGTAAGAGAGGTAAGCAGATCATGGGATCTTTATTTGCTTTAGGATACTTTAAGGAAATGGCATCAATGTTCTTTGGAGGTGAAGACGATGAGTGGATAGTGGAGTACGATGAAAAAGGAAACCCTAGATATAGAAAGCATTCTAAAGGAGAAGCCGACTGGGCTAAAGAAAATTCTATTGGACAATTTTTTGGTGACACCTGGATAGGTGTACCATTTAGTTATGGTCTAAACGTATTTATGTTTGCAGGAAAAAGAATGGCCCGCCTTACAATGGACATAGCAGATGATCCAAAGGATAGCGGTTCTTTAATTGCAAAGGCCGTTGCTGATGTTACCTTGAGTACATTCAATTCATTTAATCCTTTGCCTATACCCAAGAGTAAGGACTCATACAAAGGAGTTACTAGAACTGTAGTACCTACGGTATTAAGATATCCATTTGATGTGTGGGCTAATGAAAATTACTTTGGCACATCTATATACCCAGAGGTTCAAGACTATATGCCTAAGGACACTCCTGCTTATACATTAGCCAGGGATAATACCTCTAGACTTTCTTTAAATATCTCTAAGTATTTAAATTCTGCTACGGGAGGTGATCAGTATTCCAAGGGTTGGATTAACCTGGCTCCTGCGGCTATTGATTATCTAGCATTAAACTATGCGGGTGGTACTTTTAAATTTGGTCAACGCTCTGTTAATACTTTAGCAAACACTATAGGTGCTGTCAATAAAACATTTGAAGATCGCGGAGATAAAGACGCGACAGAACTTTTAAACTCTTTAAAAGAAAACATAGAGGATCAGGTGAAGATTAATCAAATACCTATCGTAAGGTCTTTTATAAGGAAGCCTAATCAATTTGTGGTGTATGACGAGTGGCTTACCATGCAAGACCAATTAAGAACGTACAACAAAAGGTATAAAGACAACAAGACAGATCCAGTCTTGAGTCAGTTAGAAGGCTTTAGAAGAAGTGTTACATCTTCGAAGGGATCTATGGGTAAGATTTCAAAACAAATTAAAAAAGTTAAAGAGGCACTAGAAAATCTTTCTACATTAAATCTATCTCCATCAGTCATAGAAAATAGAAAAGAGATATATCAAAACAGATTGGACAATCTTTATGAACAGAGAAACAGGCAGCAGAAGAATCTGTTGGGCATCTATGAAAGGATAAAGAAAAAGTTAGACAATTAATTTCACTAACGCATTGGTATAATTAGTGTATTACCTTTGTAGTATGGGATTCACAGATATTTTTAAAGACGATAATGACATCAATGAAAAGTCCGTAGTCGGATTTATTTCATTTGCCATTATGATTTTGGTAATGTTGATTGACATCATAACAGGATGGTGTGGGAAGGACTTAGTAGTTAATGAGTTCATCTATAACAGTTTCCTATTTATTACATTGGGGTGCTTTGGCATCTCTGGATTAGAAAAATTCTCACAGAAAAAATGAGAAAAAAATCACCTATAGATATGTTAGATTCGTTTGGAGAAGATAGAGTAATGGGAATTAGTATTAAGTCTCTTGTTGCGATAGGAATGACTGTAGCGGTAGCGGCCTCTGGTTATACTATGATAAAACAAGATATCCAGGAGGCTAAGTTATTACCCGAAGCACCTGTTTCTGCTGAGATGTTCCGCTTGCAGACAGAGATAATTGATAACGCTATCCTAGATACAAAAGCCGATATTGAAAATATAAACTCTAGCCTTAAAAAAATTGACGAAAGATTATACAATTTGTCCAGGAAATGAAATGTTCTGTATTAAGTGTGATACTTTTTATAACTTTGTTGTTGATATGTTTAACAACAGGCTGTAGTACGCAATGGCATCTCCAGAAAGCGATCAAGAAAGACCCAACGATTCTAGTTCAGGATACCGTAGTTGTTTTGGACACGGTTGTGACAAACCCGACTGCTGTAGTGGATACGGTCACCATCTCAAAGGTCGACACCGTAGAGATCGTAAAGAACAACTTCCGAGTAAAGATTATGCGGAGTTACGACACCCTTATAATCGATGGAGGCTGTGAGTCCGACACCATAGTGAGGACGGTTGAAGTTCCTATAGAAAAAATAGTGTACCACGAAAGAGAAAAATGGTATCACAAATTATATAAGTGGTCGTTCTTCCTCTTGCTCTTTGGTCTCGGTGCTGAAGGTCTTAGAAGAATCTTTAGATTCAGTTAACCACATTCTCTTGTAGTATAGTTCTTCAATCCAGTCCATAGAACCTAAGCAAAGTTTCAGCAGCGGTTGGACGAATCTTTTCTATAGTCATCTTCTCCTGGTTTACATCTAAGGCATAGCCAATGAGCATGGACTCATTGACTTCCTTAATCTTTTGTATGGCCTTAGGGTCTTTAATCGGTAACTTCTCACCAACCTTCAGGTCTACAATGCGCTGAGATAACGGATCATTATTGATCAGTTCTTCTAACTCTACCTTACTGGACATGCCCCTGTATCACAATCTGCTAGTTCAATATCTTCCATATTCAATTGACCAATGCTTATAATAGGTGTTGTCTTAGACTTCATGTCTAGGTATGTTGCTTCATCTATCTCTTCAAACGGAGCCTGGGCAAAGCCGTGATCGTTGTGTAGTAAAAACGATACAGTCTTTACGTTAATGTAATTAACACTTAACCAATCCTTGATACCTTCTAATTCTTCTAGCCTATAGTAAATGGTTACAGACACAGCGTTATCGCTCCACTCTCTTTGGAGTCTTTGTATAACTCCTAACTGATCAACCGCGCTGAGGTCACTGGCTACCATAGTTCTTGATGGGAACCTGCAAGGAAATGAAACAACCATAGTCTGGTGGTCTTCGGTTCCGTCAAAGTTTTGAACGTACTCTACATCGAAGCCGTTGCCACGAGCAACGTCAATCAAAGGTGAATTACTAGCCATCCTTATACGACGTATAAAGAACGTACTGTATCCTGGGTGCGCTCCTGGAGTAACTCCCGCAAGTAAAGACAATGTCCCCGACGGCTTAACCGTCGTTAACTTAATGGACCTATTCCATCCTTTGATATCAGAATACTCCTGGTCATACTTACGCAAGTATAGATATGTATCAGACAGCCATGACCTTTGTTCGTCACTAGCCTGAAGATACCCAGTCACTCCAATTCCCATCCTCATGTTCTTATGTACGATGGCCTCTGTTTCTTTTAATGAACACTTAATAGATAGACTGTGCTTTGATATCCTGTATAGGTATGTAGCAACCTTCTTTAATTCTTCTTCGTTCTCTATGTTGGGTAGGTAGATCTCTGACAAACAACAAGTCTCTTTGTCGGCCAATGATTGTTCAGCGCATGGGTTAAAGCCCATCACATCTGGGTCAGGGTATTGATGCTCTCCTGTTCTTCCCATCTTCCTGGCTGTAGCGAGATTGATAAGACCATACGGCTCACCATTTCCTTTGTATCCTTCCCAGAACTCTTCAGGTAGTGAGTCGGTATCGTCACAGGCTACTGAGTTATTACTCATGGCTCTCCAGTTAGGTATGTTTCCAAGGTCCCAACGCTTTGCTCTTAAATATTCTAGGTCATCATGATCACCGATAGCAATCTGAGCAGATCGCCTTACGTTACCAGAGACTACAACCATACCTATTATATTCATTACATCTAATGCATCCACAGATCGTAGTCTTTTTCCTGAACGAGTGTTTAATACTTCATTGATCAAGGTCATTCCTTTTGCCAGGTCTTCTGCTCCTGAGGCAACACCACCGAATCCTTTGATTAAAGATCCCTTAGCGCGTATTAAGTGAGTAGCATAGGTGAATGACTCTCCTGTTACAAAGGACGCCTCTAGCGTCCGCTTTAATAACTCTACCCATCCTTCCC
>Ga0209535_1000253_pt1 | contig 36644 bp, 50 predicted proteins | sample LinPmetageLP28_FD_184041 | JGI IMG/M metagenome (GOLD analysis project Ga0209535, IMG submission 184041) | Marine viral communities from the Pacific Ocean - LP-28 (SPAdes) (version 2) | ecosystem: Environmental > Aquatic > Marine > Oceanic | place: Pacific Ocean | collected 2009-08-22
TCCATCTCCTGGCGCATTTGCTGCCGCTCACCTTTAACATCAAACATCCCGTGTTCTTGGAGATGATCTTCATGGAGTTTTTCTAACTCTCTTAGTGTTGCTTCTGGTCCAACTGTTGCCATTCTTCTCTGCACTTCTTTAGAAGTTGGATTATAGCTTTCAAAACCACTGGTCTTTTCTAATAAGTAATCACTCAATGCTAATCCACCAAGAGCAACTGCTGCTCCAAGCCACACATATGGGTTTACAATTAGACCAAAAATAGCAGGCAAAGCTCCTAAAATAGTTCCAGCTAATGCTCCAGCAGCACCTAGAATCAAACCAATGCCACCATTAAGAGCAACAAATATACCAGCGCCGACAGCGAGTGCTTGTATTAAATCATTCTTTAAAGCTTCTAATGATTCTTTGTCGCCCTCTGCCCATGCAGTCAAAGCGTCAATCGCTTTCATTCCGACAAATCCAAAGAACAGAGCTTTGAGAGCATCCATGATTTTCCCAAATGGACCCTGAATCTTCTGCTTCATTACCTCAATAGGTTTGATGAGAGAATTCTTTATCTTTGTTCCTAAGTTAGATTCTACATCTTGTATTCTTGACTCTTGTCGTTCTTGCCGTAATTGTTTCTCGTCTGCTTTATCTTCTGATGCTTCTTGAGTATCTCTTCGTATTAAAAGATCAGCAATCGCTCTAAGATTGCTTCTGATCGCTAAAATATTTTTATTAAGACCGTTATACTGCTTCTCAGAGACATAACCAGCAGGAACCCCAGGGTTTACTACAGTTCCCTCTGGTGTCCCTGGTTGCCCTGGTGGAAGTAATTTTGTACGATCAATTGCCATTAGCTTGTTGTGCCTTTAAATTCTGTTCTTCAATGTGTGATTGCAACAGAGTTAAATAGATCTCTCTTTCCCAAGGGATCATATTTTCAAGTTCACTCAAGCTATATTTATGATGCTGCACTAAGGCGAAATTGATCTTGTAATATGATACAAGATCCTCATGCAACATCGCTAACTGAAAAAACTCGCTAATCCCTCAAGTACTACAGCATTTTCTTCGCCAGTGTTTGGGTTCTCAACAACAATAGTATGACTAAGCTTAGGCATAGTCTCAAAAAACCTCTCAACTTGTTTAAACTGAGCTGAATTTAACTGTTCAATGAATTGAATCAATTCTTTCTTTGTACTATCCTTTGCTTCCCACGATTCTTCTTCTGAGAAAATCTGGTCAATACTACCAGCAATCACATCGAATGACTGTTCTAGTTTGTCACCAGCACCAAAGTTTTGCGCGATAAACTCACTTAGAGACGGATATCTCATACGCATTGTCAGTGTATCATCCAGTTTAATATCTGGATTGTGATCTTCGTGATACTTGATTTTAATCTCATCAATAGCAATACTTACAGGAACTTTTGTAGTTCCATCGTCTTGACAAGTAATGAGCAAGTCAATGGTTTCTCCAACAGACTTACCACGAACATTCAAGAACAGGTACTCAATGTCAAAAGTAGATAGTTTATCTACTTTGATGCCACGAGTCAAAATACATGACGAAAGGACATCTTTAATAGCTCTTCCAATATCAGAGAGATCATCACTCTCCATTGCCATGATAAGAACTTTTTCTTCTTTAACGAGAAAAGGTCTATATTTTACTTTTCTTTTTGATGATGGCAGTGTCAACTCATAAGTTGGTGTTGCAATCGTTGGTAAAGGCATGATGTATTATGTCAGTGGGTTATTTATTGTTTGGATGGCCAATATGTACTACCAGAGTAGTCGATTCCATCAGCAAGACCGCCCTTGTAATTGAAATTAAAGTCTCCAGTGAAAGCGTTGGTTTTGATTTTGGGATCATAATAGTTCTTATTCATATCATACTTAGAGTAATCAATATTAAGATCAGAGCCACCAAAATCACCAAACTTCATTTTTGATTGTCCTACAGGACTGCTGCTCCGTTTCGGGTTAGTGTTAACGAACTGGAATGGATCGTTATACTTTCTAAGTTGACCAGATCTATACGATCTACTCAATTTATCTAGTCCACCAAAGAAGTGCCTGTCATATGTGAATGTGACTGACAACTCTAGCAATCTACTTTGATCATAAGAAACTGTTATTGGTGCAAGACTCCTGGGAAAAGCATTTACATATGTGTATTCTACATCATGCTTATGATCTTTGTCAAATTTTTGAATACGCAAAGTTTCACACTTATAGTCTACAGGATATTCCATCCTGTGATAGTAAGCTCTTCTAGTTGGATTCTCTGCCCCACCACTAGAAATAAATTCCTGCCACAACTCAAAAAATCTAACAACCCGATACTTATCATCGACTATGAAAGACATAGTAAAGTCAGGATAAATCCTTGTATGGGCATATTTCTGAATGATTCCCATAGCATGTCCAGACACTTGCGCCGTTGCAAATGATGTTCCTGGTAAGGAAGCAGTTTTACATAAGAGACCAAGATCTCTGAATATAAATTTATTAGTTACTTCATCATCTCTGTCTGTAATAAACTTGATGAGCTTTGAAGGTAAGGACTGAAAGAAGACCTCATAGTGACTTGTAGTCGCTACTTCTTGAAAAAGTTTGCTAATAGATTGGGTCTGTATGCGTCTTGGATCTCTGTCCTTGATTAACCCCACACTAAATACTCCATGTGAAACATTTTTTAATTAATGGCATATAAAGGTAAGTATCGCCCTAGCAATATTGAAAAATATCGAGGAGACCATAGTAACATTATTTATCGCAGTTTATGGGAAAGAAAGTTCATGGCATACTGTGATCGCAACCCAAACATATTAGAATGGGGTAGCGAAGAGATTGTTATCCCATATCGCTCACCTCTTGACGGAAGAATACATAGATATTTCCCTGATTTTTATATTAAAGTTAGAGAAAAAGGTGGTAAGGTACAAAGGTATATTATAGAAGTAAAACCTAAAAAACAATGCATCGAACCTAAAAAACAAAAACAACGAACTCCTACTTATATTAGAGAAGTGACTGAGTATGCTAAGAATCAGGCAAAATGGAGTGCAGCGAAAGAATATTGTAAAGATCACTTATATCAATTCAAAATCTTAACAGAAGATAATCTAGGAGTATGAGTAGACTTCAACCAATTGTAGATAAATTCAGTGGTTTAGAAAACCCAGAAGATACCATGCTGGAACTAATGTCAGTTCTAGATGACATGGAGATAGTGCCAGAACCAGGACAATATTATACTTTTTTATATACTGCTAAGACGCCAAATATAAGGTATGACCAACACCCACTAATTATGTGTACAGATGTAGAACAGTGGGGTTTTAGGGGATTTAATTTCCACTGGGGTAAGAGCAGAAACTACACTTGGGGAGAATGTCAAAGTCAGCTATACACGATAAAACCCAATGAAATTGATGATGCACGGTCACTATCCTACGCTAGTTTAAAGATGTCAACATAAATATTGGCAAAAGAATAGCACTTTTTATATTTTTATGCTTTCCACTCAATATCGCCTCCGATTGGAGTTTATTTGTAAATGTATCGCAAACAATGAAGATGTGAAACTAGATGACATGATTTGGGCACAAAAACTTGCTAAGGCAAATACATCTGCCAATGAGATGTTAAAAATGGCAAGACGCCAAGCATCTCAAAACATTGAAGAAGGAAGCACCGATGATTTTCTGAATAGGATGGGTTTAGGAGATCCCGATCCATCCAACCATAAAAAGGGATTCAGTGATGCTGACGATATCAAAAATTGGTTCAAACAGGAGAAACCAGATGATTGGAGGCAAAGAGATTAACGATTTCGATCTTTACGAAGACGACTGGTATGCAAGTTTTAACATGGGTATACAAGAGGTAAGATCTCTTTATGCAATTATTTGTTATGCACATGAAACTTGGCCAGGGTCTCCTGCAAGACCTCCTGAAGAACAAGAGCATCTTCGCTCCCTAAAATTGAGATTGTTTGCAATTATGTCTCAATATGCTTTTGATTGCATGGAGCTAGATGGAGACACTAAATAACAATAAAAACTAATGGCTAAAATCTATCGTTACCCATACGATATGATGGACCGATCAACAGATTACATGTTGATTGAGTCAATTGAATATAAACCGTCTGGCAAGATGCCAGATTTTACTGGTGCTAACTCTCCCTTTCAGAGATTGAAGACGGAAAAAGCAAAGTATAATATTGTGCTGCCTATGCCTAATCAGATTGCATCGGCAAATACTGTTGGATGGGGAGAATCTAGAATTAGTTCGTTAGCAGGTGCTGGATATAACGCGGCAGCAGGCGGTCTCACTTCAGCGACGGCGACGAATGGACTTATGGCTGGTGCTTCAGCTGCTCTTAATACTGCAAGAGGTACAATTGCTGATAACGCTGGTGCAGCAGGACAACCCGCAGTGGGTACTGAAATAAGAAATTATATTAGAGACTTGGCAGCTGCTTCCGCAATTAACGCTGTCGCTGGTAGTAATATCAGAGCGGGAGACTTCATGGCAAGAACTCAAGGTAAGATTGTAAACCAAAACCTTGAATTGCTATTTAATGGTGTAGCATTAAGACCGTTTAACTTTGCTTGGGACTTAACACCTAGAGATGAAAAAGAATCTGGAGAAATTAGAGAGATACTTTACAGATTAAAGAAATCATCAGCAGCAAGAAGAACAAATAACTTATTCCTTGGCAGTCCTGATGTATGGAGACTTTCATACAGAAAAGGAACACAAGTGCATGGATTCTTAAATAGATTTAAGATCTGCGCTCTGACAAATGTTGGTGTCAACTACACTGGTTCTGGTCAGTACGCTAGTTACAATGATAGTATGGGAACTCCAGTTCACATGCAACTATCACTCAACTTCACGGAGTTAGAACCTATCTATCGTGAGGACTATGAAACCTATCAAGGAGGCTCTGGTTTCTAATGACACAAGACCGATATTTCGATATTTTACCTAACTTTAAATACATCAATCCTGCCCAGGAAGGCGGGAAGAGAGAACAGTATGTTGAAGTAAAAAATCTTTTTACTAGAGTCAAGTTAAACAAATCTGTTCTTGCAAATATTACCAGTTTTCAATCTTATAGTATCTCAGATGGTGAGAGACCTGATAGTGTTGCAGAAAGACTCTATGAAGATCCAGATCTTGATTGGATAGTTTTGCTATCAGCTAACATTACTAGTGTTCAAGATCAGTGGCCACTTTCATCTAGAATTCTGTATGAAATTGCAGAAGAAAAATATGGAACTGCTCTGAACGAAGTTCACCATTACGAAACCAAACAGGTTAGGGATAGTAAGGGAAGACTGGTGCTTCCTGGTGGTCTTACAGTTGATCAAGGATTCACCATACCAGATCCAAACAACGCCCTGCAGGATCTAGATCCAACAACAGCAGTATCTAACTGGTTGGTAGAAACTAGAAAAAACAACAAAAAAAGAGAGATCCAAGTACTGCGTCAGCAGTATGTGAATCAGCTCATTGATGATGCAATTGATTTAGTACAGTATCAGGAGTCGTCTCAGTTTAGTGAGGACGGCGGTAAAGTTGCCTTTAACGACCTGATCTAGACTAATGCTTCTAATTCTGCAACAGTGGTTGCAGAGTCGATAGTAGAATATGGAACAGCAGGATTATCCTTCAGAGACGGGGACTCTCCCTTCATTTCTGCTAGGGCTGTTGTCTCCTGATTTTCTGTTCTGGTCTGAAGATACTTGCTCTCCAGATTTTTCTTGCAAATTTGTTTTGCACTTGCAAGATCCACATCCACAGTCGAACTTGAGTGGTTGTACTTCCATGCGTTTCTAAATGTTGTAGTAGGTAACTCGGTGTGGGTGATTACCGAGTATTCAGACACAGGAACATCCTTTGCGATAATATCCTCATCGGAAAGAACACACTGCTCAGAGGGCACAACGACATTGCAATAACCGTCTGCCCCATTATAGACAATCAGTTGACGGGACATTAGGTTGGAGTAGAAACTACAATGTTGGTTGCGTTAGTGAATAGGATTGTTACTTTTTTCGAGGCATCTGAGTCATCAGCAGCGAATACTTCGACTGTTTTTGTATCAGTGCCAGCACCTTCATTAAAGGTTGCCAAATAACGATTTGCTGTAAATGCCATAGTTGGACAGCTAACTTGTACTGGATTATTTATCTACTATATAATCACCAATAACCAAACAATCAATATCCATGCTAAGAAAAGCTTGAACAGCGTAGTATGGTGACTCTACTATTGGGTCTCCATTATCATTAAATGAGGTATTAACAACTACAGGAGGATCTAGAGTTGTTAGTAACTCATGGAGTTTTGGATTCCATGTTTTCCTAAGTGTTTGAATCCTACATGTACCATCAGCATGTGTTATTGCAGGAATTAAATCACTTTTAACAGTTTGAGAGTAAAGCATGTGAGGTGTAGAGAATGCCTCTTCAAAGTATTCACTGACATTTTCCTCAGGTATAATCCCAGCAAAGGGTCTCCAAGGTTCTCTGTGCTTAACTCTTTTATTCAGTACATCTTTGTTTTCTGCCTTTGACGGACTCATAAAGATGGATCTAGATCCAAGAGCTCTTGGTCCATGCTCAGATCTACCTTGGAACCAAGCCACAATTAAATTGTCTTGTATTCTTTGCGATACCTTATCAACATCGTATGGTTGATAATCTAGATCAAACAAATCTAATGCTTTTGTGATATCAGAATTAGTATATTCTTTGCCCAATAACGCTAGATTTGCAGGTGTAGATATGCTTAGGTTTTCTTCAAAACATCCCCAAATAGCAGCACCAAAGTGTATACCAGAATCATCTGGGAATGGGGGAATATGAATAGATTTAAACAAACCACTTTCTCTGATCTTGGTATTTGCCAAGATGTTTAAGAATGATCCACCAGCAAAACAAACTCTGTCAGTCAAATGATATCTTCTAAGTTTTTTAAGAAGTTCAATTAACCCATCCTCAAAATTCTTCTGGAGAGTATATGCAGCATCCTCAACACTATCAATGCCATCAACCCATACCGTATCAAAATTAATATAAGGAATAGAATGATCTGTTACATTATACAATTTCTGATATTTTTCAGAGTTTCCGTAAGCTGATAGACCCATGATCTTACCAGCGCAACCAATTTGAGTTGACCAATTATCTACATCCTTCCCAGTCTTTACAGCGTATATCTGTGATGCTGCAACAGAGTAGATTTGACCAAAGTTATTATAGAATCCTTCAGGCATGTTATAGAACCTGAAGATACCCTTCTCTTTGTTAAAAAATCCAATTGAATTATTCTCTATGTAATCAACCATGTCTCTAAATGGATCGTCAATTATAGATCCACCACCGTCAAATGTTAGAAAACTTCCCTCATTGAAAGGAGATGTAAAAACAGTAGATGCAGCATGACATAGATGATGCCCCACTGATTTAAGTTCTGCCTTTGGAAAAGACTTCCTCAGCATCTTGGTCACTGTACCATTCTCAATTTGATGCAGATTTATGACATGACTCGTCGGTACATGATAAACTAAATTTACATCATCTTTAGTGATTTGACCAACAGAAAGACAATAATCTATAGATTTTTGTGGATAATTTCCATCATATTTTGTTTTAGTAAGTCTTTCTTCGTTGATGCTACAGACATGTTTGCCGTTAATAAAAAGAGTACACCCCGCGTCATGGACGAAGGATGTACTCTCGGATACAAACTCTAGGTTTGCATCCCAATCATAAGCACCATAGATGCCAATTATGATCATTCTTCAGCGAGCTTCTGGAAATAGGACAGTGCATCGTCTTCACTTTCCTGTGAAGACATCTGTTTTGCAGGAGGATTGATATCAGGATCATTGAATCCACCAGTAGACTCCTCATCAAATGTTTCGGGATCAGGACGACTCGATTGTGTCTTGTTACCAAGAACATAGTTAAGACGCTTCTTCAGATCATCATATGACTTGAACTGATCGGCAGCAGTGATTTCTGCAAGAGAATATTCTTTCTTCCAGATTGCTTCCATAGCTTCATCGTCATCTAAGAGAGCACCGCCACGAGCAAACTCAGAACTATCGTAGTTCCAGTAACCAGCAACTTTCTTGATTTTGATCTTGAAGTCTGCACCTGCCCAGAAATCAAAGGGATTGATAGGCTCTTCGTCTTCAAACTCAGGTTGCATGGCAGACATGATCTTATCAAAGATCTTCTTACCAAACTTGTAGAGGAATACTTTACCCTCATTATCAGGGTTAGATGGGTCCTTCACAACATAGATGTTGCTGTAATACTGAAGCTTACGCTTCTGCTTACGAGCAGTTTCTTTGTCTGAATCAACACCAGTGTTCCAAAGTTCACTGTTATATTCAGATACAGGATCCTTAGAACCGTTAGTGGTCAAGGAATTTTCGATGTACCAACCGCCAGGACCTTGGAAGGCGTGAGAGTACAGTTTTGCCCAGGGAAGGTCTTCACCATCGGGGGCAGGAAGGAAACGGACTACTGCGTAACCGTTACCAGCTTTATCGACTTCGGGTTTCCAAAGACGATCATCTCCAGAACCACCACCTTTATTGGTTTTTTCTACTTCCTTTACCAGTTTGGCGGTAAGGGCACCAAGGGAGGATTGTTTTTTGAGTGATGCAAAAGACATAAGATTCGGCTTGTGTAATTGGATTTGGTCTTTACAGGTCTATTATAGGGCGGACCCACGCCCATGTCAAGGTTCGATTTGATCCCTGACTTTAGCAAGTGTTTTCTGCATGTTACCAAACAGAACGGCACAGTCAACATCTTTTGGGAATCCCATAAGAACTGCTGATTGTCTCACAGTCTCTTTCATAGAGACTGCTCTAGGATCGTCAGACAGACTCAACCTTGTATACAGATTTCTCTGCCTTTCCAGCAGATCGTCTAACTTATTAAGATGAACTAACTTTTCATCCTTATCCAAATTGGCGAACTCAAACACTTCAGAATAAACTTGCTCCTGAAGCTCATTGATCTCTTCCATTGCTTTTTGGACTACTGGAGAATCGAAAAAGTCTGACATAATCCTCGTGCCTTGGGGTTATTTAGTGGGGAGTATGGTAGTTACTAAAATTACTCTTCTACCTTTAGTTGGACTTTGCATGTAATGTTTACCACTAAACAAAATTATATCATCCTCTGAAGGATCGTGGTAATCATAAGTTCCTGGGGATGTACTTTCGCAAAAAGTTTTTCCACCATTATCTGTAAAATATATTATAACATTTCCGTGTGGATACTGGTGATCAATATGAGGCAAGCTGTTGTATACTTTATCCTCAGCATGAACGCAATTCAAAGATATTCTCAAATAAGATGCAAAGTCTATTTTATTAAATTCAAAAATTTCATTTAATGCTTTGATAACTCCATGCCTTTCATCATCATCAGAGTGACCAGGTTTTGGATACTTATATTCATTTTCTGGTCTTTCTAAGATAGTCCTAGTATAAAAAGGAAGATTCTTTTGTTCCCCATCAACACCATCATTATCAATATAATTAGGTGTTGCTGTGGGAATATAAGACCACATGATATCTGTACCCAAAACCCACCGCTTTAATCTTATATAATTGTCGGATTGCGGATTTTTGAGTCTTTTCATATAGGCAGTTTTGCCCTTGTGGTTTTCTTCATGAAGTTAAGTTCAATAGCATCCCGTTTAATCTTTTCCTTAAGAGGTTTTGAGATTAACTTAGATACCGAATCCACTTCTATACTATTCTTTTCACAGAATAAAATAATTGCCTCAATATAGTTCACTTTTTCTTCTATCACAAGTCCCTCTATCTCTAGAGAGAATTTGGCAGAATTCATGAATTTTTTATCTAAGGCTTTAGATAGTTCATTTTCCATTTAGTTGCAGATGAAATTCCAGAAAATTACGAATATAGGATACCAACATATTCATATACTTCATTTTATCATACTCTTGGTACACTACACAATCACCGTCTTCACATGCCATGATTATGACAAATTTTTTAACTGGAATGCCTGTCAACTCATAGTACATACAAGCATATGCTGCACACTGTACAAAATATCCATCAATCCAAGCTCTTGGTTTTGGTTTTGCTGATGTTTTGAAGTCAATAATAGCTAGTTCACCATCATATTCTGCAATACAATCAACAGTTCCCGCAACACCAAGTTGCTTGCTGTACATGGATCCTTCTAATGTGTGTATGTTATCAATCTTATTTAAGTTTGGTTTGGCAATTTTAAATAAGAAATTGGGTAGGGGTTTCACTACAGGAAGACTCTCGTTCTTCAAATAGTATTCAGTCAGCGTGTGCATGTCAGTGCCACGACTGGTAGCTTTACGAGTAATCTCGTTTGCTTTATCTTCTCCTACCCTTTTACGCCACTTGACGAATGTATCTCTGTTAAAGAAACTAATAACAGATGTGATTGAAACCAGTTTTGAGTCTGGTGTATCATAATATCGAACTCCGTCTATAGTCTCTCTAGAGAGACTTGGGAGTTGTGTGTCAACATGATTAAACATTACATACCGAGTGCCAATTTGGTGGTTAGATATTCTTTGCAGAGACCTGACCGAACAATGTCCTCAACACCAAATTCAATGGTAGCGAATGATGGCATTTGTTCTAGGATTTTCATAAAATCCAGAATACCGTTTTTTTCGTAGGTTTTTGTCAAGTCAGTTTGAGTCGCGTCTCCACAAAAGTGGATTTTGGAGTTTTCTCCAACACGAGTGATGATCGAATCAAGTTCGTGGAAATTTAAATTCTGACACTCATCGACAATGACAATAGCATCATCGAGTGTTGTACCGCGAATAAAACTCGTGGACCAGAATGAAATTGTTTCTTGCTGCTTAAGATTGCCATAGAGCATTTCAAAATCAGCGGAAGACGGCATCTCAAACATATATTTTACCATATTCTTGTAGGGAATTTGGTAAAGTGCTGATTTGTCTTCATGATCACCAGGTAAGAATCCAATCTCTCTGGTTGAAACAAGAGATCTTACAATATAGATTTTAGTGTATGGGGAGTTTTCGTCAAGTACATCCCTAAGTGCATTGTAAAGCACAATGAATGTTTTACCTGTTCCAGCTGCACCGTATGCAAAAATGTTTTTTCCTTTTTTATAGTCTGAGAAAAGAGATTCTTGGTTATCAGTGAGTGGAGTGATATCCACCAAAAGGTCAGTGTTGATCGGTTTTTTCCTTCTCATCTGCTTAGCAGTGAGTCCAACACCGATTGAACTGTCAGTTTTTCTCTTCCTTGGCATAATTTTAGTCGAGGGTTAGTTTTTGACGATTTCTACCAGTTTTTTGTGCTCCTTTGAGCACTTCATTCCATCCTGGGTGGGATTTACGAAGTTTATCTTTCCACTCACCCACTTCACCCACACCTGGGGTGTTTTCTGGTGTATAGAATCTCTCCCAATCGGGATTGTCCTCAGTCCACTGGTCCCATGCATGAACGCTCATGACGATCTCTTTAGTCTCGCCAGTTTCTTTGTGCTTTACTGGATAAGTTGCCATACCAAATAATAGTGTAGTTTTATTTAGACCAATCTAGAGCTTTTCCAACTGTAGGGAATTGCTCGCAGAAAATTACTTTTGCCATTTCAGCAATGTCCATGTGCTCCTTCTGTGTTCCATTTGCGCTTCTAAGGGCGATGTAGTGCGCCCAGGAGCGACATGAGCCTGTCATGTAGATCTTGGTGGGTACAGCGAGCGGAAGCACCATTCTAGCGCATTCCTTTGCCACACCATGATCAAGCATAGTTTGATATAGATCCATACCAGAAGCAAAATGCCTCTCGATAGCAATCTCAAACTCTTGCTTATGAAAAGCATCTAAATCATCAGTAGAATTCTGACGATTCTTTTTATCTTGACGACGCAATTCAGGAATAGGAATTGTATTTGCTAGCATAGAACTGTCAGCATACCGTTGTGAGAATTCTTGATATGTGAAAGATCTATGACGAAGGATTTGAGCCGCGATTGCCCTAGAGGTTTCAATCTCCAAAGTCATATATGCTTGCTCAAACACTGACCAATGACCATGATTAATGCAGTATTTCAACAATCCTTCAAAACTAGGATTATCCTGATTTTTTGGATTTGATACTCTGGCAATATACGCCATTGTTTCTTCTGCGTCAGGAGTTACCTGCACCAACTTCACTTTCTCCATTCAATCCTCTCATGTGTTTTAACTTTAATCCTTTCTTGGCGCGTGTCCTCGCCTTCTTCATGTATAGCAGTTCTGCCTCCGTATATAACCAAGGATTCTTAAGTGCTTCCTTGGTTAACCGAATTGTATCTTTCATCCGCATAATAAACCTCGTAGTACTTGATAATTCCGTGTGTGATCATATTTCCTTGGGATACCCAATCATGGGCACACGCATATATGCTCTGGTTTGAATATTTAGGGGAACCATCGGAATTCAACTCACTACCATAACGCTTGAGTAAGAGTGCCAAAGACTTCTCTCTGACTCCCATTTTATCGGGAGTATATCTCCAATCAGTCAGGATATCCGTCATCGTCTCCTTCTCCAAAATATTCTACTGGATCATCAAGGTTTTCGCGCTTATCTTGTTGATATGCTTCTTTATCGGAAAATACTTCAGATTCTAATTCCAGAACCAGGGCTTTCATGGTCAAGACTAGACCCTTTAAAACTTGTCTATCCATCAGAATAATAAGGTTTTGTCTATTATACACAAAAAAGGGGTCCCCGTCAAGGAACCCCCGTTATCTATGTAAGTGTGATCACTTAGTATAAGAACGACCACGATAACAGAATGTACCGTGGGCTTCCTTACTCTCAACACAACGAGTAGAATACTCAACACCACGATATGAGGTGTGAAGAATTTGTGCGTTGTGAACAGCAGATGCTTTGTTGATCTGCTTACGAATGAGGTTAAGTGTGTTCATTGTATTACTCCTAAAGTAGTTGGATTTTTAGGTCCGTTCCTTTAGTCGTTTGCGTCCCAATAGCAATCAGGAGATGACTCCTTCATGACCTCAATCAATTCTACCTTGAAAGCATCTGGGATGTTCTCATTTGCTTTCATCCGAAACATAATCGCATCGGCTTGTTGGCAGGTGAGTGATGAATATAAAAGAAATTCAATCATGGGATGAACGACTCCGTTCCGCGACTTACTTGCGTCCCCGAAGGGATGAACGACAGGTCTTATTATAGACCTCATACTCTATTTAGTCAAGTGTCTTCGTATCAACACGAACTATTTTTTTAAAAAACCCCAGAGATTAAAAAATACTGGGGAATTTTTTCCCGAATATATGGGAATAAAAAGTCATTTTTGTTTTGGTTCTTTCCAGAGCTTAGGATTCCATTTACCATCACTCTGCTTTATTGAGATAACACTGTGGTACTTGTCGTAATAATGATCAAAAACCTCAACCAGTTTAGAAGAGATTGTTAAGTCATATTGGATAACACCTTCATTGTCATACTCAACTAGGTATGCAGTGTAGGGTAATGTGGTGTCTTTAGCATCTTCTGGTTTACAATCTGCTTTTAGAATCTTCAATCAACCACGCCCTCCCCATTCAACATCAGGATAGGCTTCTTTAATCACATTATGTGTGACTCTATATTTTTTGTTCATGGTCTTATCTTTGACGAGACAAATAAGTTCTGCCTCATCAGGATGCAACGACTCAAGAAGCTCAATGAAAAGAGATTCTCTCTTCACTTGCCTCAATGAATCATTACCACCCCTAACATAGTTGTACAGTGTCCTGTACTGACTAGCAAGTTTACTTTGTGCTTCAGGGGTAGGAGCATCATTAGGAGTGTAAGGAACAATTCCCTCAGGAATTGCACTCTTTACAGTGTCATCATAGTTCCAAACAAACAAGGAGACCAGAGCAGGAGAACGATACTCTTGTAGAATTTCGATCTTTTGCTTCTTAGTCTTTGCACTAGATACTGCTTGCAGAATCTCACTTTGCAATGGTTTGGGTGGTAATTTAGCCATAATTAGTCTTCGTAATCTTCGTCAGAATTGTTCTCAAAGCGGAAAGCGATTAATGAATCGGGAAGAACATTTCCATGTTCATCATACATCTCAGGATGAAGTTCAGCAGTATTATTATTTCTATCGTGATGGTACATCATGTACTCTCTGAGCACCCATCCTAGCATGATCCCTAACAAAAGGGCACCTAGTACTAAGAAACTGCCAACAACAAGACTGATAGCTAACATTTTTCATCCTCCTCGGGACTGTCCTTTTTAATATCCAGAGAGAACTCTAGATACAGGTGCATCTCCCGCTTGAGGAAGCGCACCATTTTTCCGAACTTAACTTGGAAAGTTTTTGGTGGTGTAGGCTTCCGCTTACCTCCATTAAGTAGTATTTCAACACCTCTATTTAGAGCTGAGTCAGACAAGATTTTGCTCCCTAAAATAGGCAACAGTTTCCTGGCATCCACCAATGTGTTCTTTATTATACACCACTTGAGGGAAAAGTCTTGTATTAAAATTTAATTCAAATTCTTCTATGGCGAAGTCCTCATCAAGAGTATACACCACATGCTTCTGCTCTGTCAACTCCATGAGTTGCTTTACCTGGCGGCAGTGATTGCAACCAGGCATCGAATAAATGATGAACATGATATCAAATTAATATCAAATATATGTAGCCCCTCCATCTTGACCACCGAGAGTCATGATACTCAGTTCTCCAAGATCTTCAAGGGCAGGAATACCATTATACACCCTAACCGTATATCCGTTAACCGTTCTGTCAGAAATCCTAAGATTAACAATACCGCCTGGGAAGGCATTTGTACCACTCGCGATACCAATGACAGCGTAGTCTGTATCTGCCATGGCATCTGAGAAGTTCACATTGTATGTTCCAGTAGCAGTTTGTTCAATGGAGCTGACATTATGTGAGCGATCACCAGGAGTGTAGTCACTGTTGCCAACACCAAGATTGCTATTCATGTACCAGGAGGTAGCACGACCCTCATAGAACTGAGTGTAAGTAGCAGTCTTAAGACCTACAAGGTTCTTAAACTCACCAACTCTGCTGATTTTATGGAAGTCATTGTTGAAAACTTGGATAGAGTTACCCATGCTTCCAAATTGTGTTCCAACACCAGCACCATAGTACAGAAGCTGAGGTGTGTTCTCATTAATAACAATCTCAGTATATGTTCCAGTCTCAGTTACATTGTCCTCATATACGACAGGTGTGGTTGTACCGAAACCAACTGGATCACCAGAAGCAGCGTAGTAGAACCTAATTGGGTAGGCTGCTTGCTGTGACGCATTAGTAAAGCGATAGGTTTGACCTACTTCAAATCTCAGGTAAGGAGATTCATAACCCTGAACATTGATAGAACGATCAGATCCGATGCCATAATATCTGTGATCTGTTGTCTTTGTACCAATAGTAGTAGGTAGAGGCTTGAACGATCCCTCATGCTCCGTGTAAAGGTTCTTAGCGGTGTCTGCAGCACCCGTGAGGGTGGAGAAACTAGCAGCAGATGCAAAGTTAGCATTGAGCGCCTGTGAGGCGATTCCGGCGAGCGTAGCATAGGTAGCAATGCCAGCGACAATAGCCTCAGATGCGATACCGGCAAGTGTAGCACGAGGTGCCTCGTTAATCGTTACGGTAACAATACCAGCAGATACTGGACTGACATCAAGACCAGCATTAAAGTTAACTGTTCCTGCTGTACCAACTGCAGAACCAGAGTCTTGAATGATGACACCAGAACCAGAAGCAACAATGTTAGTCAGCTGAGAACCATCACCAATAAATCTCGGTGCAGTGATGTCATTATTGGATGTGATTGTGGCAGCAGCATCCAATTGAGAAGCAAATGCTGCAGTTGTTGCACTGAGTGCAGTTTGTGCAGAGATTGCTGTGTCTGCACTAACGGCAGTCTCAGCACTGGTTGCATTATTAGCAGTAATTGCTGCGGCAACCACAACTCCAGTGGCAAGACTGTTAGCAGTCTGAGCAATACTTACCGTATCTGCTGCAGTAATGGTAACAACACCAGCAGAGATAGGAGATACTGTGAGGTTTTGAGCGAAGTTGACTGTAGCAGCAACGCCAATCGAAGATCCACTATCACTAACCTCAATACCACTACCAACAGCAGTGACACCTGTGATACCAGAACCATCACCGAAGAAAGCAGTTGCAGTAATGTTACCGCTGGTGTTGACATTAATGTTTGTACCGATACCAGAAGGACCAGGATCCTGAGGTACAGAGTGAGCAACAAATGTTAGGTTGGGTTTAGAACCACGAACAATCAGACTCTGACCTTTAGCAAGAGCAAGGTTATCAATCTGAACATCTTGTAGAGGAGCCAGTCTTAAACCAAATACTAAGTAGTCAGACTCTTGGAACTCAGCAATACCACCAGAGGACAGACCAACTGACATACCAACAGTAGAGTCAGAGTTCTGGTTAGTGGCATGAACCGTGACCAGACTATCTTCTTGTGCTGTAAAGAACTCAAGGTTTGTATTGATCTGGAAAGGAGGATTGAAACTCAGAGTACCAGATCTTCTTCTACCATGAACCAAAGCAGAGTCAGGACCAAGTTTGTCAAACTTTCTAGTAGCAAAGGCAATGAAAGAAATGTTAGGGTCGAAGGAAGATACAAAGATCTTATCACCAGGCTTGACACCAACCTTCTCAATCAGTCTCGTGCCACCTCTATCAAGAGGAATACCATAAGTAATAAAATCACTCTGTTTGAATCCAGGCGTACTAGAGATACCAATAGAGAATGTAGAACGGAAATCGTTCTGGTTTGCAACACCGATACTAACTTCCAGTAGGTTATCAGACTCATAGAGCTGAACTGGTTCAACAACACCCCTAGTTAGAGTAGTCTTGATGGATGCCAGTCTACCTACCTCAGCAAGAGCAGCAGCAGGTGTAGTGAAGCTGACTGTAGCAGAGAAGGGTGAAGTATGTTCAACACCAGATGTACCGTCAGCGTTGGAGAGGTGACGACATCTTACATAGAATGTTGTACCAGCAGCAAGACCATCTGAGATGACCTGAGATAGGGAAGTATTATTATCACCTATGCTACTGAATACAATACTGATAGGTGTAAACGAAAGGTCACTAGCAACCTCATACTCAACTGCTTTGAGTGTACCAGATACAGCTTCACTATCAATAGAGATAAATGCACTCGATATAAGAGTGATACCAAATCTCTGCTGCAGAGTAGCTCCACTAGTAGGTGAAGTAATTGTTGGTGCCTGAACACCAGGTGCATTACCTAGCGTGGCGAATGAAACGATACCAGCAGAGAAGTTACCAACATATGCAGTGAATGCGGTGCCGTCATCGTTGGATAGATGTCTGACACGGGCATAGTGTGTAGTGAAACCTGCTAACTGAACATTAACTGATTGAGTTAGATCTAATGACTGTAAACCTACAGAATCCCAAACAACACTAGAGAAATCAGAGTCAGTAGCAAGTTGAAACTCAATTGCTTTTAGACTACCAGAGACTGTAGTGTCACCAATAGCAGAGTATTCTGATGATCTTAACTGAAGACTCTCAGTGCTAACACCGACATCATCATTAATTGGAGACTGAATAGTTGGCTCATTAATACCAGCATTCGCTGTATCAATACCAGCACTTACATCCAAGTAAGTAATGGCAACTTTGCCTGCTGAATCTAGAGTTCTCTGGTTGAAAGATCCAGTCCACCAGTTAAAGTCAGAAGCACCATAATCAGATGTCTGATGCTGGTCAAATAAGATATCAGTTCCTACAATGGTACTACCACCACCAACAGTGACTCCACCACCACCAGCAATGGTTCCAACACCTACACCATAACCATGGTCATTCAACAACCACTTTCTTACATCTGTAGATGTTCCAGAAGGATTTCTCTGTAGATAGAGAGCAACAAGACCAGCAACTACAGGAGCAGCAGCTGATGTTCCGTTAAAATTGTTGTCATAATGATTGGGATTATCAAATCTTCTATAGTCTGCGTAAGTTCCAGAAGGAAGACCAGCAGCAAGAGTATCTTGTGCAGGTGCATAGATGTCAACACCAGGACCACTGTTAGAATACGATGCCTTTCTTTCTCTCAGGTCGGATTCAATAACATCATCCAGAGCACCGACATTAATAACAGGATGATACCCTGTAGCCTCATTCCTACCAATACCTTGAGGGTTCATCCAGTCTCTGTGAGATGTTGGAGTTCTTTGTCCACCAAACTCTGTTCTGGAATCATTAGAATTAAAATATCCATCCTGAACACCATTCAATCTATGAGGATCTGTAAATCCAATACCAATATACTGGTTGTTATTACCAGAGGCGGCGACATAGATAGCACCTGAGCTCAACAATTCATCACCAGCTTGATTGGTAGAATTGGATCTAGATGAAGATGACCAAGATTTATAAGCACCTGCGACCTGGTTACTAAAACCAAGAACCATATCTTCAACACCAGATGGAGATCCAGCAGAAAGTGTATTAGTTTGGAATGTACTGGTGATGCCAGTAAATTTATAACTTATGTTAGATCCATCGTTATTGAGAGCAGCCTGATAACCCCAAGAACCATTAACAACAGTTGGGTTTCTTAGACCAAGCTCAACATTAACTGGTTTATATTGATGGAAGAATGAAATCAGATCATATGCTGTTTCAATATCCATTCCGACATTATCGGAGATGGCAGGCATGTTCCAGATATTTGCCCTGAATGCCAGACCAAAGTTCTTACCAGCAGCAAGAGATGCTGCAGAAGTACCGTGACCACTACCTAAGTTATTAGCACCTGCTGTGCCAATACCCATGGCACCATTTCTATTGTATCCAGAAGGGATAGCAATTTCAGGGAGAAGAACGAACTCAGATGAACGGGCGTTGTTATCTTCCCACCATGCTTCTGCTCTAGCTGTTTGGATACCAGTAGTACCGTCTGCAAGAGTGTAAATAAATCCGTTACTATTAAAGTATCCAGGATCTAGAAAGTAAGGGAAGTCAAGAACAATATCTTTTACTCTACTCGTTCCATCATCATGTAAGAATTCTGGGTGGGATTGCAGAACACCAGAGTCATGGATAACAATGTCAACATTTCTACCATCATAAAGGTACTCAACATTACCTTGGACTGGAGCAATACTACCAGATGCATTGTCCCATTGAGCAAACTCACCAGCACTGGTGATACCAGAAATTCTGGGTAGTGCCCAGTTAGTACGATTCTCTTCACCAGCTGTTGCAATACCAGGAGGACCATTACTAGTCAGATCTCTATAGATTTTGACATCACTTGGAAATCTATTTGCAACTAATTGTGGTTCTGGATAGTTATCTTTGTTATCTTTTAAAGAAAGTTCAATCCATTTGACATGAGGATGACGACCGATCTCTGTCGCCTCTTCATCGGTAAGTTCGTATGTACCACGAACCGCACTGATGGAGTGCGTATCAGTACAAGTTACTTTTCTATCAGGAATTCCATCCTGATTAGAGTCAATGGTGAGAACACCGTGGATCCCACTCCAATGTTCGGCACTGGTTACAGCCAGGGTATATCTCTTAAGAGTCATGCCTCAAAATCTACAGGTGAACACCTTTTTTATATTTAGGTGTGGTAGAATATATATTTAAAAGATCCTTGATATGAATATCGTAACTGGTGCTAAAGGTTTTATTGGCAATCACTTTGCCTGCACCGTAGACAAACCTCTTGAGGTTGATATTGACAACTGCTTTGAGCTACTCAATAAGTTCAATCATTGGAAAGATGTTGACATGATCATCCATATGGGTGCATTGTCTTCAACTGTCAATAAAGATGTCGATGCTATCTACAAATATAATATTGATTATAGCATAAAACTATTTGAAAAAGCCATTGAGTATGGTATTCCTGTAAAGTATGCTTCATCTGCATCAACATACGGTCGCACTGATGACATCATTAATCCTTTGAACTACTATGCAATGTCAAAGGCGACTGTAGATTACTGGGTGCAAGATAATATGCATCGGTTCTCTCACATTCAGGGGTTCAAGTTCTTTAATGTGTATGGATTTGGTGAGGTTAACAAAGGAGAGCAAGCTAGTCTTGTGAGTAAGTTCCAGTGGCAATCAGCGACTGGTGCAATCCATCCATTCCAAGGATCTGATAAGGTTCTTAGAGATTATATCTGGGTTGGAGATATTGTTAATGTTGTCCTGACTAACAATGCAGGTAGTGGTATCTTTGATCTAGGTACAGGTAAAGCTATTCCTATTCAACATGTAGCAGATCTCGTCGCACAAAAAAACGAGGCAAGGGTGGAAGAGATTCCTTTCCCACCAAACCTCGTTGAGAAGTATCAGTTTCATACCCAAGCAGATATGAGTTGGTTGTCAAATTATAACTTTAGAACTGTTGATGATTATATCAATCATCCAGACCCATCAATCGCCTCTCTTGATCCGTATTGAATCTGAATCAAAGTGTTGCGTTGAGAACTCAAACAACTCAGAGTCATCCAACGCAATCATTTGATGCCTTAGTCCAGTAGGAACATAAAACTTATCTCCAGGCTCTAAGACTGTAAGTTCTGCATTACGGAGATCATCATCCCACCCATAATATAATGAGATGAGACCACTCTGTAAGTAGAAGGTCTCATCTTTTATTTTATGGTAATGCCATGAACATCTCTTGTTCTTCTTAATAAACAAGAGTTTGCCACAGTATTGTTCATTGTTAACGATCCACTTCTCATATCCCCATCCTTTAGGGACATATTTAATTGAAGAATTCTTCTGAGTTGATTCCTTTGTCATCGATGTAATAGTCTGCTGCAGGTTTACCTAAGAAAAGTGTGTGGTACTTACATCCCCAGGAGTTTAGTTGCTCGATAGTAAAATCGTAATACTTATCGTTAGCTTCCTTACGATTATTTTCAAATGTTCCCATACCTCTCGCGGTATGATAGATGATCTCGTGCCCATCATCATACAATTTATTTATGATTTGAATCCTAGCCCAGCGTGGGACAGCATGAGTATATCTACTATCTCCCTTGCCAGGGAAGCAGATCGTACCGTCAATGTCTACATTATATCTCATTGTACTATATCAAATTCACATTGAACATTAAAACTAATCGTAACACGATCTGTTACAGCTGGATCAACATAGTGATACATTTCAGAAGGAAAGATTATGATCTCACCCTCCTTTGCATAGGTTGTGCTGTGCATAAAATCTTGATAAGGTTGATTAGATCCGTTACCAAAGAAGACAGTTCTATTGTCCTCCTCTAAGTGGTAGAGATAGATTCCTGAGAAAGTTGATGATGGATGCACATGTGGGTGATGACAATTACCACGAGTGTAATATGTGTACCAAATATCAACTAAGTTTATGTTACTTAGATCTGGCATTTCAAATGGCAGATCATCAGCACAATCAGAAATAGGATCAAACACAATATCCTTGATAAAATCTAGGTCATGTAAATGATCCATAAATGCTGACGAAGGATCGTTAGCACCTCTGTTGTCCCAAGGAAAAGACAAATCATAAAACTGTGACTCCTTGTCAGCTTGAATCCAATCCCAAAGAACTCTTTTTATATTAGCATGATTCTTGATCTTCTTCCTATACAGGAAAGGACCAGGGAATAAAGTTAGATCAAATGTTGAGGATTCTATCGACATCTTCCATTCTCAAAGTGTATGTGCCTGGGTTTTGTACAGCAATTGCAGCTGCCTTGTTTGCGAAAGAAATTGCCTCTTCCATCACAGGCAATTGAACAAAGTAAAATACTAATGCAGCAAGGAATGTATCACCAGCACCTGTCACATCAAATGTTCTGACGAGATCATTGCAGGGAAATATTTTCTTATTCCATGCTGCACCATCATCCCCAAGAGTAACAATCATATTCTCTCCATTAGGAATGTTACCAGGATCTAATGCCTCAAATTCTTTCTTGTTAATTTTATAGATGATATTACTGAACTCTGTAACAAGTTTAGTTTTTTTCGTATCCACAAATATTTTAGTATTAGGATACCTGCCAGCAATATCACTGATTATTTTAGTGTCAGGAATGAATCCTTTGTTATAGTCTGAGATGATAATTGCATCGTAGGTATCATGCAACAGTGCCATCTGCAACTGAGCTGAATGTAACTCTTTTACATCAGGCTCACTGTCAACTCGAATGATCTGCTGATTACTTTTACTATCAATAAACCTGGTCTTCTTTGCTTCTTCCTTGTTACACAAAAAAGTAACAGTAATACCAAGAGACTCTAAGTTCTGCTTGACATTACCTGCCATACCAGGAGCAGTATCTTTACCTTGCTCAATAAGAATAGGAACAGGTGCCTCTGGACTTAAGCGATCACACTCACCATAGACCCATTCATCGGTACAACTATCCCCGATCAATAATACTTTGTATTGTTTTGCTAGTTGCATAATCTTCTAGTCTAGGGAAAAAATGTACTTCGGCAGAGAACATGGATCCGATGACAGACTTTCCTTCCCAGTCAGATCCTACTACCATTATGTCAGGATTTGTAACCTTTACACAGTTCTCTAGCTCTAGATCAGAGTCAAACAAGAGAACATGATCTACGGTTTTAAGACTTGAGAGCATGTATGCTCTGTCTTCGGCAGTATTTATTGGTCGTGTTGGACCCTTCTTTTCTTTTACTCTTTCGTCACTATCAATAGCGACAACTACAACATCACCTTGGGACTTTGCATACTCCAGTAGTTCAAGATGACCACGATGGAGTATGTCAAAGGTCCCATTAACAAATACTTTCTTAGTCATTTGATAATGAAATCAGTTTACCATATTCGGGAAGATACAAATATTCAATCTCAGAATTTGCAAGAGTTCTACATGCATCATCCAATGTTTCTACAAGAGGTTCACCACCGAGATTAAACGATGTGTTAAACAAGATAGGACAACCAGTTGCTTCATAAAAACAATTGATTAGATTGTAGTAGTTCTCATTCTGCTCTTCAGTTACAGTTTGAATACGACATGTATCATCGATATGAATAATAGAAGGAATCTTTTCTTCAATTCCTGGCAAACAATTAACAGCGTACATCATATGAGGAGTCTCTTCCATGCCACGCAGATCAAACCACTCATGTACATGTTCTTTCAGAATAGATCCAGCAAAAGGACGGAAGTATTCACGCCGCTTTACTTTATTGACATGATCTTTTCCTTTAGGATCACGAGGATCATAAACAATAGAACGATTGCCTAGAGCTCTAGGACCAGATTCAGATCTACCTTGGAACATCGCAACAATATTTTTATCAGTGATCAAATCAACTACAGTTTGATCTGTTGCTTCAGATACTTTAGCGCCATACTTATCAGAGGTGTCTACAATATCACTAAGTTTATAATTATATTCTTTCCCAAGATATAAACTAGTTGCATAAGGACGGACCTTAGAATCACCAGTAACCCTATGATAATGAAGAAGAGCTGCACCAATAGCAGTGCCTGCATCATTAGAAATGGGTTCAGCATATAGATTGATACCCTCGTCTTTCAGTTGATCAAGATACCAATAGTTTGCAACACAATTCAGACCATATCCACCAGAGATAACAACATTAGATGTTTCGCTAGATTCAACTGCACTTCTAATCAAAGAAAGAACTTGTTGCTGTGATTCAGTTTGGATTTTGTATGCTAAGTCCCTACGATTCTGCATCCTAGTCCAATCATTTCTATCAATCTCAGGATCAGTATGGAGTTCTGAGCACGCTCCCTCATTAACAAGAGACGCATTTGGATATGTTGGGGAGAGCATGTTTAGATTGGTTGGAACATATCCACCAATCTTATTTTCCTCTGAAAAGAGAGAAGGAATTTTTTCGTTTGGTTTACCATATGGAAACAGACCCATGGTTTTCCCTGCTTCAATTGCATGGAATCCACAGTATTGAGTTACAGCTTCGTATGCTTTGACAATACCAGGTGTACAATCAATAACCATAAAAGATGTTCCCTCTTCATCCTGATGAAGTTGAGAGTTATCAAACTGAGGATTAATTTGTGGCGGAATGCCAACACCATTACCACCTAGGTGTCTGTAAATAGGAACAAATGATGCGGGATAATCACATCCAAATATAGATTCAGTCTCCCAGAAAGTATGACTTCTATCACCAAACTTCATTGGAATAAATGTTCCAGCACCATCAACTACAACAGAGACTGCCTTATCAAATCCAGAACGATAAAACGCGCAAGCTGCATGTAATTTATGATGAATAGTACCATAATCAATCACCTGGTGATGACCATCTGGAGTTTTAGATCTACGATCAATCAGTCCCAACTTCCGTGCCAGTCCTGTGTAAGGATCTTCTCCGCAATACTCAAGTCTATTACCGCTAGAACTAATTAATTCAGTGTGTGCGACTACAAGATAGTCTAGTCTATCAGTGTACTCTAGAATCTTTGTCATCGATACTAGAGGAGCTCCATCATACTTTGCTCTAGTAAGTCTTTCTTCTTCTACTGCAAGTACAATCTCACCATCTTTTAAGAGACAAACTCCTCCATTATGTCCCCTAGTAATACCAGCAATCCATTGTGTCATTTTCCAAATCCTTTAGGTTCACAGCAAGAAGGAGTCATAACCTTCTGGGGTTCTTTCGTTACATCACGGAACTTTGGTTTACCAAGTCTCTTACGGCATGAAGAAACGACTTTATCGTATACATCCTTAGACATATTCATACACTCATCATTCATCATGTCCTGATAGTCTTCCATCGTCAATCTAATTGGCGAGAATGTTCTATCATTCTCACCAACATCAATTATATCAAATGTAGAATCTTCTGGGTATGAAATGTTAACAGGATAGGTAGAACCAATCACAGCTGTTACAGATGTTTCTGTGCTCTTAGCAATGTGTTGTCCTACAGAATCACATCCAACAAAATGATCTGCATTCTGAATGATACCAGCCCAAACTCTAATATCTGCTTGTGGCCAGGCAACATGAGGAGTTTGTTCTCCAATTTGGAACTGGAACTCACTCATGATCACAACAGCATAATCTTTTCTAAGATTATTAATTAGATCTACTGCATGAGTTGTATGAAAACTTCTAGAAGATGGATCAATAATATATTCCTGCTCTACCTGAACACCTCTACCAAATGGTTGGAAGACTACAACTTTTTCCTTGCCAGTTACATTCTTAATTTCCTCAATAGTATTAAGAGCAGTGATCGCTTCTGTTTTAGATAACTTAATGCTAGGGGAAGGAAGTTCTCTAGGTTCTGTAATACCATTGATTTCCATATCAAAAGCTTGTGCAATATTACACTTCTGATTGTAATAATGCCACTGACGATATGGTTCTGGAGTTACACAATCCCTAGACTTGAGGTAATCCTCAAACAGATTCTTATGCCAATTGTCAAACGCATACTTATGGAGAACGGGATGCGCTTTGTAGAAATTCATTCCACCTTCGCACACGATGATAAAGTCATCATGAGTCTCTGCATACTTTACAAATGCAGGGATAGAACAAATCACTCGACCAGCGCCGCCGTTAATGAAAAATGCTTTAGCTCTCATATTATCTTGAGTAACGGGTTATTTATTTACATGAATAGCACTTGTGCCATTCGATCATGGTCGGTAAACATGCCTTCAGAATACCATTGACTATGCAGTAGGTCAGCTTCATAGAGTATACATCTATTATACACCATCTTGAATTCTAATTCAACTTTCCAGGGAGATTCTGGATCTACATCAACCCAGTCTCTCAACCATCTATTTTTAGTCAGTTGATTAAACTCATGACCCATTGCTACACAATCTTCAGTGATCATGTCTGGTCTAGGAAAAGATTGTTTGCCATAATATGAATAGAGTCTTGTTCCACCCTGACATTCATCTCCTTTATTCAAATAGATTACAGATCCAAAATTAATATCAAATGAATCTTGATGAGGTATACCACCACCAACATCCATGGTCTTAGCATTCATTATATTGCACATGAATCCAGATTTATTCCAGTTGCTTTCCCACTCCTGTTCATTAACTGGACTCTTCCATATAGGATGTTGTTTAAGCTGATCGAAGAGTGGTTTAAGATTCTCCTTAACACGAGAGTCTTCTTCATAAACTCTCCATCCAGGGAGACCTGCAATCAGATCTGGATCATCTCTATTAGGAGAGTCGATACAATACTGTCTAACCTCATCTGGATTTTTATAGAACCCATCAATAATTAATGCGTTTCTTTTTTCTTCTCCAATCTCAGATACAACTGTAATATCAAATTCTTTATTTAATTCAAACATGATTAGTTAATGAATGTTATGTTGCCAGCAACTGAAACTCTTTCAATATCAGGAGTTCTAAATGGAACTACTGTATGCATCAAGCTTGATGGAAATAAAAAGAAGTCTCCTCTCTTAGGTAGGAAAAACTTTCTATTGTCTTGGAATGGAGGAACAGAATCGCCATGAACAAACATGATTGATCCAGGAATAGGTCCATTACCTACCATGTTGAATCTTTCTTTCTCTGTCTGTAGCTCATCTGGCACATCAAGATACAGAACAAAACTCAAATCACCTCTATGGTTATGTAGGGGATTATAATCATGTTGTTTTTGATAATTAATCCATAGACTATCACATTCCCAAGAAGGACTTATACGATTCTCAACATGATGAGACAATCCATCTAAGTATAAAGAGATGTAAGGCTCAATCTGTTCTTGAAACCAGAGAATATGATTGGGTGTATAGTTCCATTCATCATGCATATCTGCAGCTAACATTCTCTCTGCATTGTACTGTGGAACATCTCTAATTTCAGATGCTCTCTCTGCTAGACCATCTAAAATACTATCTTCCGTTGTCATCTGCAATAAAAAAGGTCCCCAAGTAATCGGTTTGCACACGAATTGCCTGGGGACTTCTGTATTAATCATATCAAACCTTGGGAGTCAAAAAATATGGGGGAAATTTTTCCCCCATCAGTGTAATTATATATTCGATTTTGTTTTGGGTCAGTCTGTAATTCCGTTGTTAGGACGCTCACCTGTCGTGACACCCGCTCCAAGTTGATCAGGATCAAGTGGCCAAACAACCAAGTGAGTTGCTGTACCTACACCTGCCCAGTCAGTAGGAAGATTTCTCAACTTAGTACGATAGTCTAACCAGGGTTGCTTGACAGAATCGGGCATGTCAACAGCTGCAACTCTAGAGTCACATGCCGTCAGCATTCCATTTCTTGTGTCGCGAATCTGATCCCATCCAAAGCAGACAGTATCAGTATTGACTACTTCGCTAGGTTCATCGTGACTGAATAGAGGAGTAGACCAGCTGTTAGCTGATGTATCGTAGTAGAAAGATCTGAGATCGAAAGCTTCACTAAAGTGATAGGGATCGCAGACAGTAGGATTGGGTTCGTTAGATGGACCACACTCTACTTCATACTGTTCAGCAGGGTCTTGCCAACCCCACAGAGCCATAGCATGTAGAGGATATTGCTCCGCATCTAAGGTAACTTCTACAAATCCAGGAGGGGTAGGAACATCAGCATCGATCGTTCCGACCTCAGCGATTCTATCATTACCATCCAGACCTGGACTAGCTGGATCCCAAATGGTTTGGATATATCTAGGACCAACATAGGTAGAGATACCAGCTTCATCTGGATCTACCTCGTCTCCCATCCATTCGGTGGGGACTGAGTAAAGTACTGTTTTTGTGATTTGTGGATTAGACATTGTTCTTTAGATCTCCTTTAATTACTGCCAGTAGGACACAACAACGAGACCAGCGGCACCGAAGCCACCCCAGCAACATCCGCCATCGGTAAACGGCGATGTTCCGCCACCACCAGGGAACAAGGACTGACCTTTACAGCATCCATGAGTGTTACCACCAGAGCAGTTATCCATATTGAAGTTAGTTGAGGAAGCATAAGGTCCTACACCAGGTCCAGTCCAGGATCTGTCAGTTCCCCTGCAATACTGGTTATTATGCTTACCACCAGAAGGACCAAGGATCCCAAAGTCTCCACCAAACCAGCAGGCACAAACCTGAAGACATTTCTGGCACTGTGCAGGAGCAACACAAGAGTAGCAACCGCCACCACAGTGGTGCCATCCCCATGCTCCACCTTCAGCACAGAAGTTAGAAAGACCAGAGCCTGTTACATAACTTTTGCAACCTCGTCTACCACAACATGCTCTACTTGTACACTGTCGGCAGCAGGAACACTGTGATGTTCCCCCAGCACAAATTGTGTAGGCTGTAGATCCAGGAGTGAAATCTTTGTATGCAAACAGAGTCTTGGTTACAAATGCACCAGCTCCACCTGAAGGACCATTGGAGCAACATGCACCGATAGATCCTGTGCCACCGCCAGAGGTCAACTCAAATCGGATACTAGTTGTAAGGGCAGGAACCGTCCAGTTCAAGCAACAACCACCATTGGAAACACTCCAATAGTTGTTATTATACAAGTAAAACTGATCAGCGATACCTGTAGAAACCCCAGTGACCTGTCCAGGACCAACTGAGTTAGCGATAATCGCCTCAGTACCTTGAATCTGTTTATATGTCTGGTAATTAGCCATTGCTTTTAATATTCTAAAGTGGTGGAATCGTAATAGTATTTAGGAAAAAGCATAATAAAAAGGGGGGAGATTGCTCTCCCCAGAAGAATCAGATGGTGATGATTCTCCAACCTTGTGTGCCATCATAGAAGACCAGTTCAAATGCAGCACCCTCAGTGTTAACTGTCAAGTCTGAAGCGTCTCCCATGATTGGGTTACCGTTTCTACCAATCGTTAATGCGTTTGAATCAAATGTCTTGGCGACATCAAAGATTCTAACAGTATCACCCTTAACAGGAGATCCAGGTAAGGTAAGTGTGAATCCACCGCTAGTAGTATTACAGAATGCTTGCTGTCTGTTTGCCAATGTGGTTCCATTACCACTGACATCTACATTACTGTAAGCACCCAGAGGCAACCAACCAGCACCGTTATAGAATTCAAATCCATCAGAGTCGGTATCATAGCGGAGACCACCTTCGATTAGATCAATACCAGTTGGACGCCCAGCTTGGTTACCACGAGGTGGAACAAGAATACCAGAAGTGGTATCCATCTTACCGCGAGTGAGGAAGCCACGAACTGCTTTCTCAGTAGGACATGCTTGGTTAGAGTCGCCAGATAGGAATTCGTCAGAAGAGAATTCGTTAACTGCTTCACCAATCTGACCACCAATGGCACCCAGTCTCAGTTCAGAAAGACCTGACAGGTTGAATGCAGAGGCATCCAGGGTAGCAGCACCAGTCAACTGGTTAACAGAGAAGTATTCACCAACTCTGAAGTTACCACCTTGGTCAGTAGAGACGAAGAAGATCTTACCAGTGTTCAGTACAGTTGTCTCGTTACCCTGAGAAGCTGTGTTCTCGTCAACATTTGGATAATTGGTTGCCGAAGTGTTACCTGTACCAATTAGCAGGAAGTCATGACCCGTAAGACGAACCTTGGAGAACTTAGATCTCATCAAGAACTCTTGATTATCATACGAAGCAGGAGCAGATCCTTTAACTGGTGCAATGTTGATCGTTGCACGACCATTTGCTTGGTTAACAGCATTAGTTGCTGCACTTACAAATGTATGGGAACTTGTATTTGTAGAAGGAATAGTACCTAGTGACTGGAATGAGAATGTATTCAAAGTCGTTGCTGAGATAGCAACTAATGTATTATGTAATTCGTCAGGGCTATTAGCGTTAACACCCGTGCCTTTCGCACGAGGATATGTTTTGGTTACTGTGTTTCCATCTAGAGCACAAGTAAATGATAACGAGTCAGTCTGTAGTTGAATATTATCTCCAACCATCATACCGTGACCATTAGATGTCAACTCTACGATACCGTTTGATGGGTTATAAGCACCAGCAGTTGGAGTAAAGTTATTACCAGGAACATAGTTACTTACAGTTCTGACGATGTATCCAATTGAATCGGAGAATCCTAATCCAACTGTAGTAAATCCAATCGTATCACCAACAAGTGGTGTTGTACTCAGTCCGACTACTTCAAATAGTCCATCCTTCTGTCCACCAACGGAGTTAGATGCAGATGCAATCTTAACATATCCTGTACCACCAGCACCGACAGAATCAAATTCAATGAACTCACCAGGTGTGAAGACAGTAGTACCAACACCAACAGCACCGTTAGCACCATCGGCGTTACCAAATCCAGAATTGTACTTAAAGTACAGTTGATCACCAGAGATCTGATTGTTTGTAACTACAGCGCGAGCTCCTGATGTAGCACCACGCATCGTAGCACCAACAGAGATAGTACCGGCAGAAGTACCCACTTGGGTTGCCATCTTGTCACCAAAGAGGCGAGCAGAGCGAGCAACTTCTAGTGTAGAGAATCCAACAGCTAATGCACCGTATGTACCGTAGGAGTTGTTACCTGAGAGAGATCTGATTTCAGATCCATCATCAGAAACATAACCGAAAGCACAGTAGTAAGTGAAGGAAGAAACAATCTCAGCAAGAGCATCATCTTCAAGCCAGAAACCTACACCACCGGAGTGAATGTTGGTAAAGGCATCGAAGACCATCGACTTACCACCTCTACCCTCAGGTTTACCTTCGTGGACACCACCCTCAATAAAGATACCTACAGCACCTTCATGTCCAGTACCATCAGTACATACATTAGAGAATGCGGTACAATCTTTAATATAAGGTGAACGCTCAAGAATAGGAGTATCAGGATTAAGTCTGAAGTAGACACCACAAGCTGTAGTACCTACACCAACCTTGGGTTGCCACTGATCAGTATTGAAAGGATCATTAGTATCATAATCAAATCCTTGCAGACCACGCATCGTGATTGCCTGAACCGTCGTAGAGTCAGACACGAAGAACATCGTGGAACGCTGATTAGGTGTTACACCATCAGTAGCAAAACCAGCAGCTGGTTCAACAGTCGTACCTCTCAGAACATCACCAGCAATCGAGAAGTTCTTAGGCAGTGTGATAGGAAGTTGCTCTCTGAATACACCAGCAGACAACTTCAGAATGATAGGAGATACATCAGTAACCTCACCACCGCTCACATAAGTATGAGCAATCGTAGAGATACCGACATTGGTAGTAAATGAATTGGAGTCAACTACAGAGTCAACTTTAAAGAAGAATCCTTGTGTACTATCTGGGAAGATAGTAGTTGTGATACCAGCATGAGCTTGGGCACAAGTGAATCCAATACCCTGCAGTTTAACCTGACCCTGTGAGAACAGACCATGAGCAGCAGCAGTAACTGTTGCAATACCGCTAGACTCATCATAAACAAAGTTGGTAATATCTCTTCTAATCTGACCAGCAGTAGAAGCAAATGAGATAGAACCCCAAGCATTATCAGGTGTAAGACCTGTACTTGTATCCGAACCTTGCTGTGCATCAACATAGTATACCTTGGTACGGAGACCAGGATACTGCCACTCAACCTCATCGCTAGAAGAGACTCTTAGATATGTACCTTGCGTACCAATACCCTGTCTCGAAGGGCCAGTACCATCTCTGGTAAGCAGGTCACCTTTAGTCGTCAGCAGTGCTGCACTATCACCGATAGCGAACGCTGCCCACATGGTAACAGCAGTACCAGGTTGGACATTAATGTTAGATGATGCAATCGAGATGTAAGCAGAAGATGCAAACTCAGCGACATCATTAATCTCATATACACCAGAACCACTCCAGGTGCTTCTCCAATTGAAACCACGGTTAATCAGAGACCAACCATTAATACCAGTATCAACCGATGTAATACCAAGACCTACAGGTCGCTTATCAACTTCAATCTTAATATCGTCAGCAATATATGTAATACCACCAAGGGTTACAGTCTCACCTCTAGAATATGTCTGACTAGGAGCATAGGTAGATCCACCAGCAGTAGCAATACCACTGACAAGCAGAGTCCATTCCTGTGGACTGTCGTTAGGTTGAGAAGATAACGGGTTAGTACCAATAGCTACATATGATGCACCTTGGAACTCAACAATGTCACCTCTCTCGTAACGAGCCAGGGCATCATAGATACCCTCGTTAGTGAAAGCTTTACTGAAGTCTACGAAGTTTGATGATGGAGGATAGAAACCATCCGAACCAATACCTGTGAGATCGTGCAGGGATGTAGAGATCCCCTGCATCGATAAGTCTGCAGCGACTTGGAATGGTACTGTTGTTCGGTATTCTTGTCCGCCGTATCTAACAACATCATTGATGCCGTAGTAGGAGTTCGTAGTAAAGGCACCTCGGAAGTTCAGTCCCTCGCCGTAGAGCTCCCAGTATGCCGGGAAATCACTACTGTACCAGTTACTTTGGACACCGGTCGAAGTGTGTTGAGCCGTACAGATGTATTGATTACCGCCTTCCTTGACGATATCGTTTACAACATATCCGGTACTGACTGACCATTCGCCAGCATAATTCTGTCCCTCCGTATGAAGGTCCCAGTAGGTATTGTCGTTGGGAAATCCGGTAGAGCTGGCATCTGAGGTGTGGTTCCCTGTACATACATAGGAACTTGCACCGAATCTAACGATGTCATCAATAATGAATGCGGTAGAGGGTGCCCAGGCACCACGCCAGTTAAATTTCAGTCTACCAAGTCTAAATTCTGCCATTGTAGGTTCTCGTTAAACAGGTTCAGAGTATGAGTGGGTTCCATTAACCTGAAGGACTAGATATCCATCAGCGTCTAGGTAATAAAAAAGGTTGCGCCTGTCAAAGCGTATCTGTTGATATTTATCTTGCGGATTATTAGCAAGTCGCTTCTGCTCAGTAGTCTCTTCGACATAATCATCATAGTCACCAAACTCTTCAACCTGTGTCCCGTCTAAACGGAACGGATCAAAAGATTCAGATGTGGATGCAGTGCTCACTTTAGTAAAAAACAGCATGTCGTCTGCGTCTCTTCTCAAAGCGTAGACATAATAGCCCGTCGAATCCTGTGGTTGGAAGTGGGCGTTACTTAAAGTTAAAGCCATTAGCTAATAATTCTCCAATAACTGCCAGTCCACAACAGCATTACAGTGATACCAGAAACATCAAGGTTCACAGGACCATCATCAATATTACCAATCGCATCTTTAAATTGATGCGCTGATGAGGTCAATATAACATTATTTATATTCCAATTTTGTGCGCCATCTGCGATCTCAATACTATCGCCAACTGACAAGTTAACGATAGGCATAGTCGCGTTAATAACGCCAGAAGAAGTAGTACCAAGGTATCTCTTGTTGACAACCAACTGAGTTGTCAAAGGACCAGTCAGCTCGGTAAAAACAGGAGTAGCACCAGTTGCTGCTTGAGCAACTGTTTCTACATTGTTACCCGATCTAATGTAGATTTTCTGGTCAACTATATTAATAGCCATTTCACCATCTTCCAGATCTATAAGACCAGGAATTTGACCTTGCGTGGTACTTCGTTTTGGTTTAATGCGTGTAGGCATTATGGTTTACGAAATAGTGTGCGTCCTAGTATTTATCATAAAGATTAAACGCAAGTGAATACCTTGGTTCTCTTGACCTGTTTTCATCAACATGATGTGCCAGGGATCCAGGGAAGAGCATCATCATTCCTGCCGTTGGTTCGTAGGACCATGTTGTAACTTGAAGTTCTGCTAGAGAGTGATTGTCGTGATGATGAAAAGTAAATTCGCCAGAGTTCTGAGGGAAATCAATCCACAGAACTCCAGCTAAAGGACACCCAGGATGGGTGTGTTGTGAGTTATAACATCCAGTATGATTAATATTAAACCACATATTAGATAGTTTATATTGATTATCCCAGGAAACATATTCATGTTCCCTGTAAGTTTCAATCATTTTATCTACCCTATCTTCAATGTAGGATAAGAATTTATCGAACGATGGTTCTAAGTAAAAATTATCTGGACTTTGATACCCATTCACATTACTCCTATTATTTCCCTTATGCTTTAACGAATAAGAATCCATCCAGTCCATGATGTCACCTTGAATAGTAGATTCAAAGTTCTTATCTTCATCATGGACAACGATATAGGGAAGGACTTTATGTGTAACGGGACTCATTATTTAATATAATCGTTTTCAACCAGGTACTTACGAGTCAATGGAGTTGGTTCATATACCTTCCACATCTCACCACCAGCACAAGCAGATAGTGCAGCTTGTGTCATACCTTCTGTACGACCTGCCCACTGTGCTTCTGCTTCCCATGGCACAGCATTTTTTGGGTATGTACGCTCTGCCATCACACGCCAGATCATTGGCACTTCATCTTCAGGTTTGATAATAGCAATCAAACTATTCTGAATAGTTCCTGCCATACAATCCTGAGCAGCGTGCCATCCTTCATGCCGCATGAGCATCATCAGCGTGCTAGGCTCATCCATATACCTTTTATTCAGATAAAAGTTATTACTTACGGTATGATAAACACCACGATGCATTACTGGGAAGTAACGAGAATCAGCAAGATATACATTGACACCAATCTGATTCAGTGTCACCAACAGTTGGTTGAACTCGTTTGCAAATGGCGTGTAACGCTCTGGATCTTTGTATTTTGTTGAGATATCAATAAGAGAATATACTTCTTCCACATCTTTTGTACACTCACGCAAGAGCATACAACCCATGGAGTCCATGGAGTTAAATCCCCTTGTGATTTTATCTTCACCAGCAAAAACTGGTGATGCTGCTAGCAATAAGGCAAGTAGAACTTTTTTCATACTGAAAATTCTTCCAATGTCGATTCAGGTAATTTTTGTTGAAGCTTTTGTTCACCCACTATGAATTCATAGGGTAGTCCTAGTTGTCCTGGTAATTGATAATCTGTTGTAGCAGTAACATCAATTACTTGGTCTTGGAGATACTTAGTCTTGTGATAGGTCCTGCCAGGAACCATAGCACAAAGACGAGCAGCATCTCGTTCCAATCCACAGTCTGCATACTTCCTACCGTCAGGAGTATAGACCGTCCAGTATTCTGATTGCATAAAAAAAGAGGGGGGTGTTCCCCTCTAATTATAACACATTTTATCTGCATTGGCACGAGATGGTGGTCTGAATGGACAGTCTGGACACCCAGCACCACAACATCCTCTATTCTTTGTCATAGAGTTGTTCCAGTTTTTCTCTAGAGAGATCTACATACATCAATTCTTCACCTGCTTGTGGTGCTTCAGGATGCTTTGGCTTACGAGGATTACTAATATCTATAGTATTAATAGATTGAATGTTAGCCCACATCATAGCGAAGGCACCACCAGCAATCAGAGAAAAGCATACAAAATAAAGAAGGACTTCAAAACTATTCATCATGCTTCCTGAAGAGATTGAACTGTGTTGTGAAGTTCTCCAATATCACGGAGACCTTCAACGCTGAACCATGGGGCATTTGCCCAACTGAATCCTTCACCCATGGTGCTATCGGGTGCCGTAATATACCAATGACAAGCTGTGTCTGGTACATCTACTGCACACTTAGACCAATCGTCACTCCACTGTGGGACTTGTACCCACATAATGGCAGCAAACATAAGACTGAAGAGTGATTTAATCATTTGTGAGTCTCCTCATTATGAGGTGGTCTATTGAGAAATTACCAGCGCCAGTTAGAAGAACACATGCTGCACCTCCCCAGTAAAGAACTAGGAGTTCTAACAAGTAGATATTAAATCCACCTGTCATAACAGCATGATAGATTGCAAAGGACATAGTGCCTAGGATTGCCAAGGCACCCAGTAGAGTGCCAAGTCCAAAGATAATCATCCAACTTCCTACAATCTCAGAAAATGCTGCGATGTAGGAGAAGAAGATTGGGAATGGAAGATGTAATGGTCTTACAAATGCATCCGCAAAGTTTTCAATGTTCTCTAGTTTCTCGTATCCATGATGGATAAGCATGATGCCTACCGATAAACGAAGTAATAAGAGTCCTAGAGATTTAATCACAGTGCGTTACCCCTAGGTAGAACTTCTTCTGGAAATACAAACGACTCATGTGGTTGATCAACTGGTGCCAACCATGCTCTCAATCCCTCGTTGAGCAAGATATTTTTCGTGTAAAAAGTCTCAAACTCAGGATCTTCTGCTGCACGAATCTCTTGACTTACGAAATCGTAAGCACGAAGGTTGAGAGCAAGACCAATAATGCCAATGGAGGATGTCCATAGACCCATAACAGGCACAAAGAGCATGAAAAAATGAAGCCACCGCTTGTTAGAAAATGCAATACCGAAGATCTGCGACCAGAAACGGTTTGCAGTGACCATAGAGTAAGTTTCCTCCTCTTGTGTTGAATCAAATGCCTTAAAGGTGTTAGCTTGATCACCATCCTCATACAAAGTATTCTCTACTGTAACACCATGAATCGCAGAAAGCAATGCTCCACCTAGGATACCAGCAACCCCC
>Ga0209535_1000254_pt1 | contig 36611 bp, 36 predicted proteins | sample LinPmetageLP28_FD_184041 | JGI IMG/M metagenome (GOLD analysis project Ga0209535, IMG submission 184041) | Marine viral communities from the Pacific Ocean - LP-28 (SPAdes) (version 2) | ecosystem: Environmental > Aquatic > Marine > Oceanic | place: Pacific Ocean | collected 2009-08-22
GTGGAACTTTTTGCTTCGCCCACTAGGGGTTACTGGAAACGTGTTATCCTATCACGTGATTTCTTTAGTAGCGTGGGCAGATGCCCCATGTCCTCTCGTCTCATTCGCTATGGCTTGTCGCCTCGTTATAAATCTCAACAGTTGCTCGTTTGCTTCTGGTACCAAATCTCGGAATACTTAATCGTTCTATCATCATTTTTTTTTATAAGGTTTGAAGATTACGTGTTACTACGTAGACCGATCTACGTAGTTATACTTAGTGGGTGCTACGTAGTTGACGGGTTTGTGTGTCATTGAATCAGTACCTAACATGCTGTAGTACAAGCACTTGCAATTTATTTCATATAAACAAGTTAGGTTTTTGTTTTTGGGTGCAATTTTTTAGGGCATATGTTATTCTCTGCCTGTACGTATGTAAGCCAATGAGAATGTCAAACGGCAGATAGGCTAAAATATAGGCTGATTGGTAGGTATATATGAATATCGGCTCTACAGCCCTTATGTTTACTGGGTTTTCGCACATCTCAACTTTTTAATGGTGTAGTACTAGCGAGAGGCTAAAGTCTCTTAGAACGTCTCTAAATGCCCTCTATGAACATTTGCCTTATTTTATCAACATTCCTATGCATGCATAATATATGCACGCATAACAAATCGATTGACCGACCAATTGCTATGCATGCATAACATCTCGCTCGCTCGCTCGTGCGTGCGTGCGTACATGCACATGCGTACACACATGCATGCATGCCTATAGTCAGACCGATTGATAGGTAGGTTGGTCTGAGGTTTTATACAGTCTGCTGATAGTCAGATAGTTAGGCAGATAGTTAGGTAGTCACGTCAAACGTAATGACCTGATACATAGTAGGTTAGGTATTGAAAAGCCAAAAAATCCTATGCACGCATAGTAAATCAACACCCCCCATAGCGTTTTGAAATCAGTTTCCTTTTGATGTCGTCGTCGTCATATATATATATTACCCAATTGCTACGCATATCTGACAAGCTAAAAAAAAGTCTTATATTTGTACTATAATATTAAAGACATGAAACAGGGATACAATTCAAGACTCGACGAGTCACTAGGATCAAGAAACGGAAAGAAGACACAGGGCCTTAAGGACAGACGGGACGAGAGTAAGGGTGCTGAGAAGGGTGCTGGGAATAGAGCATACTCAGCTGTCTCTACGATGGACAAGCCTAAAAAGAGAAAGGTAACAAAGACCAACAAGGACGGAGTTAAGACCCGTCAGGTGTCAAAGAACGGTGTGGTCAAGAAGACTGTCACACGTACAAAGGGTGGCGTCGAGAAGGAGATCGAGCGAGGAAACAAGCGGATCGAGGTCCAGAAGTACAAGGACGAGGGAGTGAAGAACAGGACTGTCATCAACATGAAGAAGGCAAAACAGAATGCATTTAACAAACTTTCTGAATCCGCAATAAAGGGTGCGATTGCAGGATCTGCATTCAGAAACCTACCATCATCTATGGTAAAAGAGGCAGCGAAGCCAGAGAACAACGTACTTCCAGCCAACCGAATGGACGCACGTCAGCAGAAGGCTAATCAGCCGATGATAAACAAGCTGAACAAGATGTCTTTAAAGCAACGAAAAAAAAATAAATAGATATGAACAAGCACCAAGACAAGGAGTCCTCTATGGACGACTACTCTCACGAGAGAAAGCTACGTATAGACGGACGCTATGAGGCGGCCCAAGGAAAGATGGCTGCGGCCAAGAACGACTTCGACCACGCACACGCACTTAAGAAGGACGCACACTACGACGCAGAGTCACGCAGACAGTTTGGCGGACACATCCACGGGCTATACAAGAGATAGATGTGGGAGATAGTCTTTGAGAACAGGATCCGATTTGGGATCAACATAGGTTTTGAGTTCTACAGCCCAGACGAGGAGAGTGATACATATGAGTTTCACCTCAACTTACTAATAATAAAAATAGGAATGATATGGCACTAAATAAATACAGCAGCAGCAGAAGGTTCACAGAGACCACAACGAGAGACAGGGCACTGGCTATTATACCCGAAACTGACAGTTTCAAGGTATACGGTTCCGATAATAAGACTTCAGCAAATATATCCGCTGAGAAGGCAGATGAGATGATGAGGTCCAAGAAATACCGAGCAGGAAAGAGTGGGGCTATATATGACGTAGGTAGTGGTGATCTTGTTGGTAAAGGATTCCAGAAGTACTACACGGTGCCTAACCATGTCCCCTTCTCACATATGACCCCAAGGTCTAAGAAGAAGAAGAAGTAGACTAACTTTAAAAATTTAACGATAAGCCCACCTAAACGGTGGGTTTTTTGTATATTTGTAAAAATAATTCAATCAAATGATAGTAAAACAGGTACACCTTGGCGACAGCGGCCAAGAAAAACTACGGGCTGGAATCAAAAAAATTGCTGGAGCAGTAAAGAGCACGCTCGGTGCCAGGGGTCGAACTGTCCTCATAGAGTCCGAGAACCATGTGGGCGGAATAACCGTCACCAAGGACGGTGTGACTGTTGCCAAGTCGATCAACCTTTACGACCCTACGGAGAACCTTGCCGTGATGATGATCCGCCAGGCTGCCGAGAAGACGGCCACCATGGCTGGTGACGGTACCACCACATCGATTGTACTTGCCGAGGCCATCATAGATGCGGCCCAGGAATACATAGACGGATCCACAAACGTCACCGAGGTTATCAGGGAGATCAACTCCATAGCCGAGCGTATAGACGCACACCTGAAGAAGAAGAGCAAGAAGGTCAGCGGTAAGCGTCTACGAGACGTCGCCACCATATCTGCAAACAATGACAGGAAGGTAGGCGAGATGATCGCTGGTGCCTTTGAGGAGGTTGAGATGGTTACGGTAGAGAACAGCATGAACTCGGATACCTATGTAGACATCGTCAAGGGTATGCGTATCGAGCGTGGCTACACCTCTAAATACTTCATCACCGACCAGAAGAAGCAGGAGTGTGTGATGGAGAACCCATACGTATTGATCACGGACCACGAGATCAGCAACCTCGCCAACATAGAGGAGATACTGAAACCGATAGTGGCTCAGAACAAGTCCCTTCTCATCATAGGTGAGCTTAGTCAGAACGTGCTTAACACACTGAATGTAAATGCATTGCAGGGAAAGATAAAGGTCTGCAACATCATACCACCAAACTTTGGGTACAGGAAGAAGGAGCTGCTTGAGGATCTTGCGATTGCTCTTGGCGGCACATACTTCTCTGACGACACTGGGGATGACCTGTCTGTTGTTCAGATGGGGGACCTTGGTCGTGCTGCGAAGATTGTAGTCCGAAAGGACATGACGGTCATCATGCAGTCCGAGGAGATGGGTGATACCATAACGGATCATGTCGAGGTCCTGAAGAAGGTTGTATGGGTGACAGAGCAGAGGGAGGAGAGAGACTTCCTTCAGGAGCGAATTGCAAACCTATCTGGCGGAATTGGCGTCATACATGTCGGTGCGCTTACAGACATCGAGCAGAAGGAGAAGCGTGACCGTATCGACGACGCTGTCTGTGCGGTACAGGCGGCACTGGAGGGCGGCATACTGCCTGGCGGTGGGATAGCACTACTAAACTGCATCCCTATGGTTGATGACTCAGGCCCTGCATCAAGGATAGTAAGGTCGGCACTTTTTGCACCCTTCAATCAGATACTTGAGAACGCTGGCCTGGACGGCCTTTCTAAGATGACAGGATTCAAGGAGGACGGTGTTGGATACGACGTGAAGAATGACAGGGTTGGTGACATGATAAAGATGGGCATCATAGACCCAGCCAATGTGACAAGGAATGCGTTAGAGAACGCAGTATCTGTCGCCACTACGATAATGAGTACGAGTTCAATAATAACAAACGTGAGAGACAATGGAGGTACTAAATAAGTTCATAATACTGGAGAGGGTATACGAGAAGAAGACCAGCTCAAGCGGACTCATAATGAGTGACGATGACGCCAACGACATGCGATACCAGAGGGGTATCGTGAAGGACACGGGCTATAACGTGCTTGGCATTGAGCCAGGCACTAGCATCATATTCGACAGGGTGTCTGCCCATGACGTCCTTATAGGAGACGACAGGTTTACCATCATTCAAGAGAAGGACGTCGCCTGCGTTCTTTGAGGTCTTTATTGGCATCCTTCACCGCAATCGATAGTATCTTGTGGGAGAAGGGTGCCGTCCTTTTGAATACCTTATTCCTACGTGGCGACTCTGGCAGCTCGTCAAATCCAAGAAGCTTTCTGTAGATGTTTGCTATCATCTTCTTTCCCTTCTGTGAGACCTCATAAAGAAGTGCCTCACCCCATCTCTTCTCCCTAAACTTTCTAATAAACCCATCCCCTAAGAGTCTATCGAACCTGAATCGGTCCCAAGACATATGGTTTGCGTACCTGTCGAAATTCTTTCTTGAGAACAGGTGCTCTGAGTACAGGAACATGAGCATGTCAAGGTCTGCTGACGATTTTAGCTCGTAGTTTATCACGGCCCACTTCCTGATCACGCTCCAGTGCTTCATGAAGTCATACTTCTCCTCCCTCGCAAAAAATATCTTGTCCTCCCTCTTGGATATCCTTTTCTTTACCTTTGGAATCATTTTATTATATTTGTATTTGTAACAAAGATAAGAATTATGGCCAAGAAAGTTAGTTGGGTGTATGGAGGTAAAAAATATAGTGGAACTTTAATCAGGGAAACTGAAACTCATAAATACGCCAGAACAGAAAACGGTAAAACCAAAACCATAAGAAAAAAATAATGGCTAACAAGAAAGACATGCCATGCAACAAGCCAAGGCCTTCTACAAGGCCAGGCAAGAAGAAGATGGTCAAGGGATGCGAGGGTGGAGAGGAGAAGCTTCTTCATTTTGGTGCCAAAGGATACGGGCACAACTACTCCCCTGCTGCACGAAAGTCGTTCAAGGCTAGGCATAAGTGCGAAACCGCAACGTCAAAGCTGACGGCAAGGTACTGGTCCTGCAAGAACCTATGGGCTGGCAAGGGTGGATCCACAAAGAGCTCACCAAAGAGTAAGAGGGGTAAATATTAGATGATAAAGATAAAGAGACATAGAGGCATCGGAGACACCGTTGAGGCGGTGACAAGGCTTACTGGCGTTCAGAAGATCGTTAAGGCTGGGGCAAAGGCATTGAATAAGCCGTGCGGATGTGATGAGAGACAGGAAAAGCTAAATAAATTATTTCCATATGGGAAAAAGTAAGACATCAAAATACTACGAGAACAATCCAGAGGCGGCTGAGAAGCGTAGGATATACCAGAGAAAGCTTAACAAGACTGACAAGCAGAAGAAGTACCGTGCCGAGCATACAAAGGAACGGAGACGCAGAGGTATAGACGGCCAGGGTGGTGACGATGTCAGTAAGAAAAAAAATGGTAAATTTGTACTTGAGAACCCATTCACGAACCGAGCAAGGAACGGTGCCGATGGGTGCAGCACTAAAAAATAAAAAGACATGCCTTATCAAAAATTACAAGCAAGCAGAGCAGCGGTAGTAGTACAAAGCGACACCGCAGACATCCCATATATAGGTGGCGGAACTGGTCAATGGCCATGCGTACTGTACGTAGGCGGAGCTGGGGACGTAAAGGTTACCACAGCTGGCGGAGACGATGTTGTGTTTGAGGCTGTCAATGCTGGGACATTCCTACCTGTACAGGTCATTAAAGTTTGGTCTACAGGAACCAGTGTAACTGCTGCTATTATAGCTCTCTGGTAGTATGCCAATGCAGATATCCATATCGAATGCTATAGGAGGAGGGGGCGGCTCGCAAGGTGGTGGTTCAACACCTGCTTTTACAAATACATTAAGCACAACCTTTAATGGTCAGGATGAGAGAACAACGACAAGTTCAAACATAAGCAGAAACGGAGTTTTTACTTTTAGTTTTTGGTTTAAGTTTACAGGTTCTTTTAATACGAATACAGAGTGTTTCCCTTGGGGTCTTTACAACAGTAACTCTAGTTATTTAGCATTACTATCGGCATCAATTGTAAGGCTAAAATTAAACAATACACTATTTACTATTGTTGAAAGTGGTGGTAACAATATTCCACAGAACACTTGGGCGCAATTTACACTTGTTAGAAACGCATCCAATTCTGTGCAGTTATATTTAAACGGTGAAACATTTGGGTCTGCTATTTCAACTGCTAATCCGTTTACATTTAATTCATTTGGTAGAGTTGTTTCAGATGCTTTCGGTTTCAAAGGAAACATTGACGAGTCGGCTTTATGGTATAGCGATGAAACAAGTAACGTAGCAACAATTTACAATAGCGGTTTGCCTTCGGATTTATCTGCATTAGCATCTGCACCTAGAAATTGGTGGAGGATGGGAGATGGTTCAACATACCCAACGATAAACGACAACATCGGAAGTATACCTATGGCGATGGTAAATATGAGTGGAGCAAATTTTGTTGCAGACGTACCAACATAAACACGAATTAATAAAAAATAAAAATATGTCACATCTACCAAACGTATATGCAACAATAAAAATAGCAGACTTGCCTTTGATTGATTTCTCACAGATAGGAGAAACTAACGAAAACACGATTAGAAAAAGTTTAGACGGAACAGAGTTTTTAATAAAGTGGTTTGACGAACACGAACCTACATTTATTGCAGATAGTTCAGTTGTGCCTCTACAGACAATGACACCACAAGAATCGTTAGCACTTATGAATACTCCTGCTTGGTCTGAAGACATCGACGATTTAGAAAGTCAAAAAAAAATAGATGAGGATGTAAACAACAAAAAAAATAAAGCTTAAAATGGAAGTTACAGGATTTCAGATTGGTTTTGATGCGTTGATATCATTACTATCTGCAGTGGTGGGAGCATTAACTGTATGGTACAGTTTGAAGGGGAAGGTTGAGATCCAGCAAGTAGTTTTAGATAATCTAGCTCAAGACATGGAAGAGATTAAAACCGCCAAAAAAGAGGGGCATATAACTCTGCATAACAGAATAGATACCCTCAAAGTACAAGTAGAAGAAAATAGGCAAGCAAATGATAAATCGGTTTCAGAATTAAAAACTGAAATGGGTCAAATGGAATTAAGAATTATTAATGCCATACATGCAAGTAAGTAAATTTATACTTATACTGCTGCTTATTACATCCTGTTCACCTCAAAGAAGGTTTATTAGGCTTATAGAAAAACACCCATATTTACTTACTACTGATACAATAACAATACATGACACTGTTACTGTTGAGATTCCTAGTGTTATTCATGACACAGTATTTACAGAACATTTCTTTACAGAGATAACTAGAGACACTTTAATACTTCAAAAGGAAAGACTTACTGTAAAAATATTTCACGATACAATAAAGAAGAGTATTTATGTGTATGGGGAATGTGACACTGTAATTGTAGAAAAGATTATAGAAAGAAAGATACCAATAAAGTATTACGAAAAAACACCTCTTTGGAAAAAGATTCTAAATTGGCTAATTATAGCAGTTATAATATATACTGTTTATAGATTAATTATATTTGTAAAAAAAAAGATATGAAAAATAGATTATTTTCAAACTACGTAACAACTATATTAGGATGCTTAATTTTAATATTCTGTGGCGTAATGATTTACACAGAGAAAGAAACAACTGAAGGTATGGCTGGATGGCTTGCTGTAGGCTTAATGTTTCTTCGATCAAAAGACAGCTTAATTGCCTTACCTGTTAAAACAAAAATGTAGCATGGCTCCTATCCTGGTCATAGGCATATCTTACATAATAGCTGGTATAATAATAAAAATATGGAAAAAATAATTACATGTCCCAACTGCAAGACAGAGTTTGATATGTCTATCAAGCCTCATGCTCCTGCTTCTAAATATCTTTGGATATTTGACAATGGTCATGGTGGTGTTATTGATGGGGCTTATCAAACATCAGGAAAAAGATCGCCAGTATGGCCAAATGGCGAGGTTCTTTATGAAGGTGTATTTAATAGAGCTATTGTAGACAGATTAATGGTACTATGTGAAGCAAATAATATAGATGCTGTAAATCTTGTGGATACTCCAGAAGATGTTCCTTTATCAAATAGAACTGATAAAGCAAACTCAATAGCTAAAGCATCTGATAAACCCTGTATATATGTAAGCGTCCATGCCAATGGATTCAGCGACGAATCTGCAAACGGGTGGGAGGTTTTTACATCTCCAGGTGAAACTAAATCAGACCCTATAGCAACAGTTCTTTATGAAAAGGCTAAGGCTGAGTTTCCTGAAAGAAAAATGAGACCATCAATGGGAGATGGGGATCCTGACAAAGAGGCAAAGTTTACTGTTCTTATGGACACATCTATGCCTGCTATACTATCCGAGAACTTCTTTATGACAAACTATAGAGAATGCCATGAGTTACTTATGAGTGAGTCAGGTAGAGACAGAGTAGCTAAGATACATTTAGAAATGATTCAGCAGTTAGAGAATAGCTAACAATAATTTAGCTATATTTGTATAAATAATAAGACATGGCTAAGATAGATTCATATTCAACAGCAGTACCATCAGAAAACGATCTACTATTAGGATCAGATTCAGATGCAGCTAACGCTACGAAGAATTTTACTGTAAAATCATTAAGAGATTACATGATAACTTCTGTCGTTCCAGCAACTGCAACTTCCACTGGTATATCTGGAACTGTCGCTTATGATGCTAGTTACATGTATATATGCGTAGCTGCAAATACATGGAAGCGAGTCGCTATTGCTGCCTGGTAATAAATTAAATTAAATGAAAAAAATTGAAAAGGATGAGCTTGACAAATTAGTCGAGCTTAACAAGAATTACAGGGATCTAAAGTTTCAGATAGCTGACATTGAGATGACCTTCGTAAGGTTAAAAAATCAAAAGACTACAACAATTGCCAACCTAGAGATGGGGGCACATGACCTGGCGTCGTATCAGGAAGAGATAAGTTCTAAGTATGGTGATATAAATATTAATCTACATACGGGTGAATATAGTTAGGAAGATATCCGTGGGCCCAGACTACATGAAGTGCATGCACTACGTTGTTGGTCAGGAGGTTCTTGGAAGGAGCTATGTAATAGACTCAATAATACAGGGGGATTCATCAATATCTATATACATACGTAAGGATGATGAGATCGTAAAATGGAAGGACTTCAGCTCCAACATGCCTGTATCTATAGAGTTTAAAATAGACTTCTAATATGAAGTCTCCATACTGCTTCGTTATAAAGCCTGTCGATGGGAGGCGTTATGACAACATAAGAAACTATGACGGAAAGGAGTTTATTATAAGCACCTCGCAGGAGGATCATACCGTGTCAAATAGATTTGCAGAGGTTTTAGCAAGGCCCACATACTACAATGGCCCTATTAAAAAGGGAGACATTGTTATCGTTCACCATAACGTGTTTAGGTATTACTACGACATGAAGGGGAATCAGAAGTCTAGCTGGCACTATGTTATGGACGACGTATTTATCGTCGAGCCGAGTCAGGTATATCTTTACAAAAGAGATGACGTCTGGAACGCACCGTCTCCATTTTGTTTTGTAAAACCAATAGACTCTGATGATCACATGTTCACTCAGCTTGGAAGCTTAGAACAGCTTTGGGGAGAGTTGGTCTTTAAGAATGAAGACATAGACTACGTAAGTCATGGAGACATTATATCATTCACCCCAGACAGCGAGTATGAGTTCAGGATAGGAGACGAGGTTCTTTACAGAATGTATAACAAAAATATATGTCTAAAAAAATAGAGATACTAGAGGCTGCAAAGCTGGCCATTAATGAGTTGATAAAGGTCCTAAAGGAGCCAATAATCACTCATGCAGAGGACGATATAACTGCAGACAAGATGAAGAATGCGGCATCCGCAAAGAAGCTAGCATTTGACGACGCACTGTCTATGCTTCACCGAATAGAGGAGGAGGAGAAAGACAGTGTTGAGGACAAGGTTATAGACGCTGGAAAGAATGGTTTTGCAGAGGGAAGGGCCAATAAAAATGGAAAATAATCTATACACAATATCAGACGACCATGTAAGCAGGAATGCTATAGTATCTAGAAATAGGGCTAAGAAATGGGAGTACGGGTATGACAAGAAGTATGACGTTGTCGTGATATCTAAGGATGGGACGATAGGTGATATCTATGACATAAGTGGACTAAAGGTAGCCCTGCCAAGCAATCCAAAAGAGGTAGATGACAGGGGGAATAGATGGACTGCAAGTGAATACCCTAAGGAGCTTTCTCGTATCAAGACAATATTTGATTGGAACAGAAGGGATAATAAGTTTAAGTCTCAATACGTTGACTATATAGAGTCTGAGTTTGACAGGAGGGATGACGGTTATTGGTTTATAAATAACGGCAAGCCTACATACATGACTGGGTCTCACTACATGTACCTTCAATGGACAAAGATAGATGTCGGGCACCCTGACTTCAGGGAGTCAAACAGGATACTATACATCTTCTGGGAGGCCTGCAAGGCTGACAATAGATCGTTTGGAATGTGCTACCTAAAGAACAGGCGTTCAGGTTTTTCCTTTATGAGCTCTGAGGAGTGTGCAAACATTGGTACGATATCAAAGGATGCTAGGATAGGTATACTATCAAAGACTGGTAGTGATGCAAAGAAGATGTTCACGGATAAGGTTGTACCCATCGTCAGGAACTACCCATTTTTCTTTAAGCCTATACAGGACGGTATGGACAACCCAAAGACTGAACTAGCATTCAGGCTTCCTGCGAGCAAGATCACAAGGAAAAATATGGGCAATGAGAACACTGACGAAATAGAGGGGCTTGACACGACTATAGATTGGAAGAATACATCCACGAACAGCTATGACGGTGAGAAGCTACTTCTACTGGTGCATGACGAGAGTGGAAAGTGGGAGAAGCCTGAGAATATACTTAATAATTGGCGTGTGACAAAGACATGCCTTCGTTTGGGTAGCAAGATCATTGGCAAGTGTATGATGGGATCAACATCCAACGCACTGTCAAAGGGTGGTGAAAACTTTAAAAAATTATTTGCAGCAAGCAATGTAGGCTTAAGGTCTGCGAATGGTCAAACCAAGAGTGGTCTTTACTCTTTATTTATTCCAATGGAATGGAACTATGAGGGGTATATAGACCAGTACGGTTGGCCTGTATTCGATGACCCATCAAAGCCTGTAACTGGCGTGGACGGGGAGATGATAGACAACGGTGTCATAACCTACTGGAACAATGAGGTCGATGCGCTTAAGTCTGATCCTGACGCCTTGAATGAACATTACAGACAGTTCCCCAGGACTGAGTCCCATGCATTTAGGGACGAGTCAAAGGAATCGATATTTAACCTAACCAAGATATACCAACAGGTTGATTACAACGACTCCCTCATAAAGGATAGGGTATTGACAAGGGGGTACTTTCACTGGAAGGGAGGAGAGGAGGACACTGAGGTCATATGGACGCCAGACCCAAAGGGTAGGTTTCTTGTGTCATGGGTTCCTAGCTTTAATCTAAGAAACAATTTCATAGACAGGAAGGGTGTAAGGTACCCAGGGAATGAACACATGGGGTCATTTGGTTGTGACCCGTATGATATATCTGGCGTAGTTGGAGGTGGAGGATCCAAGGGTTCCTTGCATGGACTAACGAAGTTTCATATGGAGGATGCTCCTTCAAATGAGTTTTTCCTAGAGTACGTAGCCAGGCCAAAGACCGCTGAGATATTTTTTGAAGAGGTTCTTATGGCGTGTATATTTTATGGCATGCCCATACTTGCGGAGAATAACAAGGCGAGGCTGCTATACCATTTCAAGAAGCGAGGCTATAGGGGTTTCTCTATGAACAGGCCAGACAAGCATAGAAACAAGCTCTCTAAGACAGAGTTAGAGCTTGGTGGTATACCTAACTCAAGTGAGGATGTTAAACAGGCTCATGCGTCATCTATAGAGTCCTACATCGAGCAGTATGTCGGCTTTGATTCTGAGGGAACCTATAGGGACTCTGGAGATATAGGTAGTATGTACTTTACGAGGACCTTAGAGGACTGGGCTAAGTTTGAGATAAATAATAGGACAAAGTATGACGCCTCGATCAGTTCAGGTCTTGCTATAATGGCAAACAAAAAACATGTTTTTGAGAATGATAAAAAAGAATCAAAAATAAGTATTAAATTTGTAAGATATGACAATCGTGGTAACAGAAGCGAAATAATAAAATAATGGAGAAACCTTCAATAGCAATTTATCAATCACCCTTCCCGAACCAGATGGCTTCAGATGAGGAGAAATCAACAGAGGAATATGGACTTAGGGTAGCTAAGTCAATCGAGGGGGAGTGGTTTAGACGTAAGGGAACTTCGTGTAGATTCTATGATCAATGGGGAGAGTACCATAGACTAAGACTTTACGCAAGAGGCGAGCAGCCTATGCAGAAGTATAAGGATGAGTTGGCTATAAATGGCGACATGTCCATGCTGAACCTAGACTGGAGCCCTATACCTATAATACCTAAGTTTGTTGATATCGTTGTTAACGGTATGAATGACAGGCTTTATAAGGTAAAGGCCGAGGCTCAGGACGTAATGTCTGCAGAGAAGAAGAACCAGTTCCAGGAGATGATAGAGAAGGATATGGTCTCCAAGGATTTCCTACAGCAAACCAAGGACGAGTTTGGTATTGACCAGTTTAACATGGATCCAAGCGAGCTACCATCTTCCGATCAAGAGCTTTCGTTATACATGCAGATCAATTATAAGCCTGGCATAGAGATAGCTGAAGAGGTTGCCATAGATACCATATTCAAGATGAATAAGTTTGATGAGGTAAAGAAGGAATTTGATTACGATGTAACCACCATAGGTATAGGCGTTATGAAGCATGAGTTCCTTGTCAATGACGGGGTTAATGTTGAGTACGTTGATCCAGCTAACTGGATACACAGCTACACGGAGAAGGAAGACTTCTCAGACTGCTACTACTTCGGAGAGGTGAAGCAGGTTCATTACACGGAACTACTTAAGATAAATCCAGACCTTACTGACGAGCAGCTTACAGAGATCAAGAACTCTAGCTCTGCATGGAATAATTACTTTCCAATAGTTAGAAACTATCAGGAGGGGGCATTCCTAGATGAGGTTGTGACCCTTATGTATTTCAACTATAAGACTAGCAAGAGGTTTGTATGGAAAAAGAAACTACTAGAAAACGGAGGCGAAAGAGTAATAAGAAAAGGTGATACATTTAATCCGCCTACAGGCGATGGTATCCCATTTGAAATAATAGAGGCACCCAGAGAGGTGTGGTACGAGGGTATACTTGTCGGGGGTTCTAACATACTCCTAAAGTGGAACCTTGAAAAGAATATGGTTAGGCCTAAGTCAGCATCTCAGAGTGCTATGCCTAACTATGTGGCACATGCACCTAGGATGTACAAGGGCAATATAGAGTCACTCGTAAGAAGAATGATTCCGTTTGCAGACCAGATACAGCTTACACATCTAAAGCTACAGCAGGTGATGTCTAGGGTTGTCCCTGACGGGGTATTTATTGATGCCGATGGTATCAATGAGGTTGACCTAGGTACTGGGGCGGCATATAACCCTGAGGATGCACTGAAGCTATACTTTCAGACTGGTAGTGTTATCGGTAGAAGCTATACGCAGGAGGGCGAGTTTAATAATGCCAGGATTCCTATACAAGAACTTAATTCCAATAGTGGTCAGTCTAAGATGGCTGCACTTATTGGTAACTATAACCACTACCTTAATATGATTAGGGATGTGACGGGTATAAACTCAGCACGGGATGGATCAAGTCCAAACCCTGACGCACTGGTTGGTGTGCAGAAGTTAGCGGCATTGAGCTCTAACACTGCGACGAGGCATATACTTAATGCTGGCCTATACGCAACAAGGAGGCTTGCGGAGTGTGTGTCATTGAGAATCGGTGACATACTTCAGTATGCAGACTTCAAAGAAGAGTTTGCAATGCAGATAGGAAAGTACAACGTAGCTATACTTGATGAGATAAAGGATCTTTACCTTTATGACTTTGGTATCTTTATAGAAATAGCACCAGACGAAGAGGAGAAGCAGATGCTTGAGGCTAATATTAACATAGCACTACAGCAGCAGACCATAGATTTAGAGGATGCCATAGACATAAGAGGCATGAGCAACATAAAGCTTGCGAATGAGATGCTTAAGGTCAAGAGACGTAGACGTATGGATCAGCAGCAGAAACAGAAGCAGCAGGAGGTTCAGATGCAGACACAGTCTAACATGCAGACACAGCAAGCCGCAGCTCAACAGAAGTCTCAAATGATACAGCTTGAGACTCAGGCCAAGCTTCAGGTTAAGCAGTCCGAGGCTATGCTAGAGATTGAGAAGATGAATGCCGAGGTTGAGGCGAAGAGGTATCTAATGGATCTAGAGTTCCAATACAATATGCAGCTTAAAGGCATAGAGGCTGAGTCCTTGATGACTAGAGAGGACAACAGAGAGAAGTCTAAGTCTGAAAGAATAAGTCAGCAGAATACAGAGCAGTCTAAACTAATAAACCAAAGAAAGAATAATCTACCTCCTCAGAATTTTGAGAGTACGGAAGATACCCTTGATGGATTTGACTTATCTTCTTTTGGCCCTAAGTAGGATACAAAAATATTAATTAACTTTGTGAATAAATAAAATAAAATATAATGTCAGAAGAATTTAAGGTTAAAGCTGTTGAGTTTGAAGAGAAGTCAACTCAGGAGATTGAGAATGAACTTTTAAAAAACGCAGAGAATGCAAACAACAACGCTAACGGTGCAGGAATGGAAGGAAGCCCTGAGGGTTCCTCCGCCTCACAAGAGCAGGAAACAATACAGCCGCAAGGCGAAGCACAAGAATCGTCCTTAAAAGACGAAGACGTTCTTTCATATATTGGCAAGAGGTACGACAGGGAGATCAATTCCCTGGATGAATTATTCGAGCAGCGTAATGCCAACGAAGATTTACCTGAGGATGTTTCGGCATTCCTGAAGTACAAGAAAGAGACAGGTCGTGACATCAATGATTTCGTTAAGATTAACAAAAATTATGATGATGTTGGTGACGACCAGCTACTACTTGACTACTACTTAGAGCAGAACAAGGGATTGGATCCTGAGGATTTAAGCTTTGAGATAGAGGACAAGTTCTCTTATGATGAAGATCTCGATGAAGAGAGAGAGATTAAGTCCAAGAAGTTAGCGAAAAAGAAAGAGCTTGTTAAGGCTAGAGAGCACTTCAATTCTTTAAAAGAACAGTACAAGGTTCCACTTGAGTCAAGGGATTCCTTTGTTCCAGAGGGGGAGAGAGAGAGCTTCAATAGCTACAAGGAAACAAAAGAGCAGCGACTGCAAAACGAGCAGGAAATTACTAAGAGGGCAGAACACTTTTCAAGTAAGACTAGCGACTTATTCTCTGAGAACTTCGAAGGTTTCGGGTTCAATGTATCGGATGATAAGAAGATTGTCTACAAGCCATCTGACAGTAAGACCTTACTCAACGAACAGTCTGACCTTAATAACTTTGTGAATAAGTTTACGGGGAAGGATGGATCGATTGAGGACTTTGAGGGATTCCATCGTTCTATAGCTGTAGCTTCAAACCCTGAAAAGTTTGCAAAGTACTTTTACGATCAAGGTACGGCAGATGCGGTAGGCAACGTAGCGAAGGAGTCTAAAAATATAGACATGACTCGTTCATCTACAAAGGTCACGCCTAAGGAGGGGTTTCAGGTTAGAAACATAGACGCAGATCGAGGCAATAGATTAATTATTAAAAAAACTAAAAACTAAAAAAAATGGCTGGAACATTACAACCGACTCCAGGTGTAGCGATTACACCAAGTTCGGTAAAGGCAACATTGCCTACAAATTATATCACCAACTTTAACTTCTTAAATCAGTATCTTCCAGATACTTATGAAGCTGAATTTGAGCGATACGGAAACAGATCAATCTCATCATTCTTGAGAATGGTCGGTGCAGAACTTCCTACTAACTCTGACTTAATCAAGTGGGCAGAGCAGGGACGTTTACACACAAAATACCAAGCGGTTACTTTTGCTGCATTCGCAGCACCTGCTGCAGGTCAGCAAGTATTTACATTGGCTGGAGGTGCAATATGCAACTTTAGAGAAAACCAAACTGTATTTTTATCATCTAGCACCATAGCTGCAGAGTCTGCTAAGGCTGTAGTCGTAGATGTAACAGGATCAACATTTACTGTTGCCTACTACACTGCTTTTGCTGCATCTCCATTTACTGCTGCCACAACTGTAACTGCATTCGTTTACGGATCTGAGTTCGGTAAGGGTACTGCAGGTATGGTTGGGTCTTTAGAGGCTGAGGATTCAATCTTCTCTTGCAAGCCAATCATCATCAAGGACAACTACGAGGTGTCTGGATCTGATATGGCTCAAGTTGGATGGGTTGAGGTTACAACTGAGAACGGAGCTACAGGATACCTATGGTACCTAAAGTCAGAGCATGAGACTCGTCTACGATTTGACGACTACTTAGAGATGGCTATGGTTGAGGGTGTTCCTGCAGCGGCAACGTCTGGTGCATTGAATTACCTTTCACCAGCAACAGCGGCAGCTCCAGGATCAGCGGCAGGTTCAACTGCGGCAGGTACTGATGGAATGTTTGATACTATCGAGACTAGAGGTAACGTATGGTCGGCTGGTAACCCATCTGCATTGGCAGACTTTGATACAATCGTACAACGTCTTGACAAGCAGGGTGCTATCGCTGAGAACGTATTGTTCTTAAACCGTCAGTTCTCTTTCGATATTGACGACATGTTAGCGGCTCAAAACTCTTACGGAGCAGGTGGTACATCTTACGGATTGTTTGACAATTCTGAGGAGATGGCACTTAACCTTGGATTCTCTGGATTCAAGAGAGGTTATGAGTTCTACAAGACTGACTGGAAATACTTAAACGATGCTACGCTTCGTGGAGGTTTAGTTGGTGGAAATGTGAACGGTGTTCTTGTGCCAGCTGGTACTACATCTGTATACGATCAGGTTCTTGGAAAGAACGCAAAGCGTCCATTCCTACATGTTCGTTACCGAGCTTCTGAAGCTGAAGATCGTCGATATAAGACTTGGATGACTGGTTCTGCTGGTGGTGCAATGACTAACGACATCGATAAGATGCAAGTGAACTTCCTATCGGAAAGAGCACTTTGTACTCTAGGAGCAAATAACTTCGTATTGTTCAAGGGATAATACGGGAATGTTAAAACACCAGGGGATTCGTCCCCTGGTTTTTATTGTAAAAAATTAAATTAAAATAAAATGAAAAAAAGAAAATCAGTACTCGAACCAAAAGATAGAGTATACCTATTAAAGCACGACAAGGAACCTCTGGCTTATTACATATCGTCAAGAGACACACCAAGAAACAGACTTCTTTACTACGATGAAGAAAATAATATTAATAGACCTCTTCGGTATGCACGTAACGCAAACTCACCATTCCAGGACGAGCAGGACAGTAATGTAATACTAGAGCCTATTGTCTTTGAAGACGGAGTACTAAGGGTCTCAAAAACAAACCCCGTACTTCAGGAGTTCTTGCACTACCACCCTAGCAATGGATCAGAGTTTTATGAGTTTGATAACGATAAGGATGCTCAAGAACACGTTGACTTCATGTACAGCGAGCTTGATGCTCAGGTTGCCGCTAGAGATCTAGATTGGAACACTTTAGAATCGGTTGCCAATGTATTACTAGGCGGAAGAGTCTCGTCGATGACGGTTTCTGAGGTCAAGAGAGATATGATGCTGTATGCACAGAGATATCCTCAGGACTTTATGGAGGCTGTTAATGATCCATCTCTACGTGTAAACAATATAGCTTCAAAGGCTTTATCTGACGGATACCTATCATTCAGAAATAATAAGAAGGAGATCTTTTACAATCTTAAGGAGAACAAGAAGAAGCTGATGACCATACCATTCGGAGAGGATCCGTTGTATACATTAGCATCCTACCTTCAGTCCAACGATGGATTAGAGCTGTTCAAATTTCTAGATGAAAAGATATCTGAGAATTAGTATATTTGTGGTATTATTAACCCATTAAATTTTTAACAATGGCAAAGTTTTTATCTATTCCTGTAACAAGTGAAGGGAATCAATTAGTTTCTGCTGATGATATTAAAATCATCAAGCAGGCATCTACAACCACAGTAACAGTAGTTTACGGTGGAGCTGCAGCTCAAGACGTTTTAACAATCACTCATGCAGCAGTTGCATCTGGATCTGAAGATATGAGAGACGTTATTCAGAATGCAGTTGTTGATGCACATCAGTCTGTATGGCATAATGTTGTAACAACTGTAGCACCTTCAAAGGCAGTAAGCGGAATCGTTATTGCGTAAGAGTAATATCACGTAATTCATTAAAGGCACTTTTTAATCGAAGTGCCTTTTTTTATTTATCTTTGTTAAAACGAATTAGATGATTAACGAGGTAAGGAACACCGTGCTGTCTATAATAAGCAAGGAGAACAGGGGGTACATCACTCCATTTGAGTTCAACCTATTTGCAAAGCAGGCACAGCTTGAGGTATTCGAGCAGTATATATACTCATACAGCATGTCCATAGTCAAGCAGAATGCAAGGCTACATGGCGAGGGGTATTCTGATATACCAAGAAAGATATCGGACGTCATAGACACCTTCTATAAGTCATCTGCATTGGTATACACAGGTAGCGAGTTTACTGAACCTGATAATTACTACTTCATAGACAAGCTTATATATAACAACTCTGTGGAGGTAGAGAAGGTGCAGCAAAATAAGATACTTAGTCTTATATCCTCAAACCTTACAACCCCTACAGTGGCATACCCAGTATACACACATGACGAGGCAGGATTCATAGTCTACCCTAATACCATTATATCAAACATTAGTATGGGATACATAAGGTATCCGCTAGACCCTAAATGGACATACATAGCGACAAGTCTTACAGATTCAGACCCGTTGTTTAACATATCGGCTGCAGACTACCAAGATTTTGAGCTACCTAAGAGTGACTTCACGAACCTTGTTCTAAAGATACTGCAGTACTCTGGGATATCAATAAGAGAGTCTGAGATAGCAGCTGCTGCTAAGTCTGAGGAACTTCAAGACGCACAACAAAAACAATAATAAATGGCATATATTACTAACTATCAGTACTACACAAACGGAGGTGTCATACCTACAGACTTGAACCATGGGGAGTACCAGTATGTATCCCTTTCAGACATCATAAAGAACTTCATGCTTATGTATGTAGGCAATGATAAGTTGGTTAATAATGTCGATAGGTATGCTATACTGTTCCATGCAAAGAGGGCTATACAGGAGCTAAACTATGACGCACTCAGGAACATAAAGGTAATCGAGCAGGAGATGGGGGACCAGCTTAAGATGGTGATGCCTCCCGACTACGTGAACTACGTAAGGGTGTCTGTACTTAGTGGGAATGTTTTGTTTCCGCTTACAGAGAACAGACAGCCTATGTCTGCGACTGCATATCTTCAGGACAACAACCTTGACATACTTTTTGATGTGGAGGGGGAGATAGTAACTGGCGACTCAAGGTTAGACATACTACGTCAGCAAAAAACACTATACACTGGCGGAGGTATATATAGCGGATGCCAGGGATATAATCATAACGGTGACTGGTACTTTGGTTACAGGATGGGTGGAAGGTTTGGTCTTGACACCTCGGAGGCGAATATAAACCCAAGGTTCTTTATAAACAAGGCCGCAGGGGTGATAGACTTCTCTTCAGGCATACAGAACAGGCACATCGTTTTGGAGTACGTGTCTGACGGAATGGAGAACGGAGACGACAGCAAGATAACCATCAACAAGATGGCAGAGGATTACATATACAACTACATAAAGTGGGCACTTCTCAACAACAAGACTGGAGTTCAGGAGTACGTGATAAACAGGGCACGTAAGGAGAAGACAGCCACCCTAAGGAACGCAAAGATAAGATTAAGCAACCTACACCCATCTAGACTCTTAATGAGTCTCAGAGGTAAGGATAAATGGATTAAGTAAGTATGGAAATAAATAAGACATTCCTGGCAGGTAAGATGAATAAGGACCTTGACGATAGGTTGCTATCTGGTGGACAGTACTCTGATGCACTTAACATAACTATAGACACGTCTGAGGGTTCGAATGTCGGATCCATTTCAAACTCTTTGGGGAATACGCTTACGGGAAATATATCTACAATACTGGACAGCTACACACCAGTAATAGGATCTACAAATGCAAAGACTATTGGTGCGATTGAGTATGAGCCTCTTAATCTTATATACTGGTTCGTATCTGCAGATGAATATGATGCAATCTTTGAATACAACGAGATAGATAATACAACTAAGCAGGTTATCATATCCACAAAGACGGGAGGTAATCCTAGTCAACTAAACCTTAGTCAGGAATATCTAATTACGGGCGTGAATTACATTCCAGGCCATAAGGATTCTGGTGCCCTATTGTTTTGGACAGACAACCTGAATCCCCCTAGAAAGATAAACATAGCCAGGTCCAAGGAATACGCTGTAAATGATGCCAGGATAGATATAGATATAGATGTAATACTAAGGCCACCATTAAAGGCACCTGTTATATACCCAATAACAACAGATGTAGTACAATCAAGCAGCATGGAGGAGAGGTTTCTTTACTTTTCATACAGGTATAAGTACGTGGATAATGAGTACAGCTCCATGTCCCCGTTTTCTTCCGTTGCATTTAAGCCTGGAGAGTACGAGATCGATTACCTAAACGGTAATAATAAGGCGATGGTAAACACTTATAATCAGTGTCGGATTGTTTTCGAGACAGGTAATGAGTATGTGGATGAGATTCAGATTTTAGCCTATGACACCAGGAGTCTGAATGTAAAGATTGTAAAGTCAATCAATAAGAACGAGTCGCCAGTAATATCATCAAACAATGTCTCGGATTACACCTTTGATAATAACAAGATATACGCACCACTTCCTTCTGATCAGGTGACCAGGCTGTTTGACAATGTTCCTTTGCAAGCAAAGGCTCAGGAGATTATAGGTAACAGATTAATATACGGTAACTACACTCAATTTAGAGACATAGTTAATAGTGATGGGAATGATATAGATATGAATTTTTCGGTTACATACACATCTAAAGATGGTGTACTAAACCAACCAATATCTACATTTAGAAGCGACAGGGATTATGAGGTTGGAATCATATACGGTGACGATTACGGAAGGATGACAACAGCATTGATAAGCAACTCAAACTCTACATATATTCCACCAGCTCAGTCTACGAAGGGAAATAGTCTTAGGGTTGATATATCAAACTTTGCCCCCACATGGGCTACAAACTATAGGCTTGTAGTGAAGCAGTCTAGTCAGTCTTATTATAACATTTTTCCTATATGGTTCTATTCAGACGCCTCATATAGATATTTTAGAATAAACGAGTCAGACAGGGATAAGTTTTCTGTGGGAGACTACGTTATATTTAAAACAGATGGGACGGGTCCTACATATTCAAATAAAAAGTATAAGATACTTGAGTTCGAATTAAAGAGCGATAACTTCATAGGAAACGAGGAAAAGGCAGGTCTTTACTTTAAGATAAAGGTGGACAATGTATCTACATTTAATTCTTCAAACTTCCCTAACTTCGGTGGGGATGATTTAGGAAGAAGTGACTCAGTGCCAATAGCTGATAAGTTAGTTATATATCTTGATAAGACAATATTTTATGGATCTGGAGATCCTAGTGCTATGGTCGCTTCTCTTATGGGTGGTAGTGCTGGCATAACTGGTAACAGGAAAGATCGTAGGTATACCATAGAGATAGATAGCGTTGATCCTACTACGTATAGATACACTGACTCTGTGGATCTAAGCTATTGGATTGCTGGAAATATACCTCTGCTTAATGATACAAACATTAGCGTAAGTCAATGGAGTAGCGATGATGGAGCCTATACTGAGGTAGTTAATTTGTTTACAATAAGCTTTCCATCAACTTTCAATTCTGTAACGCAGACGTATGAGTCTCCATCAGTTTCTCTTGGAGATCAATGGAAGGTAAATATTAGGGGGAATAATTTTCATTTCCCATACGCGTATCCTGTTTTTACTGCAGATACATATCCAGCTGCAGGCATATACAACATCCCCCCTTCGATGTCTCAATTAAATAATATTGCAGATGAAGGGTTTATTAATATTAATGATGTAGGAAGCGGAGGCCCTGTATATGGAGGTATGGCATGCGTGAACAGTGGGTATCAGGCTACTTCGGCTAACGGAGAACATGAGGTTGATAGAGTCATAAACGCAGGGGCACAGATAGAAATAACTATAACAGCGGACAGTAGAAATACAAATGCATACACAGAGACTCAAGAATGGACATCTCCTTCAAGGTATGAAAATATAGAGGAGTGGTTTATTGAATCAGGTGCCTACAAGCAATTCATTCAGCATGACTCTAATGGTAACGATGTGGGATCCAATGGGATCTCATTTAGGAGGGCTAGATACGCTGAAAGTACAAATATTGAAACTTGCGAACTAACAAGTGGATTTGGAAGTGATGGCTATACATCAGAGCAACCACAGAACAAGAACTTCCCTATCAGGATGATAGTACCTGGGTATGGATTCGAGTCATTAGAAATTCCAGGAAATACAATCGAGGTTGAATACAAGATAGTTCAGACTGATGTATCTTTAGTTTGCGAGACAGACCCCAAAGAAAATGATGTAGAGATATACCACGAGGTAACGGATTCGTATGACATCGACAACGGACTCCATAAGGTGGGTTGGGACTATGCCGACTATACGCATGCCCTCACTGTATTTCCGTGGCTTACTTACGTCTCAAACTACACAATACTAGGGCCATTAGACCCTGCGAACCCACAGCCTACAGATAAGCCTCACAACTTTTCTATAGGACAGCAGGTATATAACGTATCCAGTGTGGCTATAAGTCCAGCCATACCAAATGAAAACCCAGACACGGGTCAGCCGTACTATATAGTCTTGGCGGTACCTAACCAGTACTGCATAGTTGTAAACAAGACATGGGTTGCCCCAGGGCCAAGCGAGGCAGGTATAATATACCACCAGTTATGGGAGCAAAATCAGACCACTACAAATCAGGGTGTCTCTATAGAGATAAACCAGACAACTTCAAAGAATAGTCAGTTCAATGCATTTGCATTTGGTAATGGCGTCGAGTCTTACAGGATAAAGGATGACTTCAATGCCCCAGAGATGAAGTTCAGCCCAAGGATAACTAGCATTATAGAGGACTACGAGAACGAACGTAAGGAGGCATCACTCACCTATAGCGGTGTATATAGAGGGGACACCTCTATAAATAGGCTTAATGAGTTTAACCTATCGATTGCTAACTTTAGGGATCTTGACAGAGAGTTCGGATCCATTGAAAAGCTATACGCAAGGGATACAGATGTGTTTGTATTGCATCAGGACAAGATTAATAAGGTTCTATACGGAAAGAACGTGCTATATGATGCTGTCGGAGGTGGGCAGATTGCATCGATACCTGAGGTTCTTGGTAACGAGATACCTTTCCCTGTGGAGTATGGAATTAGTAATAATCCAGAAAGCTTTGCCACCAATGCAGGGTCAATGTTTTTTACAGACTCCAGGAGGGGTGCCGCTATAGGGATAGAGAACGGACAAGTGTCAGAGATTTCATCTCTTGGGATGACCGATTACTTTAGAGACGAATTTAAAGACAACCCAAACACGCAAAAAATTGGAGCCTATGATCCGTACTCTAATAGGTATACTATTTCAACAGAAAACACACGGACTGTTAATCCATGTAGACTATCTCTAAGTCGAAACCGTTACAATGTAAGGAGTAATTCAGGTGGACTGTCTTACCTTATGTTTTCTATATCAACATCTCAAACATGGACGATTAGTCTTGTGGATACTGGATATGGAACGTCATGGGTCTCTCCATCTTCAGTTTCTGGATATGGGGCGATAATTATTAATGCAAATGTTGCAAATAACTTCACAAGTTCGATTAGAAGTGTTAACTTTGTTGTTACGTATTGCACAAATCAAACGCAGACATTCACACTTACACAGGCTGTAGCTAGTCCTATATCTGTAGATGTAATTGTAAGAAACAAAATAGACCAAGGATAATGAAGGTAAACCAGTCTTATCAATACACAGGAAGTAGCGAGTATACTTTTGATAATGTATTACTCAGCGGAAACGGCATAGCCTTGTTCGACAAGAGAACAGGTTTTGGGGGGATAGGTTACATTCCATATAATGGATCTACCGTAACATTAAAAGCTGGAGACCCATCCACTACATACCTAGACTTTGCACCCAGTCTAAACAACTCCATATACTACCTGGTCACAAACCAGGAGTATTCAGAGTCAGATAGTGCACTTATAAAGTCATTAGCAACCGCTGTTCCAGTAATATTTAATGGCGTAGATTACGAAGGAGAATTTATTTTTAGCAACCCAAATGACTATGACTTCCTATATCTTATGTGGGACTATGAAGATAGTATTGGTAGCGGAACAGCTTCATTTAAGGGTGTATCCTCGTCTAGATCTATAGCCTTGAACCTAGGCACAAATATTGGATTAGCAGGCATGTCTTTCCAAGCGACTGATAAGCCTGTCAGGTTCCAGCTTCAATGGAATAACTCTATAAATTTAGATACGGGGTATGTAGGATTAAATTCATCATCTAACTACAATGCACTTATAGCTGCTGGAGTTAGTGACTCTGATATAAAATTACAAAAACCATTAGACGGCCTCGTTAATAATGGAAGTGGAACATTAATTATAAATAAATTTTCATCAATAGATGACGCTAGAGTTATAGTCGATTCACCACTGGTAGACACTGTATGGATAGTCAACAGGATCCTTCCTAGTCTAAAGTCATTCTACATAGACATATCAAATGGAACCACAGCAGATGTATGTACTCAGTGCCCTAATAGGCTATACTATCACGATGGGATAGGAGACCTTCCTACCATAAACGACAGGATATACACGGCTTCAGATGGATCTGCGTTGTATGATGGAGGCACTGCATTTCATATGATAGACACGGTCATATGCACGGTCCCTAGTCCCACAGGTAAGTCATACATAGGTATTGATTCCTTAGGCAATGTAACCTCTATAGATCCCTGCGACTGTCCTGAGTTTGAGGTTCCTTTTATATACCAGGAGGATGTGGTTATAAGCTCACTTGAAGATGTAAACATTCCAATAAGTACTACTGGAAGCCCAACATCTTTTACTGTAGTAACGACATGCCTTGAGTACCAATTATTTGGAGGCAACTCTTCTACATTATTCACATACACAGACTGCGAATCAAACAGTCAAACGATAACAGTATCTGCAAGTAGAAGCGTAATATTATGTGGAACATCGGCTCCTACGATAGTTCGTGGGGATGGCTTTGTTTCAGCAGGCACGCCATGTATTAGTTCTATTTTTCCTTCAGGGTTGACATTTGATGACGGGTCTATAGTTGGTACCTCTGTGAAAGAGTTATCATTCTCTTTCACAATCAACGCAACCAATTGCTTTGGTACAAGTGAGAACAGAACAATAAATGTAGATGTTGTCTCTCCATCAGACAGGAAGCCATTCCTTATGGATGTGCAGAACTTCACCACAGAATCTTCAAATGCATGCAGTATAACGCCTTCATCAAGTATTGTATTTACTAGGATGTATTTCGATGGCCCTAATCCTGTCCCGACACTTAGAGACAGGGTGTTTGACTACAGTGATCAGAATGGATTCATACCATTCACTGGCGGAGACAAGTGGTACTTCGTTGACAACTCTCAGCAGGTTATCAGGATAGATGACAACGGATACGTGTCTGATGTGTATGCATGTCCTGGCACAACTACCACTACAACAACAACTACTACAACAACAATACCAGCCGTTGGTAACTATTACACGGCTACACTTTGTGCAGAGCCTACAACTTCTGTAGTTTTATTAGACTCTACATCTTCAGCCATAGTGGTTGGTAATGTAGTCAAGACTGCTGATGGAAACTGTTGGGAGATAACAGGAACATCATCAGGATCATACCCATATTATTTAATCGAAAATCCCGTCGTAATATATGCAGACTGTACAGCTTGTACTGGAACAACTACAACCACAACAACTACAACAACTACTACAGCACCAGTCATCAGTGCCTTCAGTATGGATCCAAGTGCCCAAACATCAGATTTTAATGCGTGTTCACTTACCCCGTCTCTTTCAACATACTACCACAACGGTGGTGGCTCAGTTCCTACAGTTAACGACTTTATCTACACGGACGCCTTAGGGACGATTCTATTTGACGGAGTATTTAAGTGGTACTACGTGAACGATGGAGGGGCTGCTTATACCATACAGGTCTCTAATACGGGTCAGGTTCTGGGTGCAAAGGCATGTGCAGGCGTAACAACCACAACAACCACGACTACGGTCTCAAAGACATACTACACGTACAAGAACTGCAGCGACGGAATTATTGCAGGAAAGCTATTTTTCTTGGGGCCAAAGGTCCTTGCATCAGACACGGCTGTGAAGGCCTCAGACGGAAACTGCTACAAGATATTTAATGTAGACGCAGCTGGAGGTCCAGAGCTTGAGGTATTATTTGTCTATAACTCCTGCTACGATTGTCAGTAAAATACAAACTAAGATTTATATCGGCACAGCCAGCTACGGACTACTACTCTTGGCAGGTTGAGGTGTACATAAATAACTTTATATCACTAGGCTATAAAGACATAGATGTCGTGTGTGGATTTCAGAATAGCATACCAGAGTCCTGGGGTAAGCTTGTCTCCAGGTATGGGGATGTGGCTAACTTCTATTTCTACGAGGACACTCTTGGTGATGTGAAGTACATACCAGCGATACAGGCACACATACTAAAGAAACATTTCGATGAGAACCCTAGCCGTGACGCATTCTTTTTTCATGACTCAGACTTTATATTCACTAAGCACCTGGACTTCAGTCCGTACCTTAACGATGACAACTGGTACTTCTCTGACACCACTAGCTATATAGGTCACGACTATATAATGAGCAAGGGCGAGGAGGTCTTGGATGCGATGTGCGATATAGTTGGCATATCAAAGGATATAGTAAGAAAGAATCAGAAGAACAGTGGTGGCGCACAGAAGCTTATGAAGAACCTAGACTCAGAGTACTGGACTAAGGTGGAGAGCGATGGAATACGACTTTACGATAAGCTTATATCTATGCAGCATGTTAAGAAGGATGGAGATCCCTACGGAATACAGGCATGGACATCAAGCATGTGGGCCGAGCTATGGAACGGCTGGCTGGCAGGTCATAATGTGGTGGTGCCTAAAGATTTTGATTTCTGCTGGGCGACATGCCCGTCAGAGAGATGGGATCAGACGTACTTCTTCCACAACGCAGGCGTTCAGAATAATAGCCAGGGTATGTTTTACAAGGCTCAGTATGCAGATCGATTGCCATATAAAGAGGATCTAGAGATATCTGAACACAGGTGCTCCCACAGGTACTACATGGAGATGAAGTCTGTCGATAGCTGTTTGCTTTAAAATTCGTAAATTTGTATTATGTCTACTATAACCTATTCAATATGGACCAAGGGATGGACGTCCTTCTGGTCTTACGTTCCAGACTGGATGATTGGTCTCAACAGCAGCTTCTATTCATTCTCAGGAGGCAACCTGTACAAGCACAACACAAACCAAAATAGGAATACATTTTACGGAACTCCTTACAAGTCCACCATCACAACGGTATTCAATGACGATCCACTGCAGATGAAGGTATTCAAGACACTATCTCTAGACTCAAACAAGCCATGGAAGGCGATCATAGACACGGAGCTAAACACTGGCGAGATGGAGTCGAGTTCCTTCGAGGAGAAGGAGGCGGAGTGGTTCTCCTACATAAGAAGGGTTGACGACACCATAGACCTTAAGGCTATATCTACACAGGGAATAGGCAACGCAACGTCGATAGACAGCTCAGTTCCTACCGCTGTTGTGGTAACGTTTGGGTTCAGTATAGATTCATCGGTTAGCATAGGAGACGGCCTGTACAAGATGGGAGTCACGGGTGTGAATCCTCCTATATCTGACGGAACCATGGTCAAGATAGGGGACATAACAGGACTGACATCTACCACGATAACGGTGGATACAACCACGGGAGTTATACCGCTTACGAGCGACTTCCTGATAGGCCTCAAGAACAGTCAGGCCGAGTCATACGGTGGGAGAGGGTTTTATATGTCTGTAAAGCTAGAGAACGATGACTTGACTCAGGTTGAAATGTTTTCCGTTAGCAGTTCTCTATTCAAAAGTTTTCCTTAAATTTGTTAAATGGAAGTTAGGCTCTTGACATGCGATGATTACGATACGTTATCGTCGTGGTGGAAGGACTGGAGATGGACAGCTCCACCCAAAGATATGTTGCCAGAGAATGGCCTTGGAGGGGTGATGATCCATAAGGACGGAAGAGATATATGTGCAGGATTTGTGTACTTTACAAACTCATCAGCCGCATGGCTAGAGTTTGTGGTATCAAACTTTCACTACAGGGAGGATGACAGGCAGGACGCCATTAGGTTCCTTATAAATGTCCTGACAGAGATGATTAAGGACAAGGGGTCCTACAAGTATATTTACACATCCCTAAAGAGCGAGAGCTTGATCGCTAGGTATAGCGAGTGCGGATTCGAGATGGGTAGCACGGGCTGTAAGGAAATGATAAAATTAATATAAAATGGCGGCAATAACATCAACAATAATAGCAGGTGCAGGAATCGCAATAAGTGCAGGACAGGCTATAAAGGCTAACAAAGATAAGAAGGCTGCAGACGCTCAGGCTGTAAAGGCGGAGGCCGCTATGCGTGGGGTCAAGGAGCAGAACATGATGAAGCAGCAGCAGGTGCCAACACTTGGATACGACCTGGCTAAGGAGTCTCAGGCTCAGAGGGATGTATCAACCATATCCGCACTTCAGGGTGCTGGTGCGGCAGGTGTTATAGGTGGAATCGGAAAGGTTGCACAGGCAGGCGCAGCGGCAGATCTACAGCTTGCGGCTCAGGCAGAGCAGGCTCAGTTCAAGAGGGATACCATGCAGTCACAGGCGGCTATGGGTATAGAGCAGAGACGTACTCAGAGAGAGTTCGGTATAGAGGCCAACCAGCTTGCAGGCGCACAGGCCGCATCACAGGCCGCACAGGCACAACAAAATCAAGCGGTTCAGGGTATATTCAGCGGACTTCTTGGGGCGGCAGGATCGGGACAGATTGCAGCACAAGCACTAGGACAATCTGGACAATCTGGAAACGGGAGTACATACCTAGAAAATTTACGAGCAAATCAAACCACTAACTTACTTGCTCAAGCTGGAACACAACAAAACCCATAAAAATGGCAGACAAGAGTTATATAGGATACAAGGCAGCCCCAGCTATTGACTGGGGGAAACTAACGTCGGAGTTCTCACAGGGGCTTATGGAGATAGGTGCAAGGAGAGGCGTTCAGGACATGTACTTCGACAAGCTGAGTCGTGATAACATGGATGCCGTTAGGGATACGGAAGACTTCCAGTCTCAAGACGTTAATACACTTGTTAGCGGTGCAGTTACACAGGGTGTTAATAACAGCTACGAGATGAATAAGCTTGTAAAGTCTGGTAAGCTGAACCACAACGAGTACAGGAACTTCATGAATAACGCATCATCGTCATGGACCGAGTTTTCAAAGACCATGAAGACCATAGATCAAACCATACAGACTGGCCTTGAGCGTCAGCAGGTTGGGGAGGACGGGAATCCTCTGGGCTCTCAATACGAGCAGGACCTGATAGAGTGGAGGACAAAGCTTCTAGACCTTAAGAACAAAACCATATACCAGGATCCAAAGCTGGGGAAGTATTTTCTTGCAGAGCTAAATGATGAGGGCATAATAGGTGACCCCAACAATCTTCAGGAGATGAGGAACCTTAACAAGCAAATGAATATAAACGATAACTTCTTTAATTTTAATAAGCTTGTGAAGGATAGATCTGCTGGCATCGCCTCATATGAGGAGGCACTTGTTGAGGACATAGAGACGGTAGATGGAAAGGTAAGGAATAACATTTACATGACCGAAAGAGGTGAGGTTATGAATCCAGGTGTCCCTGACGCTATATCAAGAACCCAGGCATACATAAAATCAAATCCTAGACTTATCTACAACACACTCAAGCAGAGCGATGACAGGTACCAGTCGTTCTTCAATGAAGAGGATTACGCCAATAAAATGTATGATCTAGTAGAGATAGAGAACGGGGCCAGACAGGTGAGGGGTGAGGATATTCTTAAGGAAGGCAGCAAAGATTACGAAGATTTTATGACAGATAACGACAAGTTTCTTGTTGAAAACATAACTGACGCACAGGGAGTATTCCAACCCAATCCTAATGCTGAACAGAGATCTGAATTGAATGCAGTTGTCGAAAGTACGTTCATGTCTAACCTTGGGTACTCAAGGGTAGAAGCAAAGCCATTAACTAAAGACAAAGGAAAAGGCAAAGGAAAAGGCAAAGGTAATGGTAAGGATGACGTTGTAAATTTTGATCTGTACGAGACATTGTATACCGCAATAACTGATGGTGACTCAGACATTCTAAATAATAGAAAGACAAGCGAGGCTAAGGACCTAAGGTTTGAAGTAACACTTGATGGTATAGATGTGTACGACATGTCTCTAAATCCTGTTGGAGATCCCAAGAATAAAATAATTTCTAAAGGAAAGTCATTGACAGACCTGGTGTCATACTTCTACGGAAAGTCTGGTGCCACTGGTGGTACTAAGCCAGAGGCTACATACAACGCAGAGAGAGATGCCTTCTACAAGGCAAACCCAAAGAAAATAGAAATCGCCATGATGGAGGAGCAGACGGAAGAGATTCCAGCAGATCAGATGGCCAGCAATCAGGGCGGAAACTTTTTTACAAACTTAGTAAGATCAGGAAGAAACTTCCTTTCAGGGGGTAACAATCAAAACATATCATAACTATGGCTGAAGACAATCCGATAGAAGGCTTGGATCCAAATCAATCGGCATTCGAGCCGATTTTAGACATGATGGATCAAAATAGACCTGAGGACCTAAACAGGACCACAACGACAACGACTCTCTATATCTCTGGAGATAAGACACAGATAGATCAGCCTAAGGAGCCAGTCAAGCAGGATGATCCTATAAAGTCAGCGGTAGATAACTTCAGGCTATATCAGCAGCAGCAGGGAATGTCTGCAAATGTTGGAGATGTAAACAAACTATTTCCAGATGCAACGGCTGAACAGAGGAGACAGGTGGTTGAGTCATACCCAGAATTATTTAAGGAGGACAGGGTATACAACCAGTCTGCAGAGAAGCAGTACCAGGAAGGATTAGATTCAGGAAAGAGCAGTCTTGAAATATTAGATAGCCTTGTAGCCCAGGATTTTGGTAGTCGTGTAGGCCTGATGAAAAGGTTTCCAAACCTATTCAGCGAGACAGATATACAGGCTGATCAACAAAAAAAAGTTGATGATGAGACTGAGGTTTTTAAGGCTGAAGAAAGTCAGGCAAAGATTGAAAAACTTGAGGTTGATTATAAAAAAGCAACGGATTTTAATCAGAAGAGAAGGATACAGGAACAGATAGAAGAACTAAAGGGAGATCCAGATGTTTCTGAAAGAAGGGCTAAGATAGATGTAGAGTCAGTTATACCTAGAGAGATAACAGAGGAGGACAAGGAGTTAATATTTAGGGATATAAACCCTGACTATGTGACACCGATACTAAAGGACCAGTCAGAGAAGGAGTTCTTTGACCTAAACAATCAGATAGTATCAATACAGGGAGGACAATCCATACCTGAAGAGGAATACATATCGGTATATAAGAAGGGTGAGTATGATGCTGAAAAGCATAAGGGGTATGACGAGATACTTTCTCGATCTGTTCTCGGACTTATATCTACAGATATGCCTGCAGATATACATAAATCATTCTTTGACAGGAATGGTATGAACAAGTCAGAGATACTACTCAGAAACAAGTTAATATTAGAAAACACTCCTGGTTTAGACAGGTCTAAGATATATACAGACGAAGAAGTAGCAGAGCTAGAGATAGCTGCAAATCAAAGACTTATTGAAAAAACTGGAGATGTAGAGTTTGAGGAGCAAAGAATAATACTCGGAGAAAATATACGACCTATGGATCTATATAACGATAGATTGATAGACAGCAAGAATACGGTATCTAAATTAAACACGGCAGTTGTTGTTGGAGATGAGGATGCTACAATTCAAAACCTACAGGAATTATTTCCAAAGTCTTCAGGGACTCAGTTTAGATTTTCAAAGAGTGACCTTGATGGTAAGGATGCGGTAACCATAAGAAATTTTTTTCTTGGAGAGATGACAAATTCAATGGAGATAAATCTAGACAAAGAAAATGAACCAATTAGAAAGATTAGAAGGTTCATGTCCGAGTCACTTATAGATGCATATATTCAGAAGGATATGTTTGACCTTTCTCAGGGTGAGGGTAAGTATGTTACAAAGGATGGTAAAATTAAAGAGTTTGAGTTAGCATTATTTAAAACTCTACATCCTAAAAAATTTGGAAGTGTAGATGAGTACAGCACAGACGATTTTTTAGGGCCTACATATGAGAAGAGTCCATTCATGGTGGATCCAGCAGAAATAAGAAGACAGATATCATACATACAGGCAGAGAGAGAATCGATGCCTGCATTTGGACTTGGATCCTCTAAGAAGATTGTACCTCAGGAAACAATCGACATGCTGGAAAATCAGATTCAAATAGCCGCTGCTGTACATGCAGAGAAACTCAAACAAAAGGGAGGAGGTATCTTAGGTGCTGTTAAGTATGGATACATGTCTGGAGCTAGTGGGGTGTATGAGTTCATAGAGGACAGGATGACTGATGCTAAGTTTCTTTTTGGATCGTATGGTATTAGCGATGATAGAAAGAGAGAATTAAAATCTAAAGGTTTCACTGAGGATCAGATATATGACATAGAAAAGAGATATGTAAAAGACAAGACAGAGAGTGCTATTAATAAAACGCTGGGTACATTTTCAAAGGAAAGCCAGGAATCAATAGCTGAGGCAGGACTTGTTAATGAGGTTCTTATGAACACTATATCTTCTTTGGTTACAATGTCTGGAGGGGCAGGTACAAAGCTTGGAGTACAGGCGGCATTTGCATTGACATCTCAGGCAAGGCTTGAGAATGAACTCAAGGACACAAACCTTACAGACTTAGAGAAGTTTGCATTAACAATGCCCATGGCTGTGCTTGAGGGTGTGTTTGAGGAGTTTGGTATGCAGAGTGCATTAAAACCAGGACTTAGTTCGGCAAAGAAGGCTATACTAATGAGAGCCATAAAAGACCTTCCGAAGGATGCAAGTGCTAAGGCTTTGAATCAATCCATAAAGAGAGTGATTAACGAGCTTGCTGGAGGTGCAGGTCAGAAGATAACAAAGGCAATGGTTTCAGAGGCACTGACTGAGGCAACTCAGCAGGGTGCAGAGATTGTTGAAAAGAATATATACAACGCAATAGCAGGAAAAGAGTTGTTCAAGAATGTACCTCGTGTTACAACCATAGAAGGATTTACTAGGGCTACTGAAGAAGTGTTGGAGGCTGCAAAGATGGGAGCACTAAGTGGTGGTCTTATACAGGGGATGTCTCAGGTATCAAACTATACCGCAAACGGATTCAAGAATGCCAAGGATGTAGACTTTGAGCAGACATATCAGTCACTTACAGACGATGTTTATAGAGAACTATTAATGGACCAGATAGATGTAAAGGTCCTAGCAGGAGAGTTATCTGAACAGGATGCTGATAATATTAAAAATAACTTTAACAAGGCATATCCAATAATGATGGAGATACCTTCAGAACTATCTTCAGATCAGAAGCAGCAGTCTTACGACCTTCTTCTAGAAAGAAAGGCACTGGAGGAGCAGGTTAAGGACAAGGATAAGAATCTAGTCGTCAAGCAGACGGACAGGATCGCAGAGATAAATAATCAGTTACAACAAATAAGCAAGACAGATGCCATTCAAGAGCAAGAAACAGATGAGAAAGTGCTACCAGATGAACAGTCCGAAATGGGACTGCAAGAAGTGGAGCAAGGAGACACCAAAGACCAACAAGAAGAAATAAGTCCAGAGAACTCCTCAAACTATGCCAACCTTACAGAGGATAAGGAGGGTAATGTGGTAGTCTTTCACAGGGGAGATAAGGGATACGAGACAATTAAGCCATCCTCAGGCAAGACCAGGGCGACCTCAAGAGAGGAGGCGTCTGCAGTCGGAAAGGTGGGCGGTGTGGCCATGTATTACACGGACCAGAACGATGCTGAGACAGCGGTATCAGGAGACTCGCAGTACGCTGTAAAGGTCCCTAAATCTAAGGTGTATGACGCAAACACTGACTCTAAAAATCTTAAGGAGGAGGCAAAGAAGAGGCATGAGGAGGAGAATCCAGGCAAGGCATTTGACGGAAACACAGAGCTTGCATATGTAACAAAGATAGCTGGAGAGCAGGGCTACCAGATGGTAGTGGCTCAGTGGGACGGTAAGACAAGGGCTCAGACCACTCAGGAACTTACACCTACAGATGTCCAAGAGGTTGACGGTAACACCGTTACAAAGTCATTCAATGAGACGTATGAGAGCAACAAGGACAAGGGATTTGTACCTGTAATTCCAGTCACTCAGGAGGAGGGTCTAACAGGGGTATATGAAAAGATAAGATCGGAGAGAGGTAGCACTCAGACATATGATGAGCTATACTCAATGGTGGAGGGAAGGAGCAGGGATAAGTACAGCCAGGAACAGGTTACCAAGATGGTCAATGAATCCGACCTGTCTCAGGAGATAAAGGACGAATACAACGCCATAATTAAGGCAAAGCCTGAGTCTAGAAGGTCTGATAAGACTAGAGATAATATAGCTGGGGTTGAGGTAAAGTACCCAACCACGGAACAGACGGCTGAAAGAAAGGCCGAGAGAACTAAGCCAGAGTATGTAGACAACGCAGCAAGTCAGAACGAGCAGGAGGATGTAGAGTCATTCCAGAAGGAGCTTGAGGGTGAGTTCGGTATGCTTACTGGTGAGAATCCATTGGGTAAGCCTCTGACAGAGGAGGAGAACAGACAGCTTAATGAGAAGGCGGAGGAGTGGTTTAATAAGAAGGGTTACAAGCCAAGAAGGATTACAGGCAAGTACGGACAGGCAGAGAACTCGTTCTTTGTACCTGGCCTTACGAAGCAGGATGCAATAGCATTCGCTAAGGAGTTTAATCAGGAGTCTGTCGCTCACTCGGAGGGAATGATCTACCAGAACGGTAAGATGAATCCACGTAAGAAGTCTGACGACAACTTCAAGATGGAGCAGTACTCTCCAGAGTCTGACTTCGTGTCTGTGGTTAATACAAAGGACGGACTGAAGACATTTACTGTAGGATACGACTTTAAAAAGGAAGAGGACTCAACACCAAAGCCTAAGCCTAAAAAGAAGGCATCACCAAAGAAGGAGGCGAAGGGTATACGCAGGCAGATAGAGAACGCAAGGAAGGCTATAGCCAAGATACTGCCAGGCGTAGAGATCGTGGTTCACGAGACCGAGGATTCATACAGGAAGGCGACTAACGAAACAGACAGCAAGAAGCAGTCAACTCGTGGTGAGTACAATTCTAAGACTAACAAGATACACATAAATGTATCCAAGGCTAACAATAGGACTGTAGCTCACGAGGTCTTCCATGCCATACTACTAAGCAAGGTTAATACAGACCAGGCCGCTAAGAATCTTACTGATCGTATGATCAAGGCCTTATCAAAAAATCTTGAGGGGATGCCTGAGGTTAAGCAGGCACTCGACGCATTCGCTGCCAACTATGACGAGAACATACAGAGCGAGGAGAAGCTTGCAGAGCTGGTCGGTATACTGGCAGGCAACTATGCACAGATGAATAAGCCTAGTCAGAATCTGATCAAGAGGTTTCTAGATAGACTGGCCAAGATGTTCGGACTGAAGACATTCACTGACGGTGAGGTGGTTGACCTGTTGAACACAATAGCAGGAAAGGTTGCAGTCGGTGCGGAGATCAGTGATGTAGACCTGAAGGTTATTCCTAAAAATAAAACAGCAGAAATAAAGGAGGCAAATAAAAGATTTCAAGCTGATTTTACCGATCTTAAATCTGGAGTTACTTATAGCTTTGATAAAAACACAAATGAATTTAAAAAGATAGAACAAAAATACATAACAAGAAATAAATCCATTTCTGATTTTAATAATGTATTTATGATTT
>Ga0209535_1000255_pt1 | contig 36607 bp, 50 predicted proteins | sample LinPmetageLP28_FD_184041 | JGI IMG/M metagenome (GOLD analysis project Ga0209535, IMG submission 184041) | Marine viral communities from the Pacific Ocean - LP-28 (SPAdes) (version 2) | ecosystem: Environmental > Aquatic > Marine > Oceanic | place: Pacific Ocean | collected 2009-08-22
AATTCATGGTCTGAATGCAGAAGCAGAACTTGCTAACATCCTCTCTACTGAGATCCTTGCTGAGATCAACAGAGAAGTCATCAGAACCATCTATAAGGTAGCTGAGCAAGGTGCTGTTTCTAACACTGCACAACCTGGTGTATTTGACCTTGACATTGACTCCAATGGCAGATGGTCTGTTGAGAAGTTCAAAGGTCTTCTTTTCCAAATCGAGAGAGATGCAAACGCAATTGCACAAAGAACTCGTAGAGGGAAGGGCAACATGGTCATGTGCTCTGCTGACGTAGCATCTGCACTGACTATGGCTGGTATCTTGGATTATACCCCTGCCCTGAATGCAAACCTGAATGTTGATGACACTGGCAACACCTTTGCTGGCACCATCAATGGTAAGTTCAGAGTTTACATTGACCCCTATGCTGCAAACCTGACCAGTGCTAATTCTGCTGGTGGTAATCAGTACTATGTTGTTGGTTATAAGGGTTCTTCCCCTTATGATGCAGGTCTATTCTACTGCCCATATGTTCCACTTCAGATGGTTCGTGCAGTTGGAGAGAACACCTTCCAGCCTAAAATTGGCTTCAAGACCAGATATGGTTTGGTTGCTAACCCATTTGCTGAAGGATCTAACCAAGGTCTGGGTAGACTCAGAATCAACTCTAACCGCTACTACAGAAGAGTTGCTGTTAAGAATTTGATGTGATTCAGATTCCATAACTGGAAATTTCAAGGACCCTTTATGGGTCCTTTTTTTATGCCTATATAAAAATAATATTATTATTGACGTTATGGAAGTGATTGTTGAAGGTAAAGTCAAGACTGTGTATCAAGGTGACGATGCACAGCAAGTCATCATTGAGTACCACGATAAAGTAACTGCTGGTAATGGTGAGATGGTTGATCATCCTTTAGGAAAAGGATCCCTCTGCTGTAGTATCTCATCTATTATCTTTGAGAAACTTTCTAAGGAACATATTGCAACACACTATATTAATATGGTTGGTGCTAACAAGATGGTCTGTAAGAAGGTAGACATCGTTCCTCTGGAGGTTATTTGTAGGAACCGTGCTGCTGGATCTATTGTTCGTGAGACAACTTTAACAGAAGGTACTCCACTACCACAACCTATTGTTGAGTTCTTCTTGAAAGATGATAATAAGCATGATCCTCTTCTAACAAGAGATCGTGTACGTCTGATGGGATATAATCCTGAACCTTTTGTTGAAATGACACTACGGATTAATGATTATCTTAGACAGATGTTCTACATCTTGGGTATTGATCTTGTGGATTTTAAGGTTGAGTATGGTTATGATGCTCATGGTGATTTGTATCTTGCAGATGAGATTAGTCCAGATAGTATGAGACTATGGAAGATTGGTAGTGATAAAAGATTTGATAAGGATCTATTCAGAAAGGATGAAGGTGATATAGTACCTGCCTATCGTGAGATTCTTGATCGACTACAACCACTTGCAATCCAATGAAACATCATGTCCCTGACATCATTAAGAAGAATGGTTTTGCTTGCTTCACTAGTTTGAATCAAGCAGAGCGAGCAGTTGTTATGTTTGGTGATGATGCTTACAGAGAATCACTAGACCTTGACAACGATGATGCTGAGTGTTGGAAGATACCTAGTGGAGAGTCAACAACCTTTGTTGGTTGGAACCCTATGTGTGTCCCTACCATGGAATACATTGTATGGAAACTAAAGAACCGTGAACAAATTATCAACGGAGAAATTTACTGATGGATTATAAAACTTCTGGTGTTGACATTCAAAAAGGACGATCCTTTGTTGAGTATCTTAAGGTAATGGCACCTAACATTGGTGGGTTCAATGGAATGATGGAAGTGCCATCAGGATATGAGAAACCTGTCTTAGTATCTGGTGCTGATGGTGTTGGAACTAAAATTAATATCTGTAGGATTGCTGATGATTACACCACTATTGGTCAGGATCTCGTTGCTATGTGCGTCAATGACGTTATATGTTCTGGTGCTAAACCATTATATTTTCTAGACTATATCTCTACTAAAACCATTGATGCTAATGTTAGTGATATTGTGTATGGAATTGCTGAGGGTTGTAAGATTGCAGACATGCAACTCCTAGGTGGTGAGACTGCTGAACATTTTAGAGCAACTGACTATGACCTTGCTGGTTTCTGCACTGGTGTTGTAGAGAAGAATGACGTTGTTGATGGTAGTAACATCCAACCTGGTGATGTAGTCATTGGTATTGAAAGTAGTGGTCTTCATAGTAATGGATACACTCTTGTCAATGATATGTTGTGGAGAAATTATATCTACTACAAGGAGATGCCTGAGTTGTTGGTTCCAACTACAATCTATTCTCCTCTTGTTCAGGATCTGTTAGATGTGGTTCCTATCCTAGGTATGTCACATATCACTGGTGGTGGTATCCCTGAGAACCTTCCTAGGTGTCTCCCAAAGGGTATGACTGTTGATGTAGACTACAACTCTTGGGAGAGACCAGAACTCTTCAATAAGATTCAGAAGGCAGGGGACATTGCTGAAGAAGAGATGCGTAATGTATTCAATCTAGGTATTGGTTTCTGTTTGGTTGTTCCACCAGATGTAGTAGCATTGACTCAAGAAATTATTTCAGATGTACCACATGGTATGAGGTCATGGGTTATAGGTGAAGTGGTGTAGGCAATATATGTTCTAGAGATAAATAGAAAAAAAGTTATCTTTGTAAGATGTCAAATATCTACGCTAATAATATTAATCCTAGGAGTGGAAACACTGTAACTTTTCCACAGAATATTAAAGTTCTTGGAACAGCAACTTATGAGGATGTTGCTAATGTAGATTCTGTTGGCATTATAACTGCTCAGTCTGGTGTGAATGTTACTGGTGGTGATGTAAAAATTGGAACCACCAATAATGTAACATTTGGTAGTCGCAGAGCATTGACAGTTGCTAATGGAACAACTGGTGCTGTCATTTCTCTTTATAATAACACAACTGCTACTGCTAATCCAAGAATTAGTTCTAATCCTGGTGGTAGTGAAATCAATGACATTGGTATTCACGCAGCAAGTACGAATGGTAATATCATTGCATACACTAACAATGATACAGAAAGACTTCGTATAAATTCTTCTGGTTCAGTTGGTATTGGAACTGATAACATTAATGCTCAACTACAAGTAAATAATGGTCTCTTTGGATTAGAGTTCAATCCAAATAGTGAAAATGCTGTTGTTTCTTATAATAGAACCACTAGTGCTTATGCTCCAGTTGGTTTTCAAGGTTCAACTGTAGCATTGAGAATTGGAGGATCTGGAACAACAGCACTTAAGGTAGATTCTGCTGGTAAGATTGGTATCAATAATACTTCTCCAACGCAGAGGGTACACGTAGGTGGTAATATTGAACTTAATGCTTATGACAGCCCTAATGGTTCTGGTGGGTATTATTTCTCTAAAGGATTAATTATTGGTAATGCCTATGATGCTAATAAAACATCAAGTGATGATCGTAATGCAATTATATGGAATGAGAGAGGTTTAGATCTAGACATTGCAACTAATGATATAATTAGACAAAAAATTACTTATGATGGTACGGTTTGTATTGGTGCCACAATGGCACCACGTACTGGATTCTTTAATGTAAACTCAATTACTCCTGCATTCCAAGTTGAACAAGCTGGACCAAGTGATAATGGACGCTTTTTGTCAATTGTCAGTAATGCTGGTGCTAGTGCAGGATATTCTCCAACTCTGTTAATTGGTAAATCTCGTGGCACCACTGTTGGTTCTGCAGGGTTGTTATCTGATGGTGATGAGATAGGAGCAATTAGTTTCCAAGGTGCTGATGGAACACATTTGGTTGAATCTGCAAGAATTGTTGTAAATGCAGATGGACTTACTGGTGCTGATAAAATGCCAGGATCAATAACTTTCCAAACAACAGATGATGGAGCATCAGTACCAAGTAGAAAACTTCAAATTTTACAAAATGGTCTTGTCTGGGCAGCAGCAGGAACTAGTGGTGTAGGAAACACAGACAGAGGTTTCTATCACGGTTATTCATCTCCAGACACTCAATCAACTGGAATGACAATGAAGTGTCTTGGTATTGGTGGTGGTTCTGGACCATTTGATACTGGTGTTAGCGTAAATGCTGGTAATGCTGGTGGTGTTGCACTTATATTTGCTACCAGAAATACTAGTGCTGGAACTGCAACTGATGGTGCTGTATATCTGATGCAATTCTATTATAATGGAAATAATACCCCCCTTGTTGTTCACTTAGGTGGAGACAACTGGATAACTTGGGGACAGACTGCTGGTAATAACTTACAAGCAAGTTGGTCTGGTGTTAGTAACTACTCCTTTGGTATGATATTTTTACATTGATGCTAGTCTCTGATAAATAATTCATCTCCTGCCTTAGGACTATGGCATCCTACATTAAAAAGACTGTCTGCAATCTAGATGTTTATTATCAAGGCAATAATAAATGGACAGAGAAATTTGCAGATAGAAAGAAATATAATACTGCTAGTGATGCCCAAGAAGAATATGCAAAGTACGTTGGTGTAATAGTTAATGAGTAAACAAGAACCACTATCTAGACAAATTAGTGAAGTAAATTTTCTTCAAGCTAATGGGTTTAGGTTCAATGTACAGAGAGCACCTAAGGTAGGTTTCTTTGGCAATGCTATCAATGTTCCTGGTCTTGGTCTAGGTGTAGCAGAGCAGATGACTTACCTTAAGAATGTCTCACGTCCTGGTGAGGTTCTTGAGTTTAATGACTTGACCCTTAGATTTTTGATTGATGAAAATCTAACTAACTACCTTGAAATTCAAAAGTGGATGAGAGGTATTGGTTTCCCTGAGAGTCTTCAGGAGATATATGATTTTCAAAAAGAAGGTCCTATTGATAATGATGGTGGAGACCTAAACTTGTATTCTGATGGAACTTTGACTATACTGAATGGTATAAGCAAACCTCTATTCTCTGTACACTTCAAGGATATGTTTCCTATTGCATTATCTGATATTGACTTTGATGCCACAGTGACTGATGCAGAATATCTTTCTGCTGATGTTACCTTCAGATACTTAATTTACAACTTTAAACCATTTGAATGCTGCTAAATGATTGACCTTCCTACCCTACAAGAAATGTGGGAAAAGGATTCTGTTATTGACATTGACAATCTGCACACAGAGTCATTAAGAATTCCTGTCCTGCACTCCAAATATTTTGACACATATAATACTTTGCTACTTTTGAGAAAGAAAGCAGAGCAGCAAAGAAAAAACATTAGACATGAAAGGTATGAATACTTCTCTGGCAAAGCTGACCCAGAAGTATATGTAGAAAATCCCTTTCCTAAAAAGATAAGAGATAAAGATACAATGTCAAAGTATCTTGACGCAGATGAGAAATTATCTAACGTTTCTATGAAAATTGAATACTATGATGTGATGTTGAGATATATAGAAGAAATCTTGAAACAGATTACTAATCGAACTTATCAAATTAAGAACAGTATAGAATTTATGAGGTTTACTGCAGGGTTAGGTTAATGGATCAAGAAGGTTACTATCACATAGAATTACCTATAGAAGGTATTCGTCTCATCCACACAGGTCTGTCACAGGCAGTTCAAAGATGGCCTGGTGGTGATGCTCAGGAACAAGAGGGTCTTATTATGATGAGAGATAATTTTTACAGAATTATATTAGAACATAGATTTGAAAATGCTTAATAAATACTTATAGGTGAAGAACCTATATGTATGGCAGATTTAACTATTGAAAAGGTAAACGAAGTTTATCTAAGAATCACTACTGAACCACATATTGAGTATGAACTAAGGGATAGATTTACCTTTGAAGTACCCAATAAGAAATTCATGCCTCAGTACAGAAGCAGGCATTGGGATGGATTCGTTCATCTATTCAATTTAAAAACTAAGAGAATCTATGTGGGTCTTTTAGATAAAATTATTGCGTTCTGTGAGAATGCAGGATATACATATCAGTTTTTAAATAACAAATTCTATGGTCCTCCATTTGAAGTCAATGAGATGATTTCAGAGGAAGGTGTCAAGGACTATATGAGTTCTATCACTCATTTTGAACCAAGAGACTATCAGATTGATGCTGTACATGATGCTCTGAGGTACAACAGAAAACTACTCATCTCACCTACTGGTTCTGGTAAGTCATTTATGATTTACACTATTACCAGATACTTTGTAGCAAAGGGTTTAAAGATATTGCTTGTAGTTCCTACCACATCTCTTGTGGAGCAGATGTATAAGGACTTCCAACAATATGGTTGGGACCCAGAGAATCACTGTCACAGGATCTATGCTGGCAGGGAGAGAGTCAATACTAATGAGGTAACTATTACCACTTGGCAATCCGTCTATCAATTAGATAGAAAGTTCTTTGAAGAGTATGATGTCATCATTGGTGATGAGGCTCACCTTTTTAAGAGTAAGTCTCTTGTAGGTATTATGGACAAGTTACATCATGCCAAGTATAGGTATGGGTTCACAGGAACACTTGATGGCACACAGACCCATAAGTGGGTGTTAGAGGGACTGTTTGGACCTTCTTATAAAGTGACACAAACTAAGAAATTGCAAGATGAAGGTCACCTTGCTACTCTTGATATTCAATGCCTAGTCTTGAAGTATAAACCCAAAAAGTTTGATACCTATGAAGATGAGATCCAACATCTCATTGGTCATGAAAAGAGAAACAACTTCATCACTAATCTTGCTGTCAGTTTAACTGGTAACTCACTTATCTTATTCAGTAGGGTAGAAGCACATGGTGCTATTCTTTTTGAGTTAATAAATAATAAGGTAAGTAAAGGTAGAAGGGTATTCTTTATCCATGGCGGTGTAGATGCAGAGGATAGGGAGCAAGTTAGAGAGATTACTGAAAATGAAAAGGATGCAATTATTGTTGCATCATACGGAACTTTCAGTACAGGTATTAACATTAAAAACCTTCACAATGTTATATTTGCCTCTCCATCAAAATCTAGAGTTAGAAACCTCCAGAGTATTGGTAGAGTCCTCAGAAAAACTAAAGATAAAGTGAGTGCCAAACTTTATGATATTGCAGACGATTTTACAATTAGATCACGTAAAAATTATACATTAAATCACTTCATTGAAAGAGTGAAAATTTATGTTTCAGAGCAATTCAATTATGATATTATTACTATTGATATAAAAGACTAGAAAGGGAGTAAAGGTATGGGGATTGAAGACGATTTTTTTGCAACAATCAAACTGAAATGTGGGGATGAAATCTTTGCCAAGGTAGCAGCATCAGAGGAGGATGACAGAACTATGCTTCTTGTATCTAATCCTATTTGTGTTGAAGAAGTTAGAACAAGAGGTAATGTTGCTGGTTATAAATTTGAACCTTGGTTAAAGACATCATCAGAAGATTTATTCGTAATTAACTTAGAAGATGTTCTTACAATGTCTGAGTCAGAAGATATTGAAATGATAGTCAACTATCAAGATTATGTAAGAAAGATTAATAAACAGAACTACTCTAAATTAGATAGGAAAATGGGTTACTTAGGTAATGTTCATGATACCAAAGAAGTCTTAGAGAAGTTATTTAATATTAGCTAATACCAATCCTTGAAAGGCAACAAACCTAGTCTACTATTGTTTCAGAGTTCTGTCAAGCACTTGTCATGATTAACTAATTCTGTTATAATATAAGTATTCAAAATACATTTAATGTAACCTTGTAGGAACTCAATAATGCCAAAGTCCAAGAATCCAGAACATTATGTAAACAACAAGGAATTTTTGAATGCACTTGAAAACTATTTTGCTCAGGTAGAAAAAGCAAAATTGAATGACAAACCCAAACCAGTTATTCCAAGATACATTGGTGAGTGCTTCTTAAAGATTGCTAATCATCTATCATATAAGCCTAACTTTGTGAACTACATGTTCAAGGATGATATGATTTGTGATGGTATTGAAAACTGTGTTAGATATGTACACAACTTCAATCCTGAGAAATCTAAAAATCCTTTTGCTTATTTCACACAGATTATCTACTATGCCTTCCTGAGAAGAATCTCTCAGGAGAAGAAGCAGTTAGAGATCAAGAACAAGATTCTTGAGAAGACTGACTTTGATGAGGTCTTTGACGCCAATGACCTTGACAGCAGTAATTTCTCTGAGTATAATAGCATCAAAGATGCTGTGCATCAGAAACTGAGAGGTAACTAATGCTTGGAAGTCTAGACCCAGAGGAGAGAGTTATGAGTGACATCCCCCCACATGACTGGACAAAGAACAAAGATGAGTTCTTTGCTTGGGATGATAATGGCATTATGGATAAAGTTCAAGATGTTATTGAGACTCTTGACTGGAAAGAAGAAGATGATATTGTTGTAGAGATTGGTGGCACAGTGGTGTCTGGTATCCATCAAGGTGAAACCTATAATAAAAAGTGGGCATCACCTTATGGAACACGTAAGTATAATAAGGATGCTTTCATTGTTATCAGTAATAATTCTCGTAGAGACTTCACTAAATCACAACCCTTAGATAGAGAACACAAACCTTATCACTCATATACACCTGTTGAACCACAAGATATTGTTGTTAACATGGATGGTGGTGTTGGTGGTTCTTGGGAAGTTAAGGAAGAATAATGCGTGTAGTAATTATCACAGACACTCATTATGGTGCAAGGAAAGGTTCTAAACTTTTTCATGATTACTTTGAGCAATTCTATAAGGATGTATTTTTTCCTACCTTAGATAAGGAAGGGATTGATACTGTTATCCATATGGGTGATGCATTTGATAGTAGAAAGGGTATTGAGTTTCAAGCATTAAAGTGGGCAAAGAGAGTTGTGTTTAATCCTCTCAAAGAGAGAGGTATTAATATGCACCTGATGGTAGGTAATCATGATGCTTACTATAAGAATACTAATGAAGTCAATGCAGTAGACCTTCTACTGAAAGAGTATGATAATGTTGAGGTGTATTCTTCTCCTACAGAAGTTACTATTGGAAAACTCCCTATTCTTATCCTTCCTTGGATTAATAATGAGAACCAAGAAGAAACAACTAAACTTATCAGAAAAACAAAGTGCAAGGTTGCAATGGGACACCTTGAACTCAATGGATTCAAAGTCAACAGACAGATCGTTATGGACAACGGTCTTGACAGTGAACTCTTGGGGAGATTTGATAGAGTGTTCTCAGGACACTATCACACTAGATCAGACAATGGAAAGATATTCTATCTTGGCAATCCCTATGAAATGTTCTGGAGTGATGTCAAAGATCCCAGAGGTTTCACTATATTTGATACTGAAACCTTAGAGCACCATCATATTAACAACCCCCATAGATTGTTCTACAACATCTACTATGAGGATACTGACCATCAGACATTCAATACTACTGAGTATGAGAATAAGATTGTCAAAGTAATTGTGAGGAAGAAAACTGACATTAAAAAGTTTGAAAAGTTTATTGATAAACTCTATACTTCTAATGTTGCTGACCTTAAGATTGTAGAGAACTTTCAACTCATAGAGTCTGAAGAGTTTGAAGCAGATGAATCTGAAGACACTATGTCTATCTTGAGTAGGTATATTGATGATTCTGAGACTAAGTTAAATAAAGCAGTAGTTCAGTCTTTGATTAGAAATATCTATCAAGAGGCGTGTGAGATGGTTTAATGTACATTATTACAGTTGCTGGTAAAGAAAAAGAAGGAGCATACTCTGTTGTTGATGATGATGGAGAGCAAGTCCTTTACATCTTTATGGAAGAGGATGATGCTGAAAGATATTCTATGCAACTGGAAGAGCTTGACTATCCTGAGATGAATGTGCTAGAAATAGAAGATGAGTTGATGATTAAAACCTGTGAGATGCATGATCACAGATATACCATTATTACACCTAATGACATTGTGATTCCACCTGATATAAAGCATGATTACATTTAAGACTATCTCTTGGCAAAACTTTTTAAGTACAGGTAATACACCAACTATTGTCAATCTAAATGATTCAGCAACTACTTTGATTATTGGTAGTAATGGTGCTGGTAAGTCAACCATTCTAGATGCGTTGACTTTTGTGCTGTATGGAAAATCATTCAGGAAAGTTAATAAGGCTCAACTTATTAATACTGTCAATGAGAAAAACTGCTTTGTCAGTATTGAATTTGATATCAACTCTACTGAGTGGAAAGTGGAGAGGGGTATTAAACCAAACATATTTAAGATTTATAGGAACAATGAACCACTAGACCAAAGTGCATCTGCTATTGATCAGCAGAAGTGGTTAGAGCAGAATGTCTTGAAGATGAACTATAAGTCATTCACTCAGATTGTTATCCTTGGTAGCAGTACCTTTGTTCCCTTTATGCAACTGCCTTCTAGCAGTCGTAGAGAAGTAGTAGAAGACCTATTAGACATTAAGATCTTCTCTTCTATGAATGATCTAATCAAGTCAAAGATTAGATTGATTAGGGATGATGTCAGAACATTAGACTTAAAGAAAGATGCCATCAAAGATAAGGTGGAGATGCAGAAGAGTTTTATTGATAAGTTGGAGAAGGAAGGAAAAGATCTTATTGGTGGGAAAGCAGGAGAGATTGAATCTTTACAGCAAGAAGTAATGGATGGTTTCTTAAGTGGGTCTAAATTAGAAGACCAACTACTTGTGAAACAAGAAGAGTTGAAAATATTTGAAGGGGCAAATAAAAGACTGAGGGAGTTTGGTAATATTAAGGGTAAGATGTCTCAAAGAATTAATACTCTTGTAAAGGAGCATAAATTCTTTTCAGATAATAGGGTTTGCCCTACTTGCAATCAAGATATTAAAGAAGATTTTCGTGTAAATAGAATCAGGGACTCTCAAGATAAAGCATCTGAATTGCAACAGGGGTATAAAGAACTCCAGCAAGCAATTAAAGAAGAAGAGTTGAGAGAGTCTTCATTTAACCAATTAACAGGAGAGGTAACAAAGTTACTTAATGGCATTACTCAAAACAATACTCATATCTCTGGGTGTCAGAAGCAAGTCAAAAGACTGGAATCAGAAATTCAAACTATTACCAGCCAATTTGAAAACAGAAATTCTGAGCAGAGTAGATTAAATGAGTTAAGAGACAGTCTTGAGGAAACCTACAGTAACCTTGCTACCAGGAAAGAAGATATATCCTATCATGACTTTCTATACACCCTACTAAAAGATGGTGGAGTAAAGTCAAAGATTATCAAAAAGTATCTGCCCCTGATTAATCAGCAAGTTAATAAGTATCTGCAATTGATGGACTTCTATATCAACTTCAAGTTGGATGAAGAGTTCTCTGAAACTGTAGAGTCGCCTATACACGAAGATTTTTCTTATGCTTCATTTAGTGAAGGGGAGAAGATGAGGATTGACCTGTCTCTCCTATTCACTTGGAGAGAAATAGCAAGAGTCAAAAACTCTGTCAATACAAACCTACTGATCATGGATGAAGTCTTTGACTCATCTCTTGATGGATTTGGTACTGATGAGTTTCTTAAAATCATCAGGTATATCATTAGTGACGCTAATATCTTTGTCATCAGTCACAAGACTGGTATGGAAGATAAGTTTGAAGAGGTAGTCAAATTTGAAAAGGTAAAGGGATTCTCTAGGAAGAAATGATTGAATTTAAAAATTGCCTTGTTGATAGAAATATATTTCCTAGTTTTCTTATTTCTACTGATTTAACTTCTCATATTGATAATGAGGATGTTATATCTGATTTCTTTAAGGTAAAGAAAAAAGATAAAGGTGAGAAAAAAACTAATGTTATAGGATGGCATTCTTCTATAAAACTTGATGATCCAGATCATCCACATATATCTAAAGTGATGAATCTTGCTGAAACTTTTGTTAATCAGTTTTTAGACAATGAAGAAACCAATTTGCAAGTCACTAATATGTGGTGTTGGTTAATGGAGAATGGTGTTGGAGCATATAATGTAGTCCATAATCATGGGAAGATGGATTTGATTGGAGTGTATTATATTGAGGTGCCTCCAAAAGCAGAGGGAATGACATTACTTAGAACTGATGCTTTCACTCATACTGAACTGTGTGGATCAAATAAATCCTCTGATTTTGCTGGTAATTTTATGGTAGATGCTATTGTTGGGAGACTGTATATTATGCCAGGACATCTCTATCACTATGTAACACCCTTTGATGATAAAGGGTATAGAAGGTCATTAGTATTCAATATAGGGGTTGGTAAGAAGTAATATTAAGAAAGATTGATTAATTTAACATTGATACATTCTTTCATTAAAAAACTGAAATATGTGGATTTGCTGACTATATAGTGTGTGAATTGGAGATCTTTGTTTATGCACAATCTAGTTTCCCATAATGAACTTGCATCCTGGAAGTGGGATGAAAAATCAAAGACTGATGAAAAATATGATCAAGTATCTGAATACTTCCAGTGCATTTCTGAGTGTAACATTGTAGATAACAACGCTAGGAGGTTTTGCAGACACATTCTAACTTCATAGAAACTAAACAAAACTAAAAGGAGATTATCTCACTGAAGACCCCTGCCATATATGGTGGGGGTTTGGTTCGTATGGGGATAAATATTGAAGAAAGAAAGAATTATTATTATGCTTTCTACTAAATATCGTCTTAGACTTGAGTACATTTGTTCTAGAATTGCAAAGGGCGAAGAAGTAAAACTTGAGGATATGATTTGGGCTGATAAGTTGGCAAAGACCCACACATTAGCTAGAGATTGGTTGCAAAAAGCAAGACGCCAAGCATCCCAAAACATTGAAGAGGGTAGCACAGACGATTTTCTGAATAGGATGGGTTTAGGAGATCCCGACCCATCCAATCACAAAACGGGATTCACTGATGCTGACGATATTAAGGATTGGTTTCAGCAAGATAAACCTAGTGATTGGAGGCAACGTGACTGATTATGTCTGTATCCCTATGTGGGATCCCATTTACGAAATGATGCGATATCATTGGGTACACAAGTCTGAAAAGGATCCTGTGCAATTCGCGAAAAACCTCAACCCAGAGCAAGAAGTGCTATGACAATTAAGATTACTCCTCAAACATATATTGAGAGGAAGACCTAATGATTGATACAATTGTAGTTTATTCAAATGGTAGTCAAGAGTGTGAGAGAATTTGTATGCTTCTCAAATCTCTTGATGGTGAGTTCTTAGAGTACAAACTCAATAACCATTTCACACAGAGAGCATTTGAGAATGAGTTTGGTGTTGAGGCAGGTTATCCACAGGTTGCTATTGGAGCAAATCATATTGGTAATTTGAAAGAAACTTTGCAGTGGATGAAGAGCAAGCATATTGTGTGACAGTTGTCAAACTGTCTACTACTGCCAAAATTCTGGTCTGAATGCTGTAATATAGTCATATACAAAGCAAAGCAGTAATGGCAGTCAATTACGAAATCAAATCACAACTTGCCAAACTCCTTGCTACTGAGGATTTGGTGGTTGAGAATCGTAATGTTGAGACAGCACAGTTTAATGTTGAGACACGTGTTCTGACTCTTCCTATGTGGAAGCGTGCTAGTGAGACTGTTTATGACCTTCTGGTGGGTCATGAAGTAGGTCATGCTCTCTACACTCCTGATGATTGGAGTTGGGAGGATCGTATTCCTCAACAGTTTGTGAATGTGACTGAGGATGCGCGCATTGAAAAACTGATGAAGCGTCGCTATCCTGGTCTCTCTAAAACTTTCTATCAAGGTTACAAAGAGATGTCAGATAATGACTTCTTTGAACTTGATGGTCAAGACCTAAGTAAGATGAACCTTGCTGATCGCATCAACCTGTACTGTAAGATTGGCACTTTTGTTGATATCCCATTCTCTGATAAAGAGATGGAGTTTGTTGAGATGGTTAATGAAAGTGAGACATTTGGTGATGCAGTCCTGGCAGCAGAACTTCTTTATAATTATTGTAAGGAGCAGATTGATAATAGTGAGAAATTAGCAGAATCTCCTACACCTGATGGAAACAAAGGTGATAGTATTGATTCATCACAGCAAATGCCAAAGGCAGAGAGTCAAGATTCTGAGAACTCAGAAGAATCTGGGGAGAAAGAAGATATGACTCATGAAGAAATGTTGGAAGAAGCAGAGCGTCGTGAAAAAGGGAATGAACTTAATAAAGTTGACCCTCTTGAAATTCAGACTGATGAAAGGTTCAATGAAGGTACAAAAGATTTAGTTGGAAATACTGAGGGTGCCAGAGAGTTGGGATACTATGAAATTCCTAATTTTGATGTCAATAAGTATATAATCTCTAATGAGAAAGTTCATCAGGATTTAGATGGTCATTGGGAGAGAGAACTCATACCTCTTGAAGATGCTAATGGCAATAGTCATGCTGCTAGTTTTGAATGGGTAGATTCTGAGTACAAAAAGTTCAAGAAGAATTCACAACGTGAAGTAAATTTTCTTGTCAAAGAGTTTGAGTGTAAGAAGTCAGCAGATGCCTATGCACGTGCTGCTACTTCTAGAACTGGTGTTCTTGACTGTACCAAATTGCATACCTATAAGTACAATGAAGATCTGTTTAAGAAAGTAACTACTCTTCCTGATGGTAAGAATCATGGTCTTATCTTTCTTCTTGATTGGTCTGGATCTATGGCTGACTATATTCATGATACAGTCAAGCAGGTATTCAATCTGATTTGGTTCTGTAATAAGGTAAACATACCATTTGATTTGTATGCTTTCACCAACAGTTATCATGATAGAGATAGGCAATGTAACAATCTTGACTGGAAAGAAAATACTTTCTGGCTTTCTAATGACTTTTCTCTTCTGAACTTATTGTCTAGTACTTGTAAGCAGAAAGATTTTGAGAAGCAGATGTTGAATATTTGGAGAAGTGTATTTGGTATGAGGAGTTATTCTGACTATAATATGCATCCTTCTTATAATCTGTCAGGAACTCCTTTGAATGAAGCAATCTGCTGTCTTCACCACATCATTCCTGCATTTAAGAAAAACAATGATCTACAAAAGGTGCAGGTTCTTGTCTTGACAGATGGTGAGGCAAACTCTATGCCTGTTGCTAAGAAGTATTGGAGTGCTTATCATAAGCAATGGGATATAGGGACAGCACATGTCTATCCTGATATGTCTTACCTGCGTAATCGTAAAACTGGTATGACTTATAAATTTTCTGGTGAGTACTTCAAGTTTACAGAAGTCTTCCTAAAAGATCTGCAAGCATCTTTCCCTGATACAAACTTTATTGGTTTTCGTATTGCTGCCAGTAGGGATATCTATAGTTTTGTTAGAAGGTATACTATGCTTACTGATAAAATGGTGAAAGGAATTAAGAAAGAAAAGTTCGTATCTATTGATAATAGTGGATACACCACTTACTTTGGTCTTGTTAGTCAAAGTCTTTCTAATGATGTTGAGTTTGATGTTGAGGAAGGTGCTTCTAAAACTAAAATCAAAACAGCATTTGCTAAGAATTTGAAGGCAAAGTCCCTAAATAAAAAAGTTCTTAGTCAGTTCATGGACCTGGTCTGCTGACCAGTTGTCTAACTGTCTCATCTCACCTCTGAGAGGGGTAGAGATGCCCTATACTATCTTTGTTGACCACAGAACACACACTACAAAATCATGGCTCTTTCACCTGAATACATCACCTCTTCACTCACCAATCTTTATGGTTCTGAAGTAGTTGCTGCTGATGTACGTGCCTGGTGTGCAATGAATGGAACTACTTATCAGACTGTGACTAAAAAACTTGATGACTACAAAGTTGGTCGTGGTAAGTGGAATCTGACTGTGCAAGAAAAACTAGAACAAAAATATCAAGCACCAGCAGGACTACCTGCTATTGAGCAAAACCTTATCCCAGAGAAAGATGATACCTTCGTCAAGTTTGGTAATTTCTCTGATATTAAAAAAATTATTAGCTCCAATCTTTTTTATCCATCATTTATCACAGGTCTTTCTGGTAATGGTAAAACGTTCTTGGTTGAGCAAGCTTGTGCCCAACTCAAGAGGGAGTTAATTCGTGTCAACATCACCATTGAAACTGATGAAGACGATCTTATTGGTGGTTTTCGTCTTATTAATGGTGAGACAGTTTGGCATAATGGTCCTGTCATTGAAGCTCTTCAGAGGGGAGCTGTTCTTCTTCTAGATGAAGTTGATCTTGCCTCTAATAAGATTCTGTGTCTGCAATCTATTCTGGAAGGTAAGGGTATCTTCCTTAAAAAGATTGGTAAGTTTGTCCAACCTAAGAATGGTTTCACTATCATTGCTACTGCCAACACCAAAGGTAAAGGTTCTGAGGATGGACGTTTCATTGGTACAAATGTTCTGAATGAAGCATTCCTGGAACGCTTTTGTGTTACCTTTGAACAGTCCTATCCTACTGCTGCTACTGAGCAGAAAATTCTTGAAGGTATTGCTAATGACCTTAATGTGGTTGCCCCTGCTTTCTGTAAGCACTTGGTAGATTGGGCAGATATCATTCGCAAGACATTCTATGATGGTGGTATTGAAGATGTAATCAGCACACGTCGCTTGATTCACATCATTCGTGCTTACAGTATCTTTGCTGACAAGGAGAAAGCAATCAAAGTTTGTATCAATCGCTTTGATGATGAGACCAAAGCATCATTCATTGAACTTTATGACAAAGTAGATGCAGACTTTGATATGAATGTTGACAACTCCACTGAAAGTTGATATGATTAATGCATGGTCTATGTTATATGATGAAATGAATGACCTTGACTGGGTAAGTGCAAATGGGGGGTTTGAGTATACTCCTACTCCCTATGATGTAGCAGAAGGTGGTCTTAATGTAAACATTGGTGTTGGTACAGAACATGATTGGAATGAATTTTGGAGTTCTATGAAAGAAGACGTGATTGAATTTAACCTTGGCAATAGTCAACCTTGGAAGTATAATGAAGAAGAAATCGTAAAAGAACTTCTTTATTATATCAGAGGAACTTATAGTCAACATTATGCTGCTAATGACCAGAACATCCAAACACTAGATTTTATTGAGGCATCTCATGGTGATGGTGAATCATTTGCCAGAGATAACATTCTCAAATACACTTCTCGTTATGATAAAAAGGGAACACCAAAACGTGACATTATGAAGATCTTGCACTATGCTGTTCTTCTGATGCACTTCAATGAAAAAAACGCACCACAACGTGAAATTTACCCACAATGAATATGAAACTGTCTGAATCAACTGTTAATCTGCTCAAAAACTTCTCTTCTATCAACCAATCCATTCTATTCAAGCAGGGTAACAAACTGCGTAGTATTTCAGTGATGAAGAACATCCTGGTTGAAGCAGAGATTGCAGAAGAGTTCCCTAAGGATTTTGGTATCTATGACCTTAATCAATTTCTCAATGGTCTGTCTCTTCATTCTGCTCCTGATCTGGACTTTACTAGGGATGAGTTTGTTGTAATCAAAGAAGGCAAGATGCGTTCTAAGTATTTCTTTGCTGATCCAACTGTCATTGTATCTCCTCCTGAGAAAGAGATCACTCTTCCTACTGAAGATGTATTTTTTGAACTGTCATCTCAGCAACTGGAGAAACTGAAGAAAGCAGCATCTGTCTATCAACTCCCTGACATCTCTGTGATTGGTGAGAATGGTGTAATCAAATTGGTTGCACGTGATAAGAAGAATGATACTTCCAATGATTTCTCTATCATTGTTGGTGATACTAATAGTGAGTTTGTCTTTAACTTCAAAGAAGAAAACTTAAAGATTATTCCTGGTGCTTATGATGTTATTGTATCATCTAAACTCCTGTCACGTTTTACTAATAAGAATGTAAATGTGTGTTATTATATTGCCCTTGAACCTGACTCTACTTTTGAAGCATGACCAAATGGGAAATAACATATAGGATCCCTTCTACAGGGACCAAGTATCATAAAAAAATTGTTGAATGTCGTTACCAACATGAAGCATCTAAAATTGCTCAGGCAGAGATGCCTTCAGCTACAATTTGTGGGGGTGCCAGGCGCATCAATTGATATTCCTATGAGGGTTGTAGGTAGTGCTCTTGTGATCACTGCCTATTTTATTGTCCTTCATGTGAGCGTAACAATTGGTGTGCTTTTGCACTTTGTTGCAGATCTTATATCTGTGCCATACTTTGTAAGAACAAAATCTTGGGATGTGGTCATTATGCTTGCATTCCTTCTTGCTATATCATTATCTAAATTGTGGACATGAATACTGTACCTAAATTGAGACTGCAAAAAATTGCAGAAGAACTTGGAGGAACTGTGGTGTATGTTACTTGTTCTGACAAAACAACTACACACCAAAAAATTGTGATAGAGTATGGACATCAGAAGAAAACAAAATGAACATCTTTGTGACTGACCCTGATCCCTGGCAGTCTGCTGTGGTCCTTCCTGACAAGCACATTGTTAAGATGCCCTTAGAGACATGTCAGATGCTCTCCATTGTCTGCTCTGACAAGTGGGGGCATGGGTTTGGAACCATCCCTAAGGCAGATGGACAACCATACAAGACTGCCTCAGGTGCCTTCAGAAACCATCCCTGCACCATTTGGGCAAATGAGTTTGTGACCAACTGGCAGTGGTTGCTTGCTCATGGAATGGCATTGTGTGAAGAATATACAGCAAGATATGGTAAGGTTCATACTTGTCACAATAGTCTACTTGCAGCAAAAGAAATTCTACCAACTGCAGATCCACAAGGTCGTAGTGGTAAAGAACCAACTCCTTTTATATTTGCAGGACCTGATGAGTTTAAGTTAGATACTTCAATATCTATTTTTGACAAATACAAGATGTATGTTGCATCTAAACCTTGGGTTAAAGATAACTATCTTAAACTTCCACATCGTAAACCTGATTGGATTGATGGACTATAAAATTATTCACAACTTATTAACTCAAGAGGAAGTTAATGACATATATCTAGTAATCAATTCTGTTAATGTAGAATGGCAGCAAGGTTATGAAACTGTTAGAAACCTTGATAACATTCCAACTACAGCAGAATCTGTAAAAGGTTTCAAGAATTGTATAAGTTTGCTACCATACACTGAGATAGCAGACATAATTTTTCAGGCAATTGATAAATCACATGATTGGATAAATTTTACTCTTCCAACAGATAGTGAAACACCCTTTGTCTCAAGAACTCCAACAGGAGGTTATTATAGACCACATCATGATGCATCAAAAAATGGTCATTTTAGTACCACTATATTCCTAAACAATCCAGATGATTATGAAGGTGGTGAGTTACAACTTGATTTGAATGGGGAGATTAAGAATGTAAAATTATCTGCTGGTTCTTCTATCACTTATAGAACTGGTATCCCTCATTGCGTCAATGAAGTGACAAAAGGAAATAGAGATGTTGCAGTCTTTTGGACTAAGACTGAGTTTCCTGATCAGCATGAATGGATGATTATGGGAGGTATTAGGAAGGCCATGAGTTTGCTTGAATGCAAAAATCATGCTAACCTTGAGGAAGCAAGGGAGGACCCCTATTTTGTTCTTGCCACTTTGATGCACAATATTGAAAGGAAAACCTTATCCAAAACTAATGACAACTCGTAATGAATTTGTTTGGGTTGAAAAGTATCGCCCAAAGACAATTGAAGAATGTATTCTCCCTGAAAATACTAAGCAAGCATTCATTGACTTTCTTGGTAAAGGAGAAGTACCAAACCTACTGCTGTCTGGACCACCTGGTTGTGGTAAGACAACAGTTGCTAAAGCACTATGTCATCAACTAGGTGCTGACTATTATATTATTAATGGCTCTGATGAGGGTCGTTTTCTAGACACTGTACGTAACAATGCTAAGAACTTCGCTTCAACTGTATCGCTATCTTCTCAAGCAAAACATAAAGTCATCATCATTGATGAGGCAGATAACACCACCCCAGATGTACAACTCTGCCTTAGGGCGTTTACAGAGGAGTTTATTGGTAACTGCAGATTCATCTTCACCTGCAACTACAAAAACAAAATCATTCAACCCCTTCACTCCAGATGTGCAGTCATTGACTTCTCCATCAGAGGAAAGGAGAGACAGGAAGTTGCAGGACAGTTCTTTAAGCGCACCCAAGAAATCTTGGCTGCAGAAAGTGTTGAATATGATAACAAGGTCCTGGTAGAACTTATCCAGAAACACTTCCCTGATTGGAGACGTGTTCTTAATGAGTTGCAAAGATACTCAGTTAGTGGTAAAATTGATACAGGCATCCTGGCAGCATTCAGCAATGTAAAAACAGATGAACTATTCAAAAATCTCAGAGATAAAGACTTTCCTAAGGTCAGAAAGTGGGTCGTTGATAATCTGGACAATGATCCTACTGTACTTCTTAGGAGTGTGTATGATGCTGTTTATTCACACTTGGAAGGTTCTGGGATTGCTGCTGCTGTGCTTGTTATTGCTAAGTATCAATATCAAAGTAGCTTCGTGGCTGACCAGGAAATAAATATGCTTGCTTGTCTAACTGAAATTATGGTGGAGTGTGAATTCAAATGAATGTAAAAGTATTTCGTATGTCTTCTGGTGAAGATGTGGTTGCAGAATTCCTTGAAGATAAGGATGAGAGTATCATTGTTATGAATGCAATTGTGGCATTTAATCAAGGAAATGGACAACTTGGGTTTGCTCCTTATGCTCCTCTCTTGAATAGAGATGAGAAGGAACTGGAGATCAATAAGAAGTGGATCGTTTACATTGCTAATATCAATGATGAACTGATTGAAAAGTATGAGGAGATGTTCTCTCCAATTAAAACTGCTAGCAAGAAATTGATTCTTTGAATATGACTAATAAAATGAGAAAGCATCAAATCAAAACTCATTGGTATTATTGGTTTTGGGGTGTAGCAACTATTGCTGTAGTTTCTGGACAGTTGTTTATTGGTTCTGGATATTATAATATGTCTAGAAGTATTGATAGACTTACTGGGGTATTTTATAGTGTTACTGAATGATGAAGTCACATAAAACACCTCTTCGTTATCCTGGAGGCAAGTCACGTGCTTGCAAAAAGATTGATCCATACATTCCTGATCTCAGAAACTATGATGAGTTTAGGGAACCCTTTATAGGGGGAGGCAGTGTTGCCATTCATATGACCAAGAAGTTCCCTACTTTGAATGTGTGGGTTAATGATTTATATGAACCTCTAGTAAATTTTTGGAAGCATCTTCAAAAAGATGGTTTTGCTATGAGGCATAAACTTACTGAGTTAAAGTATAAAAACTGTAACCCTAACACTGCTAAGGGTCTGTATCTTTCTTCAAAGGAGTACCTTGCAGAAGGTGGGGATGATGATTTTTGGAGAGCAGTTTGTTTTTATGTGGTAAACAAATGTTCTTTTTCTGGACTGACTGAAAGTTCTTCATTTTCCAAAGCAGCATCAGAAGGTAACTTTTCTCATAGGGGTATTGATAAACTCCCTGGTTATTCAGAGATCATTAAGGACTGGAAGATTACTAATTTGAGTTATGAAAAACTCTTTGATGAGCAATCTGAAAGAACTGCTTTTGTATATCTTGACCCACCATATGATATCAAGGATAATATCTATGGTAAGAAAGGTAATATGCACAAGGGATTTGATCATGATCTCTTTGCAAAAACATGTAACGAATCAGCAGTACATCAACTAATTAGTTACAACTCTGATCAACTTGTTAAAGATAGATTTACTGGTTGGAATACAGCAGAGTTTAATCACACATATACTATGCGTTCTGTTGGTGAGTATATGAGAGAACAAAAGAAAAGAAAGGAACTACTGCTTTATAATTATGGAACTCAAGGATTGGCTTAATTCTATCAACTTCAATAAGGAAAATCTTATTGAAGAAGACTCCACTCTTATCAAAGAGTATCCACCTTTTATTATCAATAAGTGTTTGTCAGGTCACTTAGATTGTGTGTTGTTTGCTAATGAAATGAACAAGTATCATTTCCTAGATAAAGATATGCAATATAGTTTTTATCTAAATATATTGAGAAAGAGGAAGAGATTCTCTCCTTGGCTTAGGAAAGATAAAATAACAGACTTAGACTATGTAAAACAATACTATGGTTATAGTAATGAAAAGGCATTGCAAGTACTGAAAATTCTATCTCAAGAGCAAATTGAATTTATCAAACAAAGACTTGACACTGGTGGAACAAAATGACCCAAACAACTGAACCCCAAGTTAATTGGTCTCAGGATCAAATGGTTGAGATTAAGTTAAATGAACCTGATGATTTTCTTAAAGTTAGAGAGACACTGACAAGGATTGGTGTTGCTTCTAGAAAAGAAAAGAAACTCTATCAGTCTTGCCATATTCTCCACAAGCAAGGTAAATACTTTATTGTTCATTTCAAAGAACTTTTTGCACTTGATGGCAAGTATGCTAATCTGACCATCAATGATGTTCAAAGAAGAAATCGTATTACTAGACTACTAGCAGACTGGGGTCTGATCACTATTGTCAGTGATGACTCCATTCTGGATATTGCCCCCCTTAACCAAATCAAGGTTTTGTCTTACAAAGATAAGAATGACTGGACCCTTGAGCAGAAATATAACATTGGTAAGAGAGGTAAGGTAGAGGAAACCACCTAAATACAACTGAGACCTTTTCGTGCGGTCTCTACGAAAGTCGGAACAACCATACAAAGTGGATGGGTTTTCCCCCTTCCACTTTTTTTCTTTTGTAGTATAATTAGTAATGTCAGATGCCTTTGGGTCTGACACTATTACACTTGCTTTTAAAGGAGAAACATGGGAAGTGCAGGAACAGCGTTAAGACGCTATGGAACCCATAATATGGATAAGTTCCTTGACCAAATGACTAGAAATACAATTGGTATGGATGAATACCTGTCTAATGTTTTTAATACATTTCAGGAAACAAATTATCCTCCATACAATTTGATTCAAGTTAATCAACAAGAGTCTAAATTGGAATTGGCATTGGCTGGTTTCAAGAAAGAAGAAATTAATGTCTACACAGAATACGGTAAACTCGTTGTTAAAGGCGAGAAGAATAATAAAGAAGAGGAAACAACGTATATTGTCCAAGGTCTTGCTCAACGTAACTTCGAGAGGACATGGGCACTCAGCGATGAGACGGAAGTTAGATCAGTTACTTTTGAGAATGGGTTACTAACTGTTCATTTGAGTAAGATTGTGCCTGAGCATCATGCCAGAAAAGACTGGATCTAAATAATAGAGTATCGTCGTCGCATAGACAGCGGGGTAACTGGCAAAATCCAGTTGACACCCCGCTTTTTTATTGGTATAATTATTCTAGGAAAACTATAAACAAATGAGTGTACAATTATTGCTGCTAAAGTCTGGTGAAGACGTTGTTGCTGATGTCCAGGAAATGGTAGTTGAGGAAAAGGTTGTGGGGTATTACCTTAAATACCCTTGCAGAGCTCAGCTTGTAACTCCCAACAACACAGAAGATACTACTATTGGTGCCAAGATTCAATTGACACCGTGGATGCCTTTGGCAAAAGACAAAGTCATTCCTGTCGTATCTGATTGGGTAGTTACAATTGCTAACCCTGTTGGACAACTTGAAAAAATGTATTTGGAAGGCGTAGAAAAGTATGAAGAACGAGAACGTCAAGCTCCTGGTCCTGACCAGTGATTGTATTCTGATCTCTCAGATTGATGAGGTCCCCACAGAACTTGGAGAACCTGATTGTAAATTGACAGAACCATTTGTATTTCATCCAGATGGAACTATGACACCTTGGTTGGTGGATGTGACTAGTCAGAATGTCTTTATGATGTCTTCTGACAAAATCTTGACACTAGCAGAACCTAATAGTAAACTGATGGAGAAGTATGAGAATCTGGTGAAGGAATGAGGTTTTATACTAATGTCCAGATGGTTGGAAACAATATTCTGGTACGTGGCATTGATAATGGTGAGAAAGTCATGTTCAAAGAGGAGTTCTCACCAACTCTGTTTGTTAAATCAAATAGAGAATCAAAGTATAAAACCCTTGAGGGTGAAAATGTAGAACCTATCAAACCTGGCACTATCAGGGATTGTAGAGAGTTCTACAAGAAGTATGAAGATGTGGATGGTTTCAAGATTTATGGGAATGATAGGTTTATCTTCCAATACATCTCTGAGAAGTATCCTGAGGATGAGGTTAAGTTTGATATTAGAAAGATTAATCTTGTAACCATTGATATTGAGGTTCAGGCAGAACAAGGTTTTCCTGACCCAGAATCCTGCTCAGAGGAGTTGTTGACTATCTCTATGCAGGATTATTCTACTAAGAAGATTACTACCTGGGGTAGGAAACCATATACTCCTACACAGGATAATGTAACTTATTATCATTATGATGATGAGATTGCTATGCTCAACTCATTCATCTATCATTGGAACAAGAATCCACCTGAAGTTGTTACTGGTTGGAACTGTCGCCTTTATGACATTCCATACATCTGTGGCAGGATTGATAGGATTATGGGAACAAAGAAGATGAAACTTCTTTCTCCTTGGGGTATTGTTACCATGGATGAAATCTATATCAATGGTAGAAAGTTTAATGTCTTTGACATTGCTGGTGTGACCACACTTGACTATCTGGAACTGTATAAGAAGTTTACTTATACAAACCAAGAGTCATATAGACTGGACTACATTGCTGAGGTAGAACTAGGACAGAAGAAACTAGACCACTCTGAGTTTGATACCTTCAAAGATTTCTACAGAGGTAACTGGAAGAAGTTTGTTGACTACAACATTGTTGACGTGGAACTTGTTGACCGTATGGAAGACAAGATGAAACTGATTGAGTTGGCATTGACTATGGCATATGATGCTAAAGTTAATTATGTTGATGTGATGTATCAGGTTAGGATGTGGGACACCATCATCTATAACTATCTTAAGAAGAGGGACATTGTAGTTCCACAGAAAGATAGTTCAGAGAAGAGTGATAAGTTTGAAGGTGCATACGTCAAACAACCTAAACCAGGTATCTATGACTATGTGGTGTCCTTTGACCTTAACTCCCTGTACCCTCACCTGATGATGCAGTACAACATCTCTCCTGAGACACTGGTGGAGGAGAAGCACCCTTCTGCTACCATTGACAAGATCCTGAACAAGGAACTGACCTTTGAGATGTATCAGGACTATGCAGTGTGTGCCAATGGTGCTATGTTCAGGAAGGACATCAAGGGATTTATGCCTGAGTTAATGGAGAAGATGTATAAAGATAGAAAGGTCTTCAAAGGTAAGATGCTTAAATCTAAGCAGATGTTGGTTGACATTGAAGCAGAAATCAAGAAGAGAGGATTGTAATGGGTTATTTGATTGGTGGTGCAGGTGAAGGACCAGAGCAGGAAATTGTTGCCTCTGAAGATAGTGGTCTCAGTCAATTGACTAATCAGCAACTTCTCAGAATGAGGGATCAGACTGTAAAGGATATTGCAAAGTTCAATAACTTCCAGATGGCAAGAAAGATTGCTCTTAACTCTTGCTATGGTGCTATTGGTAATCAGTATTTTAGATACTATAAGTTAGCAAATGCTGAAGCAATCACTCTTTCAGGTCAAGTCTCCATCAGGTGGATTGAATCTAAAGTTAATGGGTATCTAAATAACCTATTACAAACTCAAGACACAGATTATGTCATTGCATCTGACACTGACTCAATCTATATTAACTTTGGACCTCTTGTTAATAAATTTCTTGCTTCTAGGTCTGGCGACAAAGCAGCAGTTGTGGGGTTACTTGATAAGGTCTGTCAAGACAAACTCGAACCGTTCATTGAGGAGAGTTACCAAGAGTTGGCAAAGTATGTCAATGCGTACTCACAAAAAATGCAAATGAAGCGTGAGAACATTGCAGACAGGGGTATTTGGACAGCAAAGAAAAGATATATCTTGAATGTATGGGATAGTGAAGGGGTTAGATATTCAGAACCCAAACTCAAGATTATGGGTATTGAAGCAGTCAAGTCATCTACACCTGCACCATGTAGAAAGATGATTAAGGATGCTCTCAAGTTAATGATGAATGGAACAGAAGATGAAGTAATTGATTTTATTGAAGACTCTAGACAGAAATTCAATAAGATGCCACCAGAACAGATTGCTTTTCCTAGAGGAGTGTCTGATGTAAATAAACATAAGAGTTATTCAACCATCTATGGTAAGGGTTCTCCCATCCATGTTCGTGGGGCTCTTCTATATAATCATTATATTAAAGAGCAAGGATTGACAAACAAGTATTCTTACATCAACAATGGTGAGAAGATTAAATTCATTTATCTCAAGAAACCAAACATCATTAGAGAAAATGTAATTTCATTCATCTCAGAGTTTCCTAGAGAGACTGGTCTTGACAAGTACATTGACTATGACCTACAATTCCACAAAGCCTTCCTTGACCCACTAAAGGTCATCCTTGATGCTATTGGATGGCATGTTGAGAAAACTGTAAACCTTGATTCATTTTTTGCCTGATGGACTTCTTAAAAGATATTGTAAAAGAGATTGGTGATGAGTATACACAACTTGCCTCAGACATCGATGACACAGAAACCTATGTGGACACGGGTTCTTACATCTTTAATTCACTTTGTTCAGGTAGCATATTTGGTGGTGTTTCTGGGAATAAGATTACTGCCATTGCTGGTGAGTCTTCTACTGGGAAGACTTTCTTTAGTCTCGCTGTGGTTAAGAATTTTATGGATAGTAATCCTGACGGTTACTGTTTGTACTTTGACACTGAAGCAGCAGTTAACAAATCTCTTCTTTCAAGTCGTGGCATTGACCTAAGTAGACTGGTTGTTGTGAATGTAGTGACAATTGAACAGTTTAGACAGAAGGCACTACAGGCTGTTGACATATATTTAAAAACACCAGAAGGGGAACGTAAACCTTGCATGTTTGTGCTAGACTCTCTGGGTATGCTTTCCACAGAGAAAGAGATTCGTGATGCTCTTGATGATAAGCAGGTTAGAGACATGACCAAATCTCAACTTGTTAAAGGTGCATTTAGAATGCTCACTTTAAAACTTGGTCAAGCAAAAATCCCAATGATAGTAACCAATCACACCTATGACGTCATCGGATCATACGTTCCCACCAAAGAGATGGGCGGAGGCAGTGGCCTCAAGTATGCAGCAAGTACAATCATTTATCTCAGCAAAAAGAAAGAAAAGGATGGAACAGAAGTCGTTGGCAATCTTATTAAAGCTAAGACAGCAAAGTCGCGTCTGAGTAAAGAGAATAAGCAAGTCACAGTTCGTCTCTACTATGATGAGAGAGGACTGGACAAATACTATGGTCTGCTAGAACTTGGAGAACTAGGTGGTCTCTGGAAGAATGTAGCAGGCAGGTATGAGATAGATGGTAAGAAGGTCTATGCCAAGGCAATCCTGAAAGACCCTGAAACATACTTCACTCCTGAGGTGATGGAGAAACTAGACACAATTGCAAGGAAAGAATTTAGTTATGGAGAAAGTTGAGTTTCTTGTTCTCAGGAACCTATTACATAATGAAGAGTATTTAAGAAAAGTAATTCCATTCATCAAACCTGAATTCTTTGAAGACTACAATCAAAAGGTAGTCTTTGAGGAGATTGTTGACTTTGTAAATCAGTATAATGAGAGACCTACTAAGGAGGTTTTGTCCATTGAGTTGCAAAAAAGAAATGATATCAATGAGAATAGTTTCAAAGAAATTGCTCAACTCATTGGTGCATTAGATGAGTTTCCAGCAGAGTATGAATGGTTGCTTGATACCACAGAGAAGTGGTGTAAAGATAGGTCCATATATCTGGCATTGATTGAGTCAATTCAGATTGCAGATGGTGGTAGCAAGGAGAAAACTCCTGATGCTATTCCATCTATTTTGTCTGATGCACTTGCAGTGAGTTTTGATAACCATGTTGGTCATGATTATCTTTTAGACTACGAAGAAAGGTATGAGTCTTACCACAGAAAAGAGAATAGAATTCCCTTTGACCTGGAATACTTTAACAAGATTACAAAAGGTGGTCTTCCTAATAAGACACTCAACATCGCTCTTGCTGGTACTGGTGTTGGCAAGTCTTTGTTTATGTGTCATATGGCTTCTTCTGTTCTTCTTGCTGGTAAGAACGTATTGTATATTACTATGGAGATGGCTGAGGAGAAAATTGCAGAAAGGATTGATGCTAATCTTTTGAATGTAAATATTCAAGACATAGGTGAACTTCCTAAACAGACTTTTGAGAAGAAGGTAACAAACCTAGCACAAAAGACTCAAGGAACACTTATCATCAAAGAATACCCAACTGCAAGTGCTCATAGTGGACATTTTACAGCACTTCTTAATGAACTTGCACTTAAGAAGTCATTTAGACCTGACATTATTTTCATTGATTACCTTAATATTTGTGCTTCCTCTAGGTATAGGGGAGGCAGCAATGTTAATTCATATACAGTTATTAAAAGTATTGCTGAAGAACTTAGAGGGATGGCTTGTGAAGCAAACGTCCCTATCGTTTCTGCCACGCAGACCACTCGTTCTGGTTTTGGTAGCTCTGATGTTGAGCTTACTGATACAAGTGAGTCCTTTGGTCTCCCTGCTACTGCTGATCTTATGTTTGCCCTTATTTCTACTGAAGAGCTCGAATCCTTGGGACAGATACTTGTAAAACAATTGAAGAATAGATATAATGATGTGAATATCTTTAAAAGATTTGTGGTAGGTATTGACAGATCAAAGATGAGACTGCATGACTGTGAGCAAGTAGCACAGGATGACCTTCTTGACAATAAGAAAGAAGAGGAGTATAGTTATGATGAAAAACCAAAGAAGTCATTTGATGGATTCAAATTCTGACATGGGACTTACTACCAAGAAATTGCAATCCCAACTTGCATCAAAAGAGTTACCACACTATTATATGTTGTATACTGGTAATCCAGTAGCACCTACCAGGTGTTGTGGAACATTGCAAGATCTAATGACAATGTTGGATCATTATCCACATGCCAAGTGGGAGAAAGTTTATTTACCTAACCCTGAGACTGTTGATGTGAAAGCAATTGCAGTTGAAGAACCACTTGCACTACTACCACTTAAACTTAAAGGGCAGGAGATTCCCTTACAACAAAATCTCCCTCAATCTGAACTTAAAGAATTAGAACTATGACAGTAGACACAGAGAAGTATCTTGAATTTGTAGAAGGTGTGACTAGTGAACCTAGTCTTTATCTTGATTTTTTGATGAGGCGTATTGCTGAACTTGAAGTTCAGGAAGCAAATGTTCCTCAACTCCTGACTGCTGCACTTGGGATGTCTGCTGAAGCAGGTGAGTTTACTGAGGTTGTCAAGAAGATTCTTCTTCAAGGTAAACCATATGATGAAGATAATATCTTCCATATGAAGCGTGAATTGGGAGACATTTGTTGGTACATTGCTCAGGCATGTATGGCACTTGACACTACCTTTGATGAAATCATTGAAATGAATGTAGAGAAACTGAAAGCACGCTACCCTGGTGGTGAGTTTGATGTTCACAAATCTGAAAATCGTAAAGAAGGAGATGTATGATTAATCTTGAGCTAGATATTAGGAGTGCAGTGGCTGTAAGACAGGCATTGTTTCGTGAACAGAATGGGTATACATTAGATATAACTTGTTGTCCAACAAGAATCATTGATATCCGTAACATCATTGTAGAAATTGACACACAAATTGAGGAGACATTGAAAAATGAAACTACTAACACTTGAAGATTATGAATTAGCAGGTCAAACATTTTGGCCTAAGTATTGGTATATTGCCAAAGAACTTGGTGAAGGTGCTAAGACAGAAGATATCTTAAGAGTTATGGAAGCAGTTGGTGGTGTTGCATTGAAGTTAGCATTAGAAGAAAAATCAGTAGGTCCATTTGGATTTAATAAAGTAAAAGAGGGAGAGGATGATTCAGACATCTGTTAGTGAAGTAGTTGCTCCAGAAGGAGCAGAACTTATTGATGAATGTTTCTATGTCTGGGAAACTAGGTATGGATTATATTCTACTATGACAAAGCAAGGTCGTAAGATGATGACTGGTGCTACCAAAGATGGTGTTACCATTATAACTCGTTGGCATCTTAAGTGTGAACAAGATGGCACTCTTGATCAATACACAAGAGTTGTTGGGGATGCTATTGTTGATGGTAAGTTATAATGCTGACGATTGTTAATCACCTTTCTGCTTTTTGGGCAGTGGTGGTTATGAATTGTGTTCATCCTGCCAACTGGGAGTATTGTCTTCCAGTTCAAGACTGGTTGATACCTGGTATAATGGAGGGAGTTGAGATTTATCTTAATCCCTCTTCAATATATGAAAGTGAAAGAGAAGTTCTACGTGATATAAATATAAAAAAGTAATGTATGTAAGAAAGATGTCTTCATCAATGCGTAACTTTATGGAAGCATATTCTGCTGTTCATAATACAGAAGCAAGAGAAGAACTCAGTTCAGGTAGAGATCACATCAGTGAGATGGATCTTTCTCATCTGACTTCTGGTGATCTAGTTGAGATCGCAGAACAAGTTCTTGAAGTTGTTTTTGAAACACTGACAGTGAAAGAAGCACATGAAGTTGTAACTTCAGTGTTTGATATTGAAACTGGAATTGACGGAAGAGCACATAAAGTTGACAGATTGAATGAAGCATTTGATAGTGCTTTTGCTGAAGTTGGTACAAAGGCAGCATCAGTTGCACTTGAGCACTTTGCACAATATAGACATAACAAGAGACTTCAAGAGACTTGGAGTGCTAGGTTCAATCAAGAGAAGAGAGTTGCTAGAGTTCATGGTAGACTGGTAGCAGAAGAAGTAGCATCTATTACAGCAAGACTTCTCACTATGATTGATGAGAAGGCACAGAAGTGTTGGGATACTCACAAGAAAGTGGGTATGAAAAAGAAGGGTGGTAAGATGGTTAATAACTGTGTCCCTAAGAATGAAGGATACATGGCTCTTCCAAAAGTGAAGATGGCACGTCAGGCTGATAAGGCATATGGCAAGGAGCAATCTGCTGTTAGTAAGGGTGATGAGAAAGAAGTTAATAAGCAGATGCAACGCAGAATTGCTATGAAGGACCCTGCTGGTCGTAAGCAATCTTTGAAAAAGGAAGAATTTGTAGCAGAAAAGAAAGGTTCTAAACCTGACTATCTTGATTTTGATGGTGATGGTGATGAGAAGGAGTCAATGAAGAAGGCACTTTCTGATAAGAAGAAAGGTAAGAAAGGCATGAAAGAGGGCATTGATCCTAAAGGTGCTGCTAGAATGGATGCTGCCAAGGGTAAGAAGAAAGAGACAGAAGATGAAACCAATAAGCGTTTGATGTTAGGTAAGCATTCACCTGCTGTAAAGTATGCTAAGATGAAGAAGGAAAGTGTTTCATTCTCACAAAAAGAACTTGATGCATTTGAAGCAGTTGTTAATTCCTGGGAGGACTGAGTGAATGGCAGATACAGCTAAATTTGAAGCTGCTAGTATTGCCTGTTATTATCAAGCTATCAACAATGGCGAATCAACTGAACCAGGTGCTAGTCCTGAGATGACTGATGCTATGGATAAAGAATATCCTGGCATGTCAAGAGAGTGGAGAGAGGGTATTCTTGCAGGAGCAGATGCTCTTATGGAATATCTTGGCCATAGACCTGGTACAAAAGATGGATCATATTTGTACGCTCACTATGATGGCAGAACAAAATCTATCCCTGCTAATAATTCATCAACAATCATTAATGATGTATGGGATGGATTCACTAAGGCACAGAAAGATATATTCACAGGAAAGAAAGACTCCTGGAATACTGCTGATGTCTATATGGTGAAGAGGAATGAAGAGTCTTCTCTTAAAAGATATATTGAGGAATTGAGAAAAGAACTTACTGAAGGTATGGATCCTGAGGTATATGTTGGCACTATCAATACATTGATGTCTAAAGCATTGAAGGAGAAGATTCTTCTTCCCATCTCATTGAAGCAGAAGACTAGGGGTGCTGATGTAAAAATTACTGAGACCAATCTGACCATGGGTCCTAATGGATTGAATGTTCAGGATGGTAGTATTGAGACACCAATGAAGACAGTATTTGATATTGCTACAAGACGTGGTGATACTGACTTTGCTGGTAACTCACTTAGGTTTGCTGCTAGATTTGAAGTAGGAACTTATGCTAAAAAGTATTCATGGGAGAGCAAAGGTTCTAGTAAAACAGCAGATGCTACTGAACCCAGAGACCTTGTATTGAATAATAAAGGTAAGTATACTACTGCAACTGCTAGAAATGGTTCTATACCAGGACCAAAGATGGCAGATCTTGTAAAAGAATACTCTGGTGAAGATATTAATCACAATATCCCTATGAACAGGGTATTGAATGACAATGAGATTACTTATTGGCAATCTTATATTAAAAAGATCGTCCAGAACTCTGGTGGTATCTTACTTGATCTAGGTAACTTCACTATTGATGGTAAGAAACTGACACCTGATAAATTTATCCAAGCAATGGCACTGATGGATAAAGGAAAACCAGGTCAGAAAAATATGGACCAGAAGATTAGGGCAAAACTTAGACATCTCAGATATATTAGGATGTTTATTGATGCTAAGAAGGCAGGTAAGATGGCAGAATTGATTACTCATGCTTACTTCCTTTCTTCCAAAATGAATATTTCTCAGGCAGATATGGCTGGTCCTTTCATCAAGGTCCAGTAAAGGAACTGGCACACAGATTTGACAGCAGGGCAGAGACCTGCTATGATAAACCTATACAAGAGATGACTATGATTGACCTGAGGACTGGCAACTGCATTGAACTTGCCAAAGGTCTTGAAGATAACTCAATTGACTGTACTGTAACTTCCCCTCCCTACAATAAGTGTGGTGTAGGTGGGGGTTTGTTTCGTAAGATTGAATATGCTGCCTTTGATGACACTCTCCCTGAGGATAAGTACCAGGAGCAGCAGATTGAACTGCTAGATATCCTGTTTGATAAGACAAAAGATGGTGGTTCTTTGTTCTACAATCATAAAGTAAGGTATCACAAAGGTGGTGCTATCTCACCTTGGGCATGGTTGACAAAGACTAAGTGGAATATCAGGGAAGAGATTGTCTGGAACAGAGGTAGTGGTCCTGAGATTTCAGGATACAGGTTCATCCAGACTGATGAAAGAATCTTCTGGTTGTGTAAAGGAACTAAGCATCCCAGACTGCCTAGACGTTCTGCTAACTGGACTAGTGTCTGGAAGTTTGGTCCTGAGATGAAGAATCCTCACCCTGCACCATACCCTATTCAACTTCCTGCACGCTGTATTCAAGCAATAATGCAAGAACCTGGTACTATTCTTGACCCTTACAGTGGTTCTGGTACTACTGGTTTGGTTGCAACTATGCTTGGTCATGATTATATTGGGTTTGATCTGTCAGAAGAGTATCATGACATGGCAAGAAAAAGATTTGAGAACCCTTCCAAGAATGACATCAGGAAGTTTACTGATGAGACTGGTGTTGCAGCAGTAACTAATACTGATGTATTCAGTCTGGCTGATAACTAAATAGACTTATGGGTAGTACTTATTAAGATATAGTAATGAAGAGTTTTCTTTCATTCTTTACTGAAGCAAGGTCCTCTAATGCTGCTGAGACTGCAGCAAATATGGGATTAGATGGAGATGGTCACGGCAATTGGTTCAAGAAAGGACAATTGTTTGCCAAAACTGTCAATGGAAGATTGGAGTATGTGAAGAAAAGGGAAGCATCCAAGAAGGATGAACCTAAACAGAAAGCACAAAAACCTCAAGAACAACCATCACAATCTAAACCTAAGGCACAAGAGACTGATAATGGAGAAAAAAACACAGGAGGAGATCAAACAAACTCTGGAGAGTATGGAGCGTTTGGGGACGGAAAACCAAGAAGAATGCCGCAACCTACAAGAGCAGATGGTACTCCTAAAGATGATCTTGGACCTCTAACTGTTACATTTGGTAGGTTTAATCCACCTACAGTAGGGCATAAAAAGTTATTAGATCAGGCAAAGAAGGCAGCAGGTAAGGGTGCATTAAGAATTTATCCATCAAGATCACAGGATGCCAAGAAAAATCCATATGATGCTGATGAGAAAGTTGGCATTATGAAGCAGATGTTCCCAGATCATGCTGAAAGTATTGTGAATGATTCTAATTCAAGGACTATATTTGACGTTTTGAAGCAGGCACATGAAGATGGATATTCAAGTGTTAAAATTGTGGTTGGTGGTGATAGGGTCAAAGAGTTTGACAAACTCTCAGGAGATTACAATGGCAAACTCTATGATTTTTCTGGTGTGGAGACTGTATCTGCTGGAGAAAGAGATGAAGACGCTGAAGGTGTAGAGGGAATGTCTGCTTCTAAGATGAGAAAAGCAGCAGCAGACAATGATTTCAAGACATTTAGAACTGGTGTACCTGATACCCTTGATGATAAAGCAGCAAAATTGATGATGAATACTCTTCGTAAGAAGATGCAAGTCAAGGAAGGTTGGAATCTGTGGGAGATTGCACCTAAGTTTGACTGGAAAAACTTGAGAGAGAACTATGTCTCAGGTGCTTTATTCAAGTTAGATCAGTTAGTAGAGAACCTTAACACTGGTTTGGTTGGTAAGGTAATTAGAAGAGGAACCAACTATCTAATCTGTGTGACTGAAGATAATGTGATGTTCAAGTCCTGGATTAAAGACTTAAAAGAGTATACAGAAGTCAAGATGGATAGGAAAGAAAGAGTAAAAGGCAAACCAAATACACTTTCAGGTACTAGTGGTTACTTTAAGTATGCCTCTGACATGACACCAGGGTTTAATAAAGGTGATAATACCAATCTTCAGGATGGTGGTAAACCTTATAAAGGTGTATCTGGTAAAGATTTCATAAATAAATACAGGAAAAAATAGTTTTTAGTGATGCCAGAACAGGAAGCAATGCCACCTGAGGTTGCTGCAAAAGTATCTCAGCATACCAAAGCAATTAGATATACTGCAAGAAGAGATGGTGTACCTCTCCCAAAAGCATTTAACGATTATGTTTCTAAGAACAGTCTTTCTGGGACAGAGAGAACTGCTGTAAGAAAGAAACTGGGTATGATGGAGAGTGTGGTAAAGTCTGATTGGCGTTCTGATCTTATTGAAGTAGTTAAGATTGAAGATGCTTCAAAGGGTAAGGTAAGAGAAATAAAAGATAAAGAAGTCTCTAACAAAGTCAAGATTAATCCTGTCCAATCAGAAGCATTTGCTGAGATTGGTGGTCAGTTGCTTGAGATTACAGAGCAGGAGATGCCAGGGGAGGATAATAAGAAAGATGATGATATGAAAGATAAGCAACTGCGTCACTCTAGACAGATGATGAGAAAGAGTCAGATGCTTGACAAGCAGAGACTGCAGATGCAGAAGCAAGGCAAACTCCCTATGGGTCATAGTGAGGAAGTTGAGTTTCAAGCAGAAGGATGTGAGTGTGATGATAAAATGAAGGATGCACCTTCTATCAAGGATGCAAAACCACAAAAGAAAACTAATGTCAAGTATGATCCTGATATGAAATTGATGGCACCCACCATCAAGAAAGAATCACATGAGCCAGGCAAACCTGCTGAGAAACTTGGTGCTGTAACTGCTATTCCTAAACAGCAGCAGATGGATGCTAAGGCAAGACTACTTGCCAAGGCAAAGGCAAAGAGAGATGCAAGATTGAAGATGAAGGAAGAGACAGAAGATTCTCTGAGAGATAGAAGAATGGAGAGAGGTGGTGTTGATGGTAATGTAGATTACAGAAGATCACCTAAGAATGCCAACAACTCAGGCAAGAAGAAATCATCTGGTATGTCTGCATTTGAAAAGGTCAAGGCAGACATTATTAAGAAGCATGGTAAAGGTGCCATCATAGAACCTAAAAAGTAATGCCAGTAGATATTAAGAAGGATGGGATGGGAGATGTCATCAAAGATTTCTATAAATCTGATGCTCCCCAGTTCAAAGGAAAGTCTAAAAAGAAAAAACGTGAGATGGCTATTGCTGCTAAACTGAGTAGTGAAGGATTCAAAACTGACATACTGACTGATAGAAAGTATGGTAAGGAGATGGCAGACAAAGATAAAGAGTATAAAGAACGTGATGCCAGAATGAAGTATGGTAAGTCTTATAAGAAGTTTACTTCTGATGCTAACTCTGCAAAAGATAGACTTAGACCTGGTGAAGTGAGAAAATTTAATAAAGAAACAGGTAAATTGGAGTCAAATAAGGACTAAGGCATATATAATGCAGTTGCACCTAAACAATGCTTGCATTCCTACTCCCACTTGCATCAAAAATTATCACAGATGCTATTTCAAAGATTCCAGAGAATGAAGAACTGGGTGAGAAGATGGTTGAGATCTGTCTTGTTATTCTTGCTAAGGCAGTTAAGTTGACCAAGACTGATATGGATGATCAACTCTTAGAAGTTGTAACTAAA
>Ga0209535_1000256_pt1 | contig 36536 bp, 45 predicted proteins | sample LinPmetageLP28_FD_184041 | JGI IMG/M metagenome (GOLD analysis project Ga0209535, IMG submission 184041) | Marine viral communities from the Pacific Ocean - LP-28 (SPAdes) (version 2) | ecosystem: Environmental > Aquatic > Marine > Oceanic | place: Pacific Ocean | collected 2009-08-22
TGGAAAATAGATAATAAGTGGAAATATTATTACATGACACCGTATGATGAAACAGTTATATTAGATGCTGATATGATATTTCCTACAGATGTAAGTCACTGGTGGGATTCACTAGAAGAAAAAGATGTATGGGCAACCACAAACATTAAAACATTTAGGGGAGAAGCCGCAGATCCAAGCAGTAAATATTATAGAGAATACTTTATAAAAAATAATATGCCAAACATATATACAGCATTCTTTTATTTTAAAAAATCAGAAACAGCAAGTGAACTTTTTAAAATGATACAACTTATATTTGAAAATTGGCAAAGGTTTTATTTCAAATATATGCCAAATGGCAAGCCAGATAAGTTAAGTGCCGATGTAGTATATGCACTTGCAATACAATTATTAGGTTTGGAAAGTGAAACCACAGTTGATGATCTAGAGGACTTGCCCACATTTACACATATGAAAAGTTTTATACAAGATTTACCGGGCGGGTCATTATTAGATGAACGTTGGACTATGAGCATACCTACTTATTTCAGTAGTGTATCTAATTTTAAAGTGGGAAACTTTCAACAACACTATCCATTTCATTATGTAGACAAGGAATGGTTAACAAATAATATTATAGAGACATTAGAAGATGAAGTTAGAGGACTTAGAAAAGGCTAGGCTGGCACAACAGCAAAGCGATCGTCATGTTTACTTTGACGATATAGGCAATATCTGTTATTATAGCAGATCAGATTCTAGTGATTATTCAGAATATAATCATGCAGTATTTACATATGATCAGTGCAGTATATTCGAAGACGAGAATAATAATAAAACAATTCATGACTACTTGGTATTAGTGAATCCTAATGAAGAAGGAGTATTTACTTTTGTAACTAAAGTAGTTGAACTAGAAAAATTTAAGTCAGCAACAAAAATGCTAACACAGGTTAGACTCACAGAAAACACAGAGTTTGATATTAAAATTCATACAGTAAAAAACACAATGACTGTATCACTTAGTGACAAAATACGTTCTAATGTAACTAATAATGTTGATGTAAGCAACTTTACTTTTAAAGGCGAACAACGTATGGCACTATATGTTACAAGCCTTGACGATCCGCATTTTCTATATGATAGTATAGAAATATCATTGCTAGACTTATTTAAAAATGACAAATTAGAATTTAAACTAAACTACGATACCACAAATAAAAGCATTTACACAAGAAAACTATTCGACAAGTATATCAGAGTAGCATAGACTCCAGCCAAAATTAAGATAAATAGTGCGTACATAATTTAAAAGGACACACATGGCTAAAGTTGATGTAACCGAACTCGACATTTTTTATATCAGTTACGACGAACCTAACGCAGAAGAAAACTGGGCAGACCTGCTCAATAAAGTACCATGGGCAAAACGTGTTCACGGAGTTAAAGGTTTTGATGCCGCACATAAAACATGTGCTGAGCAAAGTGAAACAGATAGATTCATCACGGTAGATGGCGACAATATTGTTATGGATGAATTTTTTGAAAACACATTAGAGTTTCCAGAAAAAGATCATGATGGCAATGATATATCTGAAAGTATTTTTAGTTGGAATGCAAAAAATTTATTAAATGGATTAGTATATGGTAATGGCGGACTTAAATGTTGGCCAAAAGAATATACACTAGGTATTAACACACATGAGGCCGCAACAGACGGCGAAGGTATGGAATTTTGTTGGAAGTTAAATTATATACAAATGAATGATATCTTTTCAGAAGTACATCAAACTGCAAGTCCATTCCAAGCCTTTAGAGCAGGATTTAGAGAAGGTGTTAAACTAAGTTTAGATCAAGGTACTAGAGTATCGCCACATGTATTTCAAGATAAAATATGGTACGGTAATTTTAATAGACTAAATGTTTGGTGTAATATTGGCACAGATGTTGAGAATGGTTGGTGGGCAATATACGGAGCAAGACTAGGTTGTCAAATGACAGTTCTAAGCAACTGGAACACAAACAATATATCAGACTATGATTGGTTCAAAGAATTTTTTGAAGATATAAAAGACAATATTGCAAATGACAACGACCTTAAACAAAAAACAATAGAGTTAGGAAAACAACTTAACGAAGAAGTGCAAGGTATGATGTTATTTGAACCTAACAATGAGATGAGTAAATTTTTTAAAGCAACTTTTGTAAACCCTAAAAGATGGGGAGCAATGATTACAGAAAGGCAAATACAGGATCTATTAGAGCAAGGACTCATCGGCAATACTAAATGAGCATTTATGATCAAGCCGCAGATAAGGCCAAGGAAGAACTAGATAAAATTAGTCCTACAATGTGCTATGCAAAATGGTCGCAAGTTTCTATGCATTTACATAATGGAATGACACATAGTTGTTACCACCCACCCACTCATAAGATAGACTTAGCAGAACTAGAAACAAATCCTTCCGCATTACATAACACAAAAGAAAAGAAAGATCAACGTAGACAAATGTTAGCAGGAGAAAGACCAGATGGGTGTAGTTACTGTTGGCGTATAGAAGATGTAGGTGGTAGAAGTGATAGAGTATACCGTAGTGGAGAGTATTGGGCTCAAAATGCCAAGCAAGAAATAGCGGAAGCAGGTGCAGACGGTAATATTAATCCACGATATGTAGAAGTAAATTTTAACCAAGCATGTAACTTAAAGTGTAGTTACTGTTCACCGCATTTAAGTAATAGTTGGGAAAAAGAAATTAAAGATCACGGCCCTTATCAAATAGTTGATGGGGAGCATAATAACATAGAAAGTTTAAATAGAGGAGGCTTGATGCCTCTAAAAGTAAAACAAGCAGAAAATCCATACGTTACTGCATTTTGGAAATGGTGGCCTGATTTATACAAAAACTTAGAAGTTTTTCGTATGACAGGTGGCGAGCCATTAATGGATTCTAATACTTTTAAAGTCTTAGAGTATGTATATCAAAACCCAAATGCTTGGCTTGAGATGAGTGTAACGTCTAATATGTGTCCACCTAAGCCAGTGTTAATGGACAAGTTCATCAAATCGCTACAGAAATTAGAAAAGATACAAATATGGGAGGACCCGGAAAAGTTCAATCCAAACTCAGGGAATAACTGGTATGTAGCACCAGCATGTAAGAACTTCGCAGTATTTGTAAGTGTTGATGGCTTTGGCTCACAAGCAGAGTATATGCGTAACGGTATGGATTTCAGCATGTTAAGTAATAATGTACAACGAATATTAGCAGAAACAGATAATACAACAATAACCTTTATTAATACTTTTAATGCTCTAAGCATGACAAGTTTAAAGGAGTACTTACAATGGATATTAGATTTAAGAGATCAGTATGCAAAAGATGTACAAGGAACAAGATATATTCCTATACCAGACAATGGCGGTCATAAACACGAAGATTATGAAATAAGGCCTAAGCAACGTATATGGTTTGATATACCTTTATTAAGAGCACCGCTTTGGCAATGTATTCAAGTACTGCCACAGCAATACGAAGATTATTTGGAAGAATGTATTGCTTTTATGGAGATAAATCAGGCAGATGAAGTAAATATAGACTATAGAGGATTTAAAGATTTTGAAATAGACAAAGTAAGACGCAACCTTGCATGGATGAAAGAAGGACGCAAAATGTCACAAGAAGAACTAACAAAAGCAAGAGCAAACTTTTATAAATTTTTTACGCAACACGACAATCGCAGGAACACGGACTTCCTAGGAGAGTTTCCAGAGATGGATGATTGGTGGAATATTTGTAGAGAAGCAGAGGCAATGCTATGAGGAGATTAAATGACAAAAGGTAGAAACCCAGGCGAAAATTTTGATGATTATAGGACAAGAGTAATTGATCCTATATCTGACTCGTTTTGTGGAGCCAAGTGGTACAATGCAACAATATGGTTAGGACATGGCGGTACCGCTAGTTGTCACCATCCACCTGCACATAATATAGACAAGGAAGAGATTAAAACTAATCCTAGTGCAATTCATAACACTAGACACAAAAAGAAAATGCGTCAAATGATGTTAGAAGGCACACGACCTAAAGAATGTGAGTATTGCTGGAAAATTGAAGACATGGAAAAAGATGCCGATGGCAATAGGCCCGTTAGTGATCGTACTTTTAAAACACATATTTACAGTGACGAAGAATTACAACGAATTGCTACAATGGACCCAGCAGAAGATGTAAACTTAAAAACACTAGAGATTGCATTTGATAGAACATGCCAATTTGCATGTAGTTATTGTAATCCTGCATTTAGTACAACATGGGTAAAAGACATTAGAGCAAATGGAGGTTATTCAAACATTAGAAGTGATGCAAGAGGACACTTTATTGATGATGCCCCATATGCCGATCCGTTTGTCAAAGATGAAGTAAATCCTTATGTAAAAGCATTTTGGGAATGGTGGCCTGAACTAAGTTTAGAATTAGACGAACTAAGAATTACAGGTGGCGAGCCTACAATGAGTGCTAGTGTTTGGGGATTATTTGATTGGTTCAAAGAAAATAGGGAAATTCATCCTAATGCAAAACAAATGCGTTATGCCATTAACAGTAACTTAGGTGCAAAGGAAACACTTATTACTAAACTTGCAGAAGCAACACAGCATGTTGAAAGATTCCATTTATATACTAGTGGCGAGGCTTTTGGTGCCCAAGGTGAATACATTAGAGACGGGTTAGACTTTCCGCAGTTTAGTCAAAATTGTGTAAAAATGTTAAGGGAAGGCAAAATTGAAGGCTTCCATATGATGATGACTATAAATGCTTTGTGTTTAGATAGCATGGTAGAGTTTTTGGATTGGGTGCTAGAACTCAAAAGAGAGTTCGGGCATAATAAACCAAGTTTTAGTGTAAACATATTACGTTTCCCTAGTTTCCAAAGTGCATTAACACTTCCGGATGATCTAAGAACAAAATATCACGATCAATTATTAGCATGGCATAGGAAAGTACAAGAAAATGATGAACGCGATGGCACAGGCAGATCATTAGTACAGGCCTGGGAAGCAGATCAATTAAGCAGACTTATAGAATATTTAGATGTTGTTAAAACACCGCATAGAAATACTGCTGATAAATGGAAATTAGAACACGACTTTAAAGTGTTTTATGATCAATACGATGTAAGAAGAGGAAAAGACTTTAGAAAAACATTTCCTGACTTAGTAGAATGGTATGACAGTTTAAATGTAGTACCATTAGAAACCGAAGAAGAAGATATACAAAAACCCAAAGGTGAACGTGCGGTAGAAATATATGCTCATAGAGAAGTTGACGAAGACGGTGTAGTTCAAGTAATAGATGTTCGCGATAGAACTGAAAATAGAAAAGACAGACGTAACACAGGCGAGAGTCAAGACGATTATGATGATAACAAATATGCTGACGAGCCAGACTATAAGAAAAAATCTGGTAGTAGCATTGGTTGGGACACGGACAATGACGGACTTGGCGGATAATAGAACAGTAGATTATCACTTAGATAAAAAAACTATAGGTGATGATATATTAATAGAAGGCAAAATAATGCCAAGTGATCTACGAAGTATATATCAAGACATTGTTGCAAGACGTTTTGAAATTTATCCTCATGCAGACACTACATCAGAACTAGATTATGATTATCCTAGTTTTGACTGGGCAAGTTATCACGAGTATAAATGCTTAGATATTTTCCCTTCACTGAAGTTTTTATTTCCATATATTAAAGAATGTTTAGATATAGCAGGCGATACAGATTATAACAAATACTATTTTAAAAGTTGGATAAACATTTGGCCTAAAGGACAGCAAATTATAAGACACAATCATTACGGTGTTTGGCATGGGTACTATGTAATTAAAGACACAGGCACAACTACATATTATCAACCTTCAGAAGATTCGCAAGAAGTAGTTGCATTAGATAATTATGATGGGCATTTTACATTTATGCCAGCACACTTATATCATTGGGCAACACCTAATCCGCAAGATGCAATGCGTATTAGCACAGGATATAACATTAGTACATATGAACAAGTACAAGAAGAATCCAACTTAAACAGGAATGAACGTGGTGGTAAAGTTGAAAATGTCGTTATACCATTAAAAGATTTATTATGATTGATGTACCAAACAAAGGAGAAGTATTAGTTAAAGAGGTTCCGCCTTTTGTTTTACTACAATTATATAAAATATATCACAGTCAATCATTGCCAACACAATTATATTTTGATAAACAACCAGCAATTGACTTATTCAGTGGTGATGGCCAACTGCAACGCACAGAAGAATATAAACATATTGCAGAGTGGATAGGGATGAAAATTAAAGAGTTTAGATTAGAAAGAATGTATCCTTTACCGCAGATGGAATATGCATACACTTGGAATTCCAGGATACCAGATGTTGAATTTGATAAGTCTGAAAACAAAAAACTTTTATCAGGCGGCTGGCCATCATTGTTTTGGCATGCTGATACTTACCAACCAGAAAATAGAATTAAAATGATAATTTACTTAAACAATGTAAATGAGGGTAACGGTGCAGTTTGTATGGAGGAAGATTTTGCATACATAAATGATGATTTGTATAGTGAAGTTAAAAACAAATATGAACACGTAGACCATATACAAGGTAAATTTTTCAATGGTACAAGTGGTACTGCTGTAATTTTTAGAGCAAGACAGTTACATAGGATTAACTTCCCTATAAGCGAACACAGAGATACAATACATATAGGATTTGAACATGAGTAAAATAAAACCAATATGGGAACACGGTGCAGTTAGTCCAGAATCACCTAACAAAGTTTTCTGTACTGCTCCATGGACACATACTTATATCAGTCCACAGTCAGAAAGACGTATGTGTTGCGCCAGTAGGGAAGAACACCAATTTCAAAAGCAATATATAGATGCAAGTAATGATGAAAAGTATGGCGAAGTAAGAGAATCAGGTACAATAGATGATTACAAACCAGTAAGTTTAAAAGAACATTGGAACTCACCTTACATGATGGACATAAGAAAAAAACTTATGGCAGGCAAAAAAATTCCACAATGCGATGTGTGTAATGATAGTTTATTAAGTAACAGCACATACCGTCAATGGTTCACCGGCTTTTTATTTAATGATAAAATAGATCAATGTTTTGAGGAGACAGACGAAAATGGAAGAACTACAATGGAACCTATATCTTTTGATTATAGGTATAGTAATTTATGCAATTTTAAATGCCGTATGTGTGGCGAGCAACTCAGTTCAAGTTGGGAAACAGAAAAAAGGAAACATGACCTTTGGACACCTGAGCAACAGCCGTTTATGGTTCCTGAGAACAAGAAGGTCATTGAGAAGTTCCAAAAGGAAGTAGTCGAAGAGGAGTTTTGGGAATATATAAAATCAGGTACAGTAGAAGAATTGTATTGGGTTGGCGGCGAACCGCTAATGTATGACATTCATTGGAAATCAATGGATAGACTACAAACAGATAATAATTTACACAAAGTTCACTTACGATATAACAGCAATTTAAGTAGAGTAAGATATAAAGATTATTATCTGTATGATTGGTTACCACAAGCCAAGGATTGGACTATGTGTGCAAGTATAGACGGTACTGGGCCTATTGGAGAATTTATTCGTACAGGATTAAAATGGGACGAATGGGATAGAAACTTTAGAGAAGGTGTGGCACTACCCGGCGGCAAAGATAAAATGATCATGGACTTAACTATAACCGGACCAGGCTTGTTTGATATTAAAAACTTTTTAGATTATGCACTAGAACTTGATGTAAAGATAGAAACTAAAAGAATGTTTGCCTTCCACGCCGACATTGTGTTATCACCTATGGCTTGGCCTAGACATATACTGGATGACATAGTTAATGACTTATTGGACTATTGCAGACCTAGAGTAACAGAAAAGCAACAAACATTAATTAGAGAACTAGAAGGATTACTAGAGTCACCTACATTCCAAGAGGAGTGGCCTGACATAGCAGAAGATCAATTCTTTAATGGGCGTGGCTATCAACAAATTATACATTCTATTAGAAAAGACGGGCAAGACGGTCGTTTAACTATTAATGATATATACAGCGAACACCCAGAATTATGGAGTTGGTGGAACCGTCCTGATCCTAAACATAATCAGCGATAAAGGTTGACCTTTGCCAGAAAAAGTGGTATAATATACATATTAAACAATAAAGATGTAGGAGTTTTTATAATATGGGAATACATACAACACTAGTCATTCAAACACAGTACAAAGAAAATTACGGTGATTCAAAAGATCCTTACTGGAAATTCAAGGGCGGTAGCACATACTTTGTTACTGATCTTTCTGATCAGCAAGTTGCTAAAATAGAAGCAACTGGTATTCCTACTCTTACTAACTTAATTGAGTATAAAAACTCTGGTTCTGAAGAGTACATTTTAGACTGGGAAATTAGAGAACTTGGTAAAAATGGCGATGGCAAAGGACCAATTTGTGAGCAATGGGAGACCCCAGTGCAATTTCGTTGGGGCGGAGACAGATGGTTAGCACAAACTAATCACACTCCTAGTGACGAGGATAACTTTTGGGCACGTGGTATTATTAGCAAGGCTGAGCAATGGATACCACTTCCAGGTAATGATCGTTCTGACTACAGATGTCAGTACAAGACTGCAAATGGTTGGTTCGATTCTCAGTCAGAACAACTAAAGAAAGAGGTTGAACAATATGCTTGAAGTATTCATTTTCATATTAATTGTTGTTTTTCTTTTCTTTGGAGGACTCGAAGGCATATTTGCTTTTTTAGGTGGAATATTACAAGGCGTAATATGGATTGCTACAGCAATACCAGTAGTAGTTGGTGCGTTAGGTGTATATTTTATATACTGGATTACTTTTGTTGCTTAAAGCCAATTTGCATAAATCGAGTATAAGCAGGAGTAGTTAATTCTCCAATATAAAGAATTTTATCTAAAGGGTATTTTTCTTTCATTTCTTCAACACTTTCACATGTATTAATATGCCCTTCAAAGTCTGGAGAGTTATTTGTTTGCATGATTATTAATTGTGATGAGTCTGCTGTTTCAAACCAACTGCTATCCATATGCTCACAACTAGTGTTTATTATCCAATTAGGCTTAACATTTATTAGTTCGCCGCTAGTTGTAAATTCCATTTGATTAGTAGTTAGCACAGACATATCTGCTACAACACCTTTATATTTCCATGCATCGTGTACATATTGATGATTGAGTTTTTCTGATAGTTCTATTGCAACTGGATCAACGTCAATACCATATATTCTTTCTATCATGTATGTGCGGTGTAAAGGATCAACTAAAGTTCCTATCCAGCAACCTAGAATTGCTATAACTGGATCAACATCAGGGAGATCATGCAGATACACATAATCCAATTTTCTTAACAACCAACTTTTACTTGCTAATTGTCCTTTACTAAAAGCATCACGCGGATATGTTCCTTGATGTTGTATAATATGCTCAAACCAACTTGGTGCAGGTTTCCATGCACCATTGTCAATATACTCAGTTACTTTATCCCAAGTATCAAGTTTTGTTGTATCTATTGTTGAGCCAATCATAATCGTTAATATTATTTAATTCAGTAGGGTTGTTTTTATTTTCTAAAGCGAATGCTTTGCCTTGTTCTGCACCCAGTTTAGCATCGTGTCTAAAGTCTGCATCTGGTATAGGGTGTAACCAACTTTCAAGTCTTTTATCACTGTCAGGATCATTGCTAAGTGTTAGTTTAACACATTCTCTAAATGCACTACGCCACGTACTGTATGCGTCAGTGTTAAATCGTGTTACACAACTAACCTGCGGCATTGCTTTAAAACGTTTGCTAAGACCTGTAGTAAAGTCTAATCCCCAACTTGTAGCATTGCGTACTTGTTTTGTGTTAAACAGTTTAACACCACCGTAGCCGTACTCTTCGCCTGTAACAGGGTTGCTACTTGCCCATACATGCACTACTTCTTCATCATACACATCTGGTATATAACTAAAGTCAAAGTTTTTTGATATATCAGCATCAGCATCAACTACCCAGAACATATCGCTTTCTACACTATTTGCCGCCTCTTTATGTGCATTAAATATACCTTGAATGTCTTTGATCCAGGTTACATTAAACCTTGCTGTAAGACGCTCATATGCAGTCGTAGACCCCGCTTCTTTGTATGATAGGAACACTATATCGTATGGTTTAGACGTACACAGGGCGTTTTTAACGTATTGCAATTTACCCTTTGATGTTTTACTGTATCGTACATCATCACTGCTGTAAGACGTTTTAAATACGTCTAAGAGGGGGTTTGGCCACAGTCTTACACCGCCATACGCATGTACTTTACCTGTTCTTGGATTAAGTTTTTGCCAAACATGTAGTTTATCTGCATTTTCTACTGCTGGTTTATACTTGCCTGTAAAGTTCACAGTATCTATATTACTATCAATAGTCCAAAAATATGCGTTGCTATCTTTTGTAGCAAAGTCATTTAATTGCTGTTTTAGTGGCGAATCATCAAATGTATAAGCATTCCATGTAGGTGTTTCACTTGCTTGTTTAGGCATTAATTTTAAATCATCAAAGGTATTATTAACAATCTGCTTTTCTGTATATTCATTATCTATGAATAATTTTGTAGGGCATAATCTAATATCTGTATGTTCGCCATTTTCATTTTGCCAAACGTGAACATTTTTCATATCCCATTGTGTTGGGTAGTAATCAAAATTAAAATTATCTGCTACTTGTACACAATAATCCACAATCCAAAACATATTAGTATCTGTTTTTTCTGCACACTCTTTATAAAAATTTGCTATGCCATTTGTAACATCTTCAGCAGTCATTGTGTAAATAGGATATTCTTTTTGTGTGCTACATACTTGCCTGATGTATTTTGGTCTTCCTTTTGTTTGTGCTTCTTTAGGGCATAGACTTACTCCACCGTAATCATACTGCTTATTTGTAATAGGATTTAGTTTTTGCCATACATGTGTTTTTCCTTCGTCCCAAGTATCAGGAACAAAATCAAAATCAAAATCTTTTATTACATTTACATCATTATCTATAACCCAGAACCATTTGTGTTTGGATTTTTCTCTTCCTTCTTCTTCTGAACTAAATTTTTCATACTCAATAAATTCTACGTCTGTCAATGCACCCTGATATTTTAAATCATCTTCGTTATACTCTTTTGGTACTAACTTAATACCACCACATCTGTTATCGCTGACATTTGTGACACTGAGAGGATATTTATGTTGCAGTTGACCTGGTAATTTAAAAATGTTTATGTACTTTTGTTCACTATATGGCGGTACCCATGAAAATACTTCGCTTATCTTATGCTCACTGTCTACAAGCCAAAATGCATCAGTTCTGCTTTTACGAGCATAAGTGCCATAGTCGTTTGTGTTGTTTGTAAAATAAACATCGTATCTAATAGGCACTATATCAGTGTGTAGTTTTTTCTTAGTAACATCAAAATTTTTGTTTACTAGATATATACCAGCAACTCTATTATCCCATACTTCAGTAACTTCAGGATCGTATCTATGTTCTAGTCCCCATTTGAAAACATGTATATAATCTTTTTCATGTTTTGCAGGCACAAATAACAACTTACCATTAAAGTCGTATTCTCTATCAATTACCCAAAACCAATCTGTGTCTGAACGTTTTGCATAAAAGTCAAATGTATCTGCATCAAACGGTTTATTAGTATAAAACACATCATAGTTTTCATCTTCTATAGGGCAGTCAGGATGTATTTTTACATCTGCTGTTTTCCAGTTTATAGGTACTAAATTAATACCACCCATTTCCTGTGGATATTTTTCTGTGAGTTGATACTGCATTTTAAAATTATGTATGTAATCTTCTTCAAACGGATTAGGTACCCAATCAAATGTTTTAAGATTTGTTTTGTGTTCTAAATCAACTAACCACACATAGTCTTCTGTAAGTATATCTCTTTGTTGCATATCATTTACATCTTTGACATAAAGTATAGGATATGTAACATTTGCATCTAAAAAGTTATGATATTTTGTTTCTGCATTTTTCCAGTTGTTAGGAAATAATTTTATGCCACCTTCTTTTTCTGGATACTTATGTTCTAACTGTCCTTTCAAATGAAAACTATGTATAAATGTAGGTTCAAAATTATCTGGTGCCCAGTCTATGTCTTCATTGAGTTTATAGTCTGGGTCTACACACCATACGTGAGTAGCATAAGGGCGAGTATTAAAGTATTTCTCTGGTGTTGTGGTAGCAAGTGTATCAAACTTTTTCTTGCATACAACATGATTGATCTCTTTTATACCTGCAGAAACTTTTTTAGGTAGTAACCTTACACCGCCATAATTATTACTATTCCATTTCCATACATGTTCATATTGGCTGTCGTAATCTTTGGGTACAAATTCCAATACTTCGTAGTCTAGTATTTCTGTATTAGGTTCTACTAACCAATAAAGAGTTGTTTTTGGATTTATACTTTTTTCATCAGAAACTTGTTTTGCAAAAGGAAAGTTTTCCTTTAAACTATTATTTTCTCCTATGTAAAAAATATCAAACATTTCTTTCTTCTTCTAAATTGTCTACGACACATTGAACTAATGTGCTAATGTGTTTTACTTCAGCATCTATGCCGTCATATCTACGCATCAACTCTTCGCCCCATACAGGACATACACCGATATGCTTAGGCAAAGTACCACCACATGTAGTACATTTACCTTGTAACTTTTTCTTAATCGTCCTTAATATGGACCGGGACGTTGTATTTGTCTTGAAATATTTTGGCATCTCTCTCGTCATTAACAATAGGCATACCCTTAACATTTAAACTAGTGTTCAATATCATTGGGCAACCTGTTTCTTTATAAAATTGTGTCATGAGCTCATATAACTCAGGGTGCTGTTCTTTGTTTACAGTTTGGACTCTGCTAGTACCGTCTGCGTGTACAATAGCAGGAAACTCTTCTGGCTTTAAGCATTTAGCAACAAATTGCATATAAGGTGCATCACTAACACCTCCGGGCATTTCAAAATAGTCATGTACATGTTCTTGCAATATAATTGGTGCAAAAGGTCTAAACTCCTGCCTGCGTTTAATTTTATTAACTTTTTCTTTAATTTCTGAACCTCTTGGATCAGCACATAATGTTCTATTACCTAATGCCCTAGGCCCAAATTCTGCCTTACCATTTGCTATACCAAATATCTCACCTGCAAGTAAACTCTTAAGACATTTTTTAATTGGGTAAGCACCTTCAATATTATTACCTAAGTATGCACCTGTCCAGTTTACTTTCTTGTTTGTTTCGTTATAATAATGTAATGCCGCGGCACCTAAACTACTACCTGCATCACCTGGGTTAGGCATAATGTGTACGTTTTCATATAACTTAAATAGATTGCCATTGGCAACACAATTTAAAGCACAGCCTCCCATGAATACTAAATTCTTACTGTTTGTTTTGATCAGAGCATGTCTGGCATACTCAAAAATTCTGTGTTCTGCTATCTCTTGAGCACTAGCGGCTATATCGTAATCAATTAATGTATGACCGTATTCGTCAAGATCTGTACACTTATGTCTTTCTAAATATTCTTTAGGTAATCCACGTTGTAAGTTCTTTTTCATTTTTATTGCATTTTTACCTTCTTTGCAATTAGGATCTGTAAAAAATTCTTTCTCAAATAAATCTCTATATATAGGTTTACCATATGCCGCCATGCCCATTAATACATATTCATCTTCCATAGGTTTTAATCCAACATGTGCTGTCATGGCACTATAAAATAATCCTAAACTACTAGGAAACTTTACACTATGTATTTTTTTAAGTTGTCCTGATTTCCAATGCCATATACTTGCAGTATCAAATTCTCCTATGGCATCTATAACCATTACAGCACAATCATCAAATGTGCTTGTTAATACGCCTGCCGCGGCGTGTGTTTCATGGTGCCAATATGATTTAATTGGAATGCCTGCTAGTTCTGGAAAGAAGTCTTTGATCCAGGCAGTCATTGAGTGTTCTCTGAGTGCGGACCAGTTACCGGCGTATATATTTCTAAGTTTTTTAACGAAAGACTTTTCGTGTAATACAATTACATCTGGTTTGCCAAACTTTAAACAGTCAGCAATCATTTCGTGATTTAGGAAAGGATCGTTTTTATTTTTACTATATCTTTCAGAATGTGATGCATAAAGAATTTTGCCATCTTCTATGACAGTTGCGGCGGCATCATGAAATTGAAAACTTAAACCTAATATTCGCATATTAATTTATCTGTAAATGAAAGGATCTCTTTTTCTTAATTCTTGTAATTTCTTTTGTATCAACTTTTCTTTTTCAGATAATTTTGTTTCTTCTGATTCGTCTTCACCATTGTGTCCACGATCTTCGTTACCGTCATGATTAAGTTCTGTGAGTTCTTTTTGTGTTTTCTTATAGTCGTTCATAACAGTATTTATGCTATCCTAAAACGTCTTCTATTAATTTATCGTATATCTCAGCACAGGTATTAGCACTAAAAAACAGTTTTCTGTTATGTTCTAGTTTGTCTTTGATTGAATCTATATGTAATGTAGTGTTAGAAATATGCAATACTTGTTTTTTAATCGCTGTAAACCTGTCATGGTCTAATTCTATTTCATCGTAACTTTCATCAAACCATTCTGGAAATGTTTCAAAGCCTAAACTTCTTAAGTGCCTAAGTGTACCCGGGTGCGTAATAAGTAGGAATGGATGTCCGTACATAATAGGTTTAAGTGTCTTCTCTGTAATAAAACCTATTTCTTGTGGTATTTGATCATAATAAGGATAGCCATCGCTTTTAGGAATGTACTGATGAAATATTCCTTTTTGTAAAACTAGGTTAGCAACGTAACTGCTTTCTGTAACTAGACTTATTTCTGTGTCAGCATACCATCTCCAATTAACCCATCTATCTCTAAATTCATAAGGTGAACTATCGTCATTAGAAAACAGGTCCGGATTTACTGCGTATTTGTTATCTTCAAGGTCGTCATCTAATATAATAGGTAAGTACTCGCTAGTTTTATCGAACTCGCTTTGAATTAATCCTTCTTGTAATATTAACTCAGACTGTGTATTCAAGTGCTCAAAGTCTGTTCTATCAACACCGTGATTATAAAATGCTTTGCTAGGATCTAAAGAGAATCTAGCACTTGCAATACAATTATCAATTAACCTATTGCCATCGTTATCAAAATTATTAACTAGATAATTTAATATAAAGAAGCGATGCTCTTTCATGTAATTATTCATACATAAAAACTTTTTAGGTTTGTTATCTACATAAATTTTATCTGGTTCAAATGATTCGTATTCTAGTGGTCCGCTATTAGCAGATGTTGAAGCAATTTTATTATTTTGTTCGTGTAGTATAAAAAAGTCTACTTCAACTAAGTCTATACCAAAATGTTTTTTGATTTGCTCTTTAATAGTAGCATGATTTTTATCTAATTGGTTATCAAACTGTGATGTAAGCAATTTAACAAAACTAGTATCTTCAAAACAACTATGTAGCCAAAACATTAATTTATGTAGACTATATGTTTCTGCTTCAAATGAATTATCTATTGCAACTTTTACACCTTTGGCTTGGCACTTTTTCCAAAAAGTGTAAGGCAATGAGTATGCATACAATCTGTGAAAAATTATAATTAATGTTTCTTCTTGTGAGTCAATATAGTTTTCTATATTTGAAATAATACTAGAATCTTCTATCATATCAATTTCAACATCATGTTTTAAAAATTCTTTAAATACACCATCGCGTTCGTGTGCAAAATGTTGCGAATGCCATTGCTCTATCATATATGCATTTTGCCAATCTAACTTATATTTTTTAAATCCGTTACCTGTTTCAATTTCAAAGTCAAAGTTTTTATACTCATTGTAGGATGCCTCCGGACCTGGATCAGTGTACGGAAATATATGTGTAGGTGGATACATATCATCAGGGTGATCGCTCATATGCTTCAGTATTGCATTGCCTGATAAGTTTACAAATTTTATTTTATTATTTTCCATAGCATATCCATTTGTTCTAGTAGTTTCCTGTTGTCATAAAAATTATGAAAGTTATGTATAATTTTACCTAATGTGTGGTAATCAAATCTTTCATAATCAAAAGTTGTTACATTACTTAATACAGCATTGTATCTGTTTTTATCATCTAGTGAGTCGTAATCCCAATCGAACTCGTCCTCAAACATTTCAAATCCTTGTTCTTTTAATATTACGTTTGTATTAACATTACCTATTACCATAAATGGGTGGCCGTACATTAACGGCTTATATGTTTTTTCAGTTATAAATGCTCTTTTAAGTTTGTGATTATATTCTTCAGGCATATCTGGTAATTGATTTATAAACTCGTCATCGTAGTAAGTTTCTGTTACAAGAGAATAGTAGGAATCTTTATAAAGATCATTAACAAACGATCTATCATCGTTATGTAAGTTTATACTATTTTGTTGTAAACTAGGTATAGTAATTTCTGTAGAGTAATCTTTTATAAACTGTAGTAATGTTTCAGGTGACTCATTATAAAAAGCACACTCTCTACGAAGACGTTCTGAATACTCTCCGGATTCTAATTCATTAAAAAAACCGTGACTATTTCGAACATCGTGAAACTCGTCTTTTCTTTTATACTCTTTTTGATAATCCCATCTAGCAGTTATCAAGTTCCTTTTGAGTAATCCATGATCAATGAAATGCTTTACTACAGCAAGTCGATGGAATCTGGGTTTTAAATTCAAACACAAAAAGTCTTTTGTTTTTTTACTTCTAAAGTTGTCCTGTAATGTGTCTACACTATACAGCCTGTCACGTAATTTTTGTTTACCAATGCAGGCTTCGTTTATTCTAAAGTAATTAAAGAATCCTAAATCAACACCTGTTTTATCACGGAAGTTTTGTAGTAAATTCGTGTCATTAGACACAATGTCGCCGCCTACAAGCAACATCCAGTTATCAGGTTGCCCAATATACTCTCTTACTGTATTGATTAAAGGCATGTAAGTATCTATTTCTGCTTCAAATAAATAATCTAGCACTATGCGAGTGTTACGACTGTTTACTAGTTGCTCTATTTCTTTTGTTTCTAATCTTACAATAGCACTAGGGTGAATAACAAAAACATCGTATTCGTGTACTTTACTAGTGTCGCTTTCTTCTATAATTTCAAATGGCTCTAAGCCAGTTGTGTTTGCATCATACACATTCATTGTAATCATATCTTCGTTGAGTTCTTTAATATAACTATGCGTCCGTTGATTAATAATCCTATTCCAACATAGTTCTACAAAAAATGAATCGTCTTTAAAGAAGTTATCTTGCAACTGTGAGTTAATTTCTTTTGATGGGTCGTGTTTATGAACTGCTATTTTAATCATCACATAACTCGACTAACTTAGGAAACACTTCTCTCCAGTTTTGTTCTCTAATTAGATCGAGTCGGTCATTGTAGACTTTAAACTTTTCCCAACCATCCTTGTCCCAATCGTCGTTATCAAACATAGATAACAGATTGCCTAGGCTGTGATGATTACCAAAGTCTTTTCTAAACTGTGAGTGTATTTGTGTTCTTGCTTCTGGGTGTATAACTTTAGGACTTAAAAATTTAGGATCATATACATAGTTTAAATGTACATGTAAGCCTAACTCTTTCGTTGCCCACTTGTGAAACTCTCCTAAGTAAGGATAGTTATATGCACTTATTGTTTGACATATACTGGTTTCTATCCAGTCCTCTGCCATTATTTGCTGTAAGTGATTTGTGACATCTTCCCATTTACTTGGATGTCTTATGTAATAGTTGCGTTCGTCTAGATCGTCTATACTAGCACTAACCATTATTTTGCCAAACTGTTTCCAGATATCAAATGTTTTCTCTGGTAAGTTTGTCATGTTAATATTATACCATAGAGTCATGTTCTTTGCTCTATCGGCCGCTATTAACTTTTCTAAATATTCCCAATGCTTTTTAATTAGTGTTGGCTCTCCGCCATTGATATATACTAATTCTAAATTGGGTGCTGACTCAAATAAGTCGTCCCAAAAGTTATCCTCTTCAGGCCACTTGTATTCGTCCTTGTCTATGTTACCATATTTCGTAACGAAGTCCAAACTTGCTTCAATTTTCTTGTAATCATTACGCCACTGAGATGAACTTGCTGGATTACAAGTACGACACCTGACGTTACACAAATTACCAAGACGAAGCTCAACAAAGCGAAGATCCATAGCAATGTAGCCATCTTCCCTAATAAGTTCCTTTGCTCGTACCGAGTCGAAGTGTTTAAAAACTTCGGCCTCGGACTGTCTTTTACTTGTAATTCCTTTCCTTTCTTCATCATAACACCTTGTACATGCGGCAGGTTCTTCGTTGTTAAGCATTTGTAATCTGACTTCTTTATAATAGTCAGAATTCATTATTTCATTAATGCTATGGTTATTTAAGTCTAACCATTCTTTTCCACCGTCTTCTTTATTATTTTTGCTCCTACTTGCTCCGTTCTTGTGATCACTAATACAGCACAGAGTACAACCACCATGTGGGTGTGTTGCTAAGTGTGTAAAAGGTAATGGACAGTAGGTATTGCTCATTTGAGTCTTCTATTTTGTTTGTTAGCAGTTCTTTTAAAACTCCATTCTAAAAACTTGTTTAATAATTCTGCTATACACTCTTGTAATTTAAACATCGTCATTGGTCCTAAAATATCTTTCTATCCAAAGTTTGGCACTATAAAATGCTAGATAGAACCCTGCTATAAAACTTGATACTATAAAAGTAAACAACCAATTTATAGGATCTGCTAACATCAAAAACAAGTTGACATAAGCATCAGCATCTGTATCACTGCCTGTGTTGTAGTATGGATTCTCATCGCTTTCCCATTTGGCTTCAGCATCTTCTTTCCACATCTCTGCTTCTTCTTGGGCCTCTTCGGCAATAACAATTAGTTCTTCCCATTCCTCACCGCCAACTTCACCCGTGTATTCATATACTTTTGTACAGCCATCTATCTCGCATTGTTCTATAAGTCTATCGGTTGTCATGTGACTTGATACAGTTTCCACAACAAAGCCTACAACTAATGTGTATGCAACTAAACCTAATGCTAAGTATCTATTTTTCAAACTTTCTCTCGCCTGTAGAATAACTATCCTCTGGTGCTATTTCGCTATCAGCATTTATGAATCTCATACGTTGTATAAGATCCCAATTTACTACATCTGGTTTCCATTCACTTGCTATATCACCTATATCGGTCATATTAAAATCTTTCTTTTTATTCATTTATTTTTCTCCAATCCTCTCTAAACAAGCAAAATCTACTATGCCCGTCGTCTGTGTCGTAGCAAAACTGCATTGCTAATATTTGTGTTACTACGCCTTCGAACTTACCATTGAGTCTACAAGTATGTTCTATTCTATCGCCTACTACAGGCGCCTTTGTTTTTTTAACTGCCATACTATGTACTTATCATGTCACCTTTTAGTATATCATGCAGTTCTGTAAAAGTATCTTCAAAACTTTCGCTACGATATATGTCTCCGGCTTTTACCTGAGTAATAAATTTTTGCCAATGCTCTTCTTTACTATCTGTACTGGCATGTGCTACTATAGGTGCTATATCCTTATTATATTTTGTTTCTTCCCAAAGTGGTAGTCCATACTTTTCAGGATTACTTACTTTGTCTACAATTAAATTTTTAGTTTCTCCTGGCACAACATTTGCTTCGCACCATTCTGGAAAATGTACTAGGTTATTCCAAATTAGGAATTGAGGATAAACTGTTTCAAAGTAATAGTGAAACTCTCTTAAGTAAAAGAAATTCCACACACTCACAGTATGTGTGATGTTTATATTAACGTGATCGTGTTCTGTGTGCAACTTATAAAACTTATCTAAATTTTCTACTACATTGCCCCAACTATCTCCGTGGCGTAGGTAATCAAACTTTTCTGCTATGCCATCTAAACTTATGTTAAACCCTAAGTTCTCAAAGTTACCTACAATTTTATCTATCAGTTTGTCATTGTAGAATGTTCCGTTAGTGCTGAGAGTAATCATTATATTTTTGCTTACTCCCAGGTCTACTAACTTGTCAATGAGTTTGCGGAACTCTTTCATATAGAAAGGCTCTCCACCCATTATTTCTAAAACTCTAACATGTGGTAACCAATCTTCTATGTCTAACCAAAACTTAGATTCTTCCAAGTCATGTAAGTCTATTTTTGAAGGCGGCTCCCAGAATTCTATGTTTCTATCTATAGATTCTTTTCTCCATTTACTGCTGTAATTTGCATTACAAGTTCTACATTTCAAATTACATGCGTTTCCTAGTATTAATTGATAGTCCCGCGGCATCTCGGGCTCAGCCTCGTAATTTATTTCATCTGGATATCTCCATTCTGCGTATCCGTTATATAATTGTCTTTTAGATTCTTTACCATTGTCTTCATCTATCCAACATGTAGCACAATTCTCAGGCGTTTTACCTTCGCGAATTTCTTGCCTTAAATTTTTCATATATTCGCTGTGAAATATATCTCTTATTGAATCTTCTCCTAACGTATAGTCTGAACCATCTGGACGTGATATTCTTTCACGAGCAATACAGCAACTTCTACAAGTTCCGCCTGGTTCATTACTGAGGTGTGTCCACAGTAAACTACAATGTTTAGGTTCGTTCATATTCCTCTACTAATAACTTTGAAATACAAAGTCTAGTTAAATCATTTCCTCTATTAAATTGGTCATGTTCATCCTGGTTGCTTTGTGCAAATATAATGCAGTTAGTTGGCTTTAGTTGTAATTTATTACAAACAACCATTTGTGCCTTCATATACTTGTTAGGTATATAATCAGGCCCCCACGCACTCATGGCAAACTCACCTATCATTGCGCCAAAGTTATTTACTATACCGTGCTGGTTTGCAAATAGTACAGCATCATCAATTTCTGTACGTTGTAAACGTATGCCTGCTCTTGCTCCTATAATAGGAAATGTTTTGCCTAAACTGAATGTAACTTCTTCAACACATGGTTTATCTACATTAATACTTATGCCATAGCACATACCAAAGTATGCCATGTCAATAAGCACAGGTACTTTTATAGAAGAACACCAATCTAAAAGTTCATACATATCTTCTTTTACTCTACCTGTGTCACTAAAAGGACAACTAATAATTACAGCATCGTTTTCTTTAACTTGTCCGTAATTGTAAATCCAATCCCAATTAGCATTAATATTATTACTAGCAATTTTGTGCATCATAAAGTCACCTTTATAAAACTTAAAGTTTCTTTTGCTATGCCTTTGCATAAACATACTGAATGCTTCACTTGTACCATTAGTCTGGGTAACGTGTGAAAAAGCATCCAATCCGTTTATAGTATTTAACTGACTACTTCTAATCCATCTACCAAAAACTTCTATAAATTTTTCTCTGTGATCAGTTACACCATCAGCCTCAAAAAAGTCTTGCCACTCATAAGTGCTCATACAGAAATCTCTTAATTCCCATGTAATGTCTTTATCCTGTATAGCATATCCACCGTTGAGTGGTCCAGTGTACTTGAAATTACTCATCTTCTAATTTACCATGTCCGTATTCGTTTTCCAAATGATATGGTTGATTCTTATCCTTGTCATACCAGTATAAACTCTTGTGCGGTGGATCTCTCCAATCGTGCTTACTGTCTGCTATATAATAAAATGTTCTAAAGCCTACTCTAAACTTGTCCTCAGGACATTCAATTGGATTAGGATGTCCATGGAAACCACGTTTGTGATATTTCCACACAACCACATTGCCCATTTTAGGTGGATAACTTACAACTTTTTTTGTTTTTTCAAAATCCCAAAACTGTAAATCGCCGTGCCATGCTTCGTCCCATTCGGGTGTAAAGTATAAGATTAAACTTAATGCTCTGTGTGTTTGACATTCTTCATTCCAATTAAAATCAGAATGTATTTTCAAACTATCGCCTTTAAAACTTTTCATATAACCAGCACCAGTTAAATACGGATCTGGTAATATATGCTTTACATCGCAAACTTGACTAAGCCAAGTTAAAAACTCTCTGCTATGCAATGCACTAACAACACCACGTGCCACAGGAGCCTCAGTTAAGTCTTTGCACTCTTCCATGTAACTATCTGCTCTTGTAAATGTTGTCCAATATTTGTTAGGTATAGTTTGACTTTCCTCGTATAATAATTTTGCTACATTATAAGGAATAAAATCATCTAAGGCCAAAGTAGGGTAGGGAGGGGTATAGCGATACTGCTCATTTAAAGCAAGTTTCTCACTGTCACTACCCCACTTATGGAATAAATGATCAAGTATTTGTTGATCAATGTTCATTATGCTCCTCGCGTGTTACCGTAGTGGATCACTGTGACGCCATCAATGTCCGGCGTCTTTCTCCATGGATCTACTACTATACTTTCTTTTGCAAAACTAAGTTCAGAACCATTACCAGTTTTAACACTTAATGCTTCATCGCAGTCTGTAACATTATGCTCGCCATACCAGTTTGGTACAGTATCTAATTGCTCACCATATGTAACTTCAGGATTATGTGCTAACAAATAAACTGCTGGCTCATCTAATATATCCTGTACAGGCATATCACCTGTTTGCTCATCGTAGTAATATAAGTCGAACCCTGCTTTTTTAATATAGTGTCCTACTAACATACTGCTAGAGCCTGTTTCATATGGTACTAATGGTTTATATGCTTTACCAACTATAATAATTGGTAACTCAGGCACTAACCCAAAATGATGTTTGTGTCCTGCAAGTTCCATTAACCTTTTAGCCATGTTTTCTGCTTGTACTTCTCTTGAAAGCATTACAGCATCAAATAAGTCGTAACCTAACTCTAAGTCTTCTGCCATCCATCGTAAAGCGATATTGTCTCTAGGGTGACAAGCACCACCATCGCCCATACCTGGCTTCATGTAACCTGGTCCCATAATACGTCTATCAGAATTTGCTAAAGCATCACAAACAACTTCTGCGTTTATGTTACCTTGCTTTTCTGCTACGTCTTGTATCATGTTTACTAAACTTACTTTTGCTGATATAAATGTATTGTAAAAAACTTTAATACATTCGCATTCGTCCCATGTACCTATAATATACTTAGGATCGTTTTGCATTATTGTTTTGTAGAAGTCTACTAGTTCTTTTGCGTCACCAGTTTCACTTCCGTCTTCTGTGCCTATCATTACCATTTCTGGGTTTACCATATCCCACTTGACTGTGCCCATAGCAATTAAGTATGGATTATAAACAAATCGAGTGTTGGTAATTATAGGAATAAATTCACGTCTTACCGTTCCTGGTAATACCGTGCTTATAAGGACTATTAATTGTTCTTGGGTTGCCACTGCATTTACTCTCCCAAGAATATCTTTAACTATCGTATAATCAAAGTCCTTGTTTGGTAAATGGCTGGTAGGTGCCTTTCCATCATACTGCGGGTCATGTGGAGTAGGTACTGCAATAAAAACAATGTCTTGTCCTTTTACAGCATCTTCCATATTGTTAACCATGGTAAAGTTTTCAGGCTCTACTGGATTAACATCATAACCAACAACATCATGGACCTCGGCGACCATTTCGGCGCAGGCTTGTCCTAACTTGCCTACCCCAATAAATCCGATTGAGGCCATTTTGTTCTCCTGTTTTATGTCTCGGTACTAATTTCTAGTACACTCATATTTATCAGAGATTTGTTTTGCTTTTTAGGATAGTTGGTATTGCTTACTAGGTATTAACCATTTGTTTATTGGACTTTCGTAACAATTCTTGTAAAACAATTTTTTATTATGTTTTAGTTTTTCTTGGACAGAATCACTGTGATATAGTTCATGGACTTTGTTTATATCCATCTGCATATACTTGTCTAAACTTGCAACAATTTTATTCATTCTAGTATGATGATGCTGTTCGGTATCGTAATCTTCATCAAAGAATTCAGGGAAAGTTTTGTAACCCATTTCCTTAACCTGTGCAAGTATTCCTGGAAATGCAACTAGCAACATTGGTTGTTCGTATAAAAATGTTTTATAAGTTTTTTCAGTTATTAAACCGTTTGGTGTTCCTATGGGTTTGATATTAATATCTGAATTACCTTGCTCATCAATACCATTAAATGCTACAGCAATAGAGTTAGGGTCAAAGAAAGATTCAGTTACAACTTGCACATAAGAATCATTTATTACACTATAAGAAGGTTTTGTCATCCAATCGTCATGTTCCCTATTAAACATTTCGTAAGTTGGTGTAGTACCTGTGTTGCTGTCTTTACCATTCTGTATTCCTAGTGTTATATTTTTTTCTATATAACTGTAATGACATTTATCTTTGTGATTATTTTCTATATGGTTAACAATGAAATCTCTGTGCCAACACACTCTACCATTAAATGCTACAAAATGCTTATTGCGTTTTTCAATATTAGGCTGAAAATCAAATTTTTCATTATTAAAAAATATCCTATTATAATATACATTAGAGAATTGCACATCTGCTTTTGGTAATACTATTTTATAATCTTTAACTGTTAAAAAATTGTTTATATGAATACTGATATTTTCTTGCTTAATTAATCTAGTTTGATCCATAAACCAATTACGCCTTTCTTCTTCATCTAAATTATAAATATCCCAGCCATTAGCAAATCTCCATTTGAGATTATGAAAATTTTTACATTTAGATAGTCGCTCTACAATGCCAAATAATTTATCACCTGTTTCATAATCTAACTGTGGTCTTAAATGTAAACCAAACTGAATAGTAAGATTGTCCTCTCCGGATTCAATGAGTTCTTCTAACTGTTCCATTGATGTCATAAAAGCCATGTTATTAGTAACATCTTCTGACATTGGGTACTCTAGTGCTTTATTGCAAAGCCTAGCAGGACGAGATTTTCCTAGAATATTATCAAAGTCTTCCCAGCAAGGTATTACGAGAAGATCTTTCATTACTGGTTCTTAGTGTATTCTTGTATTAGATCGTCGCCTGTTTTTCTTTTACCAAAAATAAATGTTCCAGCATCTTTGCCATCGGATGTATAAATTGTACGTTCAATTTCGCCACCGTTGTATTGCTTGTCCATAACAAATTGGCCATTTTCAGTATCTTGTGGTCTAGTGTCGTACCACATGGAAGATAATCTATGCGAGTGTAAACACCTAATACCATTACCCCATTCTTCTGCGGCAAGTAAAAGTCTTTGTCTTTCTACTGTATCGTCGTATTGCGTCATAATAATATTTATTACTTAGGGCCTCCATTATGCCCAATTAGAGAATTTAACTTTTGTTGCTCCCTCCACTTTAAAAAGTGTTCTGCTACTTCTCTTGTTGTGTGAGTTAAAGTGCTCACGGGTTTTTTGATTTTTACTTTTTTCATAGACTACTCCATTAAGTTTTTAATTTGTCCTAATATATTATCTACATCAGGGTCATTTAGATGTCGCATAACGTCATCAGTAATTTCAGTATCGTAGCACAATTCACCGTCTTTAAATACTGCAACTTCCCAAAAGCCTTTCTTCGGCATCATATCACCTAGTACAGGTCTTTCTGGATTCTCGTGATCTTCGTATTCATCAACTTCGCGTTCAATATACTCAGGTATGACACTTGCACCATAGCCATTTGGAAACTTATAAATCTTTTGCCTACCGCCCCATGAACCATTGTGATGTGGCTGGTCTGATTCTAAAAATTCGTTATACCATTTAGCCATTGGGTACTTTCTCCGGGTCTACTAGATACTGATCATCTAAACATTCTGCTTCTATTTCATCTTGATACTCATCAAGTACTTCTGTGATATAAAATGTTTCGTCAAGATTAATACCTTCAGGGTCTGTTTCCCAATAACTGCGTGGTTGATCATTAATACTCATTTCGCCTGTATCAAGTGTACCACAGAAGTCATTACCAGGTTCATAAAAACTTAGATGTATATCAACATCAGGATTATTCTGCATATAGGTAAAACATGCTTCGCTTGGCGGTCCCCATGCTGATTCAAAGTATCCAACTATGGCAGATGTAGTATCATTGATTTGTTCTAATTCTAAATTAGCATCTGTCATACTGATATCCCACTTGGTGCCCCATTCAGAAGTTGCTTTATCGTAATTCCATTTACCTAATGGTACCATTGCTTCTAGCAAACCATCATTACTTGGATCGGTTGCTTTACTCCATACTGCTTCGACCTTATCAGTAGGTCCTTCTATTACAATATGATTACTACACCAATTTGGCATTAATGTTCCCCGATATGAATACCAAAGAAAAAGCCTATTGCTAATGATAATGGTATAATAATTAATAAATCCATAAGCCAATGTAAAGCAATAGCAAGGGATATTATTTCTTTCCAATGTATTTTACATACATCTGCCCATTGCTTTACTTTTTTAAACATTACAGTTTCTCTCCTAGTTCAAAACCTCTAAAGGTCTTAAACCTTGGGAACCTAAGACTCCAAGTATCTTCTGCGTCCTGGCTTTGTGTTGCCGCATCCGCTCTAATCTCAACTAACTGGCCAATAACATTGTCTTGGTCTGCCCAAATTTGTTCACGGTTTTCGTCTGTAAGTCCACTACCAACATTAAGGTGAAAAAACTTACCATCGTCTTTGCCCTCTACAACAAGTGCACCAAGTAAACCTTCATTTTTACCTGTGCCCTCTTCAAGTGCAACAACCTTAAGTGTAACTTCAATAAAAGGTTTGATCTTTAACCATGCATGTGAACGTTTACATTTGTAGCCTTCGTGTGCAGGTTTAATCATTAGACCTTCATAGCCTTCGTCTAACGCAAGTTTGTTCATTGCTTTGAACTGTGCCTGCCCTTCGTCTAAGTCTAGGTTAACAAGTGTTGCTTCAACTAACTGTATTCTGTAAGTAAACAGACCACTTAGTTGCTCAATCCTATCACGTCTGTCAATAGCATTGATTGATGTACCACCTGCATTAAACTCTTCAAGTGTGAGCATGTCAAATACTGCAAGATATGAATCTTCAGTTTGAGCACCTTCTTTTCTGTGTACTTGTCTCATCAATGTTTGGAAGTCTTCGCTCATTACTTCGCCATCAAATACCAAGCCTTCAAACTCTGATCTGCTTAGTGCTTCATTGATGTGCGGAAAGTTTTCTAGCAACTTACCATTACGTGAATACAATGTGGCATCACCATTTTGCACAATAGCAATTACTCTTACACCATCATATTTGTATTCTATATAGCATTCACCTGCTATCTTTTTAGGGTGTTTGGCACCATCGTGTGCTAACATACACCCGAACAAAGGAATAGTATCCTTTGCTACTTTGTTTATTAGTTTAGCACCAGTGCCACATCTCAAATCTTTAATAAGGATACGTCTATACCAATCGTTCCATTGCTCTATTGTGCTGTGGTCTGCTAATGTTTGAATGGCATCTCTTGCCGCATGTCCGGTTAACTCTCTAGCAATTAGTTTGTCTGCTAATGAATTAAATAAATCCCAACCTACACCTGGACCGTCTGTATCCGTTGTAGGCACTTGTTTAACACCAAATGTTACAAGAGGATCAAGGCACATAGTAGCACCAGTGATAAACTCTTGATTATCAATGTTTGCTTTGATTATAGCCTGCTTGGCTAGTGAACTGTTATCAGCCTCAAGTGCTTGTATAATATTAAACGGATTCATTATGCAGTCTCCTTTGCTTTGAATTCAGCCATCGCCTCTTTGATCATTGTGCGATACTCTCCCATCATTGACCAACCCATGTAGTCACCCGACGATTGAATATCAAATCCGTATCCTGACTTCTCTGATCTATTAGGTCTATAAGAAACTTGGGTGACTGGACCAAAGACTACTTTGTAATATTTTTGCTCGTAGTATTTGCCTCTTTTATCACCCGATATCCAAAATGCATTATCAGTTCTAGCAACCGGTGTTAGTTTAGCACCAGTACAATGTTTAAAGAATTTTTTAAGTTGCTCTGTACTCTGATAATCAGTAGCAAGAACGGTTGTATTTCTATCTTTTATCATATATATTGCTCCTACACAATTTTAAATATACAACTATTATACTAAAATACTGGGCCTTGGTCAACCTCTTTTACCGGTTTTTTTGGTTTAATTTTTCTCTAATTACAGCATTGATATCTGCATATTGCGTATTGAAATATCTTTTAGCAGGAAAGGACGGTGGCATCCAATCTATTATTACGTCTCTTTTATATATAAATTTAAGCCAAATAGTCTTACCATTTGTTAGTTTACGTGGTTTCCATGCAAATACTCTGCGCCAATTTGTATATCTAGGTTTAGTAGGATCGTGACTATCTTTAATTGTCTTCCCGCATAACTACATCACCAATTTTTAAGCCAATTGTATTTTGTAGAAATACGCCTCTGTTTTTGCCTTCAGGCATAAATCTATAACTTAATGCATCTGCTAACAGTATTTTACGATTGCCGTAAAACTTTCTAAGTGGCCAGTCTGCCATTATATCTACATATGGATCTGAACTAGGTTTTGGCATTACGCCTATATTTCGACTTGGTGAATCATCTTCTTCTAACCAATCTCTATTGTAACCAAATGTTTCAAAGTCCCAATCATAAAAGTTATACACTAAGTCTAATACTTCTTCTCTATTTTTGCATTGCTCATAGATAAGACGCCAATCCATTTCGCTTTGATTAAGTTTTCTTGCCCAAGGTGTTGGATTTTGCATTGCCACATGCTTGACATAGCCATAGTTCTCGTGAAATCTTTTCCTTGTGTATGCAAATGTTTCTTCTAAATTTTCGTAACAGCCTATGTAGTCAACTCTAAGGCCTGCATTTTCATCAACAAGATATAGTATTTGTGGTGTTTTGTGCATACCCCATAAACTTGTTACAGTTACAGGATCTAAGTAAGTAAGTACATTAGAAGCATCTTTAGGAGTACCAGTGAATCGCCATTTACACCAGTATTCAAAATCCATATCAGATGCCGCCAATGGACCTGCTTTACCCCAACGCCAAAGACTAACTTCTCTTGCATACGGATTTCTGACAATACTTATTTTAGTATTTGCATCAGGGTTGTCTAAAAAATAACAAGCAGTTTGCACAGGACTATGTGTATCAAATATCTCTATGTCCGTGTTAGTGCCGTAATTTTCTAAAAATTGTTTATAAGACTTACCACCTGTACGTGGTATATGAATAAAAAGTAAGTCTTGTTCGGGTAAGTAAAACATTAGTCTTCGTACTTGTCGAGTAATAGTTTAGTTTGGTCTTTTACAAACTCTTCGACCTTTTTTATGTTAAGAAAAATTTCTACTGATGTGGTTTCTTGATTCCACAGTTTTGATAGAGGCGTGTCAACATTAGGATTCAATGGTATTGCTCCCTTTAAATCGTCTCCTGCTTTCTCACCTATATTACCATTCTTATCAGTAACTCTAACTTTATCCACAAAAACACTTGGTATTTCTGTCGTAAAAATGTCTTTCAACATTTTGTCAAAGTTACTTAATTGGGAATTATGAGTGAGGATTATAGTCCTCTTACTCATAGTTCCTACTTAATTGCGGTTTTTTTAGGTCTACCTGGCTTAGGCTTAGGCCTTAAGTCTGGTGCTCTTGCGTATGCCTCTTCTCTTTTGCTATTAGCATCAGCCATCATCTGTTGCTGAACTCTATCGATGTCCTGCTCAATCATATCTGCTTGTTCTAATAATCCTCTAGCAATACCAGTCTGCTCTTCTGCTTCTCTTTCAGAAAGTTGCCTTGGTCTTTCAACTTGATTAATTGCATCCATTTCTGATGTATCAGCAAGGTTAGGCTTTTCATTTACCTTACCTGCTTCAATTTGTGCAATTGAATCATTCAAGTCTGTTAATGCTACTTTATCATTAGGCGTAGGTGTCATTGTTACTTCACTTACAGGTGCTTTGGTAATCATACCATCTGCATGTAAGGCCTGTAACATAATTCTACCATCGCTAAAGTTTCTTCCATTAAGAACCTGTGCTAGATCGCTGTTTGCCTGTGCTTCTTGGCTATCAACTACTGAAATTAATTCATCATGTTGAGTAGCACCAAGTTCGCCTGTCATAATTAATAGAGCATTTTCAGGTTCGCCTGGAACTTCTCTAAATAATACTAGACACTTTCGCTCATTCCAATTAGCAACGTGTTTTGTTATTCCTGCCATATTATTCTCCTTCTGGCGCAGGTGCGTCTGATTCTTCTACTGGTTGTTCACCGTCTTCTGTAGAAGCCGCTTCGGCCTCTGCTTGTTGATTTGCCGCTACAACTGATAGGAAATTATTTAACCTATCAAAGACAGCACCAACTTGAGATGCTTCTGCACCTCTAAATGCTCCTCTGCTTACTGCTAAATCAACTATTTGTAGTAATGCACCAAGTTCTTCAAGACTTAAAGAAGCCTGTTGGTCTGCTGGTGCTCCACCCTCAACAGATTGTTCAACCTCTTCGTTGACAATCTCTGTGTTTTCTATATCTGCCATTATATTCTCCGTATGGTTAATTACAACTATTATTTATTAACTGATGTTTTTATGTGAACGATAAAAAGGTGTCGATTGCAAGTTGATTGAAGTTATTAAAGGATAATTTAGCACCACTAAGGGTACCACCTTTACCACTACCAGTATCTAGGAATATAACTCTTTCTTCATTCTTAGTATAGTAAACCAAAGGCATTTTAAGGTTATCCTCAAAGTTGGGCTCTGGTGATAATGGTGATCTATCGTGTCCAACAAACACAATTTGACCTCTAGGTATTGCTTCTGCCCAATCATACACTCTATGAGCATACGGCTGGCCTTTCCACATAACTGATTTACTGTTATCAACTTGCCCATATAGGAATACACTTTCCATAGACTTCTTAGTAATCTTTTTTGTTTCCCAAAACTCAGGGTGTACACCACCATGTGTAAAAAAGAAGTTTTTGTAACTAACAAAAAACGGTTGCTTAGGTACAACTTCAAGTACAAGATCTCTAAACAAGTCAATACTAAAGTCTACTCTTGCAAGGGTATCTCTTTGTGCTTTACCTAATTTAACATCGTTGCCTTTTGCCCAACGAAACATTTTGTTATCGTGGTTACCTTGAATAAGTGTACCATGTCCTTTATCTTGTATTTCTTTTGCTAGTAAAAGACTTTCTAAAGGCTTAGGTCCATAATCTAAAACATCACCTAATTGCAGGTAATATAAATTATGTTTACGAGCATATGAATAAGAAGTAGCAAAGTCAGAGAACACCGAGTGGACATCGCCCACAACTAGTAATCCTTTATAACCTTCTAAATTAAGTTCCATAACTCCTACTCAACTACTTAATATAACATTATACTAAAATATGCGATATTAGTCAACTACTATTTCCAGTAACTTTCTAACTTACCGTCTCTGACTAAGTCGGTTGATACACAATGCGGTCCGCCTGCAAGTGTTCTGCCATGTCTTACTTGCCATGGTACAGGTGTAATACCACGTTTTTCTAATTCTTTCATTAGTGGAAGTTCTAAACTTGGTACAACTACATGCTCTGGATCTATACTTAATACATTCATACCTATCCATTTACTTGCTGGTGCATAGTCATCGTGTGCTGGTCCGCCTACACACATTTCATCAGTAAACCAAATCTTATCCCATTTTTCATATATTTTAGGAACCTTGTCTTTGTCTACTCTAGTAGCATTAAGAATAACGAGACCCGGTCTTAACGGCATTATTGTACTGTCAACATGAGCCCAACTATACAAGTCATGCATCATATGTATTCTAAAGTCGGGGCCTAGAGCGTTCTGTAACCACTTAGCACCCATCTCATTACCTGTATTGGATATTAAGTATAAGATATCATATCCCATGCGTATAAGGTTAGCAGGGTCTAGTATAGGTTCAATATTAGTAATGCTTGGGTCTCTACCTGGCTGTATTCTAAACAACTCATCTGGTAACATAGGCTTAGGCATTGGTAACCAATTAGCACCTTCCATCATCTTTTCCATAAAGAGGTCTCGGAATAAGTTGGTTTCATGATACCTTGCTCTCAAACTCATAGCACCTTCTATAATTTTATCACCTATTACAGTGACACTATCACGTGGACAGTATGCTTCGTATTGATCTGTTACCCAATGTCCGTTACTAATGTCTGCTGTAAAGTCTACAGCATCTAAGTTAGGTCTATGTACCTTTACACCAAAGTCGTTGCTTAAAACGTTGCACAATGCGTCTAAGTCCTCTTCTGCTTCGGTATATACATGCTCTGGATATCTACCCTTAGGCATTTTTGCATACTCATCAGCACTTAGATTGGCATAGTTGGTTGCATGGTGTGAAAGGTCACTTTTAGGTATATTTGCATTTACGGCAGTACCTATTATGATTTCTTTGAGTGGGTCCCATTCGTTGCAGGACCAAAGATTGTTATTCTGTGTCATGTGTAGTATTTACTACAATTGACTCAATATGACCTGTTTGAACTGGTGTTTTGTTTTGTGCGTTAATTAACTCTAAAAAAGATACCATGTCACCAGTATATTCAAAGTAAATTCTCCAAATGTTATCGTTTCCTAAAGTTCCCATATGAAGTAAACCTTGTGCATGTTCATCAAAATGATTCATTAAATCCCAGAGTGTGTCGTCCTCTGCTGTTTGAGAATATACACAAAGTTTATTCTTCATTAAGTTTTCATAAGTGGGTGTTCCACTTAGTCCCTCTAACTCTCCCCTTGAAAGTTTTTTACTTACATGTATCTTCATTATGCTTTATACTTAACTGTAACGCCAAATGGTGCTTCTGGTGTTCTACCACCGTATCCTGATCCATGAACGATAAACAAAGTATCGCAGTAGTCTTCGTCTCCCCAACTACCCCAAGGGTAACCATCTGTGAATACAATCAACTTCTGCGGTACAATGTCTTCCTCTTTAAGTCTGTCGAACATGCAATCAAATTCAGTACCGCCACCACCTTCAACTTCAATGTCGTGAATGTCTTCAATGTTAGTAGAATCAAATTCATGTATAGTATAAGTGTCAGTATCAAAGAAACATAGTCTAAGTTTAAAGTTAGTATATTGTTCCATAATACCTTTTACTTCACTACAAAGATCTCTAAGCATATCGTCCATCATAGAACCGGAACTGTCAATAAAGCAGAACACATCTAAGTCTGTGTCGTAATCCATACCAGGCAAGTACACTCTTTCAGCAATACCTTTTCTAGCAGGTCTCATAAATGTAAAGTCATTCTTTACAACACTTTGAATATTAGTTGCAAGTAACTCTCTCCAATCTAATTCAGGATTAGTAAGATCTTTAATCATAGTTCTTACGCCTCTAGGTACATCTTTGTTACCTGCACCTTTGGCCGCATTCATTACTGCTTCTTTGACTTCGTCATTGATCTCTTGCCTTTCTTCTTTAGTGTATTGAGGTGGTCCGTCTTGCTGATCGCCACCTTCTGTATTACCTTGTGCACCGGAGCCTTCGCCTTCTTCTTCACTGTAATCTAAATGCATATCAAGTGTTTCTTCTGTAACATGCTCAGCATTTTCGTAAAGGTCATCATAAATTTCTTCTGATATCCAGTTCTGATACTTGTAATCAAAACAAATATTAACACTAGTAATTCTTTTACCAATATTGTTTTCTACACAATCCATATTTACAACATAGTCATTTGCAATATTCCATAAGCGAGGATCTCTGTTACCACGTCTATCCATATGATCATACACATTATGTAGGACTTCATGACCGAATAAAAATATTAGTTCGTCATCATCTAATGACTGAATAAATTCTGTATTGTAAAAAAAGAATCTGCCGTCTGTTGCGGCTGTTGGACACCAACTTGATGCTTCTTGTAATTGCAACCTTGTTGCCAAGTTACCAAAGAAACCATTCTTAAGAAGTAATTGAACTCTTGCTGTAATTAATCGATCTTTTACTACTTGTTGTGACACTTCTGCTGTTTTGTTCATCTATGTTCTCCTACAAACTATACTTATATTATACTAAAAAAACTGGGTGTGGTCAACCTATTATTATGGGAAAAAGGTGGGGGGACCTGTTTAGATCCCCCCTTAGTCTGCGCCGCTTCGTTGTAGGTTGTAGGAGTAACTGGCGACACAGGAACTAACTAGTCAATGCTCATGTACTTACCGTATCTATCTACCCACTCATCGATACGATCAACATCAGCAAAATCAACATCAATGTCGTACTCGCTCAATGCAATTTTGCATCCAAGTACACACATTTCTGGTTCGAAGTTATCCATTAAGAAGTTAATGAAGTTATTAAAAGAAGCAGTTAGTTCTTTCTCATCACCTTCATCTTGGATACCTTTCAACTCGTAACTCATACCAACTGTAAGAGCATACTTAGAAGATATCTCAAGTTTCTTCAACTCCTTGACCTTACCTGAAAGGATTTCAGAAGGCTTAGGAAGTTTAGAAGCATTCTTCTTATGGTTCATAAATTTGATTGCCATACCTTCACCAACCAAACCAGTTACAATGTCCATTTCCTCTTCATGAGTCATGTCACTGTCTTCTAGCATTTGGCTAACGAATGCCCAAGATCTAGGAGTAGCAAAACTCCTGCTTGAACTCTTTGGATCGAAGTCAAAAAGATCTTGTTTAGCAAAAGCCAAGTAACCAACGACCTCTGGGTCTATGTCGTTATCAACTGCCCATGTCTGCCAATCTTCGTGATTAACTTCAACTTCTAAGTGAAGGAATCTGTTTGCTAAAGGACTTGGCATCCTGTAAGTAACACCTTTATCAGTGTCTCTATTACCAGCCGCCGCAATTACCACGTTATCAGGCAATACATATTGTCCAACCCTACGATTAAGGATTAACTGGTAAGCAGTTGCCTGCACACTTGGAGGTGCAGAGTTAAGTTCGTCTAAGAACAAGAAGACAGTTTCATACTGGCTAGCAAGTTCTTCTGATGGTAGTTCGGCAGGTGCCGCCCACATCATTTTGTTAGTGTCCTCATCTCTATAAGGATACCCTTTAATATCTGTTGGGTCTAGCAAAGCCATTCTCAAATCAATTAAAAGGTTGTTGCCCTCTTCAGCGATCTGAGCCAAGATATCGGATTTACCAACTCCTGGAGGACCCCAAATAAATACAGGACGTTTTTTAGAAAAGGCACGTTTGATGTGGCTTTTTGCCCTGCTTAGTTTTACTGTTCGAATGTTATCTGACATATAATTACTCCTACGAAATTATTTAATATACAACTATTATACTAAAATTCTGGGTTGAGGTCAACCTCTTTAGTATCTTTTTTTACTTTATAGTTGAATGAAAGTTCTACTAGGTAACCTAATTCCTGTAGATCATCCAACCTCTTGAAAACTGTATCATCTGAATATTGAGTTGGATCAATTACCCAATTCTTATTTCCTGCTCTAGCACTAAACTTATCTAGATACCTAAGGGTATAAATCATTGATTCAACTAATTCCATTATGCTACTTCTTGAACTCCTGCAATAACATCTGAAGTGATGTCCTTAAAACCCCATCTATCAACAATGTGATATGAATCATCTACTGAATCAAACACAATGTCGCCAACTGAAAGAGAATGCATGTCACGATATGTAACAACCTCACCATCTTTCCTAGTGATCGTTTTCATTTTGAAACCACTAACAAGTGCATCAAACCACTGATCTAAACCAGTGTCATCATCAAAATAGTAACCATTTAAGATTTTGAATACTTCTTCTAAGTTGCTGTCTTCAAAGTGAGCAACTTCACATACTTGGCTGTAATGATTGAACATCTCACCTTTGAAACCTTCTGCACCTTTATGCATCACGGCCATGTGTGCCGCATACTCTGGATACTTGGCCTCACCACCTGAATGACCATTGTCATTAGAATTAACAAAGTCTGTGACTTCGTTACTGATCTTAATTTGAAATACCTTATACATAAAACTCCTACAGTCTTTTTTAAATTATGTATATATTATAAGCGATCTAGTCAGTATGGTCAACCTTTTTGGCCACTTTTATTGGCATAATCGCAATTTTGTATGATTTTTAAACAGAATGATAAATACTTTTGTAACACGATTGTAACATACAGTTTGATTACCTGTAACAGAGCCCAATAGGGATGAAGTTACTGCAAACGTACTAGCAGTTAGGTTATAATATCACAGGAGAAAAAAATGGCGAAGTCCTTAGGAATAGTAGCCAGTGCAACTCATCGTTTAGCATTGGATTACTTTAGAAAATTTGATACCATGATGAAAAGCGGCAGAATAGAATCTGTTGCTCAGACTATCAGCGAATCATAAAATACAACCACTAAAAAAGGG
>Ga0209535_1000258_pt1 | contig 36311 bp, 37 predicted proteins | sample LinPmetageLP28_FD_184041 | JGI IMG/M metagenome (GOLD analysis project Ga0209535, IMG submission 184041) | Marine viral communities from the Pacific Ocean - LP-28 (SPAdes) (version 2) | ecosystem: Environmental > Aquatic > Marine > Oceanic | place: Pacific Ocean | collected 2009-08-22
TCTTCGACACGCATTAGCCAATAACCCACATCAATGGTTGTGAACCATCTACATAAAGTTTAAGTTCTTCAATCATCTTATCCATAATTGCCTGGCCTTCGGCTTTCATTTGTGCACCGTTTAGAGCAGTACCACCTTGTGGGCCAGCAATAGTTGCAAACTTTTCTCTTGCTTCGCCAATTATAAGTTTGCAGTTACCAACCATGTAATCTCTTATCCATTGCATAGTAGAGAAGTCAGTTAATAGTTGTACTTCTGGACGTAAGTTGTAGCACCAAAGTAGTACAGTCTCGCCTTCGCCTTTAATATCACGCATCAATGTCAATTGATTGGTTGCACTATTGTAATTATAATTTAAAAATCCGCCAAACATCTTAGCAGTAAGTTCTACATACTGTGAATAGAAATCGTATGTCGCAAGTCCGCCCATTTGATTTCCGTTCAGAAGATATGTGTTTAAGGCTGCGGCACTAAAAGGTTCAAATGCTTGTCCTTCTCCGCCGTTGCTAAAGCCAATTGTACGTCGAAAAACTTGTCTTACAGTTTTAATCTCTCTGGGCAAGGTATAAATGTTATTTCCATCGCCAAGAGTTAGAAAGTTATAGCTTTCTTCAAAAGCATTTTCTGCACGTTGTCTATAAGTACCAATTGTTCTTTGGTAAGCTGCCTCATAATGACTAGCATCAAGTTCTGTGTCAATTATGCCTTCGCCTAATTGCAACTTTACATAGTCAAATGTTTCTTGCTTCTTAGTTTCTAATGTTTGATCTAGTGTTTGTTGTTGTTCTGCCATGATACCATCCTATGACAGTATTTATGCAAATTACCAGGCCTTGAGTATAACAACGTGTTCGTTACCTCTGCCATTGTATTTGATTTCAGTGGCTTTGATACTAGCAAACTGTTTCCTGTTGTTAGGCTTACCGCCCTTCATAAGTTCTTTAATCTGCTCTGCTGGTTTACGTAGTGTTTTTTGTACACTCTTATTAGGATCAAACCCAATCACACTGTTGCTTTTTATACTATAAGTTTGTATTACTGGATCGGCAATTACATAAATCAACTTACGTGTTTTGGTATTATACAGCCAGGCTTCGGTTCCGTTTACCATTTTTTCAGGACTTAAACTTGCTAGATCTAAGTCCTCAAATTTACGCAGATATTTAAACTTCCTTACTAATTGTGCAGGAGTCTTTTGTTTTGTAGGGCGAGGTGCTCTGTCTGCTTTTTTCACTTGTACATAACTTGCACAATCAGCCACTGCTTTCTCAAGAAACTTTTGATAAGCACGTATTTGTAACTTTCCTAAATGACTGTAGCCTTCAGCTAATTGTACTATCATGTCTTGCTCAATCTCAGACATTTTTGCAATTTCTTTTTTGCTAGGAGGATTCATAAGCTCATTTATCTCACTTAGTTGTGCTTTCAGCGGAGTTGCAATTATGTCAATTGTTTGTGGAGGACAACTTTCCTTTTGTAACAGTTTCATTACACTATACTTGTCTAGATCTTTGCAATCATTATTACAAAACTCATCAACTAGTTCATGTACTGCACCTTCGATATCCATTGTCTTATCACGCATGTTTTCTTGTATGCTTTTACGTGCCACAAGCAGTTTTGTATTATCAACAACCAGTTTTGGAGCAGGAGCAGTTCTGGCTATTGCTTCTGTGATACTTTTCATAACATAATTACTAGTTGGTTGCACATCTCCCATTGTTCCAGGCAGTGTTTGCCAGTAGTTGTTATGTTCTGGATGTACATCTGGCATGCCTTGTCTCAAACATCTGGCATATATGCTGGCATATACCATGCCATTATGCCCATGACGTTTCATAGTAGCAATATCTTCTTTGCTGTAATTATTTTCTTTCATCCATGCTAATAAATCTGGAAACAGTTCTACAGGTTTACGTTCTTGATAGTACCAATCAACAGAAATCATTTTGTGTCTATGATATGCTTGGCCACTCATGTCTAAAGCAGTTGTCCAACTTGGATCTTGTGCTTTACTACGTTGTTTTCTAACTGCAGGCTTCTTCTTACGTGTGCCTGGCTTCATTAAACTTTTGCCTTTTGCCATAAATGCTCCTATATCTAACTGTTACAAAGAGTATAACATGTATATAGTAGATGTCAACCTAAAAGTTTCTAATGTTTTTTTATTCTTTTGCAATAAAAAGGTTGACTTATACTATAACTGTGTTATTATATATGTATAGTTAGAAACAAGGAGAGCTAGATGACACAGAAAATTAGATTTATTAGTGCAGAGGGTGGTGGTATACGTTTAGGTGGTGACCCTGGAGTGGAATTAGGATTTGGTATAAAGCCAATGGAGATTGCGGCAGTAATAGATAAAGTTGGTCTTGATCCAAACGGTGTATATCACAGTAGTTCAATGGATTTTGCAAGTGAAGAAGGTTTTGATACTGATGATGGTGCATGGATGTTATGGCAACAAGTTGAAGCTATCTTAGAGGAGAATTAATAATGCAAAAGAAAGTACAAATTATAATGAATATAGGTTACTATACTTCAAAAGAGAATTTCAAACAAGAGCAGTTTGAAAGTGACAAACATGATAGTGTGCAGGCTGCTGAATATGATATAGATTGGATGATGCAGGTATCACTTCCAAGAAATATTAAAATAACTTCTAAACACTATGATTATAAAATAGTAAATTGTTATAAAGATGAGATGACGGATTTAAAATATGGATAGTCGAGAGTTCCAACTATACGAAAGGCGTATAGATAACTGTTGGCATGCCGCTGATGGTTTTGCAGAAGGCACATGGGGTAAAGATTACTGGAGACAGAATGCCATGTATCTTTTACGTAGAATGAATAGTAAACTAAATGGAGGATTTACACATGAAGTTCATGCTAATAACAATGATGTTGGCTAATCCAATGACTTATGCAGACAAGTCAACATGTCTTACCGCAGTAGATGCACTTAAAAGTGTCGATATAGAAGCAGTATGTATACCTGCTGGTATTGAGCAACAAGATGCCACTGATAGAATGCTTAAGAACTTTTTTGATATGGTAACAAAGTTAGAAAACCTAAAAACACAAAGTTACCAAGGTGGTGGAACAACTAAGGATGCCTTAAAATGAATCAGACACTATTAGGCTTATCGTTTGATACCAGCAAGTATCACAAAGGAATACAACTTGTACTTGATTTTAAAAAGTATGAGCTTAGTGTTGTTCAACACGAAGGCAGTTATGGCGGACCACAAGGCTTGTATGAAATAATGGTTAGTGTTGCCGGCCGAGGAGTCGAACTTCCGGGAATAACCGCAGAGGGCGATACTGTAAAAGGATTTCTAACTCTCGAAGAAGTTAGTGGTATCTGTAAGAAGTTATCTACTATTACAGGAAATGATCCTGTTAAGGTCGCTATCTAAGTCCATAAATACAGTAAGAAGGATTACTGTATGCCTAGACTTAGTTTATATCGCCCTAATCGACAAAACGATTACAAATTTATTGACCGCACTGTTATGGAAATGTATCAGGTTGGCGGTGTAGATATGTTCATTCACAAATACCTTGGCCCACAAATGAGTGGTGATGATAGTTCAAGTGTAAGTGGCGGAACACAAGATGCTACACAACCTGCTTATTCCAGCGAGTCTCCGTTGTTTATAGAAGATTTATTTCTATTAGAAAACAGAGATAGAAAATACGATGACGATGTATATCAAATGCGAGGTGTGTATAATGCACAAGATATTGATTTTGATCTAAGTCAATTTGGTTTATTTTTAAACAACGATACCTTGTTTATTACATTTCATTACAATTTTATGATAGACACACTCGGACGTAAACTTATGAGTGGTGATGTTTTAGAGCTTCCTAACTTGAAAGATTTCAATCCTTTAGACAGTGGTATTGCACGTGCTATACCAAAGTACTATGTAATACAAGATGCATCATTTGCCAGTGAAGGATTCTCACAAACATGGTTGCCGCACTTGTGGCGTGTAAAAGCAACACCACTTGTGAGTGCTCAAGAGTATAATGACATACTTAAGAAGCCATTTGAAGTTGAGAATATTTGGGATAACGGAAATTACTATCCAAAAGGAAGTATCGTACTGAGTGGCGATTCTTACTATAAAGCGATAGCAGATGTTGACCCCGGAACAGATATAACCAGCACTGCTCATTGGGAAGAATTTACACCAAAGAGTGAAATTGAAACTTTTGGCACTGTAACTAAAGATAGAGAAATAAATGATGCAATACTTACACAAGCAGAGTACGAAGTTCCTTATAGCGGATACGACAGTGTTAAGTTTTATATCGTGCCAACAAACGAAGATGGCACACCAGCAGATCCAAACAGTTACACAGTAGATAATACAGGAATAACAGTTGACACAACCAATGTTGATGTAGATGGGCAACCGCAAAGTCCAAGAGCAAATGGTTATACATTAGGTTATTTAACAGGCGATGGTATTGCACCCAATGGGTTACCAGTTACACCAGGAATTAGTTTTCCTAGTAATGCACAAGAAGGTGACTTTGCACTTAGATTAGATTATTATCCAAATAGACTTTTTCGCTACAGTGGGTCAAGATGGGTTAAGTATGAAGACGATGTGAGGACTAATTTGACACCAGGTGATAAAGAAAAAGCAGTTGCAAATTACGGAAATGTAAAATCTCAAACACAACGTAGTAGTTTTGTAAACAATACAAATAAAACCAATACTGAAGATCGTGGACAGATTGACGAAAGACAACCTTTAAGTAAAATACTTAAACCGCAGGCTGATAATTAATGCAACAATTTTTTTATGATGAACAAATACGCAGATTTTTGTTGCAATTTACAAGAGTGTTTTCTAACTTTCAAGTAGAGTACGGCAGAGATGCTGATAATAATAGCAAAACATTATACAGAGTTCCCGTAAGATATGGCGATGCTACACGTCAAGCACAAACTATAATCCAACAGAATAGTGCAAATTCCTTACCAAGCACCCCTCTTATGACATTTCACGTGACAAATTTAAATTATGCAAGAGATAGAATGCAAGAGCCTACGTTTGTACAAAAACAAAATGTGAGACAACGATATTGGGACACTGTCAGTGAATCATACGAAACAACACAAGGAAACGCATTTACTATTGAAAAACTTATGCCTGTTCCATTTGACTTAGAAGTAAATTTAGACATCTGGACATCAAATACTAACCAAAAGTTACAATTGCTCGAACAACTTTTAACACTTTTTAATCCAGCACTAGAAATCCAAAGTACAGAGAACTTTATTGACTGGACCAGTCTAAGTGTAATGTACTTAGAACAAGTAACATGGAGTTCAAGAGCAATTCCACAAGGTACAGATGATCCAATTGACATTGCGTCTTTACGTTTTGTTATGCCAATTTTCATTTCGCCACCTGCTAAAGTCAAGAAGTTAGGAGTTGTTGAAAAAATAGTTGCAAGTGTATTTGATGGTAATGGTGATATGTCTGAAGCAATTTTTGATAGTGACCTATTAATGGGTACCAGACAAAAATTTACACCTTTTAATTATCAAACACTTTTGATTGGAAACAAGTTACAAGTATTAGAAACAAAAGCAGTTGTAGCAAATAATGCAGGTGTACAGGTTCCTAGTGCCGTACCGAGCAATTTATTATGGCACACAGTAGTCAATTTATACGGTGCTTTACGTAATGGAATAAGTCAGGTTCGTCTCGATAATCCATATGATGACACAGTGATCGTTGGAACAGTATCTTATGACCCAACTGATGATAGGTTTTTATTATTCACTGTTGACACCGATACAATACCGCAAAATACATTAGATCCAATAAACGCTATTGTTGATCCACAATCAAAAGGTCCAGGCACAATTGCCGGACTTCCTGCATCGGCAACAGGACAGAGATATTTGTTCATTAACGATACAGGCAGCGGTAGTACAACTGATCCAGGATTTGCACAAGCATGGCGAGGTACTGACGGTTCGACGCTAGTAGCAGTTACCAACGATATTGTAGAGTATAACGGAGTGCGTTGGAATGTAGTGTTTAATGCAAGTGCAGAAACAAACGTCCAATATGTGACTAATATAACAACTGGCGTAGCATATAGATGGGCCGCTGGCGAGTGGCTTAAAGCCTATGAAGGATTATACACAGAAGGCAATTGGAGTCTTGTACTTTGATAAATGCAGTTGGTGTTTGGTTTTATAACGTAACTACAGATAGATACCTGTACTTACTAAGAAACGATTCAAAAAATCCTGGATGTTGGGGTCTTCCTGGAGGCAAGGTGGACTTTGGCGAGAATCTAAATCAAGCACTCCAAAGAGAATGTCATGAAGAAATAGGATTATGGCCTGATGTAATAAAATTAGTACCTATTGAAAAATTTACAAGCGTTGATAACCATTTTAGTTATCATACCTTTTTTTGCCTAGTTAGACACGAATTTGTACCAGTACTTAACAATGAACATTATGGATATAGTTGGATTAAGTCTGGAGTTTGGCCAAAACCACTACATCCTGGCTTATGGACAACCATTAATTTTCAAGAAATTTTAAAGAAAATTGATATAATTAAAAAGTTTCAAATATCACAATATGAGATAAACTCTCCATAATTCATGTGATTAAAGTTTGCATTTTTTCGCCACATGTCATGTGCTTTGGCTCCATCTGATACATAGTAAAATTGAGTAGTCCTATAGGTCTCAAATACAAGATTAATTTGTTTTATCAACTTTTCATCTGGCTCATCTTGAGCAGTAAGTGCGTCAACTCCAAGTAAAAATATTTCTTTATGTCCATCAAAACAAGCTAGCCACGTTGCAACTGTCACACTTTTACCTCTGACGCCATATGGCACAAGATAATACTCACCGGGATCATCAATACAATTTCTTGCATGGCTATACACAATCGTACTTTGCTGGTACTTTTCTGCTTTAAGGTCTGCTAGTTTTTGTTTATCAAATTCTATATAGAAATCGCACTGCATTTCTTGCCAACAATCTTCTGCACCGTAACTTTGCAATCTTTTACGTCCAAGATGCCATCCTTTGTGTAGTTCAATTTTTGTTTTAAGATTCAGTTTTCCGTGAAAATTAGTGTTGTATCGGCTTTGTCCGTTCCCAATGACTGCAGCTCGACCACTAATGTGTTGATTTTCAATTGGATTATCAATCCATTCACGTTCTTGATGTTTTTTGCCATCGATAATTTGGTTCGTCGTGATAACAAATTCACCGTCGTATTCAGTGCGATACCTCTCGGGCATTACATACGCCCTACAAGGACTTCTATAACTCCGGGACCTTCACTGTCTTTGTTGTCAATTGCTTTACCTATCATTGATCCAGATGGTGGATTATGTATGTCTCTATGAGCTTTTGCATGACCTGGTACATCACTGCTTACAAGTAAATCACCTTTGTTAATTTTGCCTGTAACTTTGCAAGGCACACGCCCTATCAGTGCAACACTTATGCCTTCTAAATCATCATTCATTAAATAGGCTGGGTCTGTAGAAACTATTCCAGCAATTGCAACACTAGAAGGCCTGCGTGTTTGTGTCACTTCTGCCGTTCCACCCAGTTCAACTACTGTGCCAGGCTCATAATCTTCATCACTTGTGTATTTCTCTGCCAAGTCAGCATATCTTGCGGCGGTTGCAGTGGCAGTAATTACTCCAGCACTGAAGTCGCCACTTCCATCTCTTGCAACAATTGTACTACCTGTGTTTGCATGAGTTGCATTTGATGTAACAGTAAATGTACCTCCTTCGCTACTTGAACTACCACTTAGTCCGACTCCTGATACTGCTCCTGTAGCCACATAATTTCCTGTGGTGTCTGTGCCGAGTGCGACACTGTTTGCTTGTATGGTTGTGCTTATGCTTATGCCTGCACTTCCATCAAAGTTTGCAGTACCAACAACATCACCACTGAGTGCAATTGCTCTAGCAGTTGTTAAAGCAGCAGCCGTAGTGGCCGTAGCGGCATTACCTGTACAACTTCCCGAACTGCCTGAAGCATTTCCAGTCAATGCACCAATAAATGTTGCAGACGTTAATGACCCTGTGCTTGGGTTGTATGTAAGGCCACTATCCTGTTTGACCGCGGTTAATGCACCACTTGTAGAACTTGCAAAATATAATAAAAAGTCTGTGTTGGTACTAGTGTCACCACTTATAGTTGCACCAGCAGCCGCGAAACTTAAATTACCACTTGCATCAGTAACCAATGCTTGGCCGCTTGTGCCATCTGAACTTGGTAGCGTAAAAATTAAATTTGACGCAACTGTGCCAGGTGATTTGAATCCTACATAGTTTGAACTATCTGAGTCACCAAGTCTTATTTCTGCTTGTGCGTTAAGTGTAAGGTTGCTTATACCAGTTTCTTTCAGTAAAGCAAATCCGCCGGCAGTACTACCATCGTGTACCCTTAAAGTATCTAATGTTGTATCAACACTAAGTTCACCGGCAGTACCAGTGAACGAATTGTTCTGTGTAGTTGTTCCACGTCTAAATTGTAGTACCGTTGGCATTGTATTCTCCTAGTAGTGTATTTATTAACTAAATGCACCTAAATCAGTTGTTGTTGTAGTTCCTACTGGATCCATCATAGTATAAATTTCACCAAGGCTCACACCGAAGGCATCTGTTGTTATTGACTCAAATGGTGATTCAACACTTCCTGTTTGGTCATATTGTTTTGCAAGATCAAAGTTGCCTTCTGATCCTGGTAAAGGACTTACTGTACAGTTAGGAAATTGATTAGCGGCACTTCCACCAGCTACATCGCCAAAACTTAAATTACCACTTCCGTCAGTAACAACTGCTTGTCCACTAGTACCATCTGCAAGTGGATATGTGATATTTCTTACAACTAAGGTAGTATCATTCAGCAATTGTAAACTGTCAGATCTAAGTCTCATATTAATATTATTTGAACCGGCTTTTCTGTTAGCAAATTCAAGTAATCCATCTTCTGAGCCATCACTAGCATCTTGTATCTTTGCAGTAATCTTTGCATATACAACTTCTTGGTCAGCATCATTTTCGCCTTGAAACTTTAATTGTCCTAAGTAATCTGCATCTGCTGGTGATGCACTGTTGCGTTTCATTGTGATTACAGGAGCGGCAGTGCTCGAGTCTTCGGTGGTTGTCAGTAGTAATGTATCGCCTGTGCTTGTATTTGTAAATGTTGCACTGGTTAATGCAGGGGTTAAACTTGGTGTAACTGTTAGTGTATCTGTGCTATCGTTGGTTGTGAGTGCAACGTTGGTACCAGCAACCAGTGTGAATGTATCTCCAATCTGATCTGCTACAATACTGTTTTGACCTGACACTGCAAAGGTTCCAAAGGCAGCATTTCCACTACGTACAAATGTCATTGTGGTTGATCCAACTGTTATTGGATCGTCAGTTGTTAATTTCCACTGTGTATCAGCGTAGGTTGTGCCTTCGGTGATCATTATTATTGTGCCGGCTTTTATCTCGCCGGTAGCGTCAGCATCAGTTGTTCTAGCCCATGTCCCGTTTGAGCCGGCGCCAACTGTGGTAACAATGTAAATACCGTTTTCACTGCCTGTGGTTTGTGCAGTAACTAATACTCTATTGTTTTTTGCAAGACTTGTTCCGTCAACAGATGCAGGAGCACCACCACTTAGCGTAACGTTTGCAACTGTAACTGCTCTGGCGGTTTGCTTATAATCTATATCTTGTAGTTGGTGGGCACGAGGCCTAGTTAATCCCATTGTGTATCCTTATATGGACGTATTTATCAGAAAATGCAGTCAAAAAAATAGCACCCGAAGGTGCTATTTCTAAATTTGTGTATGATTACATCATCATTGCTAGTATTTCAATTGTGCCTTCTCCGCCGTCATGTGCTTCGATTGCTTTACCAATTACAGTACCAATTGCTGGACTGTTGTTGGCCATTGCCATACCGTTACCTGCTGACACCATTAAGTCACCTGCGGCTACTGCGCCTGTTACTTTACATGGTACTCTTCCAGATATTGCAAGAGCTGCACCAGCTTGATCAGTGTTCATCAAGTAAGCTGGATCAGTAGATATAATACCTGCTACTGCATGGTGGTTTGCTTCATTGCATGATGCAATTTTGCCTTCACCTGCAAAGTGTACTACTGTACCTGCATCAATATCGCCGTCTGTGGCATACATCTCAGCCAAGTCAGCGTATCTTGCTTGTGTAGCAGTTGCAGTTATAACACCTGCACTAAAGTCTCCTGAGCCATCTCTTGCAACAATAGTACCGCCAGTGTTTGCGTTTGTAGCGTTTGATGTTACAGTAAATGTTGCACCTTCTGCTCCTGCACTACCACTTAGTCCTGTACCCGATACTGCTCCTGCGGCTACATAGTTACCTGTTGTGTCAGTTGATAATGCAACACTGTTTGCTTGTATGGTTGCGGCAATACTTATTCCTGCACTTCCATCAAAGTTTGCAGTTCCAACTACATCACCACTAAGTGCAATTGCTCTTGCAGTTGTAAGTGTGGCTGCACTTCCAGTTGTGTTTTGGTTACCGCCTGAGTTTACACCCGGTAATGTTATATCAGCAGTACCATTAAATGATACTCCACCAATATTTCTAGCAGTTGCTAATGCAGTTGCAGTAGCCGATAAACCTGTACAACTTGCTGAACTTCCTGATGCGTTACCAGTTAATGCACCAATAAATGTTGCTGATGTTAATGAACCACTACTTGGATTGTATGTAAGTCCACTGTCTTGTGTCACTGCTGTTAAAGCACCTGATGTTACTGAACCGACGTAGATTAATCTTTCTGCGTCTGTACTTGTATCACTTGTTACAACCGCACCAGCTGCACCAAAACTCATTACACCTGAACCGTTAGTTATAAGTGCCTGTCCGCTTGTGCCATCTGCTCCTGGTAGCGTAAATGCTATGTTTGAAGCTACAGTTGCTGGAGCACTTAAAGTCACAGTATTTGAATCATCTGAATCATAAAAGATTGTGCTTCCTAAGTGTGCTTCTTGCCAATGTAATGCGGCACTTCCTAAGTCTAGGTTACCGTCACTTACAGGAAGTAGATCACCTGTTATCTTTACCTGTGCAGCACCATCTATTGCTTCAACAATAGCAGTACCATTTGCGTTTGCTAATGAAGTAATAGTTGATGTTGTGGTAAGTTTTCTCACTTCAACAACATCACCAGCTGCCGGAGCTTCTGTAAATGTTAATGTTGTTCCACTTACCGCATAAGCTGTTGTTGGTAACTGTACCACACCGTTGATTGAAATTATACAACTTGCAGTTGTTTGTGCTTCACTTAGTGTAAATGCAACAGTTGAGTTATCACCGCTAAATGTTTGTGATGCAATAGTTGTAAAGTCACTACCAGCAGTTTTCCAAGCACCTGATGTGTAAAATTCTACCGCCTCTAGTGAGCTGTTATAACGAAACATACCAGTTGCTGGTGTTGGTCTCTGTGCAGTTGTTCCTACCGGAATCATCAACGAATCTGTACTGTCAATTTTTAACGTTGCACCTGCAGTTGCAGTTGCAGTTGAAATCAACACAGTGTCTGTACCAGCGTCTGTTCTAAACAAGTTAGCATCGCCGTTACCTTCAACAACAAAGTCTAAGTCTGCACTTGCTTGGTTAACAGTAATTGCTGCACCTGATGAATCAATGTCGTTAGCACTAATAGTAATACCACTGTCTGATGTTAATGTAGCACCACTAACTGCACCCGAAAAGTCACCAATAGCACCAGTTACATTACCTGCTATTACGTTTCCTGCACCAGTTGTAATGTTACCACTTGTAACAATAGTTGTTACACTTGCAATAGCACCTGTGTTTATAGTTGCAGTTCCGTCTGTGATTGTAGCACCTTGTACTGTACCACTAGCAGTAAAACTGTCACCGTTAGCAACACCAATGTTTGGAGTTGTTAGGTTAGCACTTGTTTTAACAATAACTGCATCTGAAGCAATAGCAGTTGTAACATCATCAACGTTAACACTTAATGTGTCACCTGCTTTTGCTAAACCGTCACCAGCAGTAATCTGACCAGCACCTGAGAACTGTGTAAAGTTAATTGCAGTAGTACCAACTGTTACCGGAGCGTTTGTTGTACAAACAAAACCGTTATCAGCGTTTACTGTACCTTCTTCAACAAATACGAATGCTCCTGGAATCTCACTAGCTGGTGAACCATCCATGTCGCCTGCTCTTGTTAGTATGAAAGGAGCACCTACTGCACCAATTGATGTACAAACATAGATACCGTTTTGTAAAGCGGCTGCTTGGTTTTTAACAAGTAGTCTTTCACCGGCTACCATTGTAACACCATCAATTGCGGCTAATACACCGTTTGCACCAGCTGTAATTGTAGCACCAACACCACCTGTACCGTTGTTGTATACTACTGTTGTAGGTAATACGGCAGTAGTTGCGGCAACTGCTGATTCTTTGATGTCCAAGCCTTCTGCAACTGAGTCAACATATGCTTTGTTGGCTGCGTCAGTAGTAGCAGTTGGAGTAGCAACTCCACTAATTCTTTTACTTGATACTGCGACTGTTCCTGTTCCTGTTGGAACAAGTGTTACTGTTTGATCTGCACCACTAGCTGTTAAAGATGGACTTGCACCTTCAAAGGCCGGTGAAGAAACTTTTGTACTTCCTGTAACAGTACCTGAAAATGTACCGTTTACACCAGAAGCAATACTTCCACCGTTTATGCTTAGTGTACCATCTGTTACTGTACCGCCCTGTATTGTGCCCGAACCAGTTACGTTTACTAGTCCAGTAGTAATACTTCCTGATGACATTGTAGCAGTACCATCTGTAATAGATCCACCTTTTACTTCACCAACTGCTGTAACTTTTGCACCAGTGGTTATGTTACCACCTGCTACGTTTCCAGTTGCAGTAATTGTTGTAACTGCCGTAATAGAACTTCCAGCTGCAATTGTGCTTGAAGCATTTAATGCAGTTGTTACGTTACCTGATGGAGCAAGGTTAACCATAGTAATATCTTTGAACTGTGAATCAACTAAACTTGCTAGTGTAATTGCAGTACCTGTACCATCGTCTGTTGTTAGACCTGCTTTAAACGTGTCGTCTGTTTCGTCAAAAATCCATGCAACGTTGTTTGAATCTCCACGCTCTCCAATAAAACCAATATCCTTTGATGGTGCACCAGTTTCGTTTTTAGCAAGAAGAATTACCGGATCTTCAATAATTGTGTTAACAGTATCCAACGCAGTGGTTGTTCCGTTAACTGTTAAGTTTCCTGTGACAGTAAGGTTTGAACCGTACGTCAAGTTTGCTGCCAGTTTACCTGCGGTAATCGATGCGTCAACTAGCTTTGTGCCAGCGTCAATTGTCGCGTTGGTAATCTGGTTATTTTTAATTCGTGTTATAGCCATTTTTAATATGTCTCCGTTAGCTTATATAAAAAATATTTTTTATTAAAGATATGCGTCTTGAAACATCACCCGGTGTTCATCTCCGTAGGCTTCTTCTACTGCTATTCTTATAAGCATATTTATAAAAATAACCGTTTTTTATGTTTTGGATTTTTGTTGGATAGCGGTATTCTAAGCCGCGGAAATTACGCCATCAAATCGCACTTGTTGCCAATTTGAGCCATTGTATACAGCAAGACACGGAGCACCACCATTACCATTGCTAACATAGATTATCTGCCCAGAGGCTTTGTTTGATAAAGCGTTTGCCTGTGTGACTGTGTATGTTGGTAATTGTAAACTGTGTACTGTGGCAAATTGGGCTACGCCGTTTGCATCAACACTTATAACATCACCAAGACCGTTTGAAATTTCTGATATAGTGGTTATTGAACTTATTCTACGTGCTTCGATTACATCACCCGCGGCAGGTGCTTCAGTAAATGTAAGCGTAGTACCCGATACTGCATAGGCAGTTGTTGGTGCTTGTACAGTACCGTTAATACTGACAATGACACTTGCAGTGGTTGCACTGGCACCTAGTGTAAATGCAACTGTACTATTATCTCCGTTAAAACTTTGTGAAGTGATTACTGCTGAATCATCTCCTACGTTTACCCAACCTGTGCCGTTGTAGACTTCAACTGCGGTATTTGTAGAATTGAAACGCAGGTCACCTTGAGTTGGAGTGGTTGGACGTTGGGCTGTTGTACCTACACTTATTTGTAGTGCAGTGGTATTATTAATGTTAACAGTACCTTGACCAGTTGTAGTAAATCCTATAATACTACCAGCATTGTTAGTGGTAAAAGTTGTATCAGTTACAGATAGGTTACCTATACTAGTTCCGCCGCCAACACCAAAAGGTCCAATGTACCTTGCACCAACAATATAAACAGATTTGCCAGTGACTCCTGTGCCAATTACTGTTGGAATATTTGTACCGTTAAAGTTAAGCACACCAGAAGAGTAATCAAAAAACCATTCGTCATTGTTTCCTGAACCTGCTTGGAACAGTTGTGTTCCTGAGGTTTGTGGATTGGCTGCACCAGCGTTGTCAACATAAACTTTTACAAGATAGGTTGAACCAAATTCAGTTGGTATCCAGTCAGTCAAATTTGTTTTCCAAGTTCTATTGTCAGGAGCACTGAGGTCTTCAGATGTTTCAACTGTATCACTTCCACCAGCGGCATCTTGATAAATGTTAACAATTGCACTAGCAGCCGCTGGCTTGACTCCTGGAATACTGCCAGAACTTTGCCATACTTTATCTCCTCGCATCAACAGAGGTGATGGAATACTTTCGTTGAAAGCCTGCTTGTTTGCATTTGGAGCAGTTTTAGTAACTCCAAATCCAAGCTTCTTCCATAAAAAATCTACTTTGGTGCTATCAGCTAATGCCATTAGGTTTGTACTCCTACACTAACACTGGTTAGAGTTTGACCTGAACCTAGTGCAATACGCACTAGCACATTGTTTCCTGTAGCGTTTGAACTGTTCTCACTTCCTAGTGTCATGGTATAAGAAGCATTAATGCCTGTGTTTACTGGAATAATATCAGCACCAGTTAAAGCACATCCGTTACTACCATTACCACCGTTACCAGTATCACTGCCTGGTACTCCTGCACCTCCGTATTGTATACTACCATTGACCCATCCATTTAATCCACTGGCAGTATCTATTGCAGTCCCGGGTGCTCCTATGAACACTCCTTTAATGCCGGTAGTACTGTTTATTGCTATATCAAAGTTTGCAACAGTTGCTCTTCTAAAGGCAAATGTAATATATTGGTTGCCTGTTCTACTTGTGGCTAAGTTTGGACCTACTGGTAGATATCCACTGCTTAGGTTGGTAACAAAATGTTTCAGTGTACCAAAACGCACTATTGCCTCTGAAGTGCCTGCTACTGTTGCAGCACCGGTAAATGCATTTGCGGTATAATAATTTGTTCCGCCTGCAAAACTCGGAGTGTCAGCGAAACTGCCAAAGCCCGTTACACGCTTTCCATCATCATCAAAGTTAGTGCCGAGACTGTCAGACACTGGAATGTTTCCTTCATCAAATCCAGTCAAACTTGCACTATAAACCTGTATGTACTTGTTTGTTAAATTCACAACACTACTTGAGCCATTTACGTTTATCATTTGTGCATCAAGGTATCCTACTGCTCTTGCACTACCATTAATGAGAATGTTAATAGTGCCTAAAGTATATGCACTGCCAACACCTGTTGTTGCATTTGGTATTCCGCCTGTAAGAAAAGTTGGTGCACCGTCGATCTGAGCATATGTTTTGTTCTGACTAGAAATGAGAGAACCACTAGTGCTTTCTGCTAGTGTACCTGTTGTGGTGGTATAAGGTGTAGTTGTGTCTCGATATGTTTGTCCAACAAAGTTTGTCACTGTTAATCCAGCAATATTCACTGCTGGCGAACCTGTATTATAATATGGTACTCCGCTAATATATCTGTATGAGCCAGCAGTTGCTTCTGTAATAGTAGCACTGCCTTGACCAACAGTTGGCACACTGGTCATATCATCTTTTACAAATCCAACTGTGTTTGTAACACCAGCAGTTGAGTGTATCAGGCTTGTATCATTGTACCCTACGCTTATTCCGCCGGTTGCCTTTGAAACTCTAGCATCAAAAACTTTAGCAAATCCTGTTGGATATGTACTAGCACTTATTTCGTTATGTGCATCTCCATCATTTACTACAACTAAGTCTGTGTAAGTTCCTGCGCCATCTCCACCAGCAGTAAATGTTACTGCTCCAGATGCTGAATTATTAAATGTTGCAGTTAGTGTGCCTGAAATTGCAGTGTTGGCATCAGTGACTGTGCTTGTAACAATTGGATTAGCAGTTGTGTAACGTGTTACACTACTACCGTTTGCAGGTATGTTGCCACTACTTCTATCAGTCGCACCTGCTGCCAGTAGTGGAGAAGTGCCTTGGCTACCTGTTGACATACTAAGTGTTTTGCCACTTAGTGGTGTAGGTGCAGCTGGGTTTGCTCTGATGGTTATAAAATTTGATTTTGTTTCTGTGTCTGTCTGTGCTATTGTGTCAGGAGTTCCGCTTGATACCAATGCTACTGTAAAACTTGCAACACTACCATAATTGTTTGTTATGTTTGCCGCACCTGGAGTACCTGCTCCACTTGTGATAGCACCTGTTGTATTACCATCTCCAAATGTAAAATTTGTGGTTGTAGCGTTTTGACTTGTGTTTTGAAATGTTACAAGTCCTCTGTTGGTTTCTACTCCTGATCTATAATCTGTAAACAAATAGCCGTCTTGTGCATCATCGCCTGTTCTATCACTAACTGTTACCAACGTACCTGAAAAGATACTGCGTATGTCTGGTTCAACTACAATAGCAATGTTGGCAGCATTAAATGGACTGCTTGAGTGTCCAGTAAGAGTTGACAGTTGTGTTTGAAATGTAACGGTTGTGCCAGCGGCTTGTTGTCCGCCACTAAGTGCATATGTATGATTTATAGGAGTTCCTGGGTTTCCAGCCACACCATTCTGTATGTTTATACTACTAACACTACTATCACCAAAAGTATATCTGTACTTTTGTCCACTCCCAAATAGTGCAGTAGTTCCTGGAGCAGTAGCAGTTGTATTTGTAAATTGTACTACGCCTCCTGAAGTTGCTTCTTCGTTGACTACACGCACAGCGTTCGCACTAAACGTTGTTGTTTGAGGTGTAAACACACTTATAACAGTCGGAGCAGTAGTTACCGATACAGGACTAGCACCAGCAGTGGCTGATGTACCGGTAAGCAGAATGTTATATTGTGTGTCACCACCTGTGTTGTTGTATGTGTTTTGGACTGTTGTAAAATCTGTTGCAGGTTGTACGTTTGCGCCTTGTCCCCAACTTAGATCAAAACTTGTTGTTACAAATTGACTTGTATTTGTTATGGTTGCGGCAGTACCTGTGTCTATTGTGCTATCTGTAAGTACGAAAGCTGGAATCGGAGTTGGTGTAAACAATGTAATGTAATTTGTACGTGTTACACTGTCAACAGATCCTCTTGCTCCGTTGGCTATAATTCCTCCATGCGTGCCGTTGGTATTTCTAGCTGTAAATGTTACACTAAAGGTTCCGCCTGCGGCATTATTGTAGGTGTGAGATGGACTTTGTGTAGTTGCAGTGCTTCCGTCACCAAAGGTCCAGTCGAATCCATTTGCATTTCCAACAAAGGCACCGGTGAAATTCACTGTCATTGGACTTGGCCCTGCAGTTGGTGATCCAACAAAACTGGCTTGGCCAACATATTTGTTATTTGCAATGTTTAAGGCAACTTGGTTGAGATCGTCGATACCAGTTGTTACCTTTGTTGTGGTTGTCCAACCGTCATATGCAACGTCTGGTCCAGATATATTTCCATCAGCTGGTGTACCAAGGGCAATTGTATTACCAAGTACAGTGGCCAAATTTGCACCAGTGGTCCAACTTAATGCTCCACTGCCGTTTGTTGTGAGTACTTGTCCTGTTGTTCCGCCGGTGATTGTGACGGCAGTGTTTGCTCCAAGATTTACCGGACTACCTGCTAAATTAAGTGTGCTTTCTGATGTTAATGCGTTTCCAGCAAGTGTCAAATTTGCAATTTTAGCCGTACCCGGAGCATGTAACGGTTGTGTAGGTGCGGCTGTTCCGATACCAACTCTATTGTTAGTCACATCAATAAACAATGTGCTTGTATCAACAGCTAGATTTGTTGTTCTTTCAAGATTACTTGCGAGTGCTTTACCGGTGACTCTTGCAATGGCCATTAATTACTATCCTTAAACTTTGCAGTATTTATCGCAGTTAATTAGGAGTCTTACCTATGCCATGTAGTATGTTGATGGGCTCACTTGCTAAAGGAGCGGCTGTAAAAGTAATATCTGCGCCACTGCCTGTAATAGTGTATACACCAGTTGGTTGTTGGTAAATGTTTGAAACAAACACAATTACTTGATCAGCGGCACTTACATTTGTGCTTAGAGTAAATGTAAGCGTAGAGTTATCACCAGTAAAACTATCTACTGTGATGTTCGCTTCACCAGCATTGGCAATTGTTTTGTACTCAGTTCCGTTAAAGTATTCCATAAAATTTGTGCTAGAATTAAATCTAAAAAGTCCAAAAGCAGGTGACGCTGGACGATTTGCAGTAGTGCCACCAGGTACCACTGCTCCGCCTATGCCAGGAATGACTCTATTCTTGAGGAAACCCATTTACTAGATCGCCGTAAATGATACTACTGCGTTTATTCCTGTGGCTGCACTTGCAGTTACTTGAACAGTATCTCCGTTTGCGAGCAGTAGTTTTTCACCACCGGTGTATAGTTGATAACTGTCAAGAGTAGCAATACTAAGTGTCTTTGCTATTATGTTTGTATTTGACAAACTATCTCCATTTGGTATTACATGTATATCAACAGTCAGTGCACCTCCAGAGACATTTGTTAATTCCATATAAGTGATCGCAGTGTTGTTTGTGCTAGAGTATACTGTGGTTGCACTGTTTGATACGGCAGTTGTTTGTATTGTCATTTGTTTTCCTTAAAATATAATTCCAAAAACAATAGCCTTGCTTTTGCTTACTAGTTCATCTGTTGTTGTACCGTCTACAAAGTAAACGCCTGTTCCGCCACTTCCTGCAATCCCGCCATGTAACACCGTGGTGTTTGTTACTGCACCAGGAGCGGCACTATCTTTAAGTTGTAATCCTGTGCTGATATTTACATTTCCAGTGAGATTCAACTGACTTGTGTCTGTAAACGTAAAATTTGATGAAGCACCAAAGTTGCCAGCATTGTTAAACTGTACTTGTGTGTTTGCTCCTGCAACACTTCCTGCCGCTGCAGTACCAATTTCTGTCCATGTGCCTGTTTCGCCTGTGGTTCCAGTACTTGTACTAAGTTCCCACTTGGTTGTATCATTGTTATATCTAATTCCAGCGTATGTACTTGCACTTTTATGTGTTAATATTCCTGAGTTTGAACCATATGTTGAAGTATTACTACTGTTAAGCATAATAAATGGATCTTTAACATCAAGTTCCTCTGTATTAATATATGTTAAATTTCCAGATACCTCTAAATTACCAGTAACTGCCATAGCAGTGGTTTGTATGATAACTCTGTCACCAGTGTTTATGGTTTCAATATAATAGTCGCCGTCGATTCTTTTCTTTGTGTTCATAATGGGCCTCTAGCAGTATTTACCATCTTTAGAAAGCTATCCATGGATAATATTTTCATGTTATCAATTTTATTAAACTGCTTGACAAAGGCACTTTCTATACCTTCCACCCGATAGAACTGTCTGTTTGGATAATCTTCAGTTAATTTTACTATTTGATTTATCCAGTTTCCTGCAAAAGTTGGCGGGTCAAGTTTCTTTTTATAAAATTGCCAATCTGCATAAATGTTATTAAACATACCGTTTGTTGATCCAAGATCCATTCCTAGCAAATATATGTCAGTGTGTCCATCAATACAAGCCATTGCAGCCGCATTTGGTCCACTGCTAAATCCTTTATAATCGTTACTGAGGCTTTTACCGCCCAGATCAACTATAGGCTTACGTGTATGAAATCTATTTTTTTGTGCATAACCAGTTTCTTGTATATGATCAGCAATTGATCTGTCTGTAGCAATTAACACGTTAGGTGTATATTCTTTGAATATCCAATTACAACCGTATGTGATTCCAAGAGGAGTCAATGTGTTAAGGTCGACCGAACACCTACTATTGCCATTTCCTAATATAAAAGCTGCACTCATAAAAAACCCTCACTGTACTTAATACAGTAAGGGTTTGGTTAGTTAAAAAAGCCACTATTAACCTAGTGAAGCATTCTCGATCTGTACTAAGTCACGTGTATTAGGATTTGTTGCACTTCCTATTCCACCAATCTTTACAGTATCATCAAGTATATTGAAGAAGTTCAATAATACTGCATTTCCTGCAAAAGATATTCCATGCTTATTACTAAAACGCTTTAGACGTACTGCTGATGAACCAACATCAGTATATGATACTGTCATATCACCTGCGGCTAACGAAGCATCGTTTACGTCGGCTAATGTGCATGTTCCACATTCCGCAATAGTTCCCGAACTACCAGCAGCTGATGCAGCTTCTACAGTAAAAATAGCTCCGTTTGAGACAAATCCGTTTCCAGGCATTCCCATTGCATTCCAATCAGTATTACCAACTGACACAATTCTTACTATGCTACCAACCACTGCGTTTACAGGGTCAATTGCACTGGCATCTAATCTTGACACAAGATACTTTGACGCACCTTTTTGTCTTACTATAAAACCATCGCCTTCAGCAGTAATACTTCCGCCTGCTGGTCTAATTCTAGTTGTTGTTACAGGAAATGAATAGTCACTTGTTGAAATGTTTCCACCAACGACACCATAGAACAATTCGTTTGCTGGTGTTGAAGTTGGACTTCCATCTGGATTGTTAAATCCAGCATCCTGTGTATCGGATATTTTTATTTTTAACGGTCTTCCCATTTGTTTTCTCCTTATAAAGTTCCCGTTCTAGCGGGTACGCAGTTTTGTCTGCATAAACACATTATTGTGTAGTAGTATTTATCAGAACACGTAGTCAAAAAAATAGCACCCGAAGGTGCTATTTTTAATAAAGTTACGTGTGTATTATGAGAATGATAAGTTGGATATACCAATTTCACCCAAATAGTCACCAGCGTTACCAAATGATGACGCAGTATTTGTTAACTCAATATAACCATATCTGGTCATAAAGCTAACTACTGGCTCAAATGTTGCCGGGTCTAATACAACGCCTGAACTCATCAACGGTACGTAAGGACAGTAGAAAGCTGGAGCGTCAGTTTCTGATGCACCTTTGTATCCTACTAATACTGATGTAGCGTCTGTTGCATATGAATCACAGAATATTCTCATTGTACCATTTAATGTACCTACAAACTTAGTGTTTGTTGGTGCTTCAAAAGTACCTTCTGTTGTTCTAGCAAATGCTGAAGTTGTAGCTGATTGTAATACTGTTAATGAAGCTGGAGAAACAACTGCATAGTTACCTGCACCACGTCTTGTACGTTGTGCAATTAAGTTAGCTGTTCTGTTTATTAACACTGCTAATGCGGCATGCTCGTCACCAACGAAAGTAGCAGTACCTGATACTGCAGCCTGGTTGAATACGAATTCCTGTGTAGCTAATGTACGTAGAGATAATAGAATCTCTTGATCAATTTCAGCAGTAATTTCTTGAGCTAATGCTGCCATTATTTCTGCTTCTACATCGATACCGTGCATTGCTTGTGCATCTTGAGCGGCTTCAAATGTCCATCTTGCTTGTAGCTTACGAGTTTTTGCTTCAACTGTTTGCTTTAAGATTTGGACTGAAATTTGTCTACCACCAACACCTTCCATAGTTGCTGTGTTTCCACCTGCATATGATGCAGCAGTTGCTCCAGTAGAACCGGAATATGCCTGGGCAATTTTGAATGGTGATAATGCTTCTTCACCAGCGGCAACTGATGTTGCGGCAATTGAGTTGTCTGTCATTGCGTTTGCATAACGTACTCTCAATGTGTGAATTTGTCCAACTGGACCTGTCATTGGCTGAACACCAACTAACTCGTTAGCAATAACTGTTGGCATAACACGTCGGATAACTGGTAGAATAACTCTGTTAAGAGTTGCTACGTTACCTGAACTTGTTGATCCAGCAGTGGCTGCTTCAGCTAAGTGTTTGCGTGTGTTTTCTAAAACAACACCCATTGTAGATCTACGAGTGCCTTGTAAGCCTTCTAGGAGGGCTTCCTTGGTCTCGCTCCATCTGTTTTCTAGTAGTTCTTGTGACATTAAATGTCTCCCTTTTTTAGTTTAAAGCCCTGCTAGGCGCTTGATGTCGATAACGTTTGAATCGATATCGGCCTTCTCAACGACCTTTGCAGTTTTGTTACCAGTTTGCTCAGTCAAACTAGCGGCTTTTTTCATGCCTTTAGTTTCGCTGATTACTGCTGGTAAGTATTTTTCAAAAGCGTTCTTCAATCTAGATGTCTGAACGTTTTCAAGTAAGTTAGTCATAATTTCTCTCTTCTCATTATTAAGAGGAGATAGAAGTTCATCCAATGTAGCATCACGCTCATTGGCTTCTTTTATAACTTTTATTTCGTTATTTTTGCTCTCAACAAGTGCTTTCGCTTTGTCTTGAGTTTTGATGGCTTCTGCCAACTGTTTATCTTGTTTAGCAATTTTTGCACTTAGTTTACGTACTTCTTCATTTTCATTTAAATGTGTAGCACCAAACTCTGTTGCATATGCTTCAAAGATACGACGACCAAAATTGTTCTCACGAGCAGTTTTGATGTCTTCTTTTAGTTGACCCATTTCAGCCTTAAGATGCGTAGATACAGTTGAAGCCATCTTCTTAGCAGATTCTTTTACGAATTTACTCTTTAGACGATCAAGTTTATTACGTGCTTGTGAAACAAGTCTTACTTTAGTTTCCACTAAGTCTTTCTTGTCACTTGCAAATTCCTTGATTTCTTCAGCCAAAGCACCAACAACAAATGATTCTAATTTCTCAAAACCTGTTTTTGATACCTTACGATCTGTGCGTAGTTCTTTCAACTCTTCTGAAAGTTGTTTTACTAAAAAGCCATTAAACTTATCAGCATTTTCTTTCATCTTGTTATGAAACTTTACACGATCACCAGCTAGTGCAGTCTTCTCTTCTTGCAAAGATTTGATTTCACCGGCTAAGCCTTCTGTAACCATTTTATCTAGGGCGTCTACCATCACAGTTTTATCATGCTCATAGCGTTGTGCAAACTCCTCACGAAGTTCGGCACGCACTGTCTCTTTGGCCTCTACCATTTTTGCTTCCCATTGTTCAGCAATAGCAGTACGAGTATCCTCATTGACGAGATCGCTATCTAATAGTGGTTTAATAGCATCTAACATGCGATTCTCCTAAATTTTTAGGTCTCTGATAAGACGAGAAACTTCGTCTTTCAGGTACTTTTGTATTTTGCCGTCTTTCCCAGACTCACGAGCCATTTCTAAAATGTGATGTCCATGTTTCATGTTCATCAGTCCTTCATAAATTGCTTTTGGATAAGCATTTGGAGCACTGGGTTGTGCGACCACGTCTACAGTGACTATTTCAAAATCACTGACACGTCCGTTATGTGGATCAACGTTACCCGATCCACGACTCGAAACGCCCAATCTCACACCGGACTGAAGCATAGTTTTCACTAGCTCGCCCATCGGAGTTGGGAGAATTTTTAGTTTTCCATAACCATTAGGTCCGTCCATCCACATGCTCTCAATCATGTGGCATACACGGTCTAAGTTAATCTTAAGGTCATCTGGATGATCTACTTCGCCGAGAACGCTTGTTGTTTTGATTTGTTCGTTCAGTGTATCAACTGCTTCTGCAATTTGACTTACCGGATAAACACGTTCATTGGCATTTTTCACGTCACCTTGTATGCAGATGCCCTCCATATAGAGGTTCTTACCATCTTTGCCCTCAACGATTTGCATCTTTGCGGCTTCAAAAGTAAGATCTTCTCTAAGGTATAGCTGTCCCATATACTTGGTTCCTAACTAGATTAGTCTATAACACTCTTGGTGTTAACACCAGAGGCTTGTGCTAATTCAGGCTTTGGAGCTGGCTTTACGTCAGGCTTTGTAGTTCCGTCCATGTCACCATATTTTGGTGTTGGGCGGCCTTCTTTACCTTTGTTACCATCATCAAAGTTGACTGGACGTGCATCCATTCCTTTTTGACCTGAATTGGCAGCTACTGGACTTTTACTAGCTGGTGAAGTTGTTACTGGCTTTGGTGCTGGAACTAAATCTACGTTCTCATTAAAGCCTTCTACTTCTACGTTAACATCAATTGGCTCGTCCATTTTGTCCTGCATGTCATCAATCTCGTCCTGCTCCATGTCAGTATCGCTATCAATGTCTGAGATCTCATCTTGCTCGCCTTCGATGTCATCTGAATTGTCGTCAACCTGTGCCATTAACTCTTCGAATTCACCCATTAGTTCGTCTAATTTGTCTTCGATGTCTACAACACGATCTTCTAATTCTTCTTCGCCGTCATCATCATCAACGTCGATATCAATCATTTCGATTTCTTCTTCTTCGTCTTCAAATGTTGCACCTTGCTCTTCTGCTTCAACATCATCAATTAAATCGTCAACTTGTGATCCACCAATTTCTGACTCATTTACGTCATCATCAATTTTCTGTTTGTTATCATGTTCTGCGTCACGCTTGCCACGCTTTCCCATTTCATCGTCTCTACGATCTTTCATTGATTGTTTTTTGCCTGATTCAGCACCGTCTTTTGCACCTAAATGCTCATCTTCACGGTCCTTGTATCCTTGCTTTTTTTCTGTAATTTCTTCTTCAGACATGATTTCTTCATAAATGTCTCTTGACTTGTCTACGACTATTTCATGAAAAAGTGCCTTTGCATTTTTTTCGTCATCATTGATTACGAATTCAATTAACTGTTCAAATTTATTCATTGTTTTTGTTCTCCAAACGTATGGTCAGTATAATACTTACAATAAAATTAAAAAACTAGTAGATTATAGAGGTAAAATGGGTATAAAATGAATAATTTATTCAGATAGTCTACATTTGTGGCGGAGGTGGAGCAAACTGTGCTTGTATCTTTTTAAGTTCGGTAGTTTTTTCATAGTTACGCATATCATACATCTTACGCATTTTAGAAACTTGTTTTAATGTAAGTTTTGTTTTACGCAACTCACCAAGTTCTGGAACAGAATTATCATCTTTCTGATCTTGATAGCCTTCTGCAGGTGCTTCGTAAAATTCAAATAGTTTCATGCTTGTAATTACCTATCTTGTTCAACACTACTATTTAGTGCCTTACTACAATTTGCAAAACAAATATTATGGCATGTTTTTATACTTTTCCAACTTTCATAAAGTTTATGTGTATAAAAGTCTGTTTTGGCAATTTCAGTTATGTTATATAAATTTAAATTAATATCATCAATGTTACCAATAATTTTTTTTCGAAATAATTGATCAGATACTGTATTTTTCCATGTCACTCCTGAAGTCATGCAACATGGTAACAAATGTCCATAACAATTTACATACAACTCCCCAACATCCATCCATCCGTAACAACTAGGACTTTCAAACGTGTTAGGATTCATATGCATCTTTGCCACATTATGCGTTTGTGTACTGAGTTGTAGAGAATTTGTATCGTTTGCCATTGTGATATCATAACGATAGTTGCCATCTATATACACTGGCCAAACATTATCTTGCCAAAAGTTTCTGTTTGTGTATTCTGCTTTGAACTCACAACCTAAATCAGTTGCTAATTTTCTAGCTTTAGCTACTTGGTGCTGGTTGTGTTTAAAAATTAAGAACTTCCATTTTGCCTGACCGCCGGCATCAGTATAGGCTTTTAAATTGCACATTATTTTATGCCAGTCTGAATTTATTCTATAAATGTGATTAGTATCTTCTAATCCGTCAATGCTAAATGTAATTTTTAGGTTGCTATACTTTGCAAGTTTTTTAAAAAAGGAAGGATTTCTTATACTGCCGTTTGTTACTATTGTTACTGTTATATCTTTGAAAAACTCAACGTATTCACAAACTTGTGGGTTCATCATGGGATCGCCATAGTCACCTTCAAACATAACATCCGTTAGTGCCGGCAGAGCATCAAGATGAAAGTTTCTTTGTATGGTTTCAAAACTTAAATGACCGAGTGTTATATCTCTGTCGAGATACCCTTTTGCATCAAATCTTGGACATTGTGGACAGTGAAGATTACAGTAATTTGAAGTCTCAAAGATAAACTTCTTAATTTTTGTTAAATCCAATGGCAATTGAATTATACAGGAGGAGCATCAGGCACTGCCGGAGCGGCAGCATCAACATTAATATCAATTTCTTCTCCGCCTAATGCTGGATCAGCACCTTCTTCGCCTGCAACTGCATCTCCCATTTCAACATCTCCTTCGATATCTGCTGGACTTACACCGACTGTACGCAAGTCACTACCAGTAGGTTCAGTTTCAATTGGTTGACCAGTTTCTTCTTCCCACTGCTCTGTATTCTCTTGCAGTTCATCGTCAGTTAAGCCTAAGTAACGTTTCATTAAAAAACGTTTACTCATATAAGGCAATTGTTCTAAAGCACTAAATGCCTGTATTCTTGTTGTGTCTAATTCTGCTTGTCTGTAACTTGCAAAATTCTGCGGAGGTGCAAATGTAATATTAAACAATCCACTGTCGATGTTAAAACCTCTCCAACGCATAAACATCTTGAATTCATCGTCCATCTTTTGTATGACTTGTTTTTGCAGTCTTTCACAGTATTGGTTAAATCTATATTCTTGAATCAGTGCAGTACCAACACGGCCATCATTCATTGGGCGATCTGAATCGTCAGGACCAGTAGGCAAATATGAACTTGGTACACGTAGTCCTCTACACATCTTGTTGTTAAAGTATTTTAAATCGTCAATCTGTCCTAAGTTCTCTCCACCCGGTAGTGTTTCAACTTTAGATCCTCTACCTTCTGCAGTTTGGGGAAAGAAGTAATCTTCATTTATGGATAGAGGATTATAAGTTGTATCCATTGTGGTTTGTTGTTGACCTCCACTTGCACTAGGTATACGCCTTTGATGCACTTCATTTTTTACACGCTCTACAAACTGCATTGCAAGATGCGATGGCATGTTACCTACATCAATATAGAATACACGCCTTTCTGGAGCACGTTGCACTCTGTATATCAATATACTATCTTCAAGAAGCTCTTTTTGCTTGAAAACTTTGAATATCATTTCTAGTACGCTTTGGCTAAATGGCCAGAAAAAATCTAATCCTTCACTAAGTGCAAGATGCACTACGTTTTTTGCATCTATCACAGTTTCGTTTACTGTGTGTTCAAATCTACTCTGTCCACTTGGTGCATTTGGTATGGTATAGTTTGACCCACCCATATTGCTACCTCCAGTACCAATAATCTGTCCAGAATTAATACCAGTACCATAATCTGTTGTTTGCTTTGGTGCAATACTTAAATTTTGAAAGTTTGGATTGATATCTCGTATTACATACTGTTCAGGACGTTTACCTTCGTTTTCGTTTACAATGACACGCACAACTTTGGTCATGTCAACCCAGTATAATTCAAATGTTTCTGGATCACGCACAAAGATTTGATCGCCATACTTCAGAGTGTTTCTAAAAACACGAAACATACGTTGATCGAGTTTGTTTAGTTTGGTCCACTGTTGTAACTGTGTACGTATTATTTCAATTTCATTATTTGTAGGAGTATCTGAATACTGTACTTCAAAAGGTGTGTTATTGCTTTCATTTGTTTGTGTCGAAAATTCAGCAATAATATCAAGACATGCGTTTATCTCACTGTCATTATCCATATTCTCATATTGATTGTAGCGTTCAATTCTGTTTGGATGTCCAGAATATACTTCTGGCAAATGACTTTGATAGTTTTTAAAACCAAACTGCCCGCCTGAACCGCCACTACCGTAACTCGGTCCTCTACTGTTTTGTCCACTTATTGGACTTAGTTGACCACCATAGTTGTCAACTGCTTTAAAGTATTTTTTCCAAGACATATGTGTTCCAGTGTACTCTTTGTTATGGAGTATTTATCACTACTGTCCTACACGTTGTAATATCTTCTTTTGATATGCATTGTTTGTTTGTAGTTCACCAGCTATAACATTAAGCATATTATTATCACCGCCAGCATATTGGCTATTTGCATTTTTATTGTCAGTGTCGCCAGTATTTGTAGTTGTTGCGAGATTGGTTGTTACTGATTTGTTAATATCCGACTTTTGAACATTTGATTTAGGGCCAGCAAGTGTTGCGGCATAGTCATCACGTTTTACTTTTATACCTTGGTTTTCTAGATAGTTAGTTTGGTTTTCTACTCTCATTTCTTTGAGAAAATCTTTTGCACCTTCACTAAAAAATCCTACTAGCCCTTCGATACCTTTTGCAACTGTGATGTCTGCTTTCATTAACAGTCCGCCAGCATTAAAGTTAGTTGCATCTTGTTTATCTAGAGCACTACCTGCATCGCCAACATTCTTGTTTATTGCATCTTCTTTTAGTTTATTAGTCACTGCACCTACTCCGCCTTTAGCAAATGCATCTGCATATGCTAACATTTTTTGAGATGCCTTAACAGAATAGTCAGTGAATTTTTCAATAGCAGTGGCTGCCAATGGCAATGAAGTTTGTAATGCTAGTTCGTCAAGAGCCTTAGCGGCCTTTATCATTGATTCTTGTGCATTAATCATTGAGTTCGTTGTAGCGTCTGTGGTTTCCATATTCTTCTTGGTAGCATTTTCTATTTTGCCAATCTGATCGCCAAATTTTGCACCAAAAGTCAAGCTCTGTAAATCCATCATTACTGCGTCCAGTGCAGTGCCGGTATTACCAGCAGCCATAGCGAATTTGTCACCGCCCAATGACTGGTATCTGTTTGCGGCAGCTTCTTGTATGCCTGCAAGAGCTTTCTCACGTGTTATTGTACCTGCTTTCAACTGGTTAATAATGTCCTTACCAGCTTCACCGGTTGCTCTATAAAAGTTTTTAGCCGCGTCAGTTTTAAAGTTACCACCTAGTGCATCTTGGAAGCCGCCAGCTAACACCGGAGCCGCTGACTTTAAGACTGTTGCAACTCCTGAAATAGCTTCAGAGGCTTTTTTACCAGCCTCTCCACCAAGTGTTCTCTCTACTTCACGTTGTGTGGCTGCCTGTCTAACATGTCGAGATTGTGCATCAAGTTCTTTTTGTTGTTCTGATACACTCTTGCCTGTGAGCTTGGATAGTTCTGTTAAATTCTGTATGTAGTTACGAGAACCTTGTGCTAATGCTTGACTATTTCTTGACTCATCTCTGCCTAATCTTTGTTGTAATCCAATGTAGCCAGCAGTCAGTTCATTTTGTTGTTCAACACTTATACCCAAAGCCAGCATACCACGTCTAAATGGTTGCATTGCTTTACTAGTATCTGCTAGAACCTTTGCTGAGTCAGCACTATTACGTGTTGCAAATGCCATGGTTTCTGCATTTTGTTTTACTACATTACTAAAACTTGTAAAACTTAATCCTGCATCAATTGCCTGATTTGCTAAGCCACTAAGCCCGTCTGCGCCAAGAGCCGCAACACTACCTGCATTTCTGTATGCAACTGAAGCTCTTTGCAGTTCTGCAGTAAGCATCGGACCAATTGTTTTAACAATCTCACCAGCCGCTTGCCCTAAGGCTGCAGTTAACTTTGAGGCCGCACTTACTGCTCCACCAATGACTCCACCAAGAAGAGGAATTCCTTTTAGTGCATCACCAGCCGCATCACCAAGTGCTCCGACTGTTTTACTAGCCATTTGCATGCCGTTGCCGACTAACTGGATAGCAGGATTGAGGCTGTTGAAGTCTTCTCTGTTTTCGCGTATTGCGCCTGCAGCCGCCGCAGTGGCTGCAACAAACTTCGAAGTGCCCACAGTAGCCTTGGCAATCATCTGAGCAGATTTACCTGTAATGTTTGTTTTATCTTTTTCTGCTCTGGTGCTACGGGTTACTTGTAGATTATAATCAGCAAGAGCCTTTTTAGCGTCTTTGACTTGCTTTGAATTTGTATTGCCGCCAGATCTTTGTAATGCTTCTAGCATCTGTTGTAATAGTCTGGTTTGTTCTTGATCTTCAGCCATACTTAATTTTCACCTGTTTTTAAGCCGTATAAGTAATATACAACTATATTTATGGTAGGAAAAATATGACTGAAAACAACAACCCAAACCCATTGGCCAAACACTTTCGACAGCCGAGCATCTATATAAAGTTGCCTAGTAACGGAGCTTTTTATGATGACTCAGTTGTTAACCTTCCGCACAATGGAGAGTTACCTGTGTACCCAATGACTGCACTTGATGAAATTTCATATAGAACTGCTGATGCATTGTTTAACGGAGCTGCAGTTGCAAATGTTATAAAAAGTTGTATTCCTGCATTCAATGATCCTTGGCAAATAAGCACTTCGGACCTTGATACTGTGCTTATCGCTATACGTATTGCAAGTTATGGTCATGACATGGAGTTCCTAAGCAAATGTCCAAAATGCGAAGAGGAAAATGAATTTGCACTTGATCTAAGACACGTAATGGATGGTATCAGATTTGCAGATTATTCTGACCCTGTAAGAATGGGTGACATGGAAATCCATTTTAAACCACTTACATATAAAGAACAAAACGAAAACAATACTGCACAATTTGAAGATCAAAAAATGATGGAAACGCTTCCGACAACTGATATGCCAGAGGATGAAAAACTAAAACTATTACAAGATGCATTTCAAAACATAAGTTTTTTAACACTTACTGCAATAGCAGGTAGTATAAGCATGGTAAAAAGCGGAGACGAGGTTGTCGTAGACAAGAAGCATATTGAAGAATATATACAAAACTGCGATAGTGTATCTTTTGAAAAAATACGCAAAAAAATACAAGACATTAAAGAATCTAGTGAAATCAAGCCAATGAAGATAACATGCAATGACTGCAAACATGAATACGAAACTCCGTTTACAATGAATGTTGCAAATTTTTTCGCATAAGGCTCTTAACGTCCGGACCTGAAGAAATAGAAAAAATAATCTCAGATATGGACAAAGAAGTTAAGGGCCTGAAAGAAGACATGCTCAAGATGGTTTGGTTCATGCGTGGTGGGTTAACATATAGTGAAATAGTTAACATGAGTAGCCCCGAGCGTGGCTATATAAATGATCTTATTAAAGAAAATTTAGAAACTGCAAAGAAAACAGGACAACCGTTTTGGTAATAGATCAAGTAAAATCTGATATTGAACAATGGTTAATTAACTTTGTGGAAGTTCCGCATCCAGCACTAGGAAATTGGCCGCCGTGTCCGTTTGCTCGAAATGCACGATTGCAGAAAAAATATGATGTGCGTCTAGGCGATGATGTAGAACGGGATCTATTTTTGTTTTCAAAAAAACAGTACATGGGTAAAAACGATGTTATCATCTACGCATATCCACCTAAACAATATGACGATGCATACTTCAATTGGGTAATCGATGTGGTTAACACTTCAAAAGGATTCACCAAACGTAATCTACTAGCACTTGCTGACCACCCAGATACAGTAGAAGAACAAAACGGTGTATACTTTAATATGGGTAAGTATGCACTTGTATTACTGCAAGACAAAGAAAAACTAAACGATCATGCAAAAATGATAGCTCACAGAGGCTACTATGACAATTGGAATGAAGAATATTTACAAGATGTATTTGCTCACAGAAAAGACCCGAGAATAAAATGATATATGCAAGAATTGATCTTAGTCAAACAAACTATGAAATAATGGATAACTGCAAAAAACTAAAATCGCCATTCCAAAAACCTTTAGAAGCAATCTACGATGCATACTGCAAACATAAAAAATTTAAAAGTGTAATGCCAATTTTTGCAGAAGAGTACTATGACGACAAGAACGATGTGTATGCTTACTATGATAAAGAAAATAAAATGGTTGCATTCAGCTTATTAAGATGCTATAATAGTAAAAATGTTGAAGCAATACAGTTTGCATGGGATTACGCTAATCCAAATTTGCGTTTAGGAATTAAAAGTCTAAAAAACGAATGTGCAATATATAAAAAACGAGGTTTTAACTTTTTGTACTTAGGACAAGCTGACGATTACAAAACAAAAATTGACGGATTTGAGATACTAGGAGGAAGAGTATAATGAATGTTTATACAGTTTATGCCGATGTAAAAGAAGGTATAGATGCACGAACTTTTGTAGCTAACATGAAGCTTTTCCTTGATAAATTGCCCACAATGCATGCCTATAGAATCACAAGAATGAAGTTAGGATTTCGCAGTATGGACTTACCAGAGTTTCGGATTGATATGGAATTTGACACCATGCAGGCACTCGATGATGCAATGTCGCATGTGGTTTCAAATGTAGATGATATTGAAACTGAACATGTAGGCTTTAATCAATGGGTAGATGGCGAAACCATACAACACTTTCTCTATAGAGACTACCCAGACTAACACCAACCATTTACATAGTCTTCAAGCATTACTTGTTTGATACGTAATTTCTGCAGATCAGTTGGTCCGGCACGCATGGTGTTATCCTTGCGATGATGTGTATCTAACGCAGGAACTCCTAACAATTCAGCTATCTTGTGTACATGTTTAAAATTGTATATGTGTGTATAGATACTGCGATCAGGACCCAGACGTGCAGTATTTGTTTGACAATGATCTGCTACATTTGGATTTTGTTTGTACACGTCAAAGTCTTTTAGAAAATTAGTTAGTCCTGGTGACTTAATCCACAAGTTCTTATTTGCTGGATTACTCATAGTATGATTGAAACCGCTCACAAACTTTTCAACTGGATCACGCCACAGTGCAATACGTAAATCTGCCTCTAGGAGTTCATCCTTAAACTCCTCAAACATTCTGGCTTTATTGTAAATCCCAGGACGCTCGTTTTGAAAGTTTTGATAGAACTGTTCTTCTTTAGGATCTGCATTCCACAATGCTTGTGCTACATAACTCAACATAGTCGTAGTACTGCATTTATGATTGCGTACTATTGCTATGTTTTTGGTATAATGTTTAAACTTAATCAATCCCATATGCATACTTATTAGATGTCTAAAGACATCTTTTGCTTCGCTAAAGCTCAGCAACTATTACTCCGTTATCATCTAGATAGTTTAGTCATACTTGCCCTACTACGGGCAAGTCAACTGTCATCATCTGAGTGGGTCCAGTCACATGAATAAAGAGATTTACATTGTAACAGGGGCGGTTGTGCTGTACCCCTTACTCTAGCCTTGTCTCACAACGGAACGTTATGTATACCCATTCAAGCGAAGTATACTAACGCATGGGTTGTATCTGTTTCACAGAGCCCATATCATTCTAGCCTTAAGTTAGCTATGTCCTTTGACGCACCAGTTCTGTCGGCTACAACTCGCGTTGGCAGACTTCAAGGTGGATCGAGCATCCTCGATCAAACGATGTCATATTAGCTTGGGAAATTTAAAAAGTTGCTCTGAGCATAGCTCTATGTGTGCCTGTGTCATAGTTGTTTATGACATTATTATCTGGGGGTTTAATTATTCTTTTAAAATGCCTTTTTGGTGTACACGGACCCGTATATGCCCGTTATACCATTGTTTACTTTCTAGTACTTTGTGCGTAAATTGTTCTCTTGCTTCTATGTAACTAAGTTCGCTTTTGCTACTACACCAAAACAAAATTTCGCGTTTAAATTTTTCTTTGCCTAATAGTTCAACATCAGCAGACAGTTCATCGCTACTACCATAATAGTCTTGCCAATCACTTTCGACTGTGTATCTACGTTTATTCGTCCTACCTTTCAATGGTTTTCTTGTTCGTTTAAACTGCGTAAGTTTCTTACCAATGTATTTTCTATCATTGGTTGTATTCGTTATTAGATATACAAATCCAATAAACTCTGTTGGTATTTCGTCCACTTGTTTATTCTTGTATAGCCAGGTCATTGCTCACCACTCAGTAACATGATGTTTGTCTAACAGTTGGGCTTTTGTGCATTTGGTTTTACACTCTAAGTTATCAAACTGTTTAAATTCTCCTTGCCACCAGTTATCTTTTAGTATGTTGTCAAGTGTGTTATTGTACAGGTTAAATTTGGTTTGTGCAAGTTTATTCCATTTTTCGTTATGAGGATAGCGAAGAGCAGTCCAGCAACAAGGATAAAATTCACCAGTACTTTTTAAATACACTCCTTTGTTTCCGATGTAACACAGAGCAGGATATTCTGTGCTAGATTGCAGTTTTTTTGCACGATTCCAAAACAGTGTTTTTAAATTTGCTCCAGGACGTTCTTTAGCACTAATATATGTAGTATCACGTTCAAATCTGTGTCCACTGGCAACTAATTTTTTATTTTGTGGTTCGAGAAGGTCATCATTGCCGTATGCATCTGGATACTTACTTCCAAATTTTGTACTTTTAGTTAGTTGCCAACAATCAAAATTATAAGCCTGTGCTAGAGTTGATATATTAGTCAAACCGTCTTCGTTGAATCTAAAAGCAATCGTGGCTACAACAGTATAGGTATTTTTATTGTACTTCCGAAATGTAGCAATACCGTCAATAATACTATTCCAATCACAGTTCATGCGGTACTTGCTATTGCTTTCTTGATCCCATCCATCAAGACTCCAGTGTATTTCATCATACTCGTTTAGATACATTGCAAGTTCTTGCCACCATTCTGTTTTTTTATAGCTACCATTGGTGATTATTGTTATTTGCATCTCTTTGTTAATAGATTTTAACCATTCTATAATTGGTAAGAACTGTTTTGCATAAATTGGATCACCGTCGTCTCCACAAAAGGTGATTTTACGTATTTCTTTTATTCTCTCTTGTCCAATTTGCTCTTGGAAAAACTTTAAATCTAAACTTCTGTTAAGGAGGGTTTCTGGCTGTTCTGTTCTAGTGCATCGTGGACATTTTAGTGTGCAGATGCTACTTACTTCTATGTGCCAATGTTCTAGTGCTAGGTTCATGCAATATCTATATCCGTACTATAACTTGTAAAGCCATTTTCTTTTACAACTTTTAGTAGATTGTTAACACGCCCTGCTAGTTCATCTTTGTGCGATACTAACCAAATGCTTTTGCTACGCTCTCTTGCCATTTTCTTTAGCAATGCTAGTGCGGCCTCAACACCTGATGTATCCATACCCGAATCGATCATTTCATCAATGAACAGTAAATTAATAGCTCCATACAGGCTCTCCCATACATCGCGGAAAGCCCAACTCATACTAATAATTAGCCTGTTTCTTTCTCCTCTTGATAAGTTATCAAAGTCCAAATCTCTACCAAGTTCCTGTATTTCAACAGTTAAATCGTTTTGAAATATGACTGTGTGTGGCAATCCTATTCTGTCTAAGTAATGTGTAAGTCTTGAATTCAAGTAACTTAGGTTTTGATCAATTATACGTTTACGCACAAAACTATCTTTGTTTGTTAACAGTTTAAGTAAGAAGTCCTGATGATCATGTAATCTGGTCAAGTCGTTTAGTTTGTCATATGAAATTTCAGCGGCGGCAGTTGTTTGCATTTCAACTATTTGATCAATGTAAGGATCGGCTTCTGCACGTTTGCTCTGTAACTGTGTTTCAAGTGAGGATAAAGTTGATCTATGATTGTGTGCATCAGACACGCTATCATAAAAAACTCTTGGTCTCGCCGGAACCTCTTTTTTATCTGCCTTGAGTGCAGTAATTCCTTCCTGTATTTCGCTAAGGAAATCACTTGACCCATTGTATTCCTCCTGTGCTTTTACAACCTGTTGTTGGTGTGTAGGTAAATGTGTTACACTTTGTCCGCAACTATCACAAGTTCCTGATTCTAAACTGTCTAATGCTTTTTTTGTTCTGTTTACATCTTTCTCTGCTCTACTTACTTGTGCATTTAATGCGGCAATGTCTTTTTGTAATTGTGTTTGTATATTATTGAGTTCAGTCCAGGTTAGGAGGTCAGCATGAGCGGCTAATTCTGCATCAATATCTACGTGTGCAAGATCTTCTATTGCAGTCTCAAACTTTTTTACATCTTCTGCTTTTTTGTTCATCCAAAGTGTTTGTCTGCGTTTTAAGGCTTTTACTTGGTCACCTA
>Ga0209535_1000259_pt1 | contig 36278 bp, 35 predicted proteins | sample LinPmetageLP28_FD_184041 | JGI IMG/M metagenome (GOLD analysis project Ga0209535, IMG submission 184041) | Marine viral communities from the Pacific Ocean - LP-28 (SPAdes) (version 2) | ecosystem: Environmental > Aquatic > Marine > Oceanic | place: Pacific Ocean | collected 2009-08-22
ACTACCCACAGGTGCGCTCATAGACTCTAAGTATCGGGACATGGATACCGCACAGGTGTTCAACATACTACGCAAGGAGCAAGACGAACAGCCCACCGGGGAGGATGGTGATAATGACTCACAGGATAACGAGTCAGGGGGTGATGGTGAACAGCCGTCCGGCGCTACCACAGGATCGCAAAACACCGCAGTAGGTCAGGGAACTGGTCTCGATCATCACGATTGGGAAGGCGCAGAGGGATTGACCACCGAAGAGAAACGTGAATTAGCCAGAGATATTGACGAGGCTATACGTCAGGGCGCACTGGCCGCAGGGAAGATGGGTGGTACAGGTAGTAACCGTGACCTAGACGAGTTGATGCAACCGCAAGTCGATTGGCGTGAAGTACTGCGTGAGTTTATACAGACTACGTGCGCAGGGAGTGACTACTCTACATATGCTAGACCCAACCGTAGGTTTATGAGTCAGGGTGTATACATGCCGAGCGGTATCAGTGAGCAAGTTGGTGAGTTAGTTATCGCCATCGATACGTCAGGCTCTATTGGTCAGGTGGAGTTGACCGCGTTCCTATCCGAAGTCAAGGGTGTGTGCGACATAGTGAAGCCCGACAAGCTACGCCTATTGTACTGGGGTAGTAGTGTGGTGGGTGACGAGTCATACGACATGCATGAACTAGACAGTCTGGTTACGTCTACCAAACCCAAAGACGGTGGCGGCACAGATGTGAACTGTGTTGTGGACTACATGACCGAAAGAAGTATCAAGCCTCAAGCGACCATTGTACTGACAGACGGGTACTTGTTTGGTAGTTGGGGTACGTGGGATTGTCCAGTGTTGTGGGCGGTACTGGATAATGATAGCGCAGTACCTGATGTGGGCAAGGCAGTACACATCAAGACAAGGGATATGCTATGACCAATATAGAACTACAGATACGCGATATCAAATCGTTCATATTGAGAAATCGTTGTCGGCAGAGAGTGGCAGACATGGCAGGGCTACATAAGAACACTGTCTCTTACTTTCTCAACGATAAACATAGCATAACTTTAACCAACGTACTTGCAATAGAGAAAGCTGTACAAAAATTAACCAAGGAGAAGAATCATGGCGATGTATAATTTTAATATCAGTAGTTTCGTGGACGCAGAGCGTCTATACAACAACACCAAACCTATCAGGGGCAGTAAGATAGTACCGTTAGGTGACCGCAGACGTAAGTGGGAGCGGATAGTAAAGGTATCACCCAAGTGCTACGTGTTACTAAATGAACTTCACGAGGATAAGTATTCCAGTTACAACTGGTACAGGACAGAGGAACAGCAGATAGCCGAAGCCGCAGTGACGTGGACGTTGACTGATAACAACAACAGCGTAGTAGAGTTTCGTAATGGGGATGGTGACTACGCACATAACGGTAGGTACTCATTCCTTGAACGCTGTATGCCTAGAGAGATGTCGTTTGTGGTAGACAGTGGTAAGCAGTACGTGCGGTACAGGGAAGAGCGGCACTTCCTACCCAAGGACAAAGACAAGACCGTAGTGTTCAAAGATGCGCATACACCTCAGTGTGCGTGGCGGTTAGTCAACGAACCACATCCTATGCCTGTAGTGCGTAAGCGTATAAACAAAGAAGCGAAGAAGCCTTACAAGGAAGCTATAACTTCTTATCTTGAGTGGGTGTGGACTATGACTCCTATGCTCGACAACGACTTCTCATGGAAGGCAACACAACAAGCACGTCAGGAATGTAGGGATCAGATGAATGACTACTCTACATTTAGAAGCGCACTGATGGATGAAGCGGACGAGGCACGTACCAACATGGCGTTTCTTTTCCTAGCTAGTTACCACGGCAGTATCAAAAGAACCGTGCATTGGGGAGGTACTATACCTCCACTAACTGATGACCCTAAGAAGTTCCGCGTTAAGTTCAATGCGTGGGTCAATGACTACGCAGGGTTCACTGAAACATTCAACGAGTACAGGGGGTAATACAATGAGAGAGTATCTACATGATGAGTACTGGAACAAAGCCGATCTACAACGTGTTAACACGTTAAAAGGTAACAGCTTGGAAGACCTTATACAGATGGGGGTATTGTCCCCCGTGCAAAATGAGTTTTTTACACGCGTTAAGCAAGCGTTTCGTGGTTGCGAACTACGTGCCAATGCCCCTGATGATGCTACTAACAGAAGTTATTTTGGTATGTGGGTCTACATGCCTGAAGATACGTTCGCTATGGGTAGGGTTAGTGTCGGGGTAACAGAGGACAACGAGGATAAGTATATTGTTAGTTCCCATAAGGTGCGGAACAATAAGCACAACGGTTACTCAAAGGAACATAGGCAGTGCAGTACCATACGCATTAAAACAGCAGTAAAGAATGCCAAGAAATACCTACAACGGTTAACGCATGTAGAGATGGTCAAGGCTACATCCCACCGATGCTACGATAAGGTAGAAGAGTTTGTTAGTAAACAACGTGACGTAATGAACCAATCTTTTAGTATGGCGTTCGATACTACGATAGTGCCAACGGCTAGTAGTCTACCAGTATACATAAAGGAGTTGTTTCATCTATCTGATGTTGGGCATAGCTTCTTAGATAAAGAATTGGAGGGCGCTGTACAAACCGCACAAGCGGAGTATAAGAGTTACAGGTCTGTACGTGAAGATGCCAAGTCTGACATGTACTACGTACGTGTATACGAGCGGTTGGGTACGCAGGTTTTTGATGTATCGCAGACTAAGTATCACACTTCTGTTTACGAGACTACTCGCGGTGCTACCTTTATAGGTTCCATGACTGAGGACGAGTTACCAGAGGGCATGATAGAGAAAGTATCTGCCATGTCTCTATGTGGGCACAAAGAATACGTACCCCAAGTTGGTTATCGTTACGATGAGAATATATTTTATGTCACACAATGACACGTTTAAGTATGGCGTAGACAATATGGTAAATGTTTACCGCGTATCAACACAGTGTGGCGAGAATAGTATTGAGGTGGTATGTATAGGCATGAATTGTGTTGACGCGAAGGCCGAAGGGTTATATGATTTGGGTAAACCATTACCAGAATGGTTGGAAGATAAACTGTCGGTGTTGCTTTTATGTGACCCTACGCCCCCCACCGTAGCTGTAGATGGTATAGGTAGGCGGATTGACGAGCACACTTTTTGGATAGAAGGAGAGTAGCTATGTTAGTACAGACATTAACTTTTATAGGGGCCGTAATGTTTTCTTTAGGTTTTATTGTCCTACTACATGGGGCCGCGTTAATAGTTGGTGACAAGCAACGCGCCTACAACAAGCGTAAAGAGGAACTGGTCTCAGGAGGCAAGCCCGATGGCGATGACACCCGAAAGCAAAGTAAAGAAAAAAATAGTTGAGCAGTTAAAAGCGTTAGGTTGTTACTACTTTTTCCCTGCTACGGGGGGATACGGTAAGAGCGGAGTACCTGACATAGTAGGTTGTTATAAAGGTAAGTTCTTTGGGATTGAATGTAAGGCAGGTAAGAACATGCCAACAGCTTTACAGGAAAAGAACCTCAGAGAGATAAGTGAGGCGTACGGAATTGCGTGCGTAATCAATGAAGATAGCATGAACGATGTTGAACTAATCCTAGGAGGATAGTATGAGTATTGATGATGTCACTCCCAGAGAATGGGATAGGGCAAGTAGGAAGTTCAAAGCGGTAGAGTCACCTATGGAAGAAGCACATATCTTACTAGACGCTGAGTTAGCCAAAGACATGGTAAACAGCCCAAGCCATTATACCTATGGCAAGGTCGAATGCATTGAAGCTATACAAGAATCTATGAGTGCAGAAGCATTCAAGGGTTACTGCAAAGGTGCGGCACTGAAATACCTTTGGAGATACGAGCGTAAGGATAAGTCGTTAGAGGACTTAAAGAAAGCGCAGTGGTACATAAACAAGTTAATGGAGGTAGTTGGAAGTGAGTAAGGGTAGCCGCCAACGTCCAACAGCAGACACATTTAGGGATAACTGGGATAACATATTTAATAAACCAAAAAGGAAACAAGCTATGAATGTATTGAATGATGTAGAAATTAGTTCTGAGAACTTGAGACGGTTGTATGAGTATTTTACTGACCCTGCGCAGGGGTCTAACACAGTACGTTACACCGCTAAAGACACAGGGGTGCCAGAGAAGGAGGTAGAAGCGTTTTGCACAGTGATAATGGGCTTGCGCTAAATGGACTTGATAACGGTTGATTTTGAAACGTACTACGACAAAGACTTCTCTTTGCGTAAGATGACAACAGAAGCCTATATCCGTGACCCTCGTTTTGAGGTGATCGGTGTAGGTGTTAAAGTAAACAACGGAGATACGGAGTGGGCCAGTGGAACAGAAGAAGAACTTAAGCGGTACTTACACACTTTTAATTGGGCGAATAGTATCTTACTCGCTCATAACACTTTGTTTGATGGTGCCATTCTTGGTTGGCGTTTCGATGTTCATCCTCGCATCTATACCGATACTCTTTGCATTGCCCGTGCTCTACATGGGGTCGAAGTTGGGGGCAGTCTCCATGCGCTATCTAAAAGGTATGACATTGGACTTAAAGGAGACGAAGTACTCAACGCTATCGGAAAAAGACGTGACTCCTTCTCAGAAGAAGAACTAGATAAATACGGTGACTACTGTGTCAACGATGTAGAGTTAACCTATAAGTTGTTTAACCGTATGGGCAAGAACTTTCCGAAAGGAGAGTTACGTTTAATAGACTGCACACTGCGTATGTTCATTGAACCTGTAGTGGAGTTGGACTTAGGATTGTTAGAGCACCACCTAGAGAATACTAAGCAGATAAAGGAAGACATAATAGTTTCATCAGGTGTTACTAAGAAAGAGTTGATGAGTAATCCTAAGTTTGCCGCACTGCTAGAAGCTAGGGGCGTAATACCTCCTATGAAGATAAGCCTTACTACAGGTAAACAGACGTACGCGTTTGCTAAGGATGATGAACAGTTTAAGGCTTTGCTAGACCACGCAGACCCCCATGTGCAGACACTCGTAACCTCACGGCTAGGTACCAAGAGTACGTTAGAGGAAGCACGTACTGAGAGGTTTATAGGTATAGCTAAACGTGGCCTTATGCCGGTACCTATCAGGTACTATGCCGCGCATACAGGTAGGTGGGGAGGCGATGACAAGATAAACATACAGAACCTACCTAGCCGTGGCGTGAACGGGAAGAAGTTAAAGAACAGTATGCTTGCTCCCGAAGGGTACATGATGGTTGACTGTGACTCCTCTCAGATTGAGGCACGAGTATTAGCGTGGCTTGCAGGGCAGGATGATTTAGTACTAGCATTCGCCTTAGCGTGGCTTGCAGGGCAGGATGATTTAGTACTAGCATTCGCCAACGGAGAAGATGTTTACATAAAGATGGCCGCTGTTATATATGACATACCCGAAGACCAAGTTACCAAAGAGCAAAGGTTTGTTGGCAAGACCACCATCTTAGGTGCAGGGTACGGTATGGGTGCAGTGCGGTTCTCCGAACAGTTAAAGTCTTTTGGTACTACTATTGATGTAGATGAAGCCCGTAGGGTAGTGAAGATTTATCGTGATACTAACTGGAAGATAAGTCACTTCTGGCGGCAGTGTCAGAACATGTTGATAGAGATGTCTCGTGGTAACTCAGGTAGTTTCGGCCCAAATGGTATAGTTAAGTATGGTTCAGACGAGCGTAACGGATGGGTAGTACTTCCATCAGGCTTGAAGATGCGCTATGACGACTTACAGTATGAGCAGGGTGAACGCGGGCCAGAGTTTAGTTATAGGACTAGGCGTGGACGCACGCGTATCTACGGTGGGAAAGTTACAGAGAATGTATGCCAAGCGATAGCACGGTGTATAATTGGCGATCAGATGTTAGCTATTGCTAAAAGATACAAGGTAGCACTGACGGTACACGATTCTGTAGTATGCTGTGTACCAGAGGACAAGCTAAAGGAAGCAACTGAGTTCGTAGAGAGTTGTATGAAGGCTACTTCTGCTTGGGCAGAGGGCTTGCCGATTACATGTGAGTCAGACAGTGGTAAATCTTATGGAGAGGCAGCAGGATAATGGGTAAAGTAACAGACATAAACAAGTTTAAGCGTAAGTTAAATGAACAACTGGACGAGATGCCTAGCCCTGAGACCGAAGGGGATTATCTAATTGTAGTTCTTGGAGAAGACAAGCACGGACTACCTATAGTATGTATAGAGCAGTGCGAGATGGAAGGTAGCTACGCGCATAAAGGTCGCATACTACTAGACGCTGATATGTTGCACTCACTCGTAGAGGAACTCATTGTTGTGTCGGACTTAATGGATAAAGAAGGTACAGTACATTGAGTATAGCCCCGTGGTCGTTCTCAAAGATCAAATCATTTGAGCAGTGTCCTAAGAAGTTCTATCACTTAAAGGTGTCAAAGGATTACAAAGAACCTGAGACAAGCGCCATGTTGTACGGTACTGCTGTACACCTAGCCGCAGAAGAATATATAAGGGATGGCACTCCGCTACCTCCTGAGTACGAGTATTGTAAAGGTGTGTTGGATGTACTTAATGCAAAGGAAGGTGAGAAAGTATGTGAGATGAAGATGGGACTCACTGAAAACCTAGAGCCATGTGGATTCTTTGATGATGAAGTCTGGTGGAGGGGCATAGCAGATTTAGTTATAATCAATAAGCAAACCAAAACAGCGTGGGTAATAGACTACAAAACTAGTAAGAACGCTAGGTATGCAGACAAAGGGCAGTTAGAACTAATGGCTCTTGCAGTGTTCAAGTTTTTACCTGAGATAGATTTCGTTAGAGGTGGGCTTGTCTTTGTAGTCTGTAACGAGTTAGTACGAGATAGTTATAGTAGGACAGACGAATCTAAGTTGTGGTCTAAGTGGCTATCTGACTATAGCCGTATGGAGCAAGCATTTAAAAACAACGTATGGAACGCACACCAAAGCGGTCTATGTAAACGTCACTGTATAGTGACCGAATGTGTACATAACGGGAGGAACTAATGCCCTACAAGAATAAAGCGGACAGAAAGAAACAAAAGAATCCACCTGTAGGTAGTGCCGAGCATGAGCGACGAATGGAAAGACAACGTGCTCGACGTGCTATGGATAGGAAAGGTAAAGACGCTAACAAGAACGGCAAAGCAGACAAGCGTGAAGGTAAAGATGTAGCGCACAAGAAAGCATTGAGCCGAGGTGGTAGCAACAAAGATGGTGTTACGGTACAGAGCCGTAAGAAGAATCGTTCCGAGGGTGGGGCGCTAAGTAAAGGTTGATGTGGGGACGCTTACCCTGATGCGTCTTTAAATGATGTCGTTCTACACGTAGACATAAAATCAGGATAGTTCGAGGTTACTACGTTTTCCTATAAGCAGACTTAGCCTTATCTGTGAACGAAGCTAGGCTATTAAACTTTTTTGCGTGACGTGGACACCCACTTCATGCTATTTCGCATCGGAGTTATAAATGAAGATAGTAGATAACAAAGCATTACTACTCACACTGCGTAACCCTGCAAAGGTTACATCGGTAATACCTAAGAGTAGAGAACTACCAAACAACCAAGTACTTGTTAACTGGGGATTAGAAGAGACACAAGTACTACGCAACATGAAGATCAATGCTCCCTCCCCTATAGAATCTAAGTATAAGTGGACAGGTAAATACACACCCTTTGACCACCAAAAAGTAACCGCGAGTTTCTTAACCCTCAACCGCAAGTCGTTCTGCTTTAACGAGCAGGGTACAGGTAAAACAGCCAGTGCTATATGGGCATCTGATTACTTACTAAAGCAAGGCGCTATCAACAGAGTACTTGTCGTATGTCCCTTGTCTATTATGGATTCAGCATGGAGGAACGACCTGTTTAGTTTTGCTATGCACCGTAAGGTAGATGTAGCGTATGGGGCTAAGGCTAAACGTGCGAAGATAATCGAGGGCGATGCTGAGTACGTGATAATAAATTATGATGGGGTAGAGATAGTAGCTGACGCCGTAGCCAATGGAGGGTTCGACTTAATAATTGTAGACGAAGCCACTCACTATAAGAATCCACAAACTAAACGATGGAAGACGCTCAACAAACTAGTTGGGCCAAGTACGTGGCTATGGATGATGACAGGCACCCCTGCGGCACAGAGTCCTACCGATGCGTATGGTATCGCTAAACTTGTTAACCCTAACGGAGTACCTAGATTCTTTGGTTCGTTCCGCGATCAGGTCATGGCTAAAGTAACTAACTTTAAGTGGGTACCAAAAGAGGACGCAACTACTACGGTGCATAGAGTACTGCAACCTGCGATTAGGTTTACCAAAGAAGAGTGCTTGGACTTACCTCCTATGGTGTATGTGAAACGAGAGGTAGCCCTTACCCGACAACAGATAAAGTATTACAAAGAATTAAAAAGCAAGATGGTAATGCAAGCGGCAGGGGAACAGATAACAGCCGCGAATGCCGCAGTTAACATGAATAAGTTACTACAGATATCCGCAGGGGCAGTGTATACCGACAAGGGAGACTCGTTAGAGTTTGACATAACACCACGCTATAAGGTGTTAAGAGAAGTTATAGATGAGTCTAGTAAGAAAGTATTAGTGTTCGTACCTTTTAAGCACACCATCGACATGCTAACTACCAAGCTACGTGCTGATGGCATAACGACAGAAGTTATCCGTGGAGACGTGTCCGCACCTAGGCGTACTGACATATTCAAAAGGTTTCAAGAGCAAGACGATCCGAAGGTATTGGTTATACAACCGCAGTCAGCGGCACATGGAGTTACATTGACTGCGGCTAACACAGTAGTGTGGTGGGCACCTACTAGTTCTTTGGAAACATACGCGCAAGCTAACGCTCGTGTACACAGGTCAGGACAAGATCATAAATGTACCGTCGTCCAGCTCCAAGGTTCCCACGCAGAGAAACGTGTTTACTCATTGTTAGATAACAGAATCGACGTACACACAAAAATGATTGATCTTTATAAAGAAATACTTGACTAGGGTACAATAAGTAACTAAAGTTGAACTCCCGTTACAAAAGGAGCGTGCGATGAGTGAGGAAGTTAAGTCCACTGCTGAACAGTTAACTAAAATCTACTTGAAGATTAAGGATAGGCGTTCAGAACTTTCAGCGGCATTTAAAGAAGAAGACAGCAAACTGTCTGAGCAGATAGATAAGGTTAAGAGAGCATTACTTGACTACTGTAAGGAACAGGGCGTTGATAGTGTAAAGACTTCAGAAGGATTGTTTTACAGGTCTGCTAAGACTAGGTATTGGACTAGCGATTGGAGCAACATGCATGAGTTTGTGTTAGAGCATGGGGCACCTGAGTTACTTGATAAACGACTCAACCAGACAAACATGAAGCAGTTTCTAGAAGAAAATCCTGCCCTAGTACCTAAAGGGCTTAATGTAGATTCAGAGTATGTAGTATCAGTAAGGAGAAAGTAATGGCAGAAGCATTTGTACCCATAGAAAAGGTGGCTAATCACTTTTCTGTTTCCCTATCCACCATTCGTGCGTGGGTGAGACAAGATAAGATTCCATCCAATACCTATGTAAAAGTAGGCACTACTTACCGTTTTAGTCTAGCGGACGTTGAGAGTGCGTTAGTTGGGGCACCAAAGAAATCCGACCCGATTGACGAAGAGTTTGAACAGCTAGACCTAGACTTGGATGATGACGCGTAATGAGTGATATTAATCTACGTCGAATTAGCATACGGGGTGGCAAGTTTACCCTAGTAGTTGATGGTACAGAAGTTAGTACCGACGATTCAGGTTCTATAGAAGTGGTAGTAGTTAATGCCGCTCCAGTATCTCGCTCTTTTTATGGCGATGCATATGACCCTAATAGGGTTGCGGTACCTACGTGTTGGTCTTCCGATACACAGTTACCATCAAGAGAAGTACCCCAAGATCAGCGGCAAGCTATGCGTTGTATGGACTGTCCTCAAAACATTAGGGGTTCAGGTCAGTATGGGGGTAGGGCTTGTCGGTTTGCACAACGACTAGCAGTTGTATTTGGGGATAAGCCCGATGAGGTGTATCAGTTACAGATACCTGCCACATCAATATTCGGGAATGATAGAGGTGGCGCTATGGGTATGCAGAACTATGCGCGACTATTATCTAAACATGATACCCCAATAGTTGCTATCACTACCAAGATATATTTTGATAAGGATAGTGTTGTACCAAAACTTTATTTTAAACCCGTAGACAGACTAGATGCAGACACCTACGAGGCAGTATGCGAAATGATCAACCATGAAGACACATTAAAAGCGATCACACTAACTGTCCCAGTAACAAGTCAACCTGTATCACCGTTCTCAGTAGTCGAAGGGTTTGAGTTAAACGCAAATTAATTAATTAGGAAAATATTATGGCTGTTTCAAATAATCAGTATGTACTATCAAACGTCGAAGCCCTATGGCCTCGTATCAATAAGACTTACAAGTTCGACAATGCGGAAAATCGCACAGTCCCATGTGACGCATTTGATGAAGGCGCTAAGTATGAAACTCGTTTCCGTATGACCAAGGATCAAGCTAAGGCTTTGTTCGTGGCTATGGTAGAAGCGTATGAAGCTAAGAAAGAAAAAGGGTGGCCTGACAAGTTTGACATGCCTTTCAAGAAAGAAGAAGACGGCTCTTACTCACATAAAGCGTCTCTCAAGGGAGCCTATGGTAAAGATGCTACTCTTAAGCCTGTACAGTACGATGCAAAAAGCGTTAAACTACCAGACGACTTTATGCTTACAACGGGTAGCACTGTTAATGTTGCAGTTACATTTACTCCATACAACATGCGTGAGGCAGGGGTGTCCCTTAGACTACGTGCAGTACAGGTAATTAAGTACGTACCTATGGAAGCCACATCTCCGTTTGCCGCTGTAGAAGGTGGGTTTCAGTTCTCCGCAGAGGAGAATCCTTTTGAAGTGGTAGCTACCGCTCCAGTGGAAACACCCGTAGTTAGTGATGAGTTGTTTGGGGACGACGAACCTACTAAAGTAAAAGAACCAAAGAAAGTAGTTAAGAAGACAGCACCTGCACCTAAAGCGTCTGACGATGCGTTAGCGTCTATAGTAGCTGATTGGGACGACTAGTAGTCTCCCGTTGTAACATCATACCCATAGCTAGGATGACTACCGAAAAGGGCGTGAAAGCGCCCCTGCTATGGTACCTCTCGGAATTAGGTACAATTTATGAATACAGAAAACTTTTTAAGGAAAACATTAGGGGATGAAGGACACTACTGCTTATTTTCATTTCGTACGAAAGACGATAAGCGTGTACAGAAGTTCTACACCTCGATAGGAGATATGGCTGATGCGGCTCGTGACCTAGATAGTAAAGGATATGATGCTTATTTTGCACTTAGTACATTTAATGAATCAAATTCACGTAAAGTTAGTAACGTAAAACAACTAAAGTCTTTCTTCCTAGATTTAGATTGCGGAGAAACTAAAGACTACCCAAACCAAGATGAAGCCCTCAAAGCATTACAGGGTTTCTGTAAGACGCTATCACTACCTAAGCCTAAGCTAGTTAACTCTGGTAGAGGCATACATGCTTACTGGTTTTTATCTGAGGCTATAGGTATAGATGATTGGCTTCCTGTAGCAGAGCGCCTAAAGAAGTTATGCGGTGAACACAAACTATTAGCTGATCCCGCAGTCACTGCCGATGCCGCTAGGGTACTGCGTGTACCTACTACTCACAACTATAAGACTACTCCCCCATCTAGGGTAGAGTTTCTCGCGTCAGACATACCCGAAGCACTAGACTTTGACAAGTTCTCCGCGTTGCTTGGGGGTGGGATGATACCAGTTCCCAAGAGAATGTTACCCTCTGGCGCTAGTTCAGTTATGAACGTACTTATGGGAAACAAGCAAAACAAGTTCAAAGATATCATAGTTAAGACAATGAACGGCACTGGCTGTGAACAGTTGAAGACTATATGGAAAGACCAAGAGAATTGCAGTGAGCCTATGTGGAGAGCAGGGCTGTCTATCGCTAAGTTCTGCGTCGATGCGGATTCTGCGGCAAAGAACATATCTAAGAACCATGCAGGTTATTCTCCAGAAGATACGCGGGATAAGATGGAACTAATAAAAGGCCCATACCTGTGTACTTCTTTTGATGAGTTTAACCCTGATGTGTGTCCCAAGTGTCCTAACTGGGGCAAGGTAAAGTCTCCTATAGTGCTAGGCAGTAGTGTGGTAGAGGCAACCGAAGAAGATAATATAGTAGAAGTTCCTGAGATGGACTTACCTGACTCACCTACTACTACCTATGTGATTCCGACATACCCAAGGCCATTCTTTAGAGGCACCAACGGGGGAGTTTACATGCGTACAGTTAATGCAGAGGGTGATCCTGATGAGAAGGTTGTGTATCACAATGACTTATATATTGTTAAACGTATATCAGATGTAGAGATGGGGGAGGCAGTAGTAATTAGACTTCACCTACCTAAAGATGGGGTTAGAGAGTTTACAATCCCACTTACAGCGGTTACTTCTAAGGAAGAACTACGGAAACAGATGTCCATGCATGGCGTGGCTGTCTCACGAATGGATGATCTAATGGCTTATATGACAACATGGGTAAACGAGTTACAGGCTAAGGGTGTAGCAACCGAAGCTAGAAGGCAGTTTGGATGGACGGGGGAGGACTTCAAGTCCTTTGTGCTAGGGGACAAGGAAATATTTGGGAACATAGTTGGCGATAATCCACCCTCTACTCCTACGGCAGGGCTGTTCCATGCATTTGAACCTAGAGGTAGCCTACAAGAGTGGATAGATATGGCTAACTTCTATGACAGGGACGGGTTTGAACTACACCAGTACATAGTAGGCACAGGGTTCGGATCACCTCTTATGGCGTTGTCACCCGTTTCTTGTGCAGGGTTTCACGTACATAGTAAGGAGAGTGGTATAGGTAAGACTACTGCCATGTATGTAGGCGCGTCTGTATGGGGTAGCCCCAAAGCCCTAGTACTAGGAGAAGATGATACTCAGCACTCTAGGATGAACCGTAGTGAAGTATACCAAAACTTACCCCTATACATTGACGAGCTTACTGAACTTGAAGGTAAAGAGTTATCGTCGCTTATATATCAAATATCTAGTGGTAAACAGAGAAACCGTATGACCAGTGGAGGTAACAACACTGAGCGTGCTAGAGGTAAACCTTGGAAGTTGATGTCTGTCACTACGGGTAACTGTAGCGCGATTGATAAAGTTAGTCTGTACAAAACCATGCCGAAAGCAGAAGCACAGCGGATGATGGAAACTAAAGCAGTTAGGTTGTTTGATGAGAGTAAAACTAAACACCTTACAGATGCGCACGCTACTAACGCAGAAACTGTGTATGGTCACGCAGGTCGTATATACATACAGTACGTTATAGCCAACATTTCGGCAGTGAAAGAGTTACTAGCGCAGGTACAGGCTAAGATAGACAAGGCGGCAAACCTTACTGCGGAAAACCGTTTCTGGTCAGCGGGGGCATCGGCTGATCTTACAGGCATACTTATAGCCAAGAAACTAGGACTTTTAAACTATGATACTAATAAGTTATTCAGGTTTATAGTTAAGCTACTAAAAGAAAACAAGAACAGCGTAGAGGATATGAACTCTCCTGCGATAGAGACTCTAAATGACTACTTTCACGAGAACTGGGGTAGCATACTTAAGATTAAGAGTACTGATGACCTACGTAAAGGGCAAAAAAATGGGCTAGATAACTTGGTCATACCTGAACTAGACCCCAAGGTTCGGTTGGTAGGACGTTATGAGACTGACACTAAAATCGCTTTCCTATCTCCTAAACCTCTTAGGGCATGGTGCGGTAAACAACAACTCAATTATCCCTCGTTTAAACAGGAACTGGAAGATGACTTTGGGGCCAAGATTGTTAAGGTACGTCTTACTAAAGGCACTAACACTAGGCTAGATGCCACATGGTGTTTGGCTATAGATTGCTCTAGAGCGGATGTAGGGGAAAATGTAGACAAAGATGTAGAGGTGTAACGTGTTAATGCTAGATGATTTATCCCCTGATGGTGTTCGTATAATAGTTAACTGGGATAAAATGGTTATAGGCGCGTCTTTTTTCGTACCCTGTGTGAATACTCATAAGGCTAAAGAGCAAGTAACCACAATAACTAAAGATAAGAGATGGCAAGTTATAATAAAAATAGTCATAGAAAATGACAAATTAGGTATACGTATCTGGCGGACTATATGATACTATAATCGGCGAAGTGGTGTTCCTCCCCTTATACCATTTCGATTCCCTCCTGACCCCCCTACTCGTTGCCGAGGCGATAGGGGGGTTTTTATTGGCTGTACTCCATATTACTCTTCATAATAGCGTGTTTCATTAATGGGTTTACGGTTACCCCATTGTGCATCTTAGCCGAAGTTGCCATGTGGGATTCAAACGATTTCATTATTTGTTTCGGGGTAATGGCCTCTACAGGGTGCCGTTTGTTATGCTCTACCATTTCTCCTACAAGCCTGTTCATAGCTTCAACGTCTCCCATACGATTTGCTATGTAGAACTGTTTAGTTAGCCTAGTCCTTTTAGTAGTAATAGCTTTTTCTACACCTTTATTCCTAGCCGTTCGTTCTTGTATAAACGTGTACTCCGCAGGAGGGAACCCTAGAGCCTGTGCCGCAAAATCACCTGCGGTCATATCATCATATATAGGGTCGCCTCTACGGGTGCGAATACCACCTTCTCTAGCGTAACGCCCGAAAGAATTACGCCAAGCGTTAGTTAGGCCAGCGGGGGCTAAACTTTCTATGCCCCGCTCTACACTACCCAAGTCTCCAGAACGTAAGTCATTAACACCACGGTATAACCTGTTAGCAGTACTTAGTGCAGGGCCACCTAGGTAGAACGCTACATTTTCTTCTAATGAAGCATCTTTGTTAAACCTGTTTTCCTGTAGTAACAAACCTGTCAGACGTACACGTCCTGCAATGTCTATTCCCGTAAGTTCTGTCACCGCACCTTTGTACCAACCTTCACCTATGTGCTTACGTACCGCAGTATCAAAATCATCTTCCTCATCGTCCAAGAAGAATAAGTCTGCAATCATAGCGACAGCACCATATAACGGTACACCTTGCGCACCTGCAAAGAACAGCGCAGAGCCGTGTATACCTAGTAACTGATTGCGTGCCATTTTTCTAAGCTGTACGCTTTCAGCGTCTGTGCCACCACGGTTATCTATATACATCTTCCCCGCCTTAAGCATAGAGTAGTACATCTGTAATCCGTAACTCTTATACATTAAGGCTACACGTCCAAGACCTTGTTGAGAGTACCCTGCCGCAGTCTCTAATACTGAACCACCGTTAACTTCTTGTGTAAGGTACAGGGCTTCCTTAGCCGCAAAATCCATACGTGCTTCTGAACTAGTAGGTACGTCTATGAACTTAGCATCTAACGCACTGTAGTATCTTTCTCTCTTACCTTTTTTGTTAGAGGTGTCGAGAGCGTCTAGCTTGTCCAACACCAAGTTATAGCTCATGGTTAGCGTAGTTTGACGGTTAAATCTCTCCGCAGTACTAAACATAACTGCCGATGCACTAGATACCATATCAAGAAGTTTCAATGCAGGGTTCTTACTTGTTCCTTGCCCTGCCCTTAGTTGATCTTTTATCTCTGAGTGATACACCTGCCCACGTTCATTAGCGGCTTTAACCATAGGTATCATGCGTTTGTATTCCGCTACAGCGGCATCCGCATCGGTTTTCTTGGTGTTAGCATCACGGAGCTTCTTTTCCATGCTAGGTTTTAGGGTGTACTCACCATCTTTAATATCATAGTACTCGTCAATAGATATCTTAGACGCCCCCACAAACTTACTTGCTTTAGCCATAGCCGCGCTAGTTTCGGTCATACCGAACTTACCAGATAGGAACGGCCCTACTACCAAGGGTATCTGCGACAAGTTAACCAATGCAGAGGAAGCATTAAAACCAATGGTATATATAAAGGCTAGCTGATTAGATCGTTGCGCTAACCTCTCAGTAGTCTTGTTAGTAGCACCAGTCCTTGCAAATTGAGAACGTACAAACAACTCATCCTTGACCCTGTTAAATGTATCTAAGTTAACGTCTTTAGGGCGTTTGGTATCACGTACTTCTTTCTCTAGCGCACGTATAACAGCAGAAGATTTCATTTTTTCTATCTGAGAACTAAGAGAGTATCCCTTGTTGTTCATAGCACCACGTACGGTTTTATCGTACCCCATAACTCCTTTACGCTTCTGTAATGACTTAGCAAAAGACGTTTCAGGGAGTGACTCAATAAATAGCCGCATGATCTGCTCTTGAGTCTCGGTGTTGCCTTTACCTTTAGGCATACTAGCATTAACGATTGCCAGTACATCGGATACAAAGGAGCCAGAAGGGGCATTATTAAAGCTAGACCTTTTAGTATCCCCATCATAGGCATCGGGGTCGCCGACTGTATTAGTATCAGCTTCTACCTCGGCTAACATGTTGTCACGATCAACCTTCCTATCAAACATAAGGAATACAGGCTCTACCCTAGTAGTACCATCATCATTTTTTATAGTAGTGTCAAACGACAACTTGTATTTACCTTGACGCACTAACGGGAAGTACACTTCTAGTTCACCTGCTTCCAGTAGCTTTTGGTTTATCTGCTTCTTCAGGCTAAACTGTTTATCTTTAAAGGCTTTTACGGCTTCTTTATCGTTAGGGTCAATGTTAGCTTCCAGTGCGTCAATCTCATTGTTAATTACTTTAACTAATTCTTTATGTAGGCGCTTATACTCGGCACGTTGAGAGTTAAACATATCCTTGCCCGCAGAGTTTAATTTTTTCCACTGCTTGCTCTGTGCAACCCACACGGCTTCTAAGTCATTACCACTGTCGTCTGTCTTGCCTTTGTACTCGCTTTGTGGTTTGGTTGGGTCTACTTGATACACGGTAGCACCATACTCGTCACTGTAGACAATATTGTCTAGTAGTTCTACTTGGTCGCGCCCTGCATCTTTAGCCCATGCATCATAGCCGTCTAGCGACTCTTTTATCTTCTTGTCAGCGGTTTGTATGTTGCCTCGCATAGTTTCGTACGCGGCATGTAGCTTTATACCAATCTGTCCGAACCCGTAACTTCTGGCTATATCTCCTAACGCCTGAGAACCTGTTAACTTAAGTAGTACTTCCTTAGCCTTACCGTTAATTCCTGCGTCACCTAAGAACTCTACTGCGCCATCAACAAATGCTTTTTTAGGGCCAGCTATTAACGACTTCTGTACAGAGGCCATATCATTAAGTATTTTCTTTACGTTCTCTGGTGAAGACATCATGTTCATTACCGCAGAGTCACGCGTTCTACTGTTAGGAGATAGCATAGCTATGATAGCGGCATCCGCCTCATCTAGTGCCGAACCCATAGGCTTAGTGTCCATGCCGATAAGTCTTCGTACATAGTTAGTAATAGAACGGAACAGCCTCTGTAGGGCGCTTATGTCTTCGCCTTTAGGGTTTATAGACGCTAGTTTACGTTGGAATACAGGGTTACTAAACGCTTCCGCTATAAACTCGTTAAGGTTCTCTGCACCGTACGCGCTATCTAGGTACGGTTTAACATCTTGATATAACTTGTTAAGTTGCTTAGTAGCAGGGTGAGACTTATTCTTTAGCTGATTAATAGTAGCCGCGTGAGTAGTCTCATGCAGTAATGCATGTACGGTTAAAGGTAGGTTAGAGTTAAGTAAGATAGTGTTAATCCTAGGATCAAACATACCCACTACATCACTCTTGTCTCCTATATCATATCCTTTGCTTTTTAGGCTAGCCTCATTAGCCAACTCTATCTTAGTAGTGCCAGTGTTCTCAGATAAAGCCCTAGCAATCTGCTTTATACGTTTGTTCTTAGAACTCTTAGATAGCGATTGCAATGCGCCTTTTAAGTCTCCTTTCTTTATCAGTGCCTTAACGTCTGTAGGTAAGTTAGCGTCTAGTTCTATAGCCACCTTGGGGTCTAGTTCCAGATTAAGCACATCTATCTTGCCGCCCCCTGCTATGTACTTAGCAGTATCGGAGGCCAACATATCCCGTAATTGGTCAGGGGACATGGCATCGCTGAGAGGTGGTTTGGTCTTAGCCTTACCCTGTACTTTCTCTACTGCGTCTTTAACAATATCTTCTTTCTTAGCGGCTTTATCTGCACGGGCAGTAGGGCTAGGCTCGGCTTTTGTAGTAGCCTTGGACGGAGTAGATTTACCAACAACCTTAGCTTTACCCCCAGTAGCAGTATCTACATCTATAGCCGCTTTGGTGTCTCGTCTTGTTGTAAGTACTTCGTCCGCACTTTTTGTAGCTCGTTGGTCATCTAACTTCTTTCTTTCTTTTTTAGAGGCTATTTGCTCTACGACTCGTTTATCTATTTCGGCCTTAGCATCGGGGCTAAGATTTTTTTCTGCCCACTGCAATGTAGCCTTAGTGTTGGCTCCACCAGTACCCTCGAACTTAACTACTTCAGAAGTAGGAGTACCTTTCTGAGTACGGAACTTGGGTGTCTTATCCGCTATCTCAAATGCTATGGCCTCAAACGCATCGGCAGGGCGTTTAAACCTTTTAAGGTATGTTTGAGCAGTTTGCTCAATGCCTTTTTCGTCACGCGGTATTTTCTTGTTCAATAACGTGTTTATAGCTGTTACATCATCAGGGTTAGTAAACTCTGTGCCACGAGGTACGGCAGTAGTAAACTCAATGTCCCCACCTATATCAGCAGGAGCTGTTTCTTGGGAACTGGTATCAACAACAGGTTCTACTTTACCCTTAACTTGTTTAGGTGTAACAGCTTTCCCAACGGCGGCGGCAGCAGGTGTAGGCAACGTTGCACTAGTAAACTTTTTAACCGCATCTGTAGCGGCTTTAGGCAACTCGGCTACGCTAGCTAAAGGAGGGGCACTGGTAAGCCCTAATGTATTAACGTCGCCAGTTTCGACTGCACCGCGCCTCGCGCCTCGTTTCTTAGCATCGGCCTTGTTTTTTTCTGTACTAGGTTGTTGCGTTTCTTTAGGCTTACGTTCTTTTATTTGGGCTTCTAACTCCGATTGCGCAGTTTTATCCTCGTCAGCAATAACCATACGCTCTACTTCAAGGTCGTCAGCTTCCTTGGCCGCATCCTCTTGGCGTTGCATTTCTGCTAACTCAATATCTTCAGCAGCGGTTCTTTCGTCAATTTGCTTATCTTGTAGTTCTTCGTACCTCGCCCTGTCTACCATATCTCCGTCAGGTTTAATCTGGTCATCACCTTCTACGCGTTCCGCTCTTTCTTCTCTTACCGCTAGGTCGGCCATAGCACCAGCCATTTCGGTACCAGTCAACAATCTTGGGGACACCGATGCGGCTACTCTCGCAGTTTCTTTTTCTGCTGTTGCTTTTTCTAATGGGAATAGGTCGCCAGTCTGCCTACGTGCTTGCCCTGCTGCATCATCTCTAACTAACGAGGCAAGCCCTTGTTCTCTGTCCTGTGCTCCAAGGATAGCGTCACGTTCTGTAGTCCTGCGTGCATCTGTTTCCATCTCTCCCTTAATTTCTTCAGTAGACAGGGCGCTTTGTTTTTTCTGCGCCTCTATCATAGCTATTGCGTCAGGGTCATCCATTGGCACGTTTTCACGTACGGTACCGTCGGGCATTACTACATTAACGGTCTTAGGAAGTGCAGGTAGGCCAAATACTTCTTCTACAGCTTGTTCATCAGACTTGTCATCTACTTCCTCTACGCCCTCGGTGCTTACAGACCTGCCTCCTCTACGCCCTGCAATAGTGTCTGCAAAGGCTTGTATAATGGCACCTGCACCGCCGCCTATGGTAGCTTCGTCAAGTACCCCTGCGTCGATTAATTCTGCTTCAGCGTCATACCCACGGGCGTTAAGATTCTGTAATATTGCGGCAGCGGCTTCCTGTGCGCCTTCAGCTACGCCCGTAGTTGCTACACTACGAATGCGGTTTTTAATGCCCTTTAAGTCATTAGCGTCAACTTTTTCTAATACTTTAGCTACTCCGGGAATTTGAAGTCCCTTGGCGATTCTACCTAAAGGAGCGATTTCAGTTAAGCCAATGAGACTACCACGGAACGTGGCGGCATTTCTTTCTTCTTCAGTAGCCCCAAATTCGCGTGCGCGTTCGCTTGCCTCACCAGCACCAGCGCCACCTGCAATAGCACCTGCAACGGGTAATGCGGCAGGGCCAAGTAATGCGGTAGGCAGTAAGGCACCAATAGAGCCTATGCCGGAAGATAACTTATAAGTTAATGAGTCTTTATCCCCACCGTCAGGACGGAAGGATGAGGCTACAGATTGGATTTTCTCCCGCGCTTTAAGTTCTTCTTCTTCTTCGAGTAGAGCAGCGCCACCTAAAGCAGCGGACTCATACATACCAATGGCACCAGAGGCTAGACCCGTACCTACGTTTTTAAAAAAACTTGAATTAGAACTTGACTCAGTCCTACCGTACAACTCTTGTTCTTTCTCGTTGTACATCTTAGTTAGTTCAGCTACTGCCTTAGCATCGCCCGCAGCTTCGGCGTTTTTAATACCCGTAAGTATTCGACCTAAAGAAGCCATAGTATGTACCTACCCTGCTGGAGCGTATTTATTAAGCGTAGCTAGTGCGCCATTTTGTTGGCCCCCTAAAACACTACTAATGCCTCTACTACTACCTCCTGTGGCTTGTTGTTGACTGCTACCTGTGGAAGATTTAACCATCTGTTGTACTTGTTGTCTTATTTGGCTACTAAATCCTTTATTCCTAGCAGATTCTTCTATCAACATTCTATATACCTTCATAAGCGCATCCGCATTAATAAACGATTTTTGTGCTTCCCATCGTGTATCATACTCAGCTCTTTGAGCAAGCAGTTGTCTACGTTTTGTCTTATCTTCTTCGCTAGTACCTAAACTAGCTAAATCTCTTTCTATGGCTAGCAATTCAGCTTGGAAAGGAAGAAAGAATTCAGCTTTTAACTTACTCATCTTGTCAACTAAAGTATTAGCTGCATTAGATATGTCTTGGAAACTTGCTTGGCTTTGTATTAACTCGTTAAGTTCTGCTGCGGTACTTGTTTTTATAGCGTCAATTTTATTTTTAATGCCATCTTGGTTAGAATCATATGCCATCTTGGCTTCTTTATAGTACATGTCTAAATTAGCTACCCCTATCGTAGCAGCGGTGTCCATAGCTTTAGCTACGTCAGTTGTATATACCTCAAAAACTTTAAGGGCTTGCGTGCCTATTTTATCTGCAATCTCATTATCAAACTTCATATCTTCCATGTACATAGCTTTTTGTTGAGCAAGATTAGTTTGTTTAGCTTTGTTTAAGTTAGCGTCGTACGCAGTTTCTGCTTGCCCTGCACCTAACACGCCTCCTTTTATGGCTCCTAATCTGTACGCTCTACGCCTATCTGCTTTTTGACTAGCTGCATCACCTATTTGAGCGGCATCTAAATCTTCTTTTTGTTTTAAATATTTAGCTAACCCTTCTGCTTTGCCTTTGCGATCATATCCCCCCGTCTCTACACCATCTACTACGCTAGGGCCAGATAACTTAGCTACTGTCTCTTGTCGCTTCTCTTCAGGTTTTATAGCCATGCGTTCATCTAGGGTAGTATTATATACCTCGCCCATAGCATCAGATGCTTGCTTTTTACTAACGTTTGATAGATCAACTTTAGGAGTATCTAGTATGCCTTGTAGTTGTTCATCTACACTAAGTTTAGGGGCGGCTTGAGGCCCAGCTTGAGGCCCAGCTTGAGGCCCAGCTTTAGGAGCCATTACTCCCTGCCCCGGAACTGCTACAGTACCTACCTGTGTTGGGCCTTGGCCCTGCATGTCTTGACTAGAAGTAACAGGGGCGGCAGTAGAGGCTATACCTCCAAGTGGCATACCAGTATTTTGTCCTGTAGGGCTAGCTCCACCTATTACCATAGCACTTTGTAATTTTGCGCTTTGGTCAGCGGATAAACCCCCAACAATACCTTTAGCTTTGTTAGCTTCTCTAGCGTCTTCTAGTTTTTCTGCATCTGTAGGATTTAAACGCCTGCGTCTTTCTTCGCTCTCTGCGGCTTTACGCTCTTCAAACCCTTCACTAGAAGGATCATTTTCTCGCACAAAATCTCCTACTGGAGTATTAGGTAATGTTAACCCTTGGCTTGCTAAATCGTCCGTGTATGCTTTTCTTTGTTTTACGTACTCCTGTTGTATCTTAGGGTTTATATCTTTTTTAGCTGTAGGACTTAAAGCCATGTACTCTTCATATGTCATACCCAATGCTTTTAACGCTTGCTCTAGCCTGCTACCTTCTGCTTCTACCTCCGCACCTGCGGCGTAACCAATAATACCGCCTTGAGCTGCAAACTGAGTTGGGGGACGTGGAGCACCTGCTATACCCTGTGGTGGAACACCTTGAGGCATAGGTGAGCGTTGTTGGGGTTGTTGTGGTTGTTGTGGCTGTTGAGGAGGCTTTGCCGCAGACACTTGTTGTTGTCTTTTCTTGTTTCGCTCCCCCATAATACCTGCGGTTTGCGCGGCCATGTCATCTTTAGTCATAGCCATTAACTTTTGTTCGTTCTGCTCAACCACACTTGAGGCATCTTGCTCTTGAGATAAGGCTAGTTGGTTTTTAGCAATAGTTTTTTCAGTTAATAGTTTTTGAGAGGCGAGCGCATCCATCAAATCTCCAGACATCTTTGCTCGTTTCTGCAACGCTTCAGGGTTACCCCTGTATGCATCTGCCTTTTGGTCTACTAACTTACCTAACCCGCCTTCTTGTAACATGTGTATCTCCTAAAATTATTTTACTCGCCGCCACCAAACAAATTTCTATACAGCCCTGATAACCCTTCTAAAGTCGTTTGCTGTTGTTGAAAATCGCTAGGTTGGCTATAAGTAGTTGACTGCGCTGCTACAGGTAAACCTTGCAGTAGTGATTGCATATACTGTACTTGTTTATAGGGATAATCACGCTCTTCTTTAAACTGCGCGTAATCCGCCGCCATACCTTCAGATTCAATGCCCCGTTGAGCTGCACCTGCGGCTTCTTGTTTGGAAAGTACGTCAAAGCCATACTGGTTACGAGAGTCTTGTTGCCTATTAAATTGTTCTTGCGCTCTATCGTACGCGGAAGCGTATCCTTTACCTGTTATATCTGCTAGGTTAGTTTGCAGATTACGTTGGTTTTCCATATCCATAAGAGCTTGGCGTGACCCACCAAAAGCACCTGCTTGCGTCATACGTCCAGCATTAGCAACGCGATCTATCTCTGACTGCCGACGAGCTTCATCTAACTGGGGGTTAAGAGAGGCCATTAAGTATGGGTTCATACCCGCCTGAGCATCTGCGGCAGTAAAGGCGTTAACCCCCATGTTAGTAGGAGCTTGTAGTCCACCAATACCTGTAAATGCCGTATCTTGCAGCCCTGAAGTACCTGCGCTTAGTGGGCCTTCGTATCCGATATAGTCCTGATTACCTAGGGCTTTACCTTGGCCTAGCATATCAGTTACATAGTCACCCGCCCAAGTAGATAAAGAATTTTCTGTACCTAAGTTTTGAGGGGCAGCAGACGGGTCAGCGGCGTCAACAGCGTCATCTACAGCTCCTGCGGAGCCACCTGCTACTTCTCCCGCATCGTTAAAATTAGTTTTAGGAGTAGCGTTTTGGTAAACAGAACCACCATAGTTATATGCGGCTATCCCACCACCTTGAGCCATAGTAGGCATAAACTTGTTAGGGTCTATTTGTTTACCTTGCTCAGGATTACCAGTACGTTCCATACGTACATTGTCCATCATACCATGCAACTGTTGTGCGCCTGCATCAGAATTACCGTTACCTAAGTGACTAACTACGTCAGCGGGAATAACAAACTCGCCGTCACTAAGCCGCGCTTCTTGCTTACCATCAATGCTTGCAGGTACTTCATCAGCCATACCATCAGTAGTACCACCTAAATAGTATCCATTATGGCGACGGTTATACGCAGAGGCAACTCCACCTGCGGCCATAAGTTGTTGAGGTTGAGCCATACCTGTAGGAGGTACTTGAGAAGGATTCTGTTCCTTAGATAGCTGTAATGCCTGCGCCTGTGCTTTAGCCTGCGCTTCAGCTACACTTTGCGGCTCTGCATCAGGCCGTTTTGCATATTGAATGTCGGATAGATACCTACGGCCCGCACTCCCCGGCCTACGGGGGGCTTCACCTTCAGCAGGTTGCTGCATGGGTACCCGTTCGCGCACAGCTTGTAGCTCAGGAATAGTACCTTGATATCCTACTTTAGGATTGTTAGGTTGAAAATAATCACCTAACTGATCGGCAGCAAAACCCTGCGCTGCTCCGCTAAATATTCCACTGTTTAGAAATTTCTCTGCTGTAGAACCTTCAGTTGTAACAAAGTCTACCATGTCTGAATACCAGCCCATTAACCTTCTCCAATTAATCTTATTAATCTGTCTGTATCATTCTCAATTACCCCGCCTTTAGCCACTCTCTTAGGGCCAAACGGACTAGGGCCATACCCACCAAACGGGGTATTGTAAAACTCTTCTTGTTGTTCGTCTCTAAATATGCTTTTAAAGTCGTACGCTGGGCCTATGTTAGCTAATTCTGATTGTTGAGTAGTAGCTACTGTAGGCTGCGCGGCTTGCTGCGCTAGTAAATCTCGTGCGCCTTGGTCAAACATATTAAGCTGTTCGTTCCTAGCTATTGTTGACTTCATCTCTAACTGGCGTTCTTGTGCTAACTGTTGTTCTTGTTCGAACTGTTGTTCTTGCTCTAGTTTCTGTTGTGCCGCTATTGCATCGTTATATGCATACAAACCAGTAGATTCAAACTGCCCACTCAAGCTAACATCTTGCCCTGCTAGTGACTGTTCTAACATGTTCTGGTCGTTGATGTCAATTACGCCATCATTGTTAACATCATACTGCAATTGTTGATCGGTTGGAACAAAAGAGTCAGGGTCAGCAAGCACTTCTTGTTGAGCAATAATATCAGCTACAAAGTCTATATCTGCATCTGTAACTTCACTTGCAGGCTTTCCTACAAAACTTGCTACCGCCTCAATATCAACACCTAGGGCATCAAACCCTTCGTCGAAACGGGTTAGTAGGTTCTCTTCGGTAATACCTATCTGTTCTAGTAAGTCTTCTTTTGTAGTGCCTAGCTGATCTGCGACAGCGGCAATAGCTTCGTCACGAGCTATGCCAGAATCTATCATGGCGTCTACATAGGCTAGTAGAGTGTCTACATCAAACTGTACATCTTCTATAGCGCCAGCATTATCTTCTAGTAAAGCAGTGAGGTTTTCTTCTGTAGTGCCTAACTGTTCTGCTATAGCCGTAATAGCTTCATCACGAGTCAACCCAGACTCTATTAACTCATCAATATCAAGCTGTGCATCTGCTATAGCCTCGGCATTTAGATCAATACCTGCGGCATTAGCTTCTAGTAAAGCAGTGAGGTTTTCTTCTGTAGTGCCTAACTGTTCTGCTATAGCCGTAATAGCTTCGTCACGAGTCAACCCAGACTCTATTAGCGAGTCGATATCAAATTGTGCTTCGGCTATGTCAAGCTGCGCGTCTGCTATGGCATCGGCATTATTTTCTAGTAGGGTAGTGAGATTCTCTTCTGTAGTATTTAACTGCTCCGCTATAGCTGTAATAGCTTCGTCACGAGTTAACCCAGACTCTATCAGTGCGTCAATATCAAGCTGTGCATCTGCTATGGCCTCGGCATTTAGCTCAATACCTGAAGCGTTGCTTTCTAGAAGAGTAGTTAAGTTTTCTTCGGTAGTACCTAGCTGTTCTGCAAGCGCGGCAATAGCTTCATCTCGCGTTGCTCCTGCTTCAATCATACCGTCTAGCGTTGCTTGTATACCCGTAATAGATTTAGCATTAGCATTAAGAAGTTTAGTTAGTGCTTCGGTATCCAAACCTTGTTGGTCAGCAATAGCTTTAATAGCTTCATCACGAGAAGTACCTGCTTCTATAAGAGCATCTACACCTTCTTGTATACCCGTAATAGATTTAGCATTAGCATTAAGAAGTTTAGTTAGTGCTTCGGTATCCAAACCTTGTTGGTCAGCAATAGCTTTAATAGCTTCATCACGAGAAGTACCTGCTTCTATAAGAGCATCTACACCTTCTTGTATACCCGTAATAGATTTAGCATTAGCATTAAGAAGTTTAGTCAGTGCTTCGGTATCTAAACCTTGTTGGTCAGCAATAGCTTTAATAGCTTCATCACGAGAAGTACCGTCTTCTATCATCCCGTCTAATGTTTCTTGTATACCCGTAATAGATTTGGCATTAGCATTAAGAAGTTTAGTTAGTGCCTCTACATCTAAACCTTGTTGGTCAGCAATAGCTTTAATAGCTTCATCACGAGAAGTACCCGATTCTATTAGGGCATCTAAATCAGTCTGCATATCCGTTATTGCAGTAGCGTTTTTGCCTAGTAACTCCTTTAACGCCTCAACATCTATGCCCTGTTGTTTAGCAATATCTGCGATAGCGTCATCACGGTCTTTACCTGCCTCTACTAGATCATCTACATCTGCCTGCATGTCCGATATTGCAGTAGCGTTAGCTTTAATCCCTTCACCGTTTGTTTCTAGGAGTTTTGTAAGCGCCGCTAAATCTAAGCCCTGTTGATCTGCAATAGCTTGTATAGCTACATCACGGTCTGTACCCGCGTCTACTAGGTCTTGTACTAATTTTTTAGTGTCAGCTATTAACGTATTGTTTGAATCTACAACGCTTTTTACGTCTCCTATAGATAAACCAAGCGTTTCAGCTACTTTGTTTATAGCTGCTTCTAACGTGCCTCCTAGACCTAGTACGTCTGCAATAGCTGCAATTATAGGCGCTAGAGCCGCATCTAACTGTGGGTGCGTGACAAATTCAGAACCCCCCGTGTTAGGATCACCAGTACCATCAGTATTACCAGTACCATCAGTATTACCAGTACCATCAGTATTTCCGTCACCATCAGTATTTCCGTCACCATCAGTATTACCGTCACCATCAGTATTACCGTCACCATCAGTATTACCGTCACCATCAGTATTACCGTCACCATCAGTATTACCGTCACCATCAGGATTATCTAAGGGGTTATAAGGAGCAACGGTTCCGCTATCATCCCAAGGCGCTCTTTGATCTTTAAATGCAGTGCCGTCTTCGTTGTAAGTACCACCTAAAGTCTCTCCATCACCGGAAACTAGGGTGTACTTACCGTCTACATCTGGGTGGGGTACTAAAGTGTAAGGCGTGTAAGTAGTGCTAGTATCGCCGTCAGTATTGTCAGGGTCAGGAGCACCAGAAGTAGGATCGTTGGGTGCAGTATCTTCTTCGTTAGGTATACCGTCTCCGTCAGTATCTTCGTCAGTCCCGTTAGTTAGTGCCCAGTACCTAACTAATTCATCCATCAACGCATCAGTATTGTCTTGGCTACTACCTACACCAGAATTTACCAAGGCGTCTATGTCTGCTTGAGTAGCAGGTAGTCCCGCTTCGCTAAATGCATCGGTGGCTTCAGTGGTGCTTGTATAAACCTCGTCGTATAAGAAGTTCATAACGTTATTAGTTACTGTAGAGTCTCCACCAAAAGCATCGTTTAGCGCAGAAGTTAGTGCTTCTTGGCTGTAGTCTTCAGCGTTCTCTAAAATTATTCTTGCGTCAGGGTTATTTAGTAAGGCTATATTAGATACAAAGTCATCAGTAGAACTAAAGGCGTACGCCCCACCACCTACGGCACTACCAATTATCATTCCAAACGTAGCTGCGGCACCGACCTCGGCACTAACTTCGATAGAGTCGTCTATAAGGCTTAATTGCCCTTGTAAGTAGGCTGTTACAATACCTTCTTCAAACCCTTCAGTTACACCTTCTTTAATGAATATAGTACCGCCTTCAGATATACGCTTTGCTATTTCATTAAACACCCCTTGGAATTGTTCTGGTACTTTTCCACCCACAAACAACTTATCAGCAGCCATGCCTCCAACAAACAAAGAAGCTAAAGTCGCAACTCCCGCTACATTACTAGTGTTTATTGCTAGCTCTAATGCATATTCTCTAAATTCTGTCTCTCTAGAAGCTAAGTAATCTGCCCTAGCTGACCCTGAAAGTTCTAGTATGTCGGCTTCTTGATTAGCTATTTTTAACGCCGTTGCGTAGGCTTCTTCATAAGCCCCTGCATAGTTCGCACCTACGCTTTCGCCTATATCTGAGGCTGCTGCTGCGGTAAGGCCAGCTTTACGTGATACACTTTCTACTACTTTCTCAGACAATTCTTTAGCTATCTTTGGAGACAACGCTTTGGCCGCACCTAATCCAAATTTAGCGGTTAGAGTTCCTAATCCACCTACCATTAACGGAACAGCTTCCTGCATAAACTCTACTACTACATACTCGCCGAAAAACGCGGAGGGGTGGTTAGCCGCAGTTTTAAATACATCCTGCATACCAGACCAAAAATTACCTTTACTCTCGTCCCCAGATACATACTCTCCGTTTTCGTCGTAGACTATAGGTGTGCTAGGGTCATCCACACGTCCTTCTTTAAGGCTTTGTTGGAAATCTCGCATTCCGTCAACAGCTTGGTCGTATCCATCGCTAGCTGCGCCTAGCCCTATCGCTTCCATGTCCGCAGCAAAGTCTCTTATTGCCCCCTTTGTAGGGTCATCTTCACTAAATCTATCTACTAAGCCACCAAAAGAATCAAGCATACCTGCAAAAGCTCTAATGCCTTGCCCGTATAAGTCTCGCTTCCAATCAGCCGCAGCTTGTTTACCTTCAAATTCTCCTTCTCCCGCTAGGTAGTCTGCACCATCGTTAAGAGCGTCTAAGAGCCACTGGGGTACATCTATGTCTGGGCTATTCGCTACCCACTCCCCCGTAGAGTTAGATACGTACCCGTCAGTTAGGTTGTTATCTTCTACTACCTGCAAAAAAGTTTCAGGTTCATTTTCTGCTAAGTCTTGGAGGGTGGCGTTATTAGAATTAGCACTAACGTCAGCGTTGTTTACCGCATCCATATCTATATATGGTATATCTAAAAGATTCATGCGGGTGTTATCAGGCCCAGACATTGTGTATTGCTCATTTGTCTCTGGGTCTGTGTAAACTATATCTTCTAAGTGCTCATTCCAATGGGTTTCTGTAGGAACGTTTGTCCAAACACGTTGTCCTGTAGTAGGGTCAATTAATAATTCTGCTCTACCGTTACGTATGTCATCGTTAGTAACTCCTTCGGCCACACCAAAAGAACTAGAAAAAGAATCAGAAGAATATTCGTAGTCGTAGCTACCATCTGCATTTTGTGTGGCGCTAAAGAACTCTTCGCCCGTACCATCAGGGTTGTTAATAGCACTTAGTAATCCTTGCACCGCATACTGTTCAGGGATGTCGGATATACTTCCTTCCCCTGCCATAGTAGTTAGTCTGTCACCTATTTTCTTTCTTTGGGCATCAGTTAACTGAGAGGCGTCTAGCCCTATTGCTTTTGCGGCAGCATTTATTACGCCATTTACCTGAGAAGAAATTTGAGCGTCTAGCCCTGCTTGCGTGGTTGGATTACCAGTTTGTAACCCCTGAGATAAGTAGTGCTGTATAGCATCTTCTTTAGAGTCTAATCCGTTTTGTTCTGCATAGAAGTCCCAGTCAGCATTTGGAGCAAGTTCTGAAACTACCGCTTCATTAATGGTAGCTATCTTGGGGGCAAGCTCTTCGTTCGCTGCGGTAGAGGCTTCTCCGAGATCATCTAGCATACTTTGATACGTGCTTACTTCTTCATCATACGAACTACCAGTAGTTTCAATTACTGTGTTTAGTTCTACTAACTTAGGATTCCATACATTCTCTACGTTATCCTCAAACTCAGCTCTAGCATTATTAAATTCTTCTTCTGCCGCGTCTCTGGCATCTTCTGCTGCCTCTAACCTTTCCCGTTCCGCACGGGTCATACGGGTACGCCCGTCACTACTTTGCAGAATTTCTTGTACTATCTGTCTCTTTGCATCGAGGGTGTCTTCGAGGGACTGTACTTCAGTGGCGTCATCGCCTATCTGTTTGGCTATCTCATTGTATTCTTCGACTGCCGCAATATGTTCAGCTACGATACCATCTACTATGTTTCCTTGCTCTCTTGCCGCAGTATACTTTCCTGTTAACCTATTAAAAGTATCTTGTACATCTTCTAGTAACGTACCGTCTTTAAAAGACTTTACAGCTTCGTTGACTACACGGTTTACTAAAGTTTTACCAAACGCATCGCTGCCGCTTTCTCCTGATGCCGCCGCTGCTACTGTATTTTGTATGACTGCTGTAATTGTACCTAGAGTACCTTCAGTCATGTTGTCCATAGCATTCTCAGGCGTCCAATCTCCAAGTCCTACTTGATCTAAGAAATCGTCTACTGCTTGAGCAGTTATAACACTGTTAGTTACAGCGCGGGCGAGCGTAAACTCACTTATTTCGCCGTTAATAGCTAAATCAGTAATGCTAGCCTGTATTACATTCTTGACTACATCCGGTAGTTTATTATACCCGCCATCTACGTATACCTCGTTTCCATCTGCATCGGTAGTAAACCCGCCTCCTAGAGCTTTGTCTATTTCACCTAATGCTAAACCAACACCTTGGGCTATAGCGCCTATCTTAAAGGCTTCTAATGGGTCTCTACCATCGGCAATGGCGGTAATAGCTTGTTGAGTACCTCCAGCTACAACTTTACTTACTACATTGCCTACGGCTTCTCCGAGAGCATCTCCTACAAATTCTCCTGCGGCATCGCCTACCTGACCTGCAAATTCTCCTGCTTCTGTAGAAACGTACGCAATAGCTGCGGCTTCTAAAATATCGCCAATGTCCCCGCCTTCAAGGGCTACATCTACACCGTTTATTAATGCCATCCACGCAGCGGGGTTGCCACTTGCAGCGGCCATAGCTGTAGCAATAGCTTTTATAGGGTCGTCAAGAAAAGCCTGTATTTGCATCTCTGCGTATTTAATTACAGGTTTAAAAATCTTTTCATTAATCCAACTACCTACGTCTTTAATAGGCTGAAAGATATTGTCGTCAATCCAACGACCGACTTTCTTTATCGCTCTTACTACACCGGACATTATGCGGCCTGCTTAATTGGTTTCTTAGGTATCTCTACAAACACTATATAGTCTTCTTCGTCTTCGCTAATGCCTACCCCTACATTTCCTCCAAGAGGAGACAAGCGTTGCTTTAGTTGACCTAAAACAGGTAATATTTTTTCGCCATAATCTTTGCCAAAAGTAACAGAGTAATGAGTTATGCCGCGTTGCTGTATATCTGCCGCAAACTCCATCATGTTGTCTATATAATTTTCAGCGGTGTCTACATTAAATACACGACCCATCATAGCTCCGCCTTCGGGGGCACTGTGGCCTCCAAATACTGTATTACCATACTGCACAGACATAGCATTTTCCATACGGAACTCTTGGAATACAGAAAACATAGCGGCTTCCAGCTTGTCTTTGCCAGTGCCTACGTTGTCCATATGCATGATAACTATTTCGGCTAAAGATAGTTTTTCTTTTTTGCTATCTACAACTTTCATAATTACTCCTAGGTAATTTCTAAGATGCTAGCCACAACATGTAGTCTGTTAGCAGTAGCAGCGGTGACTTTTAGTATCTCTGTGGGCTGTAGTACTATAGGAGCAGTTAGTAGTTCTACTGTAGCGTTTGCGCCAATAGCTTTTGTTTTAAATAGGCTGTAAACAGTACTACCGTTAGTCAAAGTAAGCGTTACAGTATCAGCATTACCAGAATCTTCCGATACTAATATAGACTTAATTATACTTGTAGTAAGGCTAGCCGCAGTGTATAGAACTGTTACGTTAGTAGTAGTTACGTCTAGCTTTGCATTTGTGTAAGTATTAGCCATTATCCTATAAACCAAGTAGTAGCTTCTGCTTGTAGAGTAAGCGTATCGTTACGTAGTGCGTTATCAAGTTGAGTAAAGTATATACGTAGTACCTTATTAAACTCTTCAAACGAATGTTGGTCGTATACTTGAGGCGGATATGGCAGTGCAGGCGCACGAAATGGCACGTTGTACTTAGTATTATCTACAGCCATTAGCGTCTCCCATCAGCACGCATGTCTATTCGTGGACTACCTAACTGCCAAGTTACTCCAACCTCACTAGATTCTACCTTTATAGCGAGCTGCCGTCCACGTACACGGGTAAATATCTGCCCAGTAAACTGCTCTACTGGTAACGTAGCAGTACGTGTTATTCCTCCGCTGTTAGAGCCTCCTACAGACGTAGGGTCATTATAGCCTGATCCTGAGTTCTGTAACGGCAATAACGTCATAGTAGCGGTAGGAGAGCCTACTTCAGAGCCATCAAACGAGATATCAGGTAGTACACGCCATATAAACGCAAACTGATGCCCATCTTCTAGATCAAACTGTGCAGAGGATACATACGCAGGTATAGCCGCTGTGACCGCTGTTTCGTTGTCGTCAACACCCTGCTCGTGGTTAACAAGGTTATTACTATACGTAGCAGCTAGAGGGTAGTTTCTTAGCCCTGAATCAAGCCATGCCGTACGGCTCATAGTACCGTAGTACCATATTTGATCTAGGTAATTGTACACTACATATCTGTCTGACACGTTAGAGTCTGTAGAACAATACCACCACCAAATCTCATGGTAAGACTCGTTAGTCCCTGCAAACACCTGCTCATACTGCTCTACATTAAAGTCGTTAAATATAAACTTACGTAGGTCACATTTAAGAGGCTGGGTGCGTCCATCGTACATGTAGAACTTATCTTTACCCATCCAGTAAGCTACACCGTTGGCATACGCTACGGCGTTTTGAGAGGCTATGGATATGTTCTCACCAACTAACTGAGCAGTCCATACAGCAGGAGCGCCTACATACTGTAGTGCATATAATGCTGAATTTGTCCATACCAGAACTTCTTGACGTGCTTGTTTAGCCGCTACGATCTGAGTGCCCTTAGACAGGATAAGATCGCCCGCTTGGTTAGTTGCCGAAGGTGACCAGTTAGTAGCATTTTCTTGGTCTGACCAGCGAACTAGCATGGGGTTAACAGTAGCGGAGAAAATCTCATTTGCGCCAAAGCAAAACACAAACCTGTTAATATCAGACACTAGAATTAGTTTTTGTGAGGTAGGTACTTCTGTACCCGTAAGAGCTACTGCCCTAGTGGATAGCCCGTTTGTAGCATCCCATATGTATATACCCCCATCTCTAGGCCCAAAGATAAGGTCTTCACCAAAGTTAGCTTGGCTCCATATGCGTATAGAGTCGGTAGATGTATCGCCTATACCCCACGTACCAGAACTCCAACTACTTGCTCCCCAACCTACTAGAGGCACAACAAACGCAGGGCCGACGTTAATCTGGTATGCAGCCGTTACTGTACCACCACCTGTAGCACTAGAACTTGCATTAGTGCCCGCATCAATAGTATATACGTTAGCAGTAGTAGTCTCAGTTAGTTGGTACTCAGCATTTAGGGTAAGTCCGCCTACAGCACTTGCGCCGCTAAACGGGTAAGTCCGCCTACAGCACTTGCGCCGCTAAACGTAACAAAGTCCCCGTCAGCATAGCCTCCGTTGGCGTCAGTAACCTCTACTAGGGGCGAACCATTAGTAGTCTCAAACGGGTTAGTCAGGGTTACAGTAGCACGTAAGGGTGTAATATCGCTGTAAGCGCCACCGTTCTCAATGTAAAACTTCAGGTTAGTGCCTACACCAATCAGGTTCTGGCTACCTAGAGTAACCCAGTTCCACAAAGAGCGGCATACACCCAAGAATGTAGTAGCTGATATGCGCTGCCACCCACCTATCTTTTCCGGCGTACCTTGGCGAAACCGTATTTTATCACAGTCGTACCAACCACCTTCACTAGTGTATCGAGTGTTTTCGCGGTTAATCCCCGCTTTTAACTGTAATTTTTTAAGTGGCATAATTTATCCGCTAGTAACACCAACACATAGGTTCAGTTTTACGTATGTCTACGTGTACAAAAGTTTTAGCTACGCCTACGGACATTCCCATAGCTGAAGCGTGTTTAACTATTGATAGCCGTTGTGCGCCACCAGATACTTTAATATCAGCGGCAATCCCTTTTGTGTGCATTCCGCCACCATTGGGCTTACGTTTTTCAACGCTATGCTCTTTACTTCTGTAGCCGGAGGTAACTATAAAAGGGAACCCGCAAGCCGCCCTTAGTTGGTCTAAGGCATGTATGAAATCAACGGACATCTCATTCTCACCCGTCTCTTGGCAATCAAAATCTTCTATTTTAAAGTACTTAAACTGAGCCATAGTCAGTATACCTAGCCTGTAATACTTATTAGGATAAATATTGAACTGACAAACACTACTACAAAGGCTAGTGCTTTCCAATCTTCAGGGTCTTTAAAATCCATTACTTATTACCTTTCTTACTAACGATGCCCTCGAAAGCACCGCCGCCAAAATAAAAACCTACTATAGTAAGCATTATCCAGTCTATCTTAAACGCAGATATAAGCTCTTGTACGGCTGTTATGTCCCTACCCATGAAGAATAGAACAAGTACCATAAGATAAGAACCTACAAACGTAAATCCAAATATCAATGCTATGTAGCGTTGGGCAACCTTGAATGGCGCGTAACTAGTTAATAATTGAGTTTTCGCCTTAGTTTTAGCTTCTATAGCTTCGGTCTCAGACGTATGCATAGAATCAATAAGGTCTAACCCTTTACCGATTACATCGCCACTACCTAAAATTGTGCTCAGAATACCCATTACATTCGCTCTAAAATAAACAGACCAATAATAAGAGGGTATATCCCCCACAACATCATTTCAGTCTTTTTAAACTGGGCAGAGCCGTCATCAAGGCGTTTCTCAATATGTTTAAACTTGTCATCAATAGATTCCATACGCACAACGCATTCTCTTTCGTGAGCTTCAAGTTTGAGTAGCGCCTCTTTGACGGTTGCCATTTGTTTAACTCTCGCTTTCTTTTTGTAGGCTATTAGCTAGCATATTTACAAACGCATCTTTGCCTACTGATAGTTGGTCAAGATTAAACTGAGTAGAACTTATTTTCCTTTCAAGGTCAGCAACATGATTTACCATTGCTTGTTGATCTGGTTCCATATCTTCAAATACGTACTCTACATCGTTGACTGTAATGGGGGTTGTTTTTTTCTTGCCCATGTCAAATCTCCTTACTGGTTAATGGTTATTGAATTTATATTGTACTTGCTTTACGCTACTTTGTAACTTTAATCTAGTGGCGTTTGGCGTGGTAAACCAATCCTAGGCGAATCTTCTTCTTCTTCCTCTACTTTTAGTGTTGAGAGGTCTACTCCCCTAGTTATAAAAGTATCTGAATAACATACAGTATTCCTAGGCTCGTTAACACAAAAGAAGTTAGTAAAGTCCATTACGTAGCTATCACTAAATTCTGATTGCCATATTCTATTTGACGCAGCCGTAGTCTCAATGTTCAAAGCGACACCAAGAGTTAAGGCTAGTCTATTATAGATGTAAACTGCGCGACTAGGACTGCACTTCCCGACATTATACCTAAACCAATGGATAGCTCGGTGCAACCGCTCTGTGGTATCGTGAATCCCACCAAGAAGATTAAAAGTCCTTAAGTCGCAACTCTTTACTTCTGGCTTTGTGCGATAAGCAGTTCCACGAGCTTTTGAAGTTTTGCATCAGAGGACTTTGCCGTCTCCTGCATCTCTGTCAAATTCTTAGTTATGCTCTTGATAGCTTGCTCATTTAGCTGCGTAGAAGTGCCATTTTCGACACTCTTTTTAGCAGTTTCAACAACAATCTTCTCAACTCTAGCCAGCTCTTTCTGAGTAGATTCCGCATTAGCCTGTGCCGCACCGTAGCTTATAGCACCTACGAAAACACTTACCACTAAAGGTAGTGCCCACGTAGGTATGCTTATAGTGTTATCACTCATTGTTTACCTCTTACTACCACGGTAGTGGTTCGCTTTCAGGTGAGACAGGTGGATTCTTTTCAGATTCGATCTGCCCTTCTACACAAGCCTCCCAGTTGGACTTGCCGTTTTCACCCATTTGCTCCCATACCCAATCTAAAACTTGAGATTCAGTAAGGTCTGCATACG
>Ga0209535_1000260_pt1 | contig 36269 bp, 48 predicted proteins | sample LinPmetageLP28_FD_184041 | JGI IMG/M metagenome (GOLD analysis project Ga0209535, IMG submission 184041) | Marine viral communities from the Pacific Ocean - LP-28 (SPAdes) (version 2) | ecosystem: Environmental > Aquatic > Marine > Oceanic | place: Pacific Ocean | collected 2009-08-22
AAGTTGGACTGATGTAGGTTTCTTAGCACAGGATGTTGAAGAAATAGAAGCAGAATATGGTCATAAGATAGATGATGAAACTAACTTAACAACACACATGAGCGAAGATAAAAACGCTTATGGTCTTACTTACGCAAAGTTTGTACCAATGTTGGTTAAAGCAGTACAAGAGCTTTCAGCAGAAGTTGAAGAATTAAAAATCAAATTGGGAGATAAATAATGGCAACAGTAGCCGAATGTTTAACATCAGCAACAGATAGCGTAACAGTTATTACAGATATAAATACAAAGGGTTCGTCATCTAGTCATGCAGCATCGTGTGTAAATCAAACAGAAATTAATGAATTGGTACAACGTAACGTAGACCATCTAACAGCTATATTAGCGTATGATGGAACAATCGGTAATCAACCAGATATAGCAGGTGCATCAGATGATAAATCATCTTACACAGGTGCAATTACAACTGGCACAGATTACATAGCAGCTAACTAAATTATGAGTAACGTAGAAAACATTGAACCTGTAGAAGTAGAACTTACAGAAAAACAAAAGTACATACAGTCTCAATTAGAAGATTTAGGAAATAAAGAAGCAAGACTTATGTTTCAATTAGATCAAATTAAGGCTTCACAACAAGTCTTTAACCAAGCTTTAATAAATGCTTCTAAAGAAGTAGCTGAAGAAGTATTAGAAGAAAATAAAGAGGTAAATTAAAATAATGGAAAAATCTTCTGAATTATTTGAAGTACGTCTTAAAGGACATGAAGATTTATGTTCTTTACGTTATGACAATATTGAACAAAGATTAGAATCAGGAAATAAACGTTTTGATAAAATAGATAAAATGTTATTAGGCATATATGGAATTATTCTTTCTTTTGCAGGTTATATAGAATTTATTAAATAATGCGTAATTACAGAAAAGAATACGATAATTATCAAGGAAAACCTAAACAAAAAAAAAATAGAGCAGGAAGAAATAAAGCTAGAGCTATTTTAACTAAAGCTAAAAAAGTAAAAAAAGGTGATGGAAAAGATGTTCATCATGTTGATGGTAATCCTAAAAATAGCAATAAAAATAATTTAAAAGTTACAACAAAATCTAAAAATAGATCATTTAAAAGAAATAAAGATGCTACAAAAAAAACCCGTAAAAAATAAAACTCAAATTAAAGTAAAGAAAGTAATTAAAGGTTTAAAAAAAGCTAGTAAAACTCATGCTAAACAAGCAAAAACTTTACAAAGTTTAAATTTAAAAAAAGGTGGTTCTACTACTAAGAAAAAAAGCACAGTTAATAAAGCAGGAAATTATACAAAACCTACTTTAAGAAAAAGTATTTTTAATAGAATAAAATCAGGTACAAAAGGCGGCAAAGCTGGTCAATGGAGTGCTAGAAAAGCACAAATGCTTGCTAAACAATATAAAGCCAAAGGTGGAGGTTATAAAAGTTAATTATAAAGGAGCAGAAAAATGTCACATCTTATTAGTAATATACCTTATTTTAAATGTTGGATAAGAAAAGAGTTTACTTGTGATCATCAAAGACATCATGGAGAATTTGTACACGCTTTAGCTATTGCTGTAAATACTATTCCTGATAGGTCTTTAAGTTTTCAAGTTGTTTTTACAGGTTGTGAAATAGATAACGATGAAGACATAGAAAATATTCATGGTGGTGCTATGTGGGCTAGAATGCCCATACAGGGTATTGTTTTTGATATGGCAATGAAAAATTTTCCTATACCTATGGAAAATCATTTAGTTCAACCGTGGGATTGTGAATCAAGAGATCATTCTGTAATTGTAATGGACAGAGTAAGTTCTAGTCCGTGGATATGCAAAATTAATAATGAGTTTTATCAAGGTAAATATCTATTTACTGTAGATTATACAAATAACACTATAGCTGATAGTCCAGATCAACATAAACAATCTCATGTTATATACATAACGGAAGAATGTGAATGGCAAGGTAACTTAGTTGCTTTACCTAATAATAGAGTAAGAGCAACAAGTCCTGCATTATGGAGAACAGGAGAAGGTGCTCCAGACTTTGCTCCATCACAATATATACATTCAGCAGAAGAACACGAAAGTTATTTAGACCCTACAATTACATTTAATAATTTGTATAGTGAGGAATTAGAAAAAAAATAGGAAAAAACATGGCATTAAAAAAAAGTCAAAAAAGCCTAAAAAAATGGACTAAACAAAAGTGGAGAACTCCTAGCGGTAAAAAGTCTTCTGAGACTGGAGAAGTATATGCACCAGCAGCCACTATAAAAAAATTAAAATCAACTGCAGCAGGTAAAAAAAAATTAGCAGCAGCTAATAAAAAGAAACGAGCAGCTACTAAAAAAGGTAAACAACACGCTAAACACGGATTACATAAAAAAAAGAAAAAATAATGGAAAAAGAAAATATACAAAATAAAAAAATTTTTTCTATAAATAACAATAATTGTTATAAAGGTTGGTTTTGGAATGGAAAAACATTTAAACGTTGGGGTAAAAAATAAATGGCTAAGAAAAAAGATTCAAGATTAGATAGAGCAGGAGTGTCTGGTTTTAACAAACCTAAAAGAACTCCTAGTCATGCAAAAAAATCTCATATAGTAGTAGCTAAAGAAGGTGACAAAATTAAAACTATTAGATTTGGTCAACAAGGTGTTTCTACTGCAGGAAAACCAAAAAAAGGTGAGTCTGCTAAACAAAAAGCTAGACGTAAATCTTTTAAAGCAAGGCATGGTAAAAACATAGCTAAAGGTAAAATGTCAGCAGCTTATTGGGCTAATAAAGTAAAATGGTAATAAGTAGAGCTAATATGAAAAATCAAGTTACAAAAGGTTCTTCAAAGAAAAAAAAGAAAAAAAAATCTAATAAAAATAAAAAATAAAATATGTATGAATATAGTTGCGAAGTTAAAAGGGTGGTTGATGGTGACACTATGGATGTTATTCTTGATCTCGGCTTTGATATTCTGTATTTTTCTAGGGTTCGTTTGGGTGGGATTGATACTCCCGAGTCGAGGACTCGTAACTTGGATGAAAAAGCACGGGGTAAGCTTGCCAAAGCTTTTCTTCAAGAATGTATTAAAGGAAAAAAAGTTGTATTAAAAACAAGATTAAAAGACTCAAGAGGAAAATTTGGAAGAATAATAGCAGATGTTTGGGTTGAATTTGAAAAAGGATCAATGCAAAACGTTAATGAATTAATGATAAAAGAATATCATGCAGTTAAATATAATGCAGAAAATAAAGCATTAGTAGAAGAAGCTCATTTAGCTAATCGAGCAATATTAATAGAAAAAGGTTTGTTTGTTCCAAAGGTAAAAAATAATGATTAAAAATTATATTTCTTTTATTAATGTATTTTTAGTTATTTCAATATTAGGAATTAGTTCTTTAAATTTAAATGCAGCTACAGAACAAACAGGAACAGGTTGTACTAATGGTACAGATAATTGTGAAAATAATAATTTAACAACAGTAAATACAACAACAACAGCCAACACCAATACTAATACTTCAACTGCAACAAATACTAATAATAATACTAACTCAAATACAAATGTTAACACTACTACGACAACTGCTACCAATACTGCTAGTAATACTAATGTTAATACTAATGCAAATACAAACGTAAATACTTCAACAGCAACTACTACAGCAACTTCTACTAACAATAATGCAAACACTAATGTAAATACAAGTACATCAAATAATGTTTCAAATGTTACTCAAGCAGTTACAAACAACACTACATCTAACAACACCAGTAACAATACATCTACGTCAAACAATACTAATGTAAATAATAGTACATCTGACTCTAATGTTACGACAGACAATACAAATACTAACAATAACAATATAAACGCTAATAACACGAATACAAACGTAAATAAGTCTACTTCTAAGCAAATTATTGAACAAACAGTTAAAAGTCCACCAGCGTCAGCTATAGCACCTTCAATCATGTCTTATTCACAAGACTTATGTACAGTTGGTAGATCAGGAGCTTTTCAAGGTCAAGTTTTTGGTATATCAACAGGCAGAACAGTAATAGACCAAAATTGTGAAAGATTAAAGCTTAGTAAATATTTATATGATATGGGGATGAAAGTAGCTTCAGTAAGTTTACTTTGTCAAGATGCGAGAGTATTTAAAGCTATGGAAATGGCAGGAACACCTTGTCCTTACAATGGAAAAATAGGTAAAGAAGCTACAGCCGAATGGGAACAAAATAAATCTAAACGACCAGATTCTAAAGATGTTGAAAAAGAATATGTAAAAAAATGCACACAAAACGCAAATCCTAAAAGAAATAAAATTAATAAAGATGTTGTTGGTTTAGTTAAAAAAACTTACACAACAAAAACTAAAACTAATAGACAATGCAAAAAAGAATTTTACTCTACGCAATAGCGTGTTTTTTTAGTTTTAATGTTTTAAGTGAATATACTTACGAAGCAAATCAGAGTCTTATAGATTTAACAAATCAAAGTGGTACAACTAATTTAAACGCAAGTGATGATGGTGTATCTTCTGCTTTTAACTTAGGTTTTACTTTTGATTTTTATGGTCAGTCGTTTACTCAAGCAAGAATAGCAACTAATGGTTGTTTGCATTTTAAAACAAGTGGTGCTTATTGTAATGACTACACCCCAGATTTATTGCCTGAAGTAACTTATACACTTTATCCATTTTGGACAGACTTAATTAGAGACAACAATTCTAAAATGTTAGGAAAAGTATTTAACGATAAAACAGTTTTTGGTTGGTACAATTTAAGAGAATACAACCGCAGTAGTTCTAACAACAGTTTTGAAGTTATATTGTGGACTAACGATACTTTTGATTTTAGGTACGGAGGTTTAGATGTCATACAACATGATGTACTAATAGGAGAACAAGGTACTTCTTCTCAAACTTATCAATATTTATTTCACGATGAATGCGGAACTGGAACAACTAATGTTTCAGGAAGTTGTGTAAGTACAGATTGGAACAATACTAATTCTAATACTTTGTTAGAAAATGGCGGTTCTTTGTATGGAGTAGGAACAGGAAATTCATTAGATTGTTCTGATGTTTTAAGTAATACAGCTTGTGAAGGATATGCAGCAGCGTATTTAACTCAACAATGTAGTATTACTCAACTGTATAGTGAATCATGTCCTAGTTACCTACAAGCTTATGATGACCAACAATGTGATGATAATTCACAATACGCTCCATTTTGTGCAGGATATAGACAAGAATCTTCTGTAGCTTACTTTGATCCATATGAGTTTGATTATGGACATGAACAAGAAGATATGTGGTATGACACAGAATATGATGAATGGTTAGACCCTAGTGATCCTTGTTATGAAAATGCTTGTGAAAATTTTACAGATGCTGATTGGTACGAATTAGATGTTGAGCAGTTTGGACAAGAACAAGTAGATCAATGGTTTGGAAATGAATTAGAGTTTAGTAATGACGGCATAATTAACTGGGAAACTACTTCTGTTACATCTTATGATGATATAGATATTCAAATGGATATATTTGATACACAGTATCAAGAAGATATTCTTATAGATCAATTTACATTTCAAGAAACTTTTTTAGTAGAAGACTATAGTGAACCTGAAACATTTATAGAATTTAATAGTATAGAAGAATTAGACGAATGGTTTGAAGAAGAATTAGAAGCACAAGAAGAACTTGCTGAAACAGAAGAAGAACTGCAAGAAATAGCTAGTATAGAAGAAGAACCAGAAGAAGAATTTATAGAAGAAATATTTGAAGAAGAAGCAGTAGAAGAAATATTTGAAGAAATAGAAGAACGATTAGCAGAAGAAGAAATTAGAGAACAAGAAGAAGAAATATTTGAAGAAGAGTTGAATGAACTTGAAATTTCTGAAAGAGAAGAAAGAGGTGAAAGTTCTATGACAAGAGAAAGAGCTATAAGTGTGGTGAATAGTACTATAAGAACAGCTAATAATAGTTTTTCTAATACAACTTCATTTAACAGCTCTAATGTTACAAATAATAATACTTCAAGCGTTAGTAATACATCCTCTAGTAATGGAATAAGCACAAGCAGTTCTCCAAGCAGATCAGATCAATTTAATTCTGCTACCATGCAATCTAATACAATTCTTTCGTTAAATGGAAACACAGGAACAGTTGGCAATGTATCTATTAGTATTACTCCTATGCCAGCTTTAGACAATAACCCACAAGTAGTTATGGCTGATGTTCAAGTTAATAACATGAATAATCAAATAGATACTGCTATATCTGGTGTAATGACTTCTTCTGAAGCAGATCAAATAGCTGATAAAATAATAGCTAATAATATAAAAGAACAACAAGAAGAAGGGCAGACAGCACAAGAAGAAACAGGTAAGTATGGCGAAGAAGCTAATTTAGTTGCTTATATGGGATATGTAGTAGGTTTTGATTCTTATAAATCTGTAGAAATTCCAACACAACCAACATGGTATGAAGATAAAACTATATATAACACAGCATATTTGCCAGATAATATCACTGGATATTATAGTTTAGCTAGTAGTAATATAAGTATGATGAATAGTATGATTAGTTTACAACCAAATTTATAGGAGACAATATGGAATGGTTTGAAAATAAAACAACACAAATAATAGCTTTAGTAGGGATAGTTGGCACATTAGCTGGCTTTGGCTATACAGGAGCTACTTATGTGAATAGGTTAGAAAACCTTGAAGCACAAATAGGTGGCATAGGCGATACAGAAGACGCTCAAAAGATTATTGAAGAAAGGTTTGTGGGTATTGAAACTTCTGTTGATTACATAAACAAGTCTATTGATGGATTAGTTATTCCAGACAACAGTGACCTTAAAGCAAGTGTTGCTTCACTAACAAGTGATGTTGAAAGAATTTGGATAGAACTAGATAAACAAGACGACAACCCTTTGGCAAAATAATATGAAATTTAATTTAATAAAAAACGTAATTGGTGCTGTAGCTCCTACTCTTGGTACTGCTTTAGGTGGTCCAATGGGCGGTATGGCAGCTAAAATGATATCTGATGTGTTAGGTGTGCCTAACAATCCTAAAGCTATAGATAAAGCTATGGCTGAAGCTACACCAGAACAAATGCTTGAACTTAAAAAAACAGAACAAGCTTTTGAGTTACAAATGAAAGAACTTGAAGTAGATGTATTTTCTTTAGAAACAGCAGACATACAAGATGCTAGAGGAAAGTTTTCTAAAGATTGGACAGCAAGAATAATGGGAATAGTTGTTGTTGGAGGATTTATGGGATATATATTTTTAGTAACACTACAACCACCTGAACAAAATAGCGAAGCACTTATTAATTTAGTTTTAGGTTATTTAGGTGGTTTAGCTTCTGCAATTGTAAGTTTTTATTTTGGTGCATCTCAAAAACAAGAATAGCCGACCCTTATTAATTTAGAGCAAGTCTGCTCCTGTTCTTTTTTAATAGGGGAAGGTTTAATCAATATATAATAATAAAATGAATAGAGATAAAATAATTAAAGAACTTATATTTGATGAGGGGTATAAAACAGAATCCTATGAAGATCATTTAGGTTTTCTTACATTAGGTGTAGGACATTTAGTATTACAATCTGATTCAGAATTTAAATTACCTATTGGCACTCCTGTTTCAGAAGAAAGAATTATAGAATGTTTAAATAATGATATAGATATAGTTTGTAATGAATTAGATCGTAATTTAAATTGGTGGAAAAAATTAGACGATAATAAACAACGTGTAATGGTTAATATGTGTTTTAACTTAGGTTATCCAAGATTAAGTAAATTTAAAAAATTTCTTGCTGCAATGAAAAAAAATGATTTTAAAACTGCTGCAAAAGAAATGATGGACAGCAAATGGGCTACACAAGTAGGATTAAGAGCTGAAAGATTAAAACAAAGAGTTTTAGAAAAATAATGTTAAAAAAATATGTATTTAAACCCGGAATAAATAAAGAAGGTACTTCTTATGCAGAAGAAGGCGGATGGTTTGATGCTGATAAAATAAGATTTCGTAGCGGTCTTCCTGAAAAAATAGGAGGATGGCAAAAAAATTCAGAAGATACTTTTGAAGGAACTTGCAGAAGTTTACATTCGTATAGAGAAAAAGGACAAACTGATTATATAGGAGCAGGTACTCATTTAAAATATTACGTTAAAGAAGGAAATGGTTTTAATGATATAACTCCTATAAGAGCTACAACTACTAATGGAATTTTATTTGCAGCAACTAATGGCTCATCTACTTTAGTAGCAACAGATGACGATCATGGTGCAGTTACAGGAGATTTTGTAACAATATCTGGTGCAGTTTCATTGGGTGGTGTTATAACTGCTGTTGTTTTAAATCAAGAATATCAAATATTAAAAATATTAACTGCAAATACTTATCAAATAATAGCTAAAGACACTTCAGGAGATGAAGTAACAGCTAATTCTAGCGATAGTGGTAATGGTGGTTCAGGTGTAGACGGAGTTTATCAAATAAGTATAGGTTTAGATGTGTACGTTAAAGGAACTGGTTGGGGTGCAGATACTTGGGGTGCAGGAGCATTTGGCAGCACTACTGATTTAAATTCTTTAAATCAATTAAGATTATGGTCACAAGATAATTTTGGAGATGATTTAATATCAAACATAAGAGGTGGTGGTATTTATTATTGGGATGAAAGCAATGGAATTACTACAAGAGCAATTCCTTTTACTTCTTTAGCAAATGCAAGTGATGTTCCTATATTAGCATTACAAATAATGGTTTCAGATATAGACAGACATATTATTTGTTTTGGAGCTAATGCAATAGGATCATCGTCAATTGATCCTTTATTTGTTAGATGGTCAGATCAAGAAAGTAGTATTGATTGGACTCCTACATCAACTAATACAGCAGGTGGAACACGAATATCATCTGGATCAATTATAGTAGGAGCATTAAAAACTAGACAAGAAATATTAATTTGGACTGATGCAGGTATACATAGTATGCGTTATAGCGGAGCACCTTTTATATTTTCTTTTACAGAAATTATGCAAGGTCCATCTATGATTTCTCCTAAATCTGCAATTAATGCAGACGATAAAGTATTTTTTATGGATAGAGGTAGTTTTTATGTTTATGCTGGCAGCATACAAACCTTACCTTGTTCTGTGCAAGATTATATATTTTCAGATATAAATTTAAATCAATCTTATAAAATATTTGGAACATCTAATGTAGATCAAAATGAAATAATTTGGTTTTATCCTTCTGCAGATTCTATTGAAATAAATCGTTATGTTATTTTTAATTATTTAGAAAATTTATGGTCAATTGGCACAACTAACGATAATTTTACAAGAACAGCTTGGATAGAAGCTAATTCTTTAGACAATCCTTTAGCTGCTGGTAAAACTACAAATAGCAATACTAACTATTTATACAATCAAGAAATAGGCAATGATTCTGATGGTGATGTTATGAATGCTTTTATTGAAACTTCTGATTTTGATTTAGAGCCTGACGGAGAACACTATATGTTTTTGTCAAAAATAATACCAGATTTAAAATTTAAAAATTCAACAAGTACAAATGATACTTTGTCTGTTTCTGTTAAAGGAGTAGATTTTCCTTTAGATACTCCAACAACCTTAACAACAAGTAGTATTAATTCATCAACACAACAAGCTTTTATAAGAGCTAGAACACGACAAGCTATACTTAGATTTGAAAGTTCTGGTACTGGTTATGGATGGAGATTAGGTTCTTTTAGAATAGAAATGAGACCAGATGGAAAAAGATAATGAGTAAAAAAGCATTAATAACATTACCTATTCCAGATGCTAATTACAATTATGTAAATGAAGCTTTAACAAGAGAACAAATACAAAACTCTATACAATCTATAGAAGATTCTTTGTTTTTATTAAAAACAATGCAAGAAAGTATTACAAGTAAATCTATTAAAAGACATCAATTTTTATTAATGGGAATGAAACATGTCTGATAATCTTAAAGTATTAGGTCAAATAGACCCTGCTGCAACCACAGTTACTGTACTTTATACAGTACCAGATATGACACAAACAACTGTTAGTTCTATTGTGGCAGCAAATCGCACAGGATCGGCTATAACATTTAGATTAAGTGTTCATGTTGCTGGTGCCAGTGCTAACGATAAACAATATTTATATTACGGCAAATCTGTTGCAGCTAATGATTCCTTAACAATAGTAATAGGTATAACATTAAATCAAACAGATGTTGTAAAAGTTTATACAAGTGCAGTGAATATGAGTTTTAATATGTTTGGTTGTGAAACAAAAGAGGAAAGATAAAATGGATGCTAAGAAGCAAGCACAAGAATTAGCAAATATGGGTCGCTATGGCGATACCATGCTTATGCACGTTAATCCTAAAGAAGTAGAGGGATTAGCTTCTATTATGCCTATAACAATAAACCCGCAAACAGGGCAACCAGAAGCGTTTATAGGGGCTATATTAGGTAGCCTTATAGGAGGCACAGTCTTTCCTAATTTGTTAAGTATGGGGATTGTAGGGGCAGCAGGTGGTGCTGCATTAGGTTCAGGTTTAGGTACTTATGCAGAAACAGGAGATTTAGAAAAAGGTTTAGCTTCTGCTGTATTAGGTTACGGAGTAGGTAATATATTAGGAGATGTTGGAACTTCTGGACTTGTAGAAGCCGAAACTCAAATAGCAACTGATGCAGCATTACAAGAAGCAGGAAAGCAAGTATCAGAAGAAGCAATAAGAAATGCTGCATTAAATTCTAATTTAACAGGAGAGGTTATAGGTAAAGAAGCACTTAAAAAATTAGGACAAGATGCTGGTCAGGCATTTATGGATGCTGGGGTTTTATCTAATCCACAAACAATTAAAATAGCTGATGCAGCAAATGTAAAAGCTCAAAGTGAATTTATGAATATGACTACAGGAGATAGATTAGGAGAAATAGGTTCTAATATATTTTCTGGTAATACTGTAGATGCAGTTTCTAATAACTATCTTCCTATAGCTTTAGGAGGAGGTTCTTTATCAGCACAAAATGCTCAAGAAGAATACGAAAGAGAAATGGCTGAATACAGAGCTAACAAGGACAAAAGAAAAGAAGAACTGTATGCTAAATATCCTGAACAAATACATAAAAGAAATCCTTATTATGATATTTATGGTGTTGCTGAAGGTGGTCAAATACCTTCTTATGCAGAAGGAGAAACTGTTTATGGTGTAGGAAGCGAAGGTCAATACAGACCGTCAAATACTTACATGCCGGGATTTGATTCTGAATTTAATTATTTCCCTAATAGAGTAATACCTGCTAGTGCAATAAGTGCTAGACAAGCAGCAAAAGGAGAAACACCAGCAGTTATTGCTCCTAATCCTATAACTAGCAGATATCAACCAATGGTTTTACCTAATTATGCTTATGATCAAGTTCCTGCAGGAAGTGTATTAGGAAGAGTACAAGATGCTTACAATGCTGGGCTTCCCACTACAACACAACTATTAAGTCCTTTTCGTAACACAGGATTAGATACTGTAATAGAAGGTGCAGGTCGCTCATTTATTAATAAAGGAACAGGAACAGGAACAGACACAGGAACAGGAACAACTACACAAACAAACACAGGAACAGGAACAACTACACAAACAGACACAGGATACATAAATACTGAACAAACTTATAACACTGGTGATGGTAAAACAAATGCTACAGACAATGATCAAACAAATAATCCTAATACCCAAGTAATAAATAATAACGATGGAACTTCTACTGTAATTTATGAAGATGGAACTACAACTACAGTTTCAAATGAACCAATTAGCGGACCTGTAACTGTTGACAGTAACACTAATTTAGAAACAGGAAAACAACTACAAGAAGGTGATGAAGGTTATATTAGCCCTGATAGTGAAGATTATTCATCCACTACTTATCAGTATGGATCAGGAGGAGGTCCTGATGGTATGAATCCATATTTAGGAAGTGATGCTACAACATACGATCAAGTACAAGAAAATAAAGAATCTGTTAAAGAAGCTGCTAGAGGACAAGGAGAGTTAGATGCTTATAAAGCTGCTGTAGCAGCAGGAATTGATCCAACTAGAATAGTTTATGGTGCTGATTACAATACAAATACTGTATATTCTGAAGATGATGTAATAGTAGGTACAACAGGTTATACAGCAGATGGCACATTTGTATACACAAATACCGATCCGCTTTTAGGCAATGTAGAAGATGGTAATAATTTTTATCCCGGAGAACAAAGACAAGCAACTTCAGGCATTCTTATAAGACCAGATGGAAGCACTGAACAAATAAATGATTTAAGTAATTTTACAAATCCCGGAGATGGAAGCGTAATAGAATTAGATAATGGTTATAGCGTAATTAATGATCCTAATAATGGTATTAATAATTATGGGGGAGTGGGAATGTATGCAGAATCTCCTGATATGGGAGTAGCTTATGAAAAAGACCCTGCTATTCGTTCTCCTGAATATGTTTATCAAACTTTATCAGTAGAAGATAGAAATGCTGCAGAGAATGCATATAATCAAGCAATAGCAGATTCAATAGCAAGAGGAGATATACCATCTGAGGCTTATGCACAACAACAAGAAGAAGCTTACGAAAATTATTTAGCTGAACTTGAAGCTGCAAAAAAAGAAGAAGAAGAAAAAGAAGCTGAAGAAGCTGAAGAAGAAGAAGAAACTACAGAAGAATCACCACCTTTATATGTTGAACCCGGAATGTATTCAGGAGGTTTAGTTAATTTAACAGAGGGAATGAATGTTCCTAATATGCAACAGCCTATGCAACAGCCTATGCAACAGCCTATGCAAAATCCATTAGAACAAGAAGTTATACAAGCTGTATTAGGAAGTCATCCTAATCCTGATTCTGTAATACAAGCTTTTATACAACAATTTGGAATTGATGCTTTTTTACAATTAAGAGATAAAATATTAAAACAACAAGTTCCTAATGCACAAACTGAAGGAAAAATTGAAGGTGCAGGAGGGGGAATGGATGATTTAGTTATGGGTCAAATTGGTAATCAATCTGCAGTAGCAGTTTCTCCGGGTGAATATATAGTTCCTGCCGATGTAGTTTCAATGTTAGGGGATGGAGATAGTGATAACGGTTCCGATAAACTTGATGGTATGCTAGATAGAGTTAGAGTAGAAAAAACAGGAACTAACAAACAAGCTAAACCACTTGGTAATAAAAAAATAATGGCAGCTTAAATATGTTAAATGCAAATAGTTTTGATGAAGCAGATACTAATTATGTTGATATTAAAGAAGAATATCCAGATTATATTATTAGTTTAATACCTCTTAATTATATCTATACAGTTTGGGATGATGCTAAACCACATTTAGAAAAAGCAGTAAAACGTTCTAATGGACGTTGGACAATAGATTCTGTGCATCAAGCATTATTAAATGATCAACAACAGTTGTGGGTAACTTTAGATAAAGATAATAAGTTATTAGGAGTAGCTACAACTCAATTTGTAAGGTATCCCGCTAGTTTAATGTGTGCTATTCAATACATTGGCGGTGATGAATTTAAACACTGGGCTTGGTTGCTCTGCAAAAAACTGGAAGCTTGGGCTAAAGACTCAGGTTGTGACGGTATTGAAGGAACAGCTAGGTTTGGATTTTGGAAATGGTTAAGTAGGTCTAATTGGAAGAAAGCTTATACGGTATTTGAAAAGAGGTTTGACAATGAGTAAAGGCGGTAGCGGAAGTGGTGTTAATGAAACCACATCAACAGTAACACAATCTAATCTTCCTGAGTATGCAGAGCCATACATAACGAGATTAATGCAACGAGCAGAGACAGAATCTCTTGCTCCTTATACAACTTATGAAGGGCAAAGACTTGCTACTTTTACTCCTGAACAAGAGTTAGCTATGACAGGTAAAGCTGGTTTAGCTGTAGCAGGAGACCCTGCTCAATTTGGAATAGCATCAGATGTAACAGGAAACTTAGCACAAAATCAAATACAAGGTCCAGATGGACAATTGAGAACAGCAATTGGTTCTGGACAAAATTTAGCTTTACAAAGATTTAATCAACAAACTGGTGTTGATGCAAGCGGTGCTCCTGTATATGGAAATATAAATTCTTACATGAATCCATATCAACAACAAGTTATTGATATGGCTCAAAATGTAGCTAGAGAACAATCTCTTAGAGATTCAAATCTTATAGCACAGGATGCTGCTTTTTCTGGAGGTTTAGGTGGGTATCGTGAAGGAATAATGCAATCAGAAAGAGAAGGAAATTTAAATAAACAAATATCAGATATACAACTTGCAGGTTCAGCAGCAAATTATGAACAAGCACAATCTGCTTACAATACAGATAGAGCAGCAAGATTAGGTGCTATTGGAATAGATCAACAAACCAGACAACAACAGTTAGCAGCAGCCAATCAATTAGGTAATTTAGGATTTGCTGGACAAACTGCTGAAATACAAAGAATGGATCAATTAGGGCAAGCAGGAACTGCTAGACAAGCTATGCAACAACAACTTTATGATACAGGTTATCAAGAATTCCAAGATCAATTAGCTTATCCAAGACAGAACATAGCTTTTTATCAACAAGCATTGCGTGGAATGCCTATACAACCGGGTCAGCAAGTATCTACTTACGCACCTACTCCTTCTGCAGCATCATCAATGTTAGGAATGGGTCTTGGAGGTTTAGGTCTTTATCAAGCAATGGGAGGAATGGGAGCTTAAATATTGAACGTTCAATATTTAAATAGGACATAACATGAACATATTACAATTAGAAGACGACATAAAATCATTACCAGATAAAAATTTAATGAATGCAATGCAAACAGGAGATTATCCTCAGTATTTAGTATTGTCTGAATTAAAACGTAGAAAAGAAATGAGAGATGACTATAAAGGTCGTATGGCAGCTCAAGAGCCAGATAATACTGTTGCAGATAGAATTGTAAATGAAGCTAGTATGGACATGAGCAATCAAGGAATTGGTAACATAGTTTCTCCAGAAGTAAGAAATATGCAAGGAATGCCACAGAATACACCTCAAATGCCTATAGACAATCAAGGTATAGGACAAATGATGCCTAGTAGTATGCAAGGCATGAAAGACGGACGTACAGTTTATCCAAATGCAGGTCTTGCAGCATTAGCAGAAAAAGCTCCTGATGTAGTAAAAAGTATGGGATATAGTCAAGGAGGCATTGTACAGATGGCTCCGGGACAAACCGTTCCTTTTTCTGACCCAAGACTTACAGGTTATTTAAATATGTTTGAAGAAAGATTAAAAAGTAGTCCTGAAGAAGATGCTTATAGAGAACAAATAAATCAATATTTTAATCCATTAGAACAAGAAAAAAGAAGAAAACAACAACAAGCGTATCAACTTATGAAAGCTGGATTAGCAGTAAGCAGCTCAGCTACACCAGAACAATTAAATAAAAATCTTGCACCTGTTATAGATTCGGCAATGAAAAGTTCTGGCGATAGAAGTAAAGAAAGTTTATTGCAAGGAAAATTACAATCTGGTTTTGCTAAAGAAGATAGAGAAAGAATTAGAACTGCAACAGAATTAGCATCTAAAGCTATGTACACAGATACTTTAAGAATGCAGGGAGACAAACCTACTTCTGAACAATTTTGGGTAAATTCTGTAGTAAATTCTGATCCATCAAAATTTGGAATTCCAATAATAGAAGATGGAAAAACAACAGGTTATGAACCTAATGCAGCAGCTTTAGAACGAGCTGCTATATTGAAAAACTTTGGACAAGTTAATAGTGCTGAACAACGATTAATATCAGAGACTTATGATAAAGCAGAAAAAAGCTGGGAAGATTTTAGTAGAAAACTGAGGGTAAATATAGAAAACGATAATAAAAATAACAAATTAGGTAAAACTGATAGTGAAATTTTAGCAGAAGTAGAAGCAGCCAAATCTCAATATATGTTAAATCAAATACAAAAAGTAAAAGATACTTTAACAAGATACGGTAAAAAAGAAGGAGGACAAATTCCTATGCAAGATATTATGTATCCTAATTTTGAAAGTTATTCTGATTAATAATGTCTATTCAATATTTGCCTGACGGAAGGTTAATTAGCTTAAAAGACAATTTAAGTCAAAATGAAATTGAAAAAGAAATTGAATTGTATTTACAAAATTATCCTCTTGAAATACAAGAAGAAATTATAGAAACAGATAATCAACAAATACCTGTTCCTAATACTGTAAAACCAATATCTGAATATACTGTAAAAGATTATTTAGGACAAGTTGGATTTGGTTACTCTGGAGGAATAAATCTTGGAGGTAATACAATACCTGAATTTGAAGATGTTGATAAAGATATTAAAGAAGAATTGTTGTCTTATAAACAAGGAGATAAAGAAGAAGGGGCAAGTTTTGGAAAAATAGCTAAAAACAGTTTAGGTATTGTAGAAAATTTAGCAAATCCTCTTCAAGACTATGCCGATAAAGTTCTTGAATTAAATGAATATGAAAAAGAATTAAATAATTTATCTGTAAAACAAAATTTATCCAAAGAAGAACAAGATCGTTATAAAGAGTTAGAATTAAAAATTAATGGTTCTGGTAAATCAAAAGAAGAAATAAACCAAGAAGTAGCATCTAGTTTAGGAATGGGAGATATGCCTCCTTCTGCTGAAGCTTATTATGCTCGACAAAATCTTGAAGAACAATTAGGTTTAAAAGAACTAATTAGAATAGAAGTAGAAAGAAGAAAAAGACTTGAACAAAGACAAGAAGAAGCACCTGTAAGTAATGCTACTAAATATTTATTTGCATCTGCACAAGACGAAAGAGCAGGTGGTGCTTTAGGTAAGGCTTGGGATAGTTATTGGAATGACTTATCAAAAGAACAAAAATTTGATGCTTTAGGAGATGTTGTTGGTATGTCAGCAGCTCCTGCTGCTTTAATTCTTGGTGCAAACTTTGCATCTGCTCTTACACTTCAAAGAATGCCGTGGATGTATCAATTTTTAGGGGCAGGAGCAGCAACAGGAACTACTTCTGGATATATTACATACGGAACATCGTTTGACGAATATCTTGTACAATCAGGATTAGACTTAACTAATCCAGAATCTGTTTTAGAAGTTTTTCAAGACAAAGAACTTATAGAAGAAGCAAAAGATTATGCAATGAATAGAGGATTAGCAGTAGGTTCTTTTGATGCAATTTCAGGTGGTTTTGCAACAAGAATGTTAGCTCCTGCACAAATAAATAACAAACTACTTGCAAGTATTATTAGAAAACCAACAGGAACGGATTTAGGATATTTACGCAGAACAGGAATCAATATAGTTGCTCAAAGTCCTTTGCAAACTGGTTTACCAATGATAGGAGAAACTATTGCACAAGCCACAACTTTAAAAGACAATGAAAAATATTCTGGTTTTGATATATTTGCTGAAGGTTTAGGAGAAATTCCATTTATAGGAGCTGATGCAACATTAGGTGGAATTTTATCTAGTCAAATGGATTCAACTAGAACTAAAAAAGAAAGAAAACAAGCAGATTTAAAACAAGCAGAAAGAGAGTATATATCTGTTTCATCTGTTTCAAATGATTTTGGTTATGGAAAAATAACAGGAGAGTTTGTAAGTATAGATGAAGATACAGGAATAGAAACAACAGGTCTGCCTTACGGTAAAGATGTTTTTACAAATTATTATTCTAAAGAAGATTCTTTTAATATTTTTGCTAATACCGAAGAAGATATAGAAGCACCTAATCAGTTTGTTGCAAAATCTAACAATAGGGGTAAATTTAAAATAATAGATACCTATAATAATGTAATAGAAGACGACATAGATTCTCAAAATGAAGCAGAAGAAAAATCTGGAACATATAATGTTTACTCAGGTATTAGATATTCTAAATATTTAAAAGATAGTAATTTAGAAATACAAAATATTCCAGATTCAAATTTAACAAGTAGAATTTCTGAATTTATGCTTGATCCTTATGAATCTAAAATTGCTATAGAAGAAATAAAAAACGACACTTTTATTTTTAATCAACCTCAATTTAATAGAATTTTAAATGCTATTGGAGAAAACACAACTGAATTTAATGTTCTACATTTACAAAAAGTATTAAACGTTAAAGATTTTGATACGTTATTAAATCAAAAAGCTGAAGATTTATTGTTCAGAAAAACTAACACAATGCCTCCTGTTAGGATTAAGAAAAAAGATATAACTAATTTAAGTGAAGAATTAAATATAAATATAGATTTTCAATCTAATGGATTTAAATCTTTATCTTTAAAATTAGTTGGTCAATCTGATTACAACAAAATGAATAATGCTCAAAAACGTTATTTATATTCTTTTTTAAAGACTTTACCTGTTAACGAAACTGATAATAAAAATTTTCCTGATATGTCTCGAAGAGACTATTCTGTTAAACAAAAAGAACAAGTTATTGATTCATTAATTAAAAATCCAAAAAAAACCAATTTAAACGATATTTCTTTATCTTTAGGTTTAGACCCTACTGTAATAGAAAACAAAAGATTAGCTTCCCGTGTAAGGGAAGATTTAGTAATTTCTGGAGTTATTAACAAAACAGGAAGTAAATATAAATTTAACCCTCAAGGCAGTTGGATTTTATCTAGACAAAATCAAATAGATTTAAATAACGATCCTACACTTCAAGAAGATTTAAATAAAACATTAAGATTTCAAGAATTTTTTGAAAATAAATTAAAAGAATTAAATTTACCAGATATTATAACTAAATTAAAACAAGGAATTATTTCTGTAAATGGTCAGAAAGATCAAGAAGCACTTGGAGTTTTTAATCCTTCATTAAAAGAAATAATATTAAGTGTAGCGAGTGCTAGAGAAAACGCATTAGCTAAAAATAATAAAGCTACTGAACAAGATATTTTAAATGAATTAACTGTAACATTTGGTCACGAAACAGTACATGCTACTAAATTATTAGATTTGTTTTCTGCTCAAGAATGGCAAAATTTAACAAACGCAACAGCTTCTACTCTTGTACCAAGAAAAACCGTAGAAGAAGTTACTGGTTCTAAACAAGCATATAGTCAATACATACAAAATTTAGGAAGAAAACCTACATACTTTGATTTGCAAAGAGATGCTTATAAAAATCAAGAATACGACTCGGCAGAAGAAGCTCAAGAAACTGTAGTTGAAGAAGCTGTAGCTCTTCTTTTAGAAGATTGGTTTAAAAATCAAATAAAGTTAAATGGACAATCAAAAGGTATAGCAAACAAGACTAAAGATTTTTTTAAAGCTATAAATAATGGTTTAGAATATTCAGGATTTCAAACTTATGAAAATATTTTTAATAAATTATTATCAGGAAAAATAGGTAAAAGAGAAAGGGTTAATCAATATTCAAAACCTATTCCTGTCACAGTTAGAGATGAATTTGGAAATGTTTTATCTACTTATGAACAACAACCAAAAGTTTTAAGATCATCAGGAATAAATCGTTATAGAAATCTTTCAGGAGCTGTTGGAATAGATTTAGATAATGATGAATTAATACCTTCTTCGATGGATGAAGAGATTCCTATAATAGAACGTCCTTTGCAAGATTCACCAAATCTAAGATTTAGTTTAAATAATATTCAACAAAGACCTACAAGTTTAGTAATTGAATTTATGCGTAATGCTAGAGAAGCAACTTATGGCAATGATTTTTCTACAATACCTGCTGCTATATTAGAGAAAACAATGTCTAGTGATATTAATACCATTAGAAGATTTGGAAGAAAATTAAACTCTCAAGAATTTCAAGACGCACAAGCTCAATTATATTGGTATACGCAAGAAAATTTAAAACAATTAGGTTATAAAAATGGAAATGATATTGCTACATTATATTTAGTAGGTAACGCAAGTAAATACAATGTTCTAACAACAAGCCAAGTAGAAGCAGAATCGTTTGCAAATGGTTTAACTCAAAGTCCTTATTCAATAAAAGGCGATGCAAAAAAAATAACAGAATATAAAGTTAGAAGATCAGATATTATTTTAACAACTGATATTATGTTTGCAAAAAATCCTCCTGCTTGGGCTGATAAAAACAATTTTTATATTACAAAACCTCAAGCATTAAGAGGTGGCGGTAAAAATATTAGTTATCAAGAAGTTAAACCTATTAGAAAATTAAAAACAGGATTTAATAATGGTTATAGTAAATCTAAATTCAGTCTTAATAAAAGAAATCAAATATCTTCAATGGAATTTATGCGTTCCAAAGGAACAAGAGGTAAACAGGTATCAGAAAATTTACGAACATACAGCAAACCTACTGAAAGAGTAGGACAAGCCACACTTGAAGAAAAAAAATTAGCTAAAAGATTTAAACTAATTCCAAAAGAAAACGAAAGACTTATTTACGCTGCCAAAACATTCGAACCTAAAATAATTAAAGAAGTAGGAGATTTTAAAATAGTTAAAGATGATTATTTAGAAGGTAATTTAAATGTAGGAAAAATATTAGATGTAGATGTTGAATTGTTTCGTGATCCGGGTGGATTTGAAGGTGAAAATTATTCAATGGTAATAACAGATTCAAGAGCTATAGGAGATGGAAATGTAGGTTTGTATGCTAATAATTTAAAACAAGCTAAATTAGAAGCAGTATGGGAAATAGAAAAATTTGTAAAAGAATCTGTTTTAACAGACATAAGCGGAACAAGGTTATATCAAGTAGCAAACAACACAAAACTGTATCATTTTGAAGATAGTCCTAATGTTTTAAACTACTTAGAAGATAAATCGAGTTACGGTTTAGATGAAATTGAATTTAAAGAAGGTAAAGAAGCTTTATTAAAGGCTATTAATTCTATTGATTATCAATATGATTTATTAAATCACTATGCTGTTACGGAAGGTTTACGAAGAATGTTTGCAATAGAAGAAACTGCACCTAGTTTTAAAGAAAAATTAGGTGAAAATTGGGTAACTAAAAAAGAATATTTTCTTAATAGAGAATATATAAATAATGGAAAAACTTTTAAAGGATATACAAAGTTACTTAATCTTGTTCAAGTTAAAGCTGAAAGTTACTCTCCTAATGAAGTAAAAAATAATAGAAATGCTTTTATAGTTTTAGGTGCTCCTGCTTCTGGTAAATCATTCTTTTCTAAAGAAATAGCTAAAGAAAACAATTTAGCAATTTTAGACAGTGACGATATAAAAGCATTTATACCTGAATATGCAGGTGGTGTAGGAGCTAATGCAGTTCATCAAGAAGCTAAAGTTATAAATCAAAGTGTTTATGAAAATTTTCTTAGTGAAGGTAAAGATATGCTTTTACCTAGAGTTGGTGGAAAAGAAAATTTTAATCAAATAAAAAACACCATAAAACAATTAAAAAATAATGATTACAATGTTAATCTTGTATTAGTAGATGTAGATACATCTAACAGTTTGCAAAGAATGTTAACTCGTTTTGCAGAAACAGGAAGATTATTACCTCCTAGTTATTTAGAGTCAATTGGAAATACTCCAATAGATACTTATAATAGATTACAATATGAAGCAGATCAACACGCATGGATAGATAACAATGGCAAACCAAATCAAGAAATCATTAGGCAAAACACGGGAATATTACCCCCTTCTATCGGACGAGAACGAACAAATATCAGACAAAGAATCTCTGAGGGTAGCGAGGCTATTAACGACCAAATTATCGCAGAACAAACAACCCAAGAATACATAAGAGATTTAGATATTGCGATAGAGGGTGTTAAAACACTCAATGATGAGTCAGAAAAAAATAATTTAGTTCCTAAATACAATTTAAATGCTTCACAAGATGCACTTAAAGTAGCTTTTGAAACCGCAGCTAATAAATCTACAAGAACAGAATTATCTCCAGAAATCAAAAATAAATATTCATTAAAGAAAGGAAAGCCTCTTAATCCTAATGCAGAAAGTTTAATCGAACATTATCAAACAGTAGACAATACACCAGACAAAACTTTCGGTGAAATTTTATTAGCTACGGCTGATGCAACAAGGGAATTATCTAAAGACATCAGAAGTGGATTGGTAGATCAATACAGTATTTTTAATAAAATAGAAAAAGAAGCAGCAAAAGTACAAGGAATTTCAGAACAAAAAATATTAGCAAACACAAGTGCTTATGCTTCTATGTTGTTGTCAGACAGATCAGGAGAAATATGGAAAGGTTCTTTTTTTGAAGGCTTTCCTGTTTACGATGAAAAAGGTTATGTAAGGGTAGAGGTTATTTCTCCTAAAGACAATAAACCAGTTGTTCCTCCTATGAAATTTTTAGAACCTCTTATGGTAAATTCACAATTACTTGGTTTATTTACATCAGTAAGAAATGTAGAAAGAGAAATAAATTTTGATCAACAAGGAAGAAAAGTTAAAACTACTAAAAAACAAATTGCAGAAGCAAAACAAGCTTTAAAAGATTATCCAATTTTAAATAAAGTATCAGAAGAATATAATCGTTGGAATGAACACCTTGTTGATTTTTTAGTAGCAACACAAGTATTAGATGAAGCCACAGCTAAAATATGGCTTCAAAATTCTGATTACATACCTTTTTATAGGTCTTTAAGTGTTGATGAAAAAGGTCAGCAAGTAAAAACTGTAGGACCACAAGTATTAAAAGGTTTTTCTATGTCAAAAAATCTTTTTGTAGAAGCAAAAGGAAGCGAGACAAAAAAAACTACCGATGCCATAACAGGTATAGCTCAAAATTTAAGAGCAGCAATAGAATCTGGAATGAAAAATGTCGCAGCAAATCGTTCTGTTAGAGATTTGGTTAGTTTAGGTTATGCCCAACAAGTAGGAAATAACGTAAAAGGTAAAGAAGTAATTACTATAAGAGTTCAAGGAAAAAATAAAAGTTTTAATGTTAGTGATAAGGCAACTTACGAAGCGTATTTAGGATTTCAAGACGGATTTAATCCCTATACAGGTGGTTATACTATGCAAGCTGCAATAGGAGCTAAACTATTATTTAGTGAAGTTATTACTAGAGCACCTAAATTTTGGGCAATGCAACTTTCCAGAGACTCTATTTCTGCTTGGGCATTATTAGGCATAGATGAATATACACCTTTTTTTACTTCATTAAATAATGCTGCAAAAATAACAGCAGGTATGATAACGGGTCGAGTTCCAGAAGGTTTTACTAAAATGCAAAGAGCTGGAGTTGTAACTAGATATGATCAAGGTATATTACAAACACAAGAAGATGCCAATATAATATTAAAAAGAGCTAAAAGAAATGCTATTAAAAGAAGTAAAAATTTAACCCCAGAAAAAGTAGTTAGTCAACTTTGGGATAATAGTTTTATGCTTGCTTGGAACGCTACAGGACAAGGAACTCTTATAACTGATGCTGCTACAAGATTAGCTGTTTATGAAAGTATTTTAAAACAAACAGGCAATGAAGCAGAAGCAGTTTTTCAATCAATGGAAGTTATGAACTTTACTAGAAGAGGTAATAACCCAATGATTCAAATAACGACTTCTTTAATTCCTTTTTCAAATCCTACAATGCAAGGTCTTGATCTTTTTATAAGAGCAATAACAGGAAAATACGGTCAGACAAATTTAAAGAAAAAAGAAAGATTAAGAAAATTGTCTTTACGTCTAGGAAGTATCATGGCAACAACTCCTCTTTATTACTTAGCAGTAAAAGATACGGAAGAATATAAAACAACTCCTCCAGAAATTAGAGCAAAAAATTATATATTTCCTACTAAAGAATGGTTTGGTCTTGATTATACAGTAAGATTTCCTAGTGCTTTTGAAGTTGGTTTTGCAACAAAAGAAATACCAGAAGCTTTACTAAGATATTTTGACAGTACAGATTCAGGCAAAATTGCAATAAAAAATATTCTTTCAAGTGCAGAAGACACTATTTTAGGTCCAATAAATCCTTTAAAAATTACTGCTTTAGCTCCAATAGCAGAAAATTATTTTAACAGAGACTCTTTTACTAAAGGACCAATAGTTCCAGAGCGTATGAGAGCAGGAGAATTAGATTATCTTAAAGACAGACCTTCTACTCCTTCAATTTATAAAAGTATAGGAAAATTAACAAACACATCTCCTTTAATGATAAGAAATTTATCTGAAGGTTATTTTGCTTATCTAGGAACATATGCAGCTACATTGTATGATACTGCTAAAGATATTGGACCTTCAACGGGTTGGGAAAAATCTTTGTTTACACAAGGTTTTGTTTTACCACCAGAACAAAAAGGATATGTAAAACACTTTTACGACATGAAAAAAATATTAGATGATTACTTTGCTGATGCACAGAGGGTTATGGACAAAGAAGAATTCCTTCTTAACAATCCTTACGATGATAAGTATGACGATGATTTTACAATTCAAATGAAAACATTACAAAAAGAACTTAATTTAAGGGGAGAATTAATTAAGGCTTACAACGAAGACAAAGAAGCAATATATTCATCAAATGTTTATGATGCAGATGAAAAGCGAGACAAAATAGAAACTATAGATAGAATAATAAATAAAGAATTAAAAGGTATTGATCAAGAAAGATTCAATCTTGAAAAACAACTAAGAGAAAGATAATAAGTATTGAACGCTCAATACTTAACGACCTTGCCCCCTATACAGTTTTAAAGACCGTTTTTTAGATTTGTTCATTGTTGATCTGCTTATATTTCCTCTTCCTATAGAAGTTTTCTTAGGACTCTTAGTTTCTCTTAAAAATAATCCGGTTGTTTGTTTCATGTGCACATAATAACTTTAGTTTTATCTATGTTTCAAGCTATATATCTACAACTAAAAATAAAAATCTAAGTTAGCCCTCTATCTTTTTTTAATGCTTTGTTGTTAAATCAACGTATAAACCAATATATCCGTAACAAATAGCTTGCTGCCGGTCAGCCGGGCTAAAATTACAGGTTGTGGTAATGTAGCAATAGGTAAATAACCTATTGAGTAGGTAATGTTTCATGTGAAACATCTTTTTTTTGTTTAGACTTCTCTAGTCCAACGGGTAGGCTAACTGTTGTTGAATCTTTGCTCGGCTCTAAGACGGTTTTCTTCTTCTTTTTGTTGAATAATCCCATGTTGTTCTCCTCTCTCATGTTTTAAAGGCTTGGTTCTAAAAAATTTTTTGTAATCTGGATATGTGTGCATAAAGTATCTAGCATAATAAGCTATCCAATCGTTTGATATTTTAAAAGAATCCCCTTTAGTTACTATATCAGTTTCCCACCTAATACGCTGTATGATCGCCCAATGGCTGTAGTTTTTATGCCCAGATTTTATAGCTTCAAAAGTAAAACGCTGAAACAAAACCCACACTTGAGGGTTCTTCTTGTGCCACTTCCACCACTTCTTTTTCTTTTCTTCATGCAATGCGGTTAAAGTCATTGACCAACTCCTTAAAAGTTTCTCTGGCTTCTCTGTCAGTAGCTAATTTTGATCTACTCACTATCTCTAATCGTTTCTTTAATTCTATAGAAGCTTGTTCTTCTGAAAACACACCCAAGTATGCCCAAAAAGATTTCTCTCTACAAAGCAATCCCGCTTGTGAAACTGCCTTTTGTCCTTCGCCTTTTATCTTAGGCATAACAGGTTGCTCTTGATCATTGATCAATACCATTGCCACTTGATACCTAGACCCTGTTGGCTGTCGAAATAAATCCTCTGGTACATCGTCTGGATGTATAACTAGTGTCAGGTTAACTCCTTTAACATCTTTCCTCATGTAACTTTGTATTGCTTCAAAGCTCATTGCCATATCTCTAATCTTCATGTTTTCTCCTATTACTATCATCATTAATTTTTTTCCAATTTTTAGATTGCCATTTGCATTTAAGTTTTTTATCAAATACTAATAGAAATCTATGTTTTTGACTCCTTTCCTTCCATTCTCCTTCAAGACCTTTTATCTTTCCTCTGCTGTGTTTTATTATTTGTTCTCCTAAAAACAAATCATCTTGTTTAGATTTTATATAAAAATCTTTTTTCTTTTCTGAGAGTCCGTAATAACCAAAGTTTGATGCGGAATATATAACCCCACTATGATAATCATTGTCAGCGTAACTAAGAATTGCTCTGGTATATTCACTTGTTTTTAATAATTTAATTGCTCTAGCCATAAACCAAGTTGCTAGATTGTGTTCCTTGACTTGATGATTTGGTTCTAATACAAATCGGCTTAGTTCCCACAAACCATTCTGATCGTTTCTTTCTAAACCAAAACAAGATTGACTCAACTCTGGAACAGGGAAGCCTGTAAATATGCAACCACCAACAATTTTTTTTTTATATATCAAACCCACATTGAAACCACTCTTAAATGAAATAGATACTTTAGATAAATAGTGATGCTCTCTCATTAAACGTTCTAAAACTTTTTTAGAAACTAGCATAACGTTGTAATCAGATTTCATTGTTGTTATATATTGAATGCTCAATATTTAAGAAAAATCAGAGTTTTGGGTAAAAAGTCGATCCCACAACACGGTTGTATTGAACGAATCAAGATCAAGTAATACCATAGCATCCCCCTAATTTAACTATTTTTAGTCTTTTTAACCTTGATAACTTCCATTATAAGTTCTTCGTCTGATCTCGTTTCTTTCCAAACTTTATAAAGTTTTCTCATTCTTTTGTTTTCCATTCTTGTACTCCCCATAAGTATTTTTTGCCCAATCCAAAACATCTATTCCTTTCATTGCCCACCACAAACTTTCGTTTCCTTTAGTGTGACAATTCATATGATGCTCTGCACAAAGGGGAACTGCAAACTCATCTGAATTCTTAGTTCCCAAACCCCTTCTTTCCGCATGTCTTAAATGATGTGCGTGTTCTCCAACCCCACCACAAACCAAACAAGGATGTGATCTTATGTGTTTTAGATAAGCTTGGCTTCTGTACTTCATTTAAAAAGGAACATCCTCATCAGAAGCTTCTGCTACTGCAACTGTTTCAGCTACTTGCTGTGCTTGTTGCTGTTCAACTTTAACGTATGGCATTTCTAATCTTGCAAACTTGTATTGCTTTCCTGTATTTTTAGCAACCCTATCCCACATAGCTAAATCCATTTCTATTTCTGGAATATTAGATTCCTTAAACTTCTCAGCCATTGCCTTAACAAGTGCTTTAGGTATTTTAATTTTACCTTTCATATCTGGATGACTCTTCATCTTCTTATAGTCATTAGTAAATATGTTGCCTTCGCCTTTAATGTATTCAGTCATTATATTTCTCCTCTGTATTCTTTGCACAAGTTAATCGTGAACTGTTTTAAATCCCTTCTCTTTTCTTCTAGTTCAACACTTGATAACTCAACATCAATAGCAAGCAATAATTCCTTTTCTAATAAGTTAAAGTTCATTATTTTTCTCCTTCTGTTGTATTTTCTTGTTTATAAGTACCAGAATAAATCTCTTTACCTTCTTGTTCTGCGGTATCTGTTTCTGATATTTGATTAGCATCCCAATCAATAATATTAAGCGGGGTAACTTGTGCAACATAATTTGTACCTTGATAAGTAACGTAAGCGAATTGCTGTGCTTGCGTTTGACTATCAAAAAGTCCAATAGCAGTAGTTAATGGTAAAAGACTATTGGGATCACCGTAAGTAACGTGAACTATCCATTTATTATTCATTTATATTTTCCTCTGTTGTTGTATCTTTACTAGGTAAATCTGCTTTAGTTTTAGCTAATAGATTTAATATTTCATCGTAAGCTTTAGAGTCATGTTTTTCTAATAAAACAAACTGACTCTTACTCCCGTTATAAAGTTCTAATAAAGATTCTTTTGTTGTAGGTGCTAATTTTGATTCTAATATTGCTTTAAAACTTTCTACAAAAAAATCTGTAGTCCATAATTTTCCTTCGTGAAGAATTGATTCTTCTTGTGCAACTTCTTCTATCTCAACTACCTGTTCTTTTTTTGGTTTAAGTTTCACTACTGTCTTTGGTGCTTCTCTATCAGCAATATCTTCTCCTCGATACACATGTGCTCCTAATCCAAATAAACTTATATTTTTAACTAAACACCTCATTTTAGTATTAGCAACATCAACAACATCCCAATCTTTTTTTGCTCTGTTATTGAAATCAGTTATTGCCAACCACATAGGATGTGTCAAACCGTCTATAGTAACTTTACTATGCACAGAAGCAGTACCGTTGGGATAAACCATGCAGTCCATAATTCCATGTATAGGATGTTCAAACTGTTGAAATTCAAATTGTATTTCTGGAAAATGTGTATTTATTTCTTGCCACATATCAGTCCAACTGACGTAATCAAATTGACCCTTCTTATCTTTCTCTACAGTAACGGAGTTTAATTTACTCCAAATACTTTCTTTACTCATCTTCTGCTCCTTTATTGGTTAATAAATCTAGTAATTCAATTTTGTCTGTTTTGACAAATTCTTTTTTGTTCGTTGTATGTTCTATATCCAATCCATTGTATTTGAATTTAATAGTCAACCTCTTCCCTTCCTCTATCAATTTTGGATTCAATCCCCTTCTTGTAGAAGCTTGTATAAATCCAATAATTGATCTCTCATAAGTATTTTGTTTTTCATAATCAAGAAACATTTTCTTCCTCCCATTTTTTAAATTGACTACAGTATTTACTGACGTTGCAATAGTTAAGACATCTAATCGGTTCTGACTTCCTTTCTTCTATGTAATAATCATCGTGATCGTTGTCTTTAAGTGCCTTTTCTGCTTCTTCTTTGTTGTCATATACCTTTAGTGCCCTGACTCTTTTTTTCTTCATTACAGCATACTTATCGTCCTTCGCCCATGTATCGTCCTTACTGCAAAGAGGTAACTCTTTTCCTTCCATATGTGCCAATACAGCCTTTTGATGTTCTAGCACTCTGCCCTCGACAAATTTATCTTGTTCTTCTTCACTCCATAAAGGAATATCAATAACTTGTATAGGGGCATCTGGATAGTCTTCTTTTTGCTGATAATTGTTTGCTTTATGATCTCTGAATATAGCTATAATCTCTAGCTTTTTGACCTTTAACCCTTTAGCTTTTCTAACCATATACGCATAGCTGTTAAGTTGTTTAACCCAATCTGGCTTTGGCTGTTCTCCCATGATCACGCTGTAAACTCCAACGTACTTATAGTCTTGTATAATTACACCGTCATCCTCTATTTGTTGAACGTCTATTGCTCCTGATAGCGTCCACCCTTTAACCTCTGTATAAAGTCTTTCTTCGCTAATTGTCGTATCACTTTCATCAATGCCAACCTCTAAAACTTTGTGCATCATTGTTCCCATGATTGCGTAATATCTATCTACAACATCTTCTACCAATTGATTTTTGTGTAAATTTTTCAACAAAGATATTCGTGCTGAACCTATCGCTTCTGTTATCGACAGTCTTGAACCTTTTTTTGTGTATTCGTCACGCTGAACTAAGTTAACAAAAACCTGTGGTAAATTTTTCTTATTTGTAAGTTTCATTTTTCCTCTCCTTTTTTGCGTTTACCATTTCTTTTTCATATTCTAAACCTGACACCAAAATTTCAATACGTCCTAAAATAGCAACACACTCTTTAAGATTTCTAATCATTTCTTGACAGTTATCATCTGCTTCTTTTATTTGTTTATAGATATCTTTTTTCATTGTGTTATTTCTGTAGAAGTTATAACTCTAAAAACTCTCAGTCCTTCTTTTTCAACAAAAGTTTTAACATAAAACTTATCTATCTCTTCCAACTTCACGTTAATAGCCGTTATACAGCGATAAACTTGTTGTCTGGACGTTTCAACGTCTAGGTCTTTGTTGGGTATGAAGAACGTATCTCCTACGTCTAAAGCTTCTAATGTAGTTCTAATCTTGCTTTTCTTTCTGCCCCTAGTATCGTCTGGCATAGGAAGTTTTTCTATCTGATAAATTTCCATTTAATAGTCCTCTGTTAATTGATTGGCAAGTGATGTTTTGCAAGCGTAATGACTGTAATGAGGTTTAATAAAAGTATCGCCACATACAGAACATATGTTATTTTCTTGCTCAACAATTATTGTGTTGTTAGTTTTGCTCATGTTTGGTTCTCGTAAAAATCTATTGTTGCATTTTAATCTTTCTTCAATAATAATGTCAACATAATAATTTTTAGAAGAGCAAACAAAATTATTTTAGGAGAGCAAAAAATTAAAGACGAAACGACCAATCAAGAAGCAAAAGAAGAATTGCAATTTGCTATACTTGTCCAAGCCATAAGAGACTGTGCATCTAAAAATAGAGATACACAAATCAAGGCTATTGAATGGTTTATTTCTGATGAATTTAAATTGTTTTGCGAAGATTTAGATTTAGATACATACTCTCTTAGAGAGTCCATGATGTCGATTTTATCAACTCCAAGTGCCACGCTAAAAGAAAATGCTGAAGACACTATATCAAGTTTGAGAGCGTCAGTGTGGCAAAGAAAAACTCACTCGTAAGAGTTAGAAATAGATGAAAGGTTCTAGATTATAACTAGCTAGTTATAAACTAGATTATATAAATATAGTATTAATATAGAGAGAGAGCAAGAAATGATTACAAGTAATTTAGAAGAAGCGGTTAGACAAACAAATTTATTAGGAGAAGACGGTACAAGAATTATATGCCCTGAATGTTCGCAAGAAAGAAAAAAGAAAAACGAAAAAACTTTAAGCATAACTCAAAAAGACAATAAGTATTTATACAATTGTTGGCATTGCGGAGTCTCTGGAAGTTACAATTTAAATTTCAAACAAAAAACCCAGCAGCCAGCTGCAGCAGTTGTAAACAATAAACCAATTGCGGATAATTGGTCTAAAAACGTTGATACTGAAGCACCACAAAAAGTATTAGATTTTCTACAGAGCCGTGCACTTTCGTGGAAAGTATGTGAAGGATTAGGTGTAACATCAGCAACAAAAGGATTTAATGGTTCGGGCATAGGACAGGCGGTAGGATTTCAATATAAAAAAGACGGAGAAGTTTACGCTGTAAAATGGAGAAGTGTTGAAGGTAAAAACTTTACTCAGAGTGGTTCGGCAAATACTTTTTTTAATATTGATAACGTAACTATTGAAGACTCAATAGTTATTTCAGAGGGAGAGTTTGATGTTTGTGCTCTTGTTGAGGCGGGAGTAAAAATTCCATGCGTGTCTGTACCAAATGGTGCTCCATTAAAAGTTTCTCATAATCAGGTATCTCCACAAGAAGACAAAAAGTTTGCTTACGTTTTTGAAGCAAAAGACATACTTGATAAATGTAATAAAGTTATATTGGCTGTAGATAATGATTCTGCGGGTTTAGCTTTAAGTGAAGAACTTGCTAGACGTATAGGAAAAGCTAAAGTTTACCAAGTAACTTATCCTGAAGATTGTAAAGACGCAAATGATGTTTTGATTAAACACGGTGCAGAGAAATTAAAAGAAGTAATAGATAGTGCAAAACCTTTTCCAATTACAGGTCTTAACGATGCAAATTTTTATACTGAAAGATTGACCGAACTTTATGTAGGCGGGCAGTTTAGAGGGGTTTCAACAGGCTTTGAATCATTAGATAAAATTTATACTCTAGCAACAGGTATGCTTACTACTATCACAGGAATCCCTTCAAGTGGTAAATCACAATTCTGTTCACAGATTATGCTTAACACAGCAATTAACGAAGATTGGAAATGGTGTGTGTGTAGTTTTGAGAACCCTGTAGAAATATTGATTGCTACTATTTCTGAAATGTATGTTGGAAAAAGTTTCTTTGAAGGTGAAAATAGAATGAATGATCTGGAAAGAGAAGAAGCTTTAAAATTCGTTAACGATCATTTTGTTTTTATAGATCATATGGGTGGAGCATCAACAGACATTAAATCAATTATTGATCTCACTCAATCAAGTATACAAAGATTGGGTTGTCGTGGTCTTCTCATTGATCCTTTTAACTTCATATCATTGCCCAAAGGGGAAACAAGTGAGACTAATCAGATTAGCAAAATGCTTACAGACTTACAGTTGTTTGCAAAGAGTTCACAGATTCATGTTTTGTTTTGTGCTCATCCACACAAGATGTACCCAGATTCATCAGGGCAAACACAAATTCCAACAGGACATCAAATTAGCGGGTCTGCAAGTTGGTTTGCGAAGACTGATCATGGAATCACAGTAGACAGATCAGACGGAGAAGGAGTAACAATTCTTAGTTGGAAGTGTCGCTTTCGTTGGTTAGGAAAGCAAGGTATGATTAAGTTAGGGTTTGATGAAAAAACGGGTAGGTATTTAGAGCAATCTACTTTTGGTATGTACGATCCAATGAAAACAAATATTGAGGTTTCAATAGATGAAGAAGAAGACGACAGTTGGCTTGATGAACTCTAACCTAATTGATATAGGTAATTCATATTTGAATCAACATTTTATAATGATGTTAGAGAAGTTAGGCACTAGCGATAAGTTAGTTAGGTCGAAAATAAAAAATCAAAACATGATTGATCTTTTGCATTTTCTAGAACTAATAGATAATTATCAACACTCTGCGGGAGAGCACTTACTTGATCTTGCTGTAAAAAGTGGATATTTTTTAAATCCAACAAGTTATGAAGATCAGATACAAAAAAATCGCCCCCCTTCATCTACATCTAATTTTGCTTTGCGATCTTTAAAAATATTAAAGATAACTAAGATTTTAGATGAAGAGTTAGGGGAGAAATCTAATTTTGTTTTTAACGTTATTGTTTTAAACCGTCAAGTCAAAACAATAGATCAGCTTGAAGCTGTTAAGAAAGGTCTGGATGTAATCCAACATTCTTTGGGTCTTTCGAGCCAACGGTATGTTGCTTCTGGTTTAGCTTTGCAATCTGTGGCAAAGACTGTTTCAGTATAAACATTATTTGACTAGACAAACTACGGTCTGAATCTCTGGCTATGTTTTCTAGTTCTTGTTTAACTTCTTCGCTGACTCTTATTGAAATGTAAGCATCTTTTTTCATTGTATATTTCCTGTAAAATTTAAATTATCTTTGTGTATTTCTGAACATATCTCAACAATACATTCTCCGCTTATGTTTATGCCATAATGAATATCCCATGAAGAAATATCAAGATTAGCATGAAGCCATAAGTAAGCTTCTGGTGTATGAGGAAGGATGACGTATATATCTCCACCACCTTCTAAAGTAAAGTCACTAATTACCCACCTCCTTGTAATTTTATAATATCTAAACCTATCCCTAACGCTATTAGAACCAAAGGTATTTTTGTTAAAGCATGATACTTCCAGAAATTATTATGTACCCATTTATTCATTAGCTTTCCTCCTCTGGTTTATAATATTCGCACCCTTGCTTTTTAAAAACGCAATAGTGATCAATCTCTGGGTAATGGCTCATACAAGGTTTATCTCTAGTATCACTCATTATTTTTCTCCTTTTATTAAATAATCTTTTTCTACAACACCTATGTTTTTGTCTCCTCTAAAGTGAGGCTTAACAAACACTTTCTTACCGCTATTAAGCTGTCTTAAATGCTTTCTAACCGCATGAAATCTTTTACCATTACCTTGACCGTTGCCACCGCTACTTGAGCCACTAGCGTACAAATCTACAGTTAAAACCTTGTGTTCCCATTTGGGTAAGGCATTCATGGTTGAAGATTTATATTTGCCAAGCTTATTGTAAGCTATTGGTTTTCTACCGCTAACAAATTGTGTCTTGGCAAGACTCGGATAAGATAATAAAACCTGTAACCAATAAATACATTTTTTAGTAACTTTTGCCCAATCAGCAACTTGCTGAGAATTAAAATTTATGTAGTTACTGTGCTGTTTGTTTTTCTCCCATGCTCTAACTGATGAACTGTTTTTGCTATTAAAAAATGTAAACATAGGACAGGGAACATGAGCAATTTTTCCGTCATTTAAGTATTGTATGTATAAGTGTGATTTTACTATCAAGTCTCCTTCTTGTATTTCTCTTGTAAAAAGTTTTTCATTTCCAAATAAAGTTTTTTTATATTCTTCAAATTTGCCTAAATAAGATTCTGTTACGTCTTCTAAATATAATGCTGTAATACCGTCTGCAAGAGTAACTTCAACATAATTTTTTTGAAAAGGTAAAAAAGGTTTTATATCTTTCAAGACAGTATTAAAATCTTTTTCAGAAATTTCACTCATTAATTCAGCATTGATTTTAAATTTTGCTGATTGCTGTATTCCATTAGATATATCCAATAATTCATTCTTGTAATTGTTATGAAGAAAATCACTATGAGCTATAGCTTTAATTTTTTCGTGTTGTTTCATAACATTTATTGAGTCGCCTCCTACAAAAGTTTTTTCAAATTTTGGAAAGTCATCATCCCATAATGAGGGAGCATGTATTAATTGCTGTAAAAGTTTGTTGTTTATAGTTTCATTCATATTCTTCCTTTAGTTATTTAAATATTGAACGTTCAATATTTGATTGAGTTACAGACGATATATCCGTAACAGGTAATTAAAAATCTGGTAAGCAGGACGGAGTAACTGAAAACGTTACAAAAATAATTAATTATTTTTCCTTAAAAATGTGTGGACAGATATCAGATAACGTCTGTTTTTCCCCTCGTTATCTGACTTGGTTGTGCCGATCTGTCCGTTCAGCACTAGGAGAAGGGGAGATCAATTCAAATTATTCTTGATTCATGTAACCTTCATGGCAAACTTCACAACCGCAAGTTTCTCCATTAACGTATTCAACACTTGGATTTTCACATACTTCGCAAGGATGTATTGTAATTACAAATTTTTTCATTACGCACACTCCTTCTTTCCCCATTCAAGATCATAGTTACTGGCACAAGTAGCACCGTAACCAACTGCCTTACTTCTTTCGTCTGTCAGCTTCCTGTTACAGAAACTACAACTACCAGTAAGTTTTCCAAACTCCGAAGCAACCCTTGAAGGGTCGTTGCCTAATTTGGTTAACAACTCTTTCAAGTCATCTTCTACTTGTTTACCGTCTGGATAAACAAACAACTCTCCGTTAGCTGTTATTCTTCCGTAGTAAGCACTCCCATAACCGCCACCTGTTAACTGAAACTGCCCCGCATACTTTGATCTATCAGTAGCTTTATAAATGCACAGGTCGTTACCGTTAGGCAACTTAAACCACATCTTAGGGAAGCCTTTCTTTCTGCTAATAAAAGAAACCACCCTACCCATAGAGCCAACGTTACTAGAGTTCTTTAAGAAGTCTGGTTTGTTAGCTTCTGGATTCTCTTGGGTAGAGATAATCTTCTTAATGCAATCCCATTGCTTTTCCGATAACTCTCCTCTTTCTTTTAATTGTTTTAACACACTTAGAGAAAAGTCTTTGTTCCAACCTTTAAGCTTTCCTTCCTGTAAATACTTTCCGATCTTTTCAATCATTGATATTTTCATTATTCTATTGCCTCGAATGACAGGACATATCTAACTGCATCATCTAAAGATTCATGGCTAGTAAAAGTACCACTAGCCAATCTTCTATCTTGAACTGTCCAAGAATGAGAATCGTATGCTGTAAATCGTAAGTCTAAATGTATGTCTTTTTTTGTAGACGGACATATTATCGTCATTGTAAATTTATCTATTTTCATATTTGCTCCTATATTAAAAAATGTTTTAAAGTATTAAGTTCTTCTTCGGATATATTCATAACAGAATTAACCCAAACGCAACTTGTATCAAACCAATACTTTTCTCTATCTTTATCAAAATAATCATTATCTCCAAACTCAATACCATAAAACTCAGATAAGATTTCTCTATCGGTTATCTTGCCTTCCAAATAATCAGTTTGAGTAAAGTTATTATAGTAATTCCATTCGTCATATTCTCTTTCACCGTCTTGTATTCCTATCTTAACTATTATCATATTTGCTCCTTTTTAAATCGTTCTAATCTTTCATACAGAAGAAAATCTTCTTCATCTTCCATATCCAAACTATCTATAAACCTCTGGAATAAATTTCCAAGCCTCGTAGGTAATTCAAATCTTCGGTAACATTTAATACAACAAATTCCGACAAACGGAAATACTGCTGTTACGTCTTCTGCTGTTCTTGTGTCGGTATCTTCTCCGCATATATCACAAGCTTCTTCTAACAAATTTATTTTCATTATTCTTGCTCCTAAATTAAATTTTTGAG
>Ga0209535_1000263_pt1 | contig 35955 bp, 42 predicted proteins | sample LinPmetageLP28_FD_184041 | JGI IMG/M metagenome (GOLD analysis project Ga0209535, IMG submission 184041) | Marine viral communities from the Pacific Ocean - LP-28 (SPAdes) (version 2) | ecosystem: Environmental > Aquatic > Marine > Oceanic | place: Pacific Ocean | collected 2009-08-22
AAGCATTTTATAGAGAAGCAAACTATCCTTTTAGTGTAGAGAAACTGGATTGGAATGCGTAACAAAGCGGAGAAATTATGAGAATACTAACACTAGACAATACTGTGTTTGATTTAGATACATTGCCTGAAGAGATAGATGACTTGCGTTTTTCAATCTTTGACAACAGTGACCCGCAAAATCCAGATCACTTGTACATACCACTTATATTTTTAGAAACATTTAATTCGCCAGCATTGGTACTGCGTATTGGCGATCAAACAATGAAGATGCCGATTGACTGGCAAGTGTTAATTGGAGAGCCAGAAGTTGGCGACTTAGAAATGCTTCAACTTACCAGCATTAACGACAGAGGATTTAAAGTATTTCAATTTAATCCACTCACAAGTTTTAGACCTTCATACATGGATATTGAAATAATTGATGTGTATCAGGACGTGACATGGTATGTGCCTAAGTTGAAAAATGGACAGATGTTGGCCGTTCCGGTCGAGAACAAAGACGATCCACGATGTGCGTACTTTGTCAAGGACATCAGTCGTAACTGTGAGATCGTGGATTACAATAAGGCGTGGTAATATGGAGTTTACAAAAGGTATATGGAATGTATTGACAACTAAGGTAGAAGATAGTATACTGTTAGCAGTAATATTTTTTATTGGGCATGTACTAATAGCAATGGCGGTTGTTAGTGTTGTAACTGGTGCTAGTTTTTGGGAGGCAGGAGCAGTTGCTCTTATAGAACCTGCAATAAACAGTGTTTGGTTTATAGTATTACATAAAACTTGGAAGAAATTGCGTGAATCAAAAACTTAGTATAGCAAATGAAATGCGGTGCTTGGATAACAAGGATCGTAACTTCTATGACAGTTTGACCGATGAAGAACGTAAGAAGTATTCAAACTTTCTCATGATACGTTGGAGCAGTGCAGTACAAGGTCCAGCAGAACTACAAGAATACTATTTGGTTGCGTGTAATGAAAGACTTAACAAGCATTTCTTTGATATTAACAAGCATCAAAAACTACAATGGTTGTGTGCCACAAGTATTTCACCCGGTATGGGCTCACATAGACATCAATGGATCTCTCCCAAGAAGAAAGAAAAAGGTAACAACGAAGGCAAGAAAATATTAATGGAACTGTTTCCTGCAATGAAAGCAGATGAGATAGAACTGTTGAGCAAACTGATGACAAACAAAGAACTAAAGGAACACATGCGTGACAGTGGAGTCGCAGACAAAAAGTGAACTGTATAAATGCAAGTACTGCGAACGTGAGTTTAGAAAAGAAAGCACACTGGCAGTGCATCTTTGTGAGCAAAAACGCAGATACCAAGAAGAAAAAGAAGTTGGTGTACAAATTGGTTTGCAAAGTTATTTGAAGTTTTATACTATGACACAAGGTAGTGCAAAATTAAAAACATATGCAGACTTTGCAACATCACCATATTATAAAGCATTTGTAAAGTTTGGAAGACATTGTGTTGGTATAAACGCAATCAACGTGCCCAAATTTGTTGAGTGGGTAATCAAAGAAAACAAGAAACTGGATCACTGGTGTAAAGAAGCAGTGTATGATGAATACTTGCGTCAGTACATTCAACGAGAAGCACTTACTGATGCACTACAACGTGGCATTGAATACTCAATAAAGTGGAGTGAGAAGACTGGACACCCTGCACAGGACTTTTTACGTTATGGAAACGATAACAGTGTAGCATTTGCGATAAGTACTGGACGAATATCACCATGGTTGGTATTCAATTGTGAATCAGGACAAGCATACTTGGCAGACATGAATGCAGATCAAACAAAAATAGTATGGCCATGGATTGATCCAGACTTTTGGCAAAAGAAGTTTAAGAATTATCCGGCGGACCAAGCATACTGTGAAGAAATACTTAAACAAGCCGGATGGTAAGGAGAAATAAATGGGACTAACTAGACCTAAGATCGAACAAATGGAAATTAAGAAAAAGCCAAAACTCAAAGACAATGACTTTATCATTGGCATGATAAAAAGTGCAATACGTTTGGGTGCATGTTACATGTTATTTACAGGACATATAGAAATGGCCGCAGTAAGTTTTGCTATTGCTGAATTTGCTGGTATAGGAAATAGATTAATCTAATGAGTGCAGACGTCGACATAGATTTTGCTGATAGGCAACACATAATGGATCTTATCCAGTGTACTCCCGCTAGACAAAATGCAGAAGGACGTAAACACAACAGTGGTGTTTATGTTACTCCTATACCTGTTGACGCACCCAATGGTTGTGCAAGTATAGACTATGAATATGCAGAACAACGTGGATATTTTAAATTGGACTTACTTAATCAAAGTGTATACACACTGATCAAAGATCAAGCACACTATGATACTATGTTAGCCAAGGAACCAGAATGGCATAGGTTAAACGACAAAAGTTTCTGTGAACGTATAGTGCATATAGGGAACTATCACGATTTGCAAGTAGCAATGCAACCTAACTCAATAGCTCGTATGGCAGCCTTTATAAGCATTATACGCCCAGGAAAGTCACACTTACAACGAAAGCCATGGGCAGATGTGTTTGCAACTGTTTGGGATGGTGATGATACAACTGGTTTTGTGTTTAAGAAATCACATGCAGTAAGTTATGCACGTTTGGTAGCACTGCATGTTAATCTACTCTGCGAACAAGTGTAATACTTCTACGTTTAATTTTTTTGCGACTAAGTTCTTGTAGACTGGTCGCCGGTCCTAATATAATACTTAGATCTTTGTTAATAAAAGTTTTTAAGTAAGGGCGAAACTGTTCCCAATCTGCTTTTAAAAATATGTTTATAGGTATGCTTCTATTTGATTCCCACCACCATTGATTAGCAAATTCTAAAAAATCTCTTTTTTGTTCTTCTCGAATGATACCACCAAAATCATAGATAGTTGTTATTTGATCATCTCTATTTTGAATCACTCCAACATATTCATTACCTGCATAGGTACAGAAAGTAATAAATGGATACCTTTCGGCAATCTTTTCGAATAGCTCTACGCCCATAAATACCTAGTAATTGGAGTTAAATTAAATGTATTCTACCACCGTATATTTATATCAGCAAAAGCAACAGGTGTTAATACCTGACACCAGCGGTGCGTACTTTGATAGGAGATGGCAACCAGTGTATGCAAAAAAATTAAAAGTCAACAGAGGAGTTGACAATGTAATATTGTTTGAATTTATCAATCAAGATCAGAAGCCAGTGAACATTACAGGAAGTACAATCACTTATAGAATGATATCAACTGACGGCGAAGACTTATTAATAGCAAAAGACCTTGTGCATCTGTCAAGTACACATGGACGTGCTAAAGTCACACTGACCAGTGCAGAGCTCGATATAATTGAAGAGCAAACCGCTACATATAGTTTAGAACGTGCAAGTGGTAATCTGCATGAGGCAGTATTTACTGATGCTTATAGTTCAGGCAGAGGACAAGTTGAGATAGTTGATAGTGTATATCCTGATTTTGTCGAAAGCACTATTATGGTCATACCAGAACCAATGATAAAAAGAGCCGCAACAAATGCAGATAGAAACTATACTAGTATGGCATATACTGCCGAGAACACACTTACAACTTTTCAGTTAGATTTTGATAACTTTACAGGAAATATTGTTGCACAAGGTAGTGATAATCAAATAGGGCCCGACTGGTACGATATTGGAAGTCAAATAGAGTATAACAATCAAAAAAGCCGTGCATATATTAACGTAGACGGCAGACACAATTGGATGCGTTTTCAGATTAATCAATATGGATTAGGTGGCAATGCAACTGCTGAAGTGTCAAACGGAGCAGTAACATCACTCGGCATTAACAGTTCAACTATCGGAACTCAATGGTACGGCCCGGGTACACCAAGAGTTGTAATTGATGGATTAGGTACAGGAGCAACTGGTACTGCAACAGTGAATGGTGAAGCAATAACAAGTATTACACTTACCAATGGCGGCCAGGGCTATATAGAAGTACCAAAGGTAACATTAGACAACGGGGAAATCACACAAATCCTCTATCGCTAGGGGGAAGTATGCCAATAAAACGTATAATTGCATTTGGTTGTAGTTGGACATATGGCGACGAGTTGATAGACCCTAAATTCCGACATCTTGATCATCTAGTTGTTGAAGAATTTAAAGATCATTATGACGAAAATACACCATGGCGCTTATCACATTGCTATGCTGGATTAGTTGCGGAACATTTTGGTTTAGAATTTGAGAATTGTGCGTTTCCAGGTGCCAGTTTAGAAAGTATGAGATGGACCTGTAATTATATTATGCAAAACTATACTAATCTTGATGAGACTCTTTGGTTAGTCGGCTTAACTGATGCTACACGTATCAGTTGGTTCAATCCACAACATGAAGTAAGTATGAAAGATCCTGCTTGGAATAGGCATGTACATAGTACTTGGCTTGCGGCACTTAATCCTGATATTGATGAAAGCTGGTTTGAATTGCAAAAGTTATGGATTGCTATGAGTTATGATAGACAATGGGCTGACTATAATCACAATCTTACAGTAAGCCTATTTGATTATGTAAAACATAGAACCGGAGCATCTGTAATACAATTTAATTGTTTGCCTAATAATTATAGCACTAATGCTCCAAGTTTGCTTTATAATAATTTATCGTGGTTTGAAATACTACAACAAAAAAGAAAAGAACTATCTATTAATCCTTTTGCATCCGGCAACCATCCAAACGAAGAAGGACACGAAATTATATCAAAACACTTGATTGAACACATAAAGTATGCTAAACTACTTAGATAATGATAGATCTATTGAGTTACATTCCACAGAAGCGGAAGAATACAAGTTCTGGTTGGGTAAGTTTTAATGCACCATGTTGTGTACACAAAGGAGAGTCGCAAGACAAACGGCTTCGTGGTGGCATAAAACAACAAGAAGACGACTGGAGTTATCATTGCTTTAACTGTGGCTTTACTGCAAGTTTTACTGCAGGGCGTAGTGTAAGCTACAAAGCACGTAAACTATTAGAATGGTTAGGTGTTGATAGTACAGATGTTGAAAGATTAAACTTAGAAAGTTTGAAACGCAAAAGTTTATTAGACTTAACTGCAGAACGTAACACTATTAAACAAAAACAAATTGACTTTAATGAAACAGAAATACCCGAAGGTGTTGAACGTATAGATCCAAATAACAAACTACACTTTCACTATGTAGATTATTTAAAAGCACGTGGTATAGTATTTGGCTATCCTTTCCTTGTAGATAAAAGACGTGGTCCAAGAGATAGAATTGTTGTACCATATACATATAAGAATAGAATAGTAGGACATACTTCACGTTACTTAGACAGTCGGACACCAAAGTTTATAAACAGTCAGCAACCAGGGTATGTTTTTGGATACGACTTACAAAAGTCAGACTGGACCAGTGCTATAGTCGTTGAAGGTATATTTGATGCACTCAGTATATCAGGCTTGGCATGTATGCATGAAACTATAAGCAAAGATCAGGCACAGTTGCTAAAGCAATTGCAACGTAGAATTATAGTAGTACCTGATCAGGATCGTGCAGGATTAAGTATAATCGATGCCGCAGTAGAACACAAGTTTGAAGTCAGTATACCAAACTGGCCAGAAGATGTAAAAGATGTTAACGATGCAGTGGTGCGTTTTGGCGTTGCAGAAACACTTCAACAGATACATCAAAGTGCAGAACGTAGTAAAATAAAAATTGAAATGTCACGTAAAAAATTACTTAGGAATTTCAAATGAGTAGATTACATATTTTTGGTGGTAGTCCATCTGAGCCAGGATATCATGTTGACCCTATTGATTCGTGGTGGGGACTTACTTCGTTGTACTTAAATTTGCCAGTTAACAACTATGCATATGCTGGTTGTTCGATCGACTCAATAGTACATATTATAATAAGTAATCCTGAATTTTTTAGCAAAGATGATATATTATTTGTCGTAGTTCCGCCGATAGATAGACTTCCTTACTTTGTTGGCGAAGAGGCAAAAACAAGAAACTTTAAAATTTTTACACATAAAATGATACAAACAGATGATTGTACAATTCCTAACTATGCTGGAATGAACGAAAGTGGAGGTCTTGATACATACGGTACAGAAGTTGTAGCAAAATTAAGTTGGAGCTGGAGAGAAGCACAGATTATAAGAGACATGCTTATGCTAGATTCTTGGTTAAAAAAACGTATAAAACAATTTTATGTATTGAATTGTACAGTACCTTTCCAACCATTGACCAATTGGCCAACTTTACACAGTTTGCAACAACAAATGTTTGCAACAGAACGTATGCTTTTGACAGAAGATACTATGGCATCTGTAAATGAAAATATTAACAAACCAGTCGACTTTGATACATATGGTTGGCTAGGGCATCACGGGATAGCTGGTAACCAATTATGGTTCCGCACAATAAAAGAGAAATTAAAACTATGATAGAATATACATATGATGTACAAAAATTATTCTTAGAAATGATGATGCATGATGCACAAAGTTTCTTAAGAGTGCAGAATATTTTTAATGAAGAAAACTTTGACAGAGACTTGAGAGAAACTGCAAAGTTTATCTATGATCATGCAAATGAACACAAAACACTTCCTGATAGAGCACAGATTAAAGCAGTTACAAATATCGAACTGTTGGAGATTCCAGACTTGAACAGTGGACACACTGATTGGTTTTTAGAAACATTTGAAGCATTTACTAGACGTGTTGAACTGGAACGTGCAATACTTAAAAGTGCAGACTTGCTGGAGAAAGGTGAGTATTCACCAGTTGAGAAACTTATAAAGGATGCAGTACAAATAAGTTTAACAAAGGACTTGGGCACAGATTATTTTGAGGATCCTCGTGCAAGGCTTGCGGCACTAAAAGACAACAACGGACAGAACAGTACTGGTTGGCCAAAGTTAGATAAACTGTTGTATGGTGGCTTTAACAGAGGTGAACTACAGATATTTGCAGGTGGTTCAGGATCAGGTAAAAGTTTGTTTATGCAAAACTTGGCAGTAAATTGGATGGAAGCAGGACTCAGTGGAGTATATGTTACACTTGAATTGAGTGAAGGACTGACTGCTATGCGTGTTGATAGTATGTTGACAAATACTCCTAGCAAACAGTTATTCAAAGACATTGAAACTGTTGAAATGAAAGTGAAGATGATGGGCAAGAAAGCTGGTGGCTTGCAAATAAAGTACATGCCTGCACAAAGCACAGTGAACGACATAAGAGCATTTGTAAAAGAACTTAGCATAAAACAAGGCAAGGAAATAGACTTTATGTGCATTGACTATTTGGATTTGCTTATGCCAGTAAGTGCTAAAGTAAGTCCAAATGACTTGTTTGTTAAGGACAAGTATGTATCAGAAGAACTGCGTAACTTGTCAAGAGAACTTAACATACTGTTTGTAACTGCATCGCAGTTGAATAGAAGTGCAGTTGAAGAAGTAGAGTTTGATCATTCACATATAAGTGGTGGTATTAGTAAGATCAATACTGCTGACAATGTGTTTGGTATTTTTACAAGTCGTGCAATGCGAGAGCGTGGTAGATATCAAATACAGGCTATGAAGACTAGAAGCAGTAGTGGTGTTGGTATGAAAGTAGACTTGGAGTTTGATATAGAAAGTTTACGTATACGTGACTTAGGTGATGATGAAGAGTATCAACAGTTTAAGAAACAGAGTTCGAGTATCTATGATCAAATAAAAGCCAAGTCACTTACAACAGACACTGCAAATGATGCAACTGTTGAAGACGAGCCAGGTAAGATTGTTGCTGATGTACAAAGTACAAAACTTAAACAGATGTTAGCAGGTATCAAGGCAAAAGGTTAACAATGAAGATTTTAACAGTTGGCGATAGTTGGACCGAAGGTATTGGAAGTTCTAATATGGAAACCAAATCATGGCCAGCACAAATCGCTGAAAAATACAAAGTAGATTTAATTAATTTTGGAAAAGGCGGAAGTTCTATAAAACGTGCAATGAGAATTGCAGTTGAAGAAGTTAGTAGGAATCAAGAAATTGATACTGTGATAATTGGACTCAGCCCGGCAGTTAGAACAGAAGTGCTTAATAAAGGCAAATGGCATCAAATTTGGCCAGCAGATCCAGTTGATGGTGGTGACAGAGTCTGGACTGAATACATGCACCCATGGGGAGAAATCCAATCAGTTATACTTGATTGTTTTTATTTTATTCATACTATGAAAGGTCTTGATATAAACCTCCATGTGTTTTCTTTAAGTTTGTTTCCAGAGACTAGTTACAAGGAACATCTTAATTGGATTAATAATTATAAGAATGATAATAATTTTTTAAGTTTAGGAATACCATTGACAGATTTAAATATTGGTATTAAAGATTTAGATCGTAAACTGAAGGTATTGAAAGCAATGCACAATAAAAATTTAACATTGCATCCAGACTATCTGTTAGATATTCCGTTTCAATTTTTTAAAGATAAAGACATTAAGGAAAATTATGGCAGTAATCTTTTTGCAAAAGACGGCCATCCCAATGACCAAGGCTATGCATTTTTAGCTGATTACATTGCTGATAAACTTAATCTTACGCATACTGATCAATAGGCATCGCTTTTACATTTTTGCGTTTTACTTTTAGATAGTTACTGTTGTCTTTGGTCCACATCTGTCCTTCACCAACTACTACACTATCACGTGCATACTTTACAGGCTTATCAACTACAAGATCAACATAACGTCCTTCGCCTACACCTAGTGTTATAAAATGTATGTAATTTTTTGCATCGCTTTTAAACACTCTACTAGCGGCAATTATACCTGCAAACTGAAACTTGTCTAAGAATAAATTTTGCAAACCCATGTTTGGCAAAAATCCTGGACTGTTCCATGCACCATGTTGTTTAAAACTTTCAATTGGATCTTCTGTGATCCAATTATCAAAGCCCAAGTCACGTAGATCCCAACCAGCACGTTTTGCTTCGTTACGATATACCCAACGTGCATATGATCCTTGACAATGTTTTAGACAAGCACGCCAAAATTCTTTTGGATTGTATACTTTGTGATATGCCAGTGCCCAGATAAGTCTACCTAGATTAACTGCATGTGCTCTGCATAGGCCAAACCCACTTAGCGACTGCATTTGTTCATAGATGTCATGCTTGTCTGGATGATCACCAAGACGTGCCATAAACTGCATCATCTTCTCTTCATTCTTTTTTGCAAAGGCACGTCTATACATATCTGCTTCATATGGCGATATGCCAATCAACTTCATTATTTTATGTATAGCATCATCTTCGTACACTATTGCATTCTTTTGTATGCCTTTTTCGCTCCAGTCACGGAACCAACTAGCTTTACGTCTACCTTCCATAGCCACAGGACGCACCAACGCACTTGCAAACACACAGTCCTCAACTCCTGTTGGTTGCAATGCACGGAACAGTCTCTTCATTGTTGGAGACTCTCCTTGTGTTACGCCGAGCACGTCACCACGGCATAGTAAATCAGCAACTTGATCATCCTCTTTTGGATATGCATCTAGTCTTGTGTGTGGATCTATTTCTAATAGTTGTGATAATCCTCTGTTTGCAAGTATGTCTACCTTTAGATGTTCTAAATCCTCTACTTCATTTTTGTCAAGTAGTATAAGATTGTCATCACGGAACAAGCTCTTGGGCAATGCTCTGTCAAACACAAGCACACCACCACAGTGTTTGCTGATACAACGTTTCTTACCCATTAGTTTGCGTTCAATACGTCTTGCTTCTTGTTCATCAATGCCTAGTTTTGCGTAGTCTATATCTTTTGGTAGTCTACCCTTTACTCCAAGACGTTTGGCAGCTTCACGACGTGCTGACTTTTCTCTGTAAAGCACATAGTTTGATATTCTGGCACTCTGTGTTGGCCATTTATCGAACACACGTTGCATTGCAAGTTCTTGTTTGTGATGCGGTATGTCAATGTCCACATCTGGTAAGTCGTCTCTATACGGATTTAAAAATCTTGCTAGTGGTATGTTCCACTCAATAGGATCAACGTCTGTTATGCCCATGAGATAGCACACCAAACTACTACCAGCACTGCCACGTGTCATGTGAGGTATGTCTTTGTTGAGATCAAGTATGAGTCTTATTTTGAGAAAGTAATCTGTAAAGCGTTGCTGAAGTATAATTTCAAATTCTTCTGCTAGTCTGTTTTGATATTCTTCGCCTTTTGGAGTTGGTCTTCTAAATTGTTCTAATAATAATTTTATCTGTTCTATTTCTGTTTTCATGTTTGCCTATGTTTGCCTAAAGATGCCTTAATAGGTATATTTACTCAAGATTTTATGTTACTATAAATATTTGAATAAGCAAAAAGTGCTAAATACTGCAAAGGAACAAAGTCATGCAAAAAAAGACAAGAAGCATCTTTGAAGAATTAGACGGCATCTACACAGACCGCTATGCTAAGAAACAAGAGCGTGGATATATTGTAGAAAGTCGTGCGAGCAATGTAATTGCAAGTGCTATACGTCTAATGGAACAGATTGATTCTTTGTATGATAAAGAGCAAAGTGATGACTTACAACGTAAGTTGCTCAATGCTATTCGATTGCGTGATCCAAATAAATTTTCACGATCAGTAAAGCGGGCCAATGAGAAATAATTATAAAAAACAACAATTACAAGAACAGTTACTAGCAGAATTTGATGCCGTTAATAAATTTGGTAAACTTGTTGGGCGTACTGTTGGTGCTGGAGCTAAAGCATTAGGATCAGTAGCAGGTGGTGTAGCAGGCTTAGGTAGTGCAGTGAAACAAGGTTACCAAGCAGGCAAACAAACTGTAGGTGGTGGCGGTGCCAATGTGCAAACAAAACAACAGCCACAACAACAACAAGGTAACAACTTAACAAAACAAAAAACCAGCATGGGCGACAAATTCAAAGGAGCTATTGGAAAAGGTTTACGTAACATTGATCAAGTTGCTAACTATGATTACACCAAAGGTACACAAACACAACAGGATAAGTTAGGTGCTAAACAAACTGCACAACAACAAGCTGATGCTCAAGGAGCAAAATATCAAACTGACCTAGCAAAAGCACAAGGTAAAACTGTAGGTACACAACCAGGTGCACAACAAGCACCTGCCGGACAAAAAACTGATCCAATTACACAAGCTATGAATAAAGGCGGCACACCAGCTACACGTCAAAAGACAGGCGGGAAAGTAGCTGGACAACAGAGTCAGACTGCAAGTGCTCAGGCTCAACGTGACAGACGTGCGGCTAAAAAACAAACAGCAGGTCAAACTGCAACACAGGTACCAGGACAAAAGCAACAACCTAGTGCAGTGAAACAAGGTATGGATAAAGCACAAAAACAACCAACTAAAACTGCACAAGATGTAGGAAAAAAATCAGGTGTAAACACTGCAAAGATAGGCGGACAGAAAGTTGATCTAAATGATCCTAAAATGCAAAATCTTAGAAAAGCAATTGAAAAAGCATCAGCAGGCACAGTATCTAAAATAGATAAACTTGATACTGCTAGTAAGCAAAAGCTCAAGAAGGCAATCTCATGAAGATAACAGAATTTAAAAAGTATGAAACACGACATGTGCTATTAGAAAGCCTTGATAACGAAAGTAAGAATACGTATCTTGTTTGGGAAAACATAGGATATCAGCTGAAAGAAGCTGCACTTTCGCCACAACAGATACAAGGATTGTTTGCTGAAATAGAAAAAACTGCAACTGCTGGTGGTGCAAACAGAACAGGAATTGGTCAAGCCAAAGACAAAGTAGATCAAGTAATAATGAAGCCTTGGAACGACCTTAAGGCTAAAATTTATAACTCTGGGCCAATGGAAGGCTTTGCAGGCAAGTACGAAGAAGCAGCTGAGAAACTTAAAGCAAGTGCTGGAGGTGACGAAGGCAAGGTTATGCAGATTGTAAAAAAGTATAGACAGTTTGCAGAAAAACATCCTATTATGCAAGGCTTTATATATGCCGCATTAATTGCCGCAGCTGGTGTTAGTGGAGCAGGATTAGGTGGAGCAGCCGCATTAGGTTTGTTTAAACTTACCGATCAACTGTTACAAGGTAAAGATATTAGAAGTGCATTATACACTGCAGGTAAAACTGGTGCATTGGCCGCAGGTGCAAGTTCATTGGGTGATCTGATTAAAGGCGGCGAAATGGCACAACAAGCATTACCAAGCGGTGTTGAAGATGTCATAGCAGACTTTACGCCTGGCGAAGCATTGTCAGCAGATGAGATGAATGCCATCTTGGATTTAGATAGTACCGAAGGTATACCACAAAACGTAATTGATCAATACAATTCACAACTTGATGCACACGTAAAGAGCTTGCCAGGTGGCGGCATGAATGTTGATGTAGACACTGCCCAAGATATGAAAGATGCTGGAATTGATACTGTAGCCGGAGAAAGAGTCGAAGTACTAGACAGTCCAGTTAGAGGTGACATACAAACTGCTGAAAGTCCAGAGCAATTGATTCAAGACGGCGATAAAATTGATAGAAGACTAAGCAAAGGTTCTGTTAAAACTTATATTGACGCTGAAAACTCTGGAGGAGGTGTTCAAGCCAAGTATACAATTACAACTGATGCTGACGGAAATTATGTAAAAACATATACGAGACCACTAGGTGGTGGCGGTGGTGGTCCTGACCTAAGCAATGATATTGCTACTGTAGATGGAGGAGGCAGTGCCGAACTAGGTACTGATGGAATCCCAGGAGAAGACTTTGATGAACTATCAAGGGGTAAATCTGGATCAAACTTTAATGCTGATCCAGATTCTGTAAATTCCTTACAGGATAAAGTTGCACAAAGCAAAGCTAATCTCCGAGCTAAAGCAGACCTAGTTGCACCAGGTGGCACAGGCGAAGGTATAGTTGTACGTGGCGATATACCAATCACAGATCCAGACCAAATTGCACAATTTAATCAACAGTTTCCAGGAACAGAAGCAATGTCACCTGAAGCAACTGAATGGCTTAGAACAAACGTTGATGGCGCTGCCGAAAATTTAGATGCAAAAGCTGCCGCACAGGTAAAACCAAGTGCCGCACAGTTAGCAAAACGTGGTAGCACGGCGGCTTTTCAAAGTGGTCATAGCACAAAAACAAATATATTATCAGAAGATCAAATAACAAAACTTTTCATAGCATGTGCTTATAGACAAAACCTTATGGAAGCACCTGGTGGTATGCTTTCAAACTTAAAAAAACAAGTTGGTAAAGGTGTAACTGCATTAGGAAAAAAAGCACGTCAAGTTGGTACTAATATTACAACTAAAGTAACTGCTGACAAACTTATGAAGGCATGGAACAAAGCAGGTAAACCAACTGACAGTGTACAAATTGCACAATGGTTAACAACACAAGGTGTTGATGGTGCAGTTATGCAACAAGCATTTCAAACTGCAGGAATAAAGATGCCAGACCTTAAAAAAATAGCCACTGACGATCCAGTGATGGCACTAGCACAACAAATTAATGCTACTCCGGCAATAAAAAAACAAGTACTAGCATACTTGAACGCGGTGACGTAATGTATATCAAAGAAGGTGGCAACGTCTTCAAGGATGCTGACGGTGCCATAGTAACAACAAGAATAAACCAGACAGACGTCAAGCCAACAGTGCAATGGCTAGAGCAACTTACTGGATTACCTTTAATGGACAACATGCTTGGGAGTACAGGGCAGAAGCCGACTTCTGGAGATTTAGATCTAGCAGTTGATCCAAAAACAATGACCAAAGATGATCTAGTAGCAAACTTAACCAAATGGGCAGAGTCACATGGTTTTGACCCTAAAGAGTGGATACGCAAGAGCGGAGTAAGTGTGCATTTTAAAGCCCCTATCACCGGCAGAGAAGATAGAGGCTACATCCAAACAGATTTTATGTTTGTACAAAAGCCCGACTTTAGTAAATTTTTAATGAGAGCTGATCCTCAAAGTGAATACAAAGGTGTAACACGCAATGTTTTAATGAATAGCATTGCTAAAGCGGCAGGGTATAAGTTGTCTCCAAATTCTGGCTTATTAAGCCGAATGGATAATAGTTATATTACAGATCAGCCAGAACAAATTGCAAAATACATTCTAAACAAAGGTGCAACGGAAAGAGATTTGTTTAGTGTCGAAGCAATCCTTGGTGCTTTACGAAACGATCCGCAACGTGATCAAAAATTAGAGGACTTCCGTGGATATGCAGAACGAGAAGGTTTTACGTTTGAAGCAATAAAAGAAGGTGGAAGCGATTGGCTTGCAAGACTTCGCGATCGAATTGTAAACCAAGGCATGGAAGTTGTTACAGACAAACGTACTCCTTATAAACCTTATCTGGCGGAAGGCGCTCGCATAGAACATCCTGAAGATTTAGTATTTGATCTTGGATCAAAAGGAATAACACAAGCACTAGATGGTATAAAACGTAGTGCCGAAGAACCTGCTAAGGTAAACACAATAAAATGGGACGGTAAGCCTGCAATAGTATTTGGTCGTGATGATAGCGGACAGTTTATATTAACAGACAAGGGCGGATTTGTTGCAACTGGCTATAATGGACTTGCTACTAGTGCAAGAGACATGGCAAGAGTGTTCAGCAATAGAAAAGGTGACTACACAGACCTAATTGGCATATATCAAAAACTTTTTCCTTTATTACAACGTACGATTCCACAACATTTTAGAGGTTTTATACAAGCAGATTTATTGTACGGAGCAACACCGCCAGTTGAAAATGGTGCATATGTGTTTACTCCAAATCAAGTTACATATCGTGTAAGTGATAATACACCCCTCGGAAAAGCAATAGGAAATAGTGACGTTGGTATTGCAGTACATACAGAAATTGACAAACCTAAGGGCACAGTACGTCCAGTAACCACACGTGTGCTTGATAAGGTTCCAGGCGTACTTGCATTAGACAGTACAATGAGAGATACCGGAAGTGCAATAGAGCTGGACAAAGGACTTGTAATAAAAATACAAGATGCTTTTAATGAATATGCTCCAGCAATAGATGCTTTTTTAGATCCGCAACAGTTACGATCACGTAAGATTACAAACACACCAGCTCTTATGAAACAGTACATTAACTTTAAGGTACGTCAAGGTGGCTTTACTAACATGGTACAGGACTTTGGCCCATGGATCTTAAATAAAGAACCAAAAAAAGCACCAAGAATAATTGAATGGATGAACGAAAACAAAGGTGCAGTTAGTGCAATGTTCAGTACATTTGTAAATATCGCACTATTGAAAGATCAACTTATCAAAGCACTAGATAATCAAGAACAAGATGTGCAGGCCAACATTGGTGATGCACCAGGACACGAAGGCTATGTTGGAGATGGTATTAAACTAGTAGACAGAGATAAATTCAGCAGAGTAAACTTTGCAGCCAATAATCCAGGAGTAGCATAATGTCAGATGCAGAAGCAGGAATACAATTTATATACCATATGCGTGAACACCTAGTTGACGTAGGCATAGCAACAGTATACGCAATCGCAGTCTATGCGTTAGTATTATGGATTAAGAAAAAGTTAAGTTAATGAGTGTAACCGCAGTAGATATACAACAACTAGAAACGTTTGCAGATAGAATCTTCGCAGATGTAGGTATCGATGTGGAGTTTACAAAACATTTTAAAGACAGAGTAAACAGTGAACGCAATGCAAAACCAATAGTGCCGGCTGAACTTACACGTTTGTTCAAGCAAGAACGAAAACGTTATGGCAAACCTATTGCACAAATGGGCCCAGATAGCGAAGCAGTGATGCGTGATTTACAAACTGACATTAATGTACCTTTTGCATTGGTCTTTGACAAAAACAACAACGAACTTGATCTTATTGCTAAAACAGTTATGCGTAAAAAAGATTTTGATACGCCAAACAGAGTATTTGCAGTTGAAAACTCACCTTTTAGAATTGGCACACGTTATGAAATGCCTCGCAAAAGTGTACGTCCGATACCAGTAGTCAAAGAAGGTGCTACTAAAAAGCATCCTAAAGAGCCCGGTGCATACTTGATGACACACAATGGAATTGAATACAAGATATCAAGACACTTAGATGATGACGAGATACACAGAGGTGAATGGGATATATATTCTAAAGGTGTAAGTGCATTCTCAGGTGATAATTGGGAATGGGTAGATACGGTAACTGCAAGATGGAATGCTATTGCACGTGTAAAAGGTTTAAGCGAGAACACTGAAAAAGATAAAATTGCATTTAACTGGTTGAGTGAGAGCCGTGCATATAGGACACCAAGGCAACTTAACGGACTTAAACAAAGTCAACTAGGTGAGCAGTTATTTGAGCAATTATTAGCACTACAAATACTGGCAAACAGTGATCCTGATTATGCGGCACGAGTAAGCGAAAATATAATGAAGTTGCAAAACTGGCCTGGATTTAGAACCAGCCAACCAGACTTGTATAATATTATAGCAATGATTATGAAACCAGAAAAGTTTAAAGATCGCATTGCACAAGATGTAAAAATTACCATTCCTGAACTAAGATTAAAACGTAACTTACGTAATATTGCAAAACGTGAATTTCAAAATAACGACTATAGTTACATGATGTTGATATTACAACGTAATATGGTAGACTTTTTGAAAGCACCACTGATACAGATGCGTCGACAAATTGCTACTTGGGAACGTATTGTTCCAAGAGATAAGAACGTGATACGTGATAGACTCATGCTTCAGATGCGTAAATCGGGCCTACAGAACGAGTTTTACGAGTTTTTACGTAGGACAAAAATCTTCAAACGACGCTAAATAAAAGTAGGAACCGCATAAGCGATTCCACCATTAGATATAGGAGATTAAAATGGCATCATTCACAAGAACCCATGGTAATGCACAACAGGTATTCCACATTGATACGCAGAACGGATCACTTTCAGGAGCATTAGCAGCATCAGCACCAGTAAACGTAACTGGTCCAAAACTAGACTTTTTCAAAATCATTGTTGAGAACGCAGGTAACGCAGCTCAAGACTTACAAGCACAAGTTGGTACAGGCTTAGCAGTAGAAGCAATTTTGACAGAAATTCAACAAAAAGCAGGAGTTTACATCTACCAGGTAGAAGATGACTCAACTGGTCAAATTTCTGTAGGAATTTATCCAACAGACGCTTACACAGCAGCAACATTGCAAGCATCAATCAGAACACTTACTTCTGCAGGTACTGGAGCAATTAACTGTGCAGGTACAGACGTAACAACTGGTAACTTTAAATTAGCATAATTTTAATTTACTATTAAAAAAATAATAACCCTAGTTTTTATTAACTAGGGTTTTTTTACGACTAAATATTTGTATGCAAAAAACTGAATGGATTTATGAAAGTCCTGATAAAGGCAATACAGTATACAGGCGTCGTACTGATAGCAGAGAGCGAGAGCTAGTTATTAAAAAGCCTGATGCTCATACAATTTCACCATATTTGACTGAAATTGTTACAGAAAGTGCAAACGATCCTGCGTTAAAAGAAATGTTAGACAAACTGCAAGTTTACTGGAGTTTAAGAAATGCAAAGAATTAATGTAGTTACATATTTTGATTGTACACAAACCGGTACTACAAGTTATAGAAAAACAAAAGTGGCTGGGGCAATTTCGACGGTCGAAGAATGGGATTTTAGTCGTAACCAACAAAGGAACTTTGAAACAATATTACAATGTGTAAGTCTTAGAGCTAATCCAGATGACATTACAGTGCCAACCATTATAACCAATGAAGAAGGAATGAAACACTGGACATTTAGTTTATGTATTTCTCACGATGGTGCATTTGCAACAGAAACCGATGAAACTGGATTACTAAAAGAAGCAATACACGGCGTGCCAATGATTGTCGGATTAAAAGAAACTTATAAAGAGGGCTTTTTAGTACCGTATTTAATAGCAACTGGAGCTAAGCCTAACATTTATTTTGAAGTAATTCAAGAAGGAATTTAATAAATACTCGTAACAGAATTACACAGAGACTACAATGGTTGACACCGCACCAATTGAAAAAAAGAGTTTAGAAGCACATGTTGATTTATGTGCAGAGCGATACAAATCGATGGCAAGCAATATCGAAGGCTTGGATAAAAAAGTTGATCGCTTAGAAATGATGATTAATGAAGTTCATAGAATGGTTGAGAAAATGGCTCAACGTAGGACAGACCAGCTTATCGGCTGGGGAACAGGTTTAATTGCAGCTCTTGTAGGAACAATTGGATGGCTAGTGATAACTTACGTAGTCGGGTAACAGAAAAAGCCTCCCGATTATTAAATAAAATTGCAGATGAACTTCTGAATTCAAACCCTAATGCTATCTTTAGAAATGGTGATAGCATCATGGCGTTTGCAGATTACGAAATAGTAAAAGAATCTTCTGATGAATATAGTATCTATCGTGACGACTTTCTAATTGAGACTTGTAGTAGTTGTAGAATTGCACTAAGCTATTGTATACTTGACAAGAATAAAATGTTACTAGATGCCAAAAATTTAGTCGTGCTCGAAGATAAACTTCTCGGTAGACAAAGTGAAATGATGCATTATAGACATGTAATTACCAGTCCTAACACTGATGATTTTCGTAAGGAAGTTGTGCTTCACAGACTTGACAGTGCAAAATATGAATACCAAGTTATACAAAAACAATTAACGAAAAGTATTAATGTTGCTAAATACTGTCAACAAAAAGGATTTGACAATGAAATTATTTGACTTAGATACACCACACACTAAGCAATCCAAAAAGGTTCTAGAGAACTATTTTGGTAATAGCATTGACTTCGCGGCCATGAAACCAAATGCGGCAAGCGACATGCTAACAAAAGTTCGTGGGTTGATATATGAACACCGTACAACAAACCGCTTTGTAGGCAGTGAAAGTGATCCAACTTATATGAAGTTGATTGTTATGGAAAGAGGACTACATGCACGATTACGTGAAGCAAACGTTACACTTGAACCACAAACTGGTGCAACACAGATCAAATCCGATGGCGAGGTAATTGGATCAACAGACGATCAAGCAACTGCTATGCAGTTTAAGAAAGATGTTGATGATGGTAAAATAAACCTTGGTGAAGAAGAGCTAGTTAGAGAAGCAGAAAACTGGATTAAAAAAGCAACAAGTAAAAATCCTGGAGCTTTTACAAGACAAGCAAAGGCTGCCGGAATGAGTACAAGTGCATTTGCCAATAAAGTGTTAGCAAACAAAGATGACTACAATGCTAAAACAGAAAAACGTGCAAACCTTGCTAAAACACTAGGCAAGTTTGAAGGCAAAGCAGGTAAAGTGCTTAACCAGATTGCTGAAGGTGCCGTACTTAAAGCATCAGGGCGTGTACTAACAGAAAACGAAGTAGCTCAAGCACAAGTAGTTTTAGCCGCACAGGATATGGTAGATAGAATGCAAAAGATGTTAGAAGAAATTACATCAATGCAGTTCAAAGATTTACCAGCACTAAGTGGTAGCATTCAGACAACTATAGGAACTGCCGAAGCACAGGCATTTAACAATGCCGCTGGACAAAGTCTAGCAGTACTAGTTGATGCAATACAGGCTTCAAAAACTGAAATGGAAGCCGCACAAGGAACCATGACAGGTGTAGAGCCAGTGGTACCAGGACAAGAAGAAGTTGCAGGTACTCCAGCTGTTGATGAGCCAATGGCAGATCCACTAGCACCTGCTCCGATCGATGCAACTGCTGATGTGAATGTTGATGCAGAAGCAGGCGGTGAAGCAGTTGATGTAAATGTTGATGTACAAGATGGAGCTCTTGGTAGAGCAAGAAGATAAATGCGTATACTTGAGTTCACAAGTAGATCAGATAAACCATCTGCACAACAACTAACTGCACTAGCAGAATATTTACTTGGTCGTGCAGACGACGAAGATACACAACACACAGTACCAATTGACGTTTTTCTAAGCATGGCACACAACATGGGTGTAAACATTACTGATCAACAACTACGAACACTAGCAACAGTAGACCCTCTAAAAAATATAATTTCTAATGTTGATGCTGATAACATAATACTAGTCGGTGCCGGTGTTACTGGCGAAGAAGGCGAAGATACCATGACACCAGACCAAGCACAAGACACAGTTGCTGGTATGGCAGATGCTGCAAATCCACTCACATAGATGTTTCACCTTCCAAAAGTTGAATTTTACATTAATCATACATGCAACCTAACTTGTAAAAACTGTAATAGGTTTAACAACTATAATTTTATTGGTTGGCAAAGATTTTCTGATCATGAAGCCGACCTTGAGAAATGGGCCGCCCATGTAACTATTGATCAAGTCGTTATAATGGGCGGCGAGCCTTTGCTTAATCCGACTCTTGTTGATTGGGTAACTGGACTTAACAGATTGTTTAGAAGGCCAATTCAAATATTAAGTAACGGAACTAGATTATCAAAAACTAAAAAACTATATCCTCTATTAAGCAATTCATATAGGAACTGGTTAGGAATAAGTTGGCACAATCGTAATCACAAAGACATGTTGTTAGAACAGGTCGATGCTTTTTTAACACATCCAATTAAGTATCCTGCTAATATTGATAAAGACTTACAAACAGGCGACACATTAGAATTTATTGACGCCGCAGGGGTAAAAATAATTATTTGGGTACAAGATCATTTTAGTTCGGCTGCAATTCAAAAGAACAGTGATGGAAAATTTACCTTGCATAATAATAATCCTACGTCTGCACATGAAGCATGTGGATTTGCACAGTACAAGTGCTATCATATGATAGCCGGAAAGCTATACAAGTGCGGCCCTGTTGCATTATTTCCAGACTTTGATAAACAACATAGCCTTGAGATTCCAGAATCTGATAGGCAACTTATAAACAGTTATGTTCCTCTCGGTGCAGACGATCTTGAAACACAAGGACAAGATTTTTTAAACAATATTGATAATGTTATCCCACAGTGTAAATTTTGTCCAACTTTAACTGATACAAACTACGAACTAATTTATCCAGAAGTAAAAGTAAAGTCTCTATTAGATTGACTTTGTTAAAATAACATGTATAATTACTAGATGCTTATAGAAAAATTTCAATACAAAAATCTCTCGCGAAAACAAGTTGATGGTAAACGACTGTATTCAACTCCCGATGGCAATGCTGTACCAAGTGTCACTACCATACTAGGTGCTACACAATCAAAAGAAAAGCAAGAAGGATTAGCACGATGGCGTAAACGTGTAGGCACTGATCAAGCACAAAAGATAGTCACCGAAGCTGCCAACAGAGGTACACGAATGCATACCTACTTAGAAAACTATTGCATTGATGGTACAATCAAAGAACGTGGCAACAATCCATTCAGTTGGCAATCACATGCAATGGCACAGGCAGTTATAAAACAAGGTATGTGCAACGTAACCGAAGTTTGGGGAGTAGAAGTACCTATGTATTTTCCAGGCATATATGCAGGTACAACAGACTGCGTTGGCGTACACAGTGGTGAAGATGCTATAATGGATTTCAAGCAATCAAATAAACCAAAAAAAGTTGAGTGGATTGAAGATTATAAATTACAATTATGTGCATATGCAGAAGCTCACAATGAAGTATATGGAACAAAAATACGCAAAGGTGTAGTGCTTATGGCAGTAAAGCCAGCAGTGGACGACATGGGACATTTAAAAGAAGATCCTCTGTATCAAGAATTTATTGTCGAAGGTGACGACTTTGAACACTGGCGCCAACAGTGGTGGAAGAGAGTTGAGCAATACTATATCACGTGCTAAATACAGCTAGATTACGGAGTTTCAATAGATGGCAATAGTACAAGTATCACGAATAACAAATCGTAAAGGGTTGGCAGACAACCTGCCGCAACTAGCGGGTGCTGAATTCGGTTGGGTAATCGATGCACGTAAATTGTACATTGGTAACGGAACCATTGCCGACGGTGCACCAGCAATTGGTAATACAGAAATACTTACACAGTATAGTGATATACTTAACTTATCAACAAGTTATACTTACAAAGGCAGTCATGCAGGATATACTGTACAGACTGGGCCAACTTCAGGAGATCCTGTTACACAAACAATACAAGCAAAATTAGATAACTTTGCAAGTGTCTTAGATTTTGGGGCAACTGGTGACGGTGTGACTGATGATACTGACGCAATTAATCGAGCATTGTTTCAGCTTTTCTGCAGACAAACAAATACAACAATTAGACGTAGTTTATATTTTCCAGCAGGCACTTATAGAATAACACAATCAATTCTTGTACCGCCATTTGCTAAATTATATGGTGATGGACCAGATAGTGCTATACTTGAAATGGATGTAGGATCTGACAGTTCGTTTGGTGCTTATGTAATACAAACTGCAGATAGTTTACAACAGACGACAACAAATATAGGTACAAATAGTGCTATTGCTCCGCAAGATATTGTAATAAGCGGATTAAGCTTCACAAGTAAAGAAGCTGGCGTTGATATGATGTTAATAGATAGAGCTAACGGTGTTAGTGTAAACAATTGTAATTTTAAAGGAAATTTAGCCAGCAATCCATCAAATGCTGGAGACGATATAGCAGGGGTACGGTTTGACAGTACGGCATCGTATACTTGCAAACAGATAGAATTTAATAATTGTAAATTTTCTTTTTTAAGTTATGCACTAATTACGGATGAAAATATACAAGGAGTTACATTACAAAACTCGCAGATCACAAATGTTTATCAAGGAATAATGCTAGGTACCGGTACTCCAGATAACGGTGGTCCAGAAGGAGTACGTATTGTACAAAACCTATTTGACAAGGTTGCAAAACAAGGTATAAGCATTGGAGCAGTTGCATTCAATGTCAGTGCATACAATATATTTCTTGACGTTGGAAATGACTACTTAGGTGCAGGTAATCAAGCATCAGCAGTAATTGAATTCAATGGAAACAATAATGTGTCTGTTGGCGATATGTTTGAACGTAGTGATGCGGATGATAGAACACAATCACGTGTAAAGAATAATGACAAGGCTTGTTATGCTCTTACAAATGGCAACGAAATAGAAATTGGAACATATCATAGATTAGCCGGTAGTATTGCAACACTAGGTGTGCAAGGGTCAGCAACAACAATTTTCACAGTCAACACTGCCAATGCAACTGCCTTTAATATGAATTATCAATATAAAATCCCAACAACAAACGTAGTACGTTTTGGTACCATGAGAGTGGTTGGACAAGATACCGACGATAGTGCCGGAACCCTAGCATATGTTGATGACTTCAGTGAAGACAATCCAAGTGACATTGTGCTTAGTGCAGTTCAAAGTGGTTCAACAATTAGTATCCAGTATACAAATACAATTGCTGGTAGCATAAAGTATTCTCTAGAACATTTTAGTATTTAAACATGTAATTAGGTTAACCTTTTGGTATATAATCTTGCATAGTCTTCTGACATGTGTTATACTTTAGATATAATTAAAAGCGACTATATAGTCCAGGTGAGTACTATATTATACACACTGTATTGGAATGAAGATAAATTAGTAAATATGAAAACATTAGATAATCCAAAAATAACAAGAAACATAGACTCTGCTATGTTTGTACACAAGATTCGATAGAAAGGCCCCCTCAAAATGACAATACAAGTTACTAAACGTGACGGCAAAAGAGAACCATTGGATATAGAAAAACTACACAAGGTAGTTTACTGGGCAACAGAAAATATAGCAGGAGTCAGTGCTAGTCAAGTAGAAATTAGTAGCAATGTACAATTTTATGAGGGTATCTCAACTACAGATATTCAAGAAACACTGATAAAAAGTGCCGCTGATTTAATATCAGAAGAAACACCAAACTATCAAACAGTAGCTGGTAGACTTATAGTCTATCATATAAACAAAATGGTGTATGGTGGTTTTGATCATTGGCATGTTTATAAACTTGTAAAGCACAATGTAGAAAAAGGTTTCTACGACCCAGAGCTACTAACAGAATACACAGAAGAAGAATGGAATACTATCAACGGCTGGATAAAGCATGAACGTGATGAGCAACTTACATATGCCGCTATGGAGCAGTTTCGTGGCAAGTATCTTGTGCAAAACAGAGTAACAAAAACTTTGTATGAAACTCCACAGATGTGTTATATGTTAATTGCGTGTACCCTGTTTCAAGATTATGATAAGAAAACAAGACTACGTTGGGTAAAAGATTATTATGATGCTATAAGCACACACCAGATAAGTTTGCCTACGCCGGTTATGGCAGGTGTACGTACACCACAAAGACAGTTTTCTAGTTGTGTGTTAATCGAAGCTGACGATAGTTTAGATAGTATCAATGCAACATCAAGTTCAATTGTAAAGTACGTTTCACAAAAAGCTGGCATTGGTATTAATGGTGGACGCATTAGAGCAATAGGCTCACCAATACGTAATGGTGATGCGTATCACACAGGCGTTGTTCCGTTTTACAAAATGTTTCAAGCGGCAACACGCAGTTGTTCACAAGGTGGAGTACGTAACGGAGCAGCTACACTTTACTATCCACTATGGCATTTGGAAGTTGAAGATTTACTTGTGCTTAAAAATAACAAAGGCACAGAAGACAACAGAGTAAGACACATGGATTATGGTGTACAGTTTAACAAACTGATGTACGAACGTTTAATGAGTGGCGGAGACATCACACTATTCTCTCCTAATGACGTGCCTGGACTATATGATGCTTTTTTTCAAGACCAAGACAAGTTTAGAGAACTATACGAAGCGGCAGAACGCAAAACAAGTATACGAAAAAAGAAAATAAGTGCCACAGAACTTTTTTCTGCTTTCATGCAAGAAAGAAAAGACACAGGCAGAATATACTTGCAAAATGTTGATCATGCAAATGAACACAGTAGTTTTAAAACTGAGGTTGCTCCAATTAAACAAAGCAACTTGTGTTGTGAAATCGACTTGCCAACAAAAGCATTGAATGATATAAATGATCCAGAGGGAGAAATTGCCTTATGCACGTTAAGTGCAATCAATTGGGGAAGTTATACAAATCCAGAAGATATGGAAAAGGCATGCACACTTGCAGTACGTGGACTTGATGCATTGTTAAGTTATCAAAACTATCCAATTATTGCCGCACAGATGGCAACTGAAAACAGACGTCCACTTGGTGTTGGTATTATTAATCTTGCATACTTTTTAGCCAAGAACGATACAAGTTATAGTGATCCAGACGCCTTAAAACTTGTGGACACATGGGCACAACACTGGAGTTATTATTTAATAAAAGCAAGTGCTGACTTAGCACAAGAGTTTGGTGCATGTCCATTGAATGAAGAAACAAAATATTCAGATGGTGTGTTGCCAATTGACACATATAAGAAAGATGTTGATGAACTAGTAGTTCATATAGACGCAGTTGACTGGACAGGACTTAGAACACAACTTAGAGAAACAGGAATACGTAATTCAACACTGATGGCACTTATGCCAGCAGAAACATCAGCACAAATAAGCAACAGTACAAATGGTATTGAACCACCAAGAGCATTTGTAAGTATAAAACAAAGTAAAGATGGTGTGCTTAAACAGGTTGTTCCTGGATATGCACGTTATAAAAACAAGTACGAACTACTATGGGATCAAAAGTCGCCCGAGGGTTACTTAAAAATTATGGCAGTCCTGCAAAAATACATTGACCAAGGAATAAGTGTAAACACGTCTTACAACCCCGTACACTTCGAAGATGAAAAGATCCCAATGAGCGTTATGCTACAACATCTATTGCTTTGCTATAAATACGGCCACAAGCAGTTGTATTACTTCAACACTTTTGACGGTGCTGGAGAAATTGACATCGATAAAATGAACGAAACACAAACACAACAGATAGTAATTGAAAACACATTTGAAGAAGAATGTGAAAGTTGCACAATATAGGAAGAAATAATGAGTGTATTGAATACCGCAAATAGAGACCACACGACAAGTTTAGCATTTTTAGATCCAGCAGGCGGAGTAGGAATACAAAGATATGATACATTAAAGTACAGACAGTTTGATAAACTCACTGACAAACAGTTAGGATTCTTTTGGAGACCTGAAGAAGTTGATGTGCTACGTGATGCAAAGGATTTTAAAGAACTCACTGCTAATGAAAAACATATTTTTACAAGTAACCTTAAAAGACAGATACTGTTAGACAGTGTGCAAGGTAGAGCTCCTAACGAAGCATTTTCACCAATTGTGAGTTTACCCGAGTTAGAGAACTGGATCATTACTTGGACATTTTCTGAAACAATACATTCAAAAAGTTACACACATATTATCCGTAATGTATATTCAAACCCAAGTAAAGTGTTTGATGAGATGATGGACATACAAGAAATTATTGACTGTGGTGATGATATTACTTCCTACTATGATGATCTAATAAAAACTTGCAGTTTCTATAATCTATTAGGTGAAGGAACACATACTGTCAACGGCAAAAAAATTGTTATTGATCTGTATGAACTTAAGAAAAAACTTTGGACTTGTCTAGCCAGTGTAAACATACTTGAAGGTGTACGTTTTTATGTGTCTTTTGCATGTAGTTGGGCATTTGCTGAACTTAAGAAGATGGAAGGTAATGCTAAAATTATAAAGTTTATTGCACGTGATGAGAATGTCCACCTAGCGAGTACACAACAACTGATGAAAATACTGCCACAAGATGATCCAGACTTTGTTAAAATCAAAGCAGAGTGTGAACCACTAGTAATAAAAATGTTTGAAGACGCAGTAGAACAAGAATGTGCATGGGCAGATTATCTGTTCAAAGATGGATCAATGATTGGACTTAATGCACAGTTGCTGAAAGAATATGTACAGTGGATTGCAAACAAACGTATGATTGCAGTTGGTGTACCAAGCAGTTACAAAGGTGCAAGTAACCCACTACCATGGACACAAAAGTGGATTGCAGGTGGTGATGTACAGGTTGCTCCACAGGAAACTGAGATAACTAGTTATGTTAACGGCGGAACAAAACAAGACGTAGATAAAAATAGCTTTGCAGGATTTAGTTTATGAGTATTGAAATTTATACAAAAGACTTGTGTGGTTATTGCGATGCAGCCAAAGACTTATTTGATCACATGGGTGTAAAGTATAATCAATACAAGATAGGCACAGACGTTACAAGAGAGCAACTATTAGAAATTGCACCAAATGCAAAAACTGCTCCACAAATTGTTATTCATGGACACTTGGTTGGTGGTTATGATGACTTATGCGAATACATAGAAAATACAGGGTTCAACGGCACCGGATACTAATTAACTAGTAACCTCGGAGAACACATGTTTGAAAAAGATAAAATTTATTCACTAAGACTTAGTGATAGCAGTGAAATCATCTGTAAAATTGTAAGCAGTGATGCTGAAAAAACTATAATATCAAATCCTTTTAGTTTACTTCCAACACAAAATGGCGTACAACTTCTTCCTGCAATGATGAGTGCAGACTTTGCAAAAAATGTAACCATAAATACAAACAATATAACACTTACTTGTGAAACTAGTATGGATGTACATGCTACATATATTCAAGCAGTAACAGGTATTGTTACGCCAACAAAAACTATATTGACAGGATAGAAATGCCAGGAGCAGTAAGAATAGGTGATGTAAACTCAGCAGGTGGTGCCGCAATTGGTCCCGGTGCTTTATCTGTAATCATCAATGGAAGACCTGCATCCTTAACTGGAGCAAAAGTAACTCCTCATCCTTGTTGCGGAGCACCAGGATGTTCAATACATTGTGCGGCAAGTACAACACTTGGATCAATGAGCGTTATTGCAGAAAATAAACCAATCAACTACGTCGGATCGCCAGATACATGCTTTCATACCAGAGCAAACGGAAGCATTGACGTTATTATTCCAGCAGGCTAGACATGGCGTGTATAGGAGCAATTACCGCAAATGTTTTGACTGCCAGTGCCGGCATGCTCGGCGATGTTGGTGGTGAAGTGTTAAAATCAACAAGCGGAATAACAAATGCTATAAAGGACAGTGTTACAGGATTAACTGGTAATGTTAGCATGGCTAGTTTTACAAGTGGCAATGCTGCCTTTCAGAGTCTCAGTTCAAGCACTGCATTAACCAGCACGATTGCAAAAGTATCAGCACTCGGTGGAACTATGCCACAATCATTTAGTAATATGGCAAGTGGTCTCGGTGATAATGTATTTTCAGCAGGTTTTGATGTGTTCTCTGGTGATGCACTTGCAGTTTTAGGTCCAGCAACAGGTATAGGAAGTGTGTTACCAACAGGCTTAGCTGATGCCGCAAAAGTTATGGGCGGTGCACTAAGTGGTACAGATATTTTAGGTAGTGCAAAAAAGTTTGGAACTATACTTGGTAGTGCAGAAGGATTTGTAGGCAGTGCAAACGAGATGATATCAGCCGCTACAAATAGTGCAAGTGCATTCGCCGGTGGTACCTTTCCAGGAATGGATAGTATTATGAGTGGGAATCTTACTGGTATTACAAACGCACTACCAGACTTTGGAGTTGATCTGGGAAGTCTCGGACAAACAATTGATTTTGGGAGTATCGGCGATCTAGGAAGTCCAGGGCAACTATTAAAGAATATGGATGTTGCTGGCAATCTAGGACCGATGTATGATAAACTAGCAGACATTACAGTTGATCCAAGAATAGCAAGTACATTAGGTGGAGACCTTAGTACTATTACCAATGCAGTCAATGCTGGCACTAGTGGATTGTCATTAGGAGGCCTTGGTGTTGATCTTAATAAGATAGCAGAAATAGGCCCAGCATTACCAAACAATATACAAGACCAAGTATTTAATGCATTCAATGAACTATCAACTGCAGAATTAGGTGATGTAAAAGGTATACTTGGCAATACTCAAGCTGCCATAACCAAAGGCGGAGATCTAATGAATCCGCAAAAACTATTTCCAACTAGTTTTTCAACACTTACTGCTCCACTTCGAACAGCCAGTGTGGGTGACCGGGCAATATACACTGCAGATGGAAGTATAAATGCAGAGTTTAACGATTTAGGTACGAGTCTTGCTGGTGCCTTACCAGAAGATTTAGCAGTTGCAAATGGAGCACTCTCAAGAAGCATAGGACAGATCAAAGGTGTAGATGGAACTACTGCTAAACTGTTATCAACTGCGGCAAGTACGGCAGAAACACTTAAAGATTTGAACCTAGTAAAAGATCAAACTACGTATGTAAGTACTGCGGTTACAAATTTTTGGACGACACAATACAAAATTCAAAGTGGTATTACACTTGCTACAGGTCCAAACGGAACATTTACACTCAGTGATGCGATTGGATATGCCGCTGGTTACAATAGTGCAGCTCCGCTACAACAGAATAAAATTGAAATGGAAAAACTTATTGCATCTGGAGCCATGAATGTGTTTACACGTGATGATGGATCAGGAAGTGCAAACACAGGAATATACAAAGTAATAGATTATTTTTGTGATGGTGCATACAATCCAACGCCGCCAGCAGTGTCACCTTATGTTATACCAGCAGGCGTATACGGTGCAGGAAGTTATGCAACACAAACTGCCGCCTTTGAAGCAATTATAGCTGCCGCAAAAACATTAATAACAAACTTCTTTAGTGCCAATCCTGGAGCACAAATTATTCAACGTAATTTTAAACGTATGCAAGAACAACAAGCAAGAGAAAAACTGATACGTACAAAAATGGACTTGGATCTTGATGTAGTGCAATCACAGGATAATGTAGCAATACAACTTGCAAGTAACTTACCAACGTATGCACTTGATACAACTGCCGGCGGAACTGCAGAATTACTTGAACGTGTGATGAATTTCAGTAGCACGGGCGGACAAGCGGCAGTCGGTGCAATGCGAGAAGCACGTAATCTTGATAAACTTTTAACTGCAAATATACAGATTGATGCACCAATTCCTACTACTCCGCCAGCTAATCCTGGACAAATTACAGGTAGTACATATACTGTTGCTCAAGCAGATGCAATTATAGTACGTTCTTAGTGTTTAACACAGATAAAATAACTCAAGCAAAAGCAGACTTCCTAATTAAAAGTTACTGTGTTATAGATAATATACTCGAAGACAAATACATCCAAGCCTTATATAATGCAGTTCCAGATCTTCCCTATCAACTAAGGACTCATACTGCAGGTAGATTTAGTTATAACCATAACGTATTTGTAGCTTCAAAGCAAAAAAGAAATCATTACGATATGCATGTTACCAAATTTAATCATGTTGTTTCAGAAGATTATAGCCTGCACAAACCAGTTTATACTTTTAATGACTTGGTATGTTCAATCACAGGGTTTTCAAATATAGTAGCAAAAAATTTAAATTATACTTATTATAGCCACGAAAACTGGTTAACCACACATAATGATGCAAAAAAATACTGTGCATACATATTTTATTTTAATAAAACATGGGAACCAGACTGGGGCGGACAACTTTGTATTACAGACTCTACTGAAAAAAGAATTACAGACAGTATTATACCTTACGGAAATAGACTAGTGCTTATGGATGTACGTAGAGATACAAATAATGCACACTTTGTTAGTCCTGTAAGTATTAATGCAGATCACCCACGGTACAGTTTATCAGGATGGTTTTATCAGCAAGAAAAAGGTTGACAAACACACAATACCGTCGTATACTTATAGTATGATATGTAACAGAAATGGAGACATCACTCGTGCTAAACAAAATAAAATATACTTCAAAAAATTATAATGGATTACAAGTGGCTTGCGATTGGATACAAGATCTCGAGGAAAATAATAGTCGCATACACAAAGAAAGTGTTATTGAGAAAGCCTTAATAGCGGCTAGACTTGGTAGTCATAGTGCTGAATGTTTTTTATACAACTGCTATCTTGCTTATAATCCATACTTCATGTACAACATTAAACAGGTTGCCGAAACACAGGGCATTGAACATAGAGAAAATCCTTGGGTTGCATTTTGGGGATTATGTGAAAGTCTACGTACAAGAACTATTACAGGTAATGCTGCCAGAGAAGCAGTAGAACTTATGAGCGAGAGATTTGACAGTGATCAATGGAATCTACTTGCTAGACGTGTGTTAATAAAAGATCTACGTTGTGGTATTACAAGTAAAACACTTAATAAAATAGTTGGCAAAACAGAATGGAAGATTCCTGTATTTGAAGTACAACTTGCAACAGATTCAAAAGGACATCCAAAAAAACTTGCTGGAGAAGTAATGATTGAGCCAAAGCTCGACGGTGTCAGAACTATTGCTATCATCTATGCAAATGGCACTGTTATGCTTTATAGTCGGAACGGTAAAGAATTTGCAAACTTTCCGCATATTGCAGAACAGTTAGGTAAAATAGCCGCAACTTTTAGATCACATGACACTGATGACATAGTAATTGATGGTGAGATTACTGGTAAGAGCTTTCAAGAACTTATGAGGGGTGCTACTAAAAAGGACCATACTGCAACTGACAGTGTGTTTAACGTGTTTGATTTTATGCATCTTGAAGATTTCAAACGTGGCTTTAGTAATACAAGTCAAATTGATAGGCTACTTGCACTAGAAAGTATAGTAAATAGAGTACAAATGCAACATGTTGTTATGGTAAAAGGTAAGCAAATTAACTTAGACGAGCCCGAAGCACATGAATTTATGGCAAAGTATGCAAATGATTGTGTTGCTGAAGGTTACGAAGGCATTATGATTAAGAAACTAGATGCTCCATACGAATGTAGACGTAGTACATTTTGGATGAAGTGGAAGCCAGTAATAACAGTAGACTTGGAGGTCATTAACATTGAGGAAGGAACAGGAAGAAATGAAGGACGTTTGGGAGCTCTTGTATGCGAAGGTGTTGACGACAATCGTACCATACGTGTTAACGTTGGAAGCGGCCTGTCTGATAGTGATAGGGATGACTTTTGGACTAGAAAAGATTCTTTAATAGGTTATATTGTTGAAGTAAAAGCTGATGCAGTAACACAGAATCAAGACGGAACATATAGTTTACGGTTTCCTCGATTTGAAAGATTCAGAGGCTTTGAAGCAGGCGAAAAGATATAATGCACAAGGTTTATTTTGAAATACGTTACATTGATCAATGGTATCAAATCATTGCTGAACTTAAAAAATGGTTCGGCAACGAATGGAAAGGCCAACGTGGCATACGTAAAAAGTTTCACAAAACAATGTGGAGTTTAGACGCACAAACTGTTTGGTTCATAGTTCCTGATCTATCATTTAAGACTTTTATGGATTTAAAAATGACAAACTCGCCTAAATTAAGATAAGTACAACATGCTCTTAGGTTTATTAATTTTATTCGTTGCATTAGCACTTAGTGGAATTGCCGCTTACTACAGTATCATCGGCTTAACTGCAATTTTTGCGGCGGCTGTGATACCTATCATTGTTATGGGTGGCGTACTTGAAGTTGCGAAATTAGCCTGTACTGTATGGCTACATCAAAACTGGCAACGTGCAAGATTTGTGATGAAGTTGTATCTTGTTCCGGCAGTGGCGGTATTGATGTTTATTACTTCAATGGGTATATTTGGCTTTTTAAGTAAAAGTCACATTGAACAAAGTGCCATGGGCACAGAACAAATTGAACAAGTCAAAGTCATTGACGACAAACTGCTTAGAGCACAAGCAAAAGTAGAACGTTGGAATACAGAAATTGGAAGGCTAAACAGAGGTGAGACATCAGGACGTATTGATGGACTTATCACAAGAGAACAGGACCGTATTGACAAAGCAAACAAACGTATACAACCACAGATAGATGCAGAAAATAGCAAAGTAAAAGGTTTGCGTCTACAAGCAGACAAAGAAATAGCACAACAAAACAAAAGACTTGGAGATGCACAAAAACGTACCAGTGCAGACATTGCTATTGCAGAAAAAAGACTAGCACAACTTGATAAAGATGTAGCGGCATATACGTCACAAGGTACTACCACAGGCGGAGTATTTACTGCTGATGTTGATAACGTTAAGAAAGGCAATCAACTACGTGCAAGTCAAAAGCCAGAAAGAGATGCATTAGAAAAAGCAATTGCAAAAGCAAAACGTACAGAAATTGGTGTAGCCAGTAAAGTACAACGTGAGATCACAAATATAAACAAACGCCTAGCAGGACAGATAAAAGTAGTTGATGCAAACGTAGCCAAAATACGTACAGGTATTACAAAAACCATTGATAGTGCAAATGCAAATATTGCAAAGTACACACTAGAAGCTGGAAGCAGTAACAAAAATGTTGATGTAAGAATAAAAGAACTTGAACTGAACATTGAAAATATACAACCACAAATCGACGGTTTACGTGAAGAAAAGTTCGTTTTTGAAAAGCAATATCGTCAGTTTGAAGCAGAGGTTGGTCCGGTTAAATACATAGCCCAACTGATTTACGGTGACAATCCTGATCAAAATCTATTGGAAAGTGCGGTCCGTTGGGTTATAATACTAATCGTAGCAGTGTTTGATCCGCTTGCAATTATGATGTTACTAGCCGCGACTGAAACATTTGCCTGGCGTAGGCAAGACAAGGAGACAGCAGTTGAAACTGTTACGACGATGCCGAGCCCTGTGCCGGTTGAAGAGGATTCGAAAGAACCAGAGCAAGAAGCTCCAGAGGAACCAGAGCCGGACCAATCAGATACGGATGGACCAGCAGATGAAGAGCCTGGTGAGACTAGAAGCGAGGATAAGTTTGATGGAGGAGAAACTGACATCGATACTGAAGAACCTATCCAAGATCCTCGGCCCGTAGAACGCACACTACATGTAGAGCACATTGTATTACCGCCACATGATGAGCCAGAGTATGTACCAAACCCTGAAGTAGAAGAAGAACTTGTTGAAACTAAAGTATATGACAATGATGGCAGGCAAGATGAGCCAGTATATATTGAAGAACCAACCGAAGAAGAGATACAACAAGTAGAAGAAGACATCTTTGCTTGGAAAGAAGAAGATGAGGATGATCCTAATAAACGTGCTAAACGTATATGGAAACGCCTAAATCCAGATGACACAATGAAGAATCAAGAACACATGTTAGCACGGGGCGAAACAAATGTTTTACCTTGGGAGCAATACATTGATCAGCCTGACGAAAAATTAGAACAATTTGCTACAAGTACATTTGGTGATACATTTCCAACACACCCAATCAAAGGCGATACTTATGTAAAGACAGATGTGTTTCCAAGCACACTGCATAAGTTTAACGGCGACCAATGGATAGAAGTAGACAAAGAAACTTCTGGCTCATATGTATACAATGATATGTACATACAGCATCTCATAGAAAAACTAGGTTCAGGAGAATACGATCCTGAGTTACTTAACGATGCAGAAAGATCTGCAATAGAAGAGCAACTTAAAAAAGGTGACTTATAATGGCGACAGTTGATAAAGATCAGTACGAAAAATGTAACTTTTGTAATAAAGCCAAGAACGACGTCGAAAAGCTCATTGTCGGCGATAAAGTAGCCATTTGTAACGAGTGTGTCAACTTATGCGGAGATCTCTTAACTGAACTAGCACGTAATACAGTAAAAGCCTTAGATTTCAAAGAGATAAATCCAAAAGAATTAAAGGATTTTTTAGACAAATATGTAATTGGCCAAGATGAAGCTAAAATTGTTTTAAGTGTAGCAGTAGCAAATCACTACAAAAGAATTAACAATAAGTCAAAAGATTTAGAACTGGATAAAGCAAATGTCTTGTTATTAGGGCCTACTGGTTGTGGCAAAACACTATTGGCAAAGTCAGTTGCAAGATATCTTGATGTTCCTTTTGCAGTAACAGATGCAACAAGTATTACAGAAGCAGGCTATGTAGGAGATGATGTAGAGACTTTAATTGGTAAATTACTAAGCAATGCAGGTGGAAATGTAGAGAGATGCCAACGAGGCATAATATTTTTAGATGAGGTAGACAAAATTTCCCGTAAAAGCGAAAATACCAGTATCACAAGAGACGTAAGCGGAGAAGGTGTGCAACAAGCACTTTTAAAGGTTGTAGAAGGTACAGTTTGCAGGGTTCCACTTCCTGGAGCAAACAGAAAAAATCCACAAGCAGAAATGGTAGAAATTGATACATCAAATATACTTTTTATAGCAGGTGGAGCATTCGTTGGCATGGAAGATGTTATTAAAAGACGGGCCGAAGGCTCTGGTATAGGCTTTGGTGTTGAAGTAAAAACAAATCACGACGGACAATTAAAAGATCTAGAACCAGATGATTTAGTAAAATTTGGAATGATACCTGAGTTTGTTGGGCGTTTTCCGACTTGGGTTGGACTTACACAACTAACCGAAGAACAATTGAAGTTTGTACTTACTGAAATTAAAAATAGTTTAATAGCACAGTACACTTACCTGTTTGAAACAGATGGTGTGCAACTAAAATTTAGCGATGAAGCACTGCTTGAAATCGCAAAAAATGCGGCAACACGTAAAACCGGTGCAAGAAGTTTGCAAGCCGAGCTTGAACGTATATTGATGCCGCATATGTTTAGCCTAAAAGAATATGCTAAACAGGATATTACCGAAGTAGTAATAACTCCAGGTCTAGTTAAGAAACCAATTAAATTAGCTGCCTAACTGGCTTTTTTGCATATGCAAGACTGTGTGCGAAAGTTCAGTATTCTATGAACTCTAGCGACATTTCGTGCCTGCACAAACTTCTTCCATTGATATGGTCTGTAAGTCATTTTGCCACCCTCCCTAGTTAGTTGGTTAGGTGCGTTCCTTCAGCGATTGCCTACTTCCGCCCT